>Ga0137333_1000433_pt1 | contig 10956 bp, 6 predicted proteins | sample EasRivERMLT231_2_FD_102286 | JGI IMG/M metagenome (GOLD analysis project Ga0137333, IMG submission 102286) | Soil microbial communities from meander-bound floodplain in the East River, Colorado, USA - East River MetaG ERMLT231_2 | ecosystem: Environmental > Terrestrial > Soil > Floodplain ... | reverse complement strand
TAGGTGTCGCCGAACGGCCCGTACTCGCCATCGAGGTCGCCGATGTTCACGCGGCCCTGCACGATCCGGACGCCCGTGTAGATATGCTCTGGCCCGATGGGGTTGCCTGCCGCGTCGAGGTCCGTGAAGGTGACGTTGATGGTTCCGACGTTGGGGTCGGCGTAGGCGGTGTCGAGCGTGATCTCGAAACCAGGAATGTGCCAATACTGCGAACCGTCGTTGGTCTGCGCGTTATACGGGAAGGTTCCGCCAACGCCGGGGAGCGCCGCCGCGCCCAGCCCTTGCGAGGGATTTGGCAGGCCGAAGCCCGTGACCAAAAAGCCCGTCGTCTGCCGAATCGCGCCCGCTGGCAGGTTGGCGTTGGGGATCAGGATTCCCGCGTTGAACGGAACCCTTCCCTGCTGGGCCGCAAACTTCCACGTCTCGTTGCTCTCCGCGATGGCCTGATCGATCCGCGCCGTTCCGGTGAGGCCGCTGGCAGGATACCAGTTGATGCCCAGCCAGTTCGCGCCGTTGTCGCGCGAGAGCCAGAGCGTCCACGTCTGTGTGCCTTGGTCGGCGGAGAGCGTCACCGTCGCATCGAACTTCGCCCGCACCAGGCGCGTGCCAATCTCCGGGTAGCGCGAGGACGCCACCTCGCCGCCCGTCACCGTGGAGACGTTCGGGGGCGGCACTGCCGGCCCAGCCGCCGCCGGCGCCGCCACATTCGCCACCTGGAGCGGACTCGCGGAGGGACGGCCATCCTCGTTCAGAACCTCGAATGTCCAATCGTACGTGTGCGCCTTGGTGTCCTGCGGCATCGGCGGGAGCGTCACCGTGATGTTCCCTGACCCATCGGGCGCGAACGGCGCGTTGACGGTGTAGAGTGGCGCTCCTGTGCCCGTGAACGTGGTGTCGGGCGCGTGGATGCGGACGCGGAGCGCCACCAGATGGGCGTAGTCGGCGTGGGCGACGGGCAGGGTTACGAGGGCAGACGGGTGGAGCACCGGGGCGCCGGCGATCTGTGCAGGGGTGAAGGTCGGGACCGCCGCCGTGACGTTCGGCGCGGCGGTCGCACCCGTTCCGCTTCCGCCCCCGGTGGGGCTGGTTCGCTCGTAGATCCAGGTTCCGGATGCCATAGATTTATCCTGCGGTGACGCGCACCGTTTCTTCCGGCGCCACGATGACGTTCGCGTTGCCGTCGAAGAGCAGCTCGCCGGCGGCGCAGTTCACGATCAGGTTGTTGGGGCCGTTGTCGTTGCAGAAGTACAGCGTGCGCCCCTGATACGCGCCCAGTGCCATCAACTGGACCTGGACGTGGTTGGTGGAGGTGTCGGCGCGGATGGTATGGTCCGTCGCGAAGACCTCCCACGGCGCCGCCGTGGCGGGATCGAGAGCGGTTGGCCCAACCACGCGCACGCTGGGCGGTTGGCCGTAGATGAAGATCTCGCGATAGACGGCGAACTCCTCGTCGGTGATCCGCTCCTGATCGTCCACCAGGAACCCGCCGACGAGGGCCACCATGTTCGCGAGGTTGTCGACGCGCACGCGGAGTTCAAATGCCGTGCCGGGGCGAGGCGTGATCAGTTCGCTGGTGACGCCCGCGTAATCCCAGTCATGCGCCTCGATGATGACGATGGAGGTCGCGTCCGGTTGGACCTCCCACGGAGGCTCGACGTAGACGCGGACGTTGGTGTTCGACACAATCTTGCGGACCTGGCCCGCGCCTTTGCCACGCAGGATGCGGACGAGGCGACCGGCCTCTTCATCGACGCGCAGTCCGTTGGTGCCGGGGAACTGAAGGTCGTTGATGGTGTTGTCCCACAGGGGATCTTCGACCCAGTCGACGCCGCTCGACACGCCCACGGAGCGCATGATCAACACGTCGCCTTCATCGACGGAATCCGCCGGGTCCGCGCGAACGCAGTTGGGCGTGACGGTGAAGGTGCCGGTGGCCGGGACGAACGCCGTGACGGTGAAGTTCCAGAGAGGGGCGCCGCCATCGGAGAGGTCCGCGACGGCGCTGAGAACGCGCCCGATCCAGTTGTCGGTCGAGCCGATGTAGTCGTTGCACTGGAGCTTGTTCGGGGCGGCGAGGCTGGTGGGGCTGGTGACGATGACGCCCGCGATGCCGGAATGCCAGACGTGTTTGGCGGCGATGCGGACGCGCTGGGCGGCGGGCTCCGGAAGCTGGCGGGTCATCTGGGCGATCGTCGACGTGAACTCGAGGCTCGTCGGCACGCCGGCGGGCGAGATCTGAAGCGCGATCTTCCGTCTGTCCGTGCCGATGTAAACGTCGTAGCCCACCCACGTCCCGGTGGGCGCGGGCGCCATCGTGATGGTGAGTTTCTGGTTCACTGAACCAGAAGGCACGTACCGGGCGTAGAGGTTCGACACGGCGGAGGGAGCGCCGGTGGCGTCCCGTTGTGTGATGGCGACGTAGACCGTGCAAGGCCCGTTGATCTGCCCGCCCGCGGCGAGCTCCACGCCGAGGATGCGGGGACGGGCCGGGGAGGCGAACTGGTTGACGCACTCCTCGCCGGCGACCCAGACGGCGGGCGACCAGATGCCCTCGCGCGTGATGTTGTAGTCCTGCCAGAGGTCGAAGGTCCGCTCCCGCACGTCCGGATAGAGCGGGTCGTTGGCAAAGGGCGCAACGAGGTTGGGCATCCAGGCGAGGCCGTTGATCGACTGCAATCGGTCGGGCGGCGGCGGCGTTGCGGCCACGTCGGCAGGCGACGGCCCGAAGGCGGGCTCGTACATCGAGTCCGTGGTACAGGTGGCGTTGATGTCGATGGAGTAATCGGGGTTCAACTGCCAGGACTGGACCCGGCCTTCGCCTCGCCCAGCGGGGAGCCGGTCATGATCGAGCGAGATGATGTCGCCGACCATCGTGCGGAGCGCGAGGATGGTGGTCCGGAACTTGAGGTCGCGGGCGCGGATCTGTTCGTTGACGCTGGTCGAGTTCGACCAGAGCCCGCCCAGTTCCTCCCGCAGGCGCGTGGTGATCAGGCGGGCGCACTGCGACTTGCTGGAGCATCCGACGAACGTCATCTGGTTCGTCAGGTATTGCGGCACGCCATCGGCATCGCCCAGCCACTCCGCGTGATCGATGTCGTAGATGGTCACGGTGTTCAGCGCCCATTCAAACTCCTCGTCGCCGAACTGACCGACGAGCCAATTGAACCGCGGCGTCACCGGCGAAGCCTGGAGGGATTTGTAGAGGATGTTGGCGCGGGTGAAGGCGTTGCCGGCGAGAACGGCGGAGTCCTTCCGGATGCCGATCCAGAGCTTGCCGTTCAAGAAGGTGTAGTAGCCGCTACAGCAGTTCAGGATCTCCTGAATCCAATCCTTCAAGGGCTTCTTCTCTTTCAGCACACCCCGGAAGACGAACCGCTTCTCCGTCACGCCCGCGACGATCATGCTGTTGACGATGCCGTCGCAGACCGCCGCCGCCGCACGCGCCGCGGCCACGTCGAAGAACCTCTCCATCTCCACCGCAGAGACTACCGCCGCCCGCGTCTGGTCGACGCGCAGGCCGATGCCCCGGAGGTAGACGTTGACCGCCACCCAGACGGGATTGGAGAGCCCGTTCTGCCAGACGCGCACGCCCGTATCCCAGACCCACCCGCCGATGCCCTGGTTCACGGTGACGGTCATCGCCCGGTCGGCAACGGCGGCGAGCTGGAGGCCCACTTCGTCCGTGCGCCGGATCTCCGCGAAAGCCACGCCCGCGGCGTAGGTGCTCTCTGCCGGGATCGAGCCCCACGGGGCTTTGTCGAGGGCGAAGAAGTCGGACGGCGCCGCCGGGTCCGTGCCGGTGATCCCGCGCCACCCGCCGTTGTGTTTCGGGTCATGCGGCGGCTGGTTGTCGAGTTGGTGCGCGACGAGGTTGGTCGCAAAGCTCCCGATAGGCCCCTCGCCCACCACGCCCAGCGCGGAATAGAACTCGCTCTCGTCGCGCCCAGCGGCCACGTCGCAGACCACCTTCATCGGGAAGTCCGTGTAGACCTCCTGCACCGGACGCTGATAGATCGATTCGTTGGCGACGGTGACGCTGGTGAACCTCGAGCGGCCATATCCCATCGCGGCGAAGGCGGCGGCGAACGGGGTGATGCGGACGGTCTGCGCCTGCGCCTGAATGCCGCCGAATGACTTCTCGACGCCTCTCTCGACGCACGCCTTGTAGTCCTTGGGGCACGTCGCCAGTGCGCTCACGGAGGGGCAGTACGGGCCTTTGTAGACCTTCCAGCACGTCCTGCTCACCTGTCGCCACGGGTAGCCCAGCGAGAGTTCGAAGAGGCCGTCGGAGGCCGGGAGGACGAACACCCCGTCGCTGGTGAGCGTCCACGGTCGCGCGTACCCGGCCCACAGCTTGATCAGGTAGCCCGTGTTGTGGTGGTAGAGCCCGAACTCGATGCGGGCGCGGTAGAGGTTGGTCGCGTTCGCGTAGCTGACGAACACGTCGTCGGCGTTCCCCAGCGTGAACTGGGCGTTATCGCTCGTCTCGCTGATCGCCTGCCCGATGCCGGTCCAGTCGAGGAGCCGGGGCAGGTAGAGGTTGCCGCCGACGATGCACCGCTGGTTGGAGAGCCGCAGGATGTCGGCGGAACCTCGAGGTTGGATGGCGATCAACGGCGTGAACCGCTGGACTTGGCTTTCGAGGGCCGGCGTCAGCGTGGCGTCGGGGAACCGCTCGACGGTCGCGGTGACCGCATAGGTGGGCGTGACGGTCGGAACCTCCATCAACGACAGACCGGAGGTCGACGCGATGAACGCGATCAGGTGGTTGAACTGGAGGTTGGGATTCTCGTATCTGGCGGTGACCGTTTCGCTGGCGCCGGGTTTCCGGATGGTCGCGGAGAATTGGGCGTAGACGCCCTGCGCCGCCATCCAGTGGTTGCGGAGCGCATCGTACTCGCCGCAGGACAGGTGGTCGCGGACGAAGCGGAACCGGCGCACGCCGTTGCCCATCAGGAACCGTTGCTCGACGCGCAGGCCCCGGCCAGGATCAGCCTCCCGGTCGAAGACGTGGGTGACCACCTGAGGCTCGTAATCGATGCCGCCGCCGAAGTCGCCGACCAAGGGGAAGGGCGCGATCACCGGCGGATCTGGAATGGGCACGGAGCCCAGGAAGTCTGCCACTAGGCCACCTCCCTGAGTCCGAACGACACCTCGCTTCGCCCGATCATGAGTTGGTCGCTCCAGGCCCCGTCCCAGACCACTGCATAGCGGCCCGTCGCCCCCGTTGGCGCGGAGGCGAAGGGCGGCGATGTCTCCCGTGGAACGTAGAACCAGAACGGTAGGATCAGGTGCGCCTGGAAGAATGACCAGAGCGCGGAGTACTGGGAAGCGGTGACGCGCCGGGTACAGCGGAAGAACCGCCGGGGGATGGTCTGAATCGGCGCCCGGTCGCTCGATCCGTCCGGATACGGATTGACGAACGCCTCGACGCGAAGCTCCTCCGTGATGGCCGCGTAGAAGCCCGTGGGGAGCGTATCGGTCGGAGCGGCGGGCTGGAGGTTACCCGGCATACAATACTCCGACTGGGGTAAAATAGTACGAATGTCTACCTCCGCCCTCCTCAGGGGCATCTTCTGCATCGTCGCCGGTATCGCGATGATGATGGGCTACTCCCTGTACCGGCAGGCCCATCCTGGACCGTCTCTGCAAGCGAGGATCGCCGCCGACGTGACGGAACGCCTCAAGAACTCGCGGTACAAGGACCGGCCCGTTCACTCCATCGAAACCGCCGTGTCTGAAGTTCGGCCTAATCACTACGGGACGGTTACCCTCGTCAAATTCAAAGACGTGTCCGCGCCCAAAGGCATTGCCACGGTCGGGGAAGGCGTCTACTGTCCCATCGATGGAGGCGTCGAGTTCACGGATTCCGCCATCAAGCACTGTTCGGTAGAACCAGTCCGCTACACCGATTAGCTTCCGCATCACGCCATCACCGTAGTGGGCTCCAGCAGAGCCCCTGACTGCGCCTGCCGCCCCTGCCCTGACCTAGCCGCCGTCGTATTGGCGGCGCCCACCGCGCCGGGGTTGTCACCCAGGACCTGCACCACCTGACCTTGGAAAATGCTCGACGCCTGCTGCGGGTTCAGTTGGACGAACACCGGCGGCTGAGACGCCAGCGCGTTGGCGAACTGCGTGGTGGTGGTGCCCTGATAGGGACTCGCGACCAGCCGCCCGCCGCTGTACACCGGTTGCATCTGGAGCCCGCCCGCCGCCGATTGCGCGTAGGTCGCGGAGTACATCGGGCGCGGGAGGGCCGCGTTCTGGCCCGTCATCAAGCTGTAGATCCGGACCATCTCCTGGACTTCCTGGGAGTGGACCGCCATCCGCACGTCGCCGCCGAAGCGTTGGTTCGCCACCTCCGCGATCTGCGACAGGATGCCCTTGTCTGCGATGTCGACGCCGTAGGTCTGCCGGATCTGGGAGCGGACCTGATCCTCCTTCGACTTCCGGAAGAGGTTCACCACACCGACTGCCACGCCGACTCCCAACCCAATCGCGCCACCGACGAGCGCCCCCACCGGCCCACCCACCATCGCGCCGATGGTCGCGCCCGCCAGGAGCCCGCCGCCGGCAGTCATCGCGAGTCCGGACCAGCCCCTGCGCTTGTAGCCCGCGGCGAAGATCCCGATGCCGATCCCGGCCTGGAGCCCCCCTATCATCGGCAGGCCCATCATGGCGGCGAGGCCCGCGCCCGCCAAGGCGGCTCCGCCGACTCCCATCAGGCCCGCCTTCACGCCTCGTTTCGAGAGCGAGGACATGAACATCGGCAGGCCCACCGAAGCCATCATGCTGGCGGCGCCGGGGCTGGAGAGCATCGCGCCCATCCGCTGTTTGCCGGTCATCTGCGCCCACGGGATGGTCTTGGTGCCGAAGCCGCCCGCGCCGGGAACCTGGATCGACTTCCCGATGTTGAAGCTCTCCCTGAGTGCCGCGTATCTGCTTCCGCCGCCCGCCGCTGGAGCGGAGCCGCCGCCGCCCGCCATGCCGCCCACGCCGCCGGGTCCGCGATACGCCTCGTAAGCCGCAGTGCCCGCCATCGGCAGGCCCCGGAGTTGGTCGAGCGAATCCCCGTCGCTCATCATCCGGTCGGAACCTCCCTGAGAGGGCGCGGACTGGATCTCGTTCACCATCGTGGAGGTGATGGCGTCCATCATGCGGTCGCCGCTGTTGAAGGTGATGCCGGAAGCCGCTCCCGTGGGCGACGGAGGCGCAAGGAACGGAGGCGTGCCGAAGCCAACTGGCGCCGCTATGGGAGAGCCGAACGGGCCGCTCTTGACGGCGACGGTCCCGTAGCCCAGCAGGTTGGTCAGCGATGCCGCCAGGTGCGAGGTGACCACGGCCTTGATGGCGTTGAGCAGGGTCCGCTTGATCGTGTCGCCAATCGCCGCCCAGACGCTCTTGTTGGTGTCGACGAAGGCGTCGAAGAGTTCGCCCATCACGCTGGCGATGGACTCGTAAACCTGCTTCTGTTCCTCGATGATGACTTGGTTTCCGCTCTTCCAAGCCTCGATGCGGATCTGCTGCTCCTGGTTGGCGCCGCTCTGACGGAGAGCCTTCAACTGCGGGTCGCTGACCGTGTCCCGGTAGATCTTGATCCGCTCTTCCTTCAGTTCCGGCGCGAGGCCGCTGGCCCCGATCATCGCCTCAAACTGCATGCGCGTGGCTTCCACGTTCAGCTTCTGCGCCGTGTTGACGCTCTTGATCGCCGCCAGTTCCGCCTGCATCACGGTGTCGATCTGCGCCAGCTTCTCCTGCGTGGTGTTCGCCTCGACGGCGGTCGCCATCGACACCTCATAGTCGCGCACGGCCATGATCCCGTCGATGGCAAGCTGGGTCACTCTGTCCCGCTCCTCTTTCTCCATCTGGTAGAGGATTGCGTTGGTCGTCTTCGCCGATTCGATCCGCGCCTTCGCCACCTGATCGTTGTACGTCTCCTCCTGAATCGCGCGAAAGTCCAGGTTGGCTTTCTGCCAATGGTCGATCTGCATGCCCAATGTCTGGAGGGTATTGATGACCTCTTCCGGTGTCCTGCCTTTCGCCAGCGCGTCCTCGATGGCGATCTTCTTGGCAGCTTCGATCTGTTTGGCAGTCATCACGTCATTGAGACGGGACGCTTCCGCGCCCTTCTGCCACAACTCCTGCTCCTTGGCGTCAAGCGTCAATTTCGCCAACTGCAAGCCCGCCGCCGGCCCGGTGTCGGCGATGGCCTGCATCTCCAGGATGGCGATCTCGCGAGCCGCCACTGCGGCGTCCTGGTTGGCCTTGATCCTGGCGTTCTTCACCACCTCGACTTGCTTCAACGCCTCCGTGGTGGAGGTGACCATCAACGCGGAGAGCGCATCAGCCGTAGCCTTGGCGTCGATCTTGGTGTTCTCCCAGTGCTGCTTCCACGCATAATGGAGCGCGGCCACCGTCTCCTCGCCGATCTTCAACTGGTCCCGCATCGCCCCGGCGAGAAGGTTCGCGGCGTAGTCGCGGGCGCGTTTCACTTCCTGCTCGTTCTTCTCCATGAGGGACCGGCGTTTTTCGAGGGCCGCTTCCATCGTTCCGATGTAGGCGTCTTCGCGTGCCGTCAGCGCCGGGACGATTCCTCCCGCCGCCGCGACATCCGGCAGGGGGAGCCGCTCCGGTAGAGGAAGCCGCGCCTTCCGCATGCGGTCCTCGAGGAGCGCGGTCTTCTTCCTCAACTCGTCGTAGTTCGCGAACAGTTTCTGTTGTTGCTTCTCCGCCTCCCGATCCGGACCTTTGACGTTGTTGTAGATGCCCACGCCGATCACGCCAAGAGCGGTGACGATGGCAACCCACGGGATGGCGTTGAGAGCTACACCCAGCGTCACGGCGGCGCCTTCCATCAACCCCATGCCCGTCGCCGTCATGACCGCCACGGAGTAGAACTGCTTCGCGGTTCCGACCACAAACGCCAGTGCTCCACCCATCCGGGCCATTACGGCCACGCCAGCCGGGAACACCAGATTCCAGAGAGCCATTGCGGAGGTGACGGCCTTGATCCCTATCGCCAGCAGGCCGAAGGCGACGGCGGTAGTCTTGACCCATTCCGGCAACCGATTGAACGCCTGCAAGAGCTTCAACGCCTTGTCGATCAGTTGCCCCAACAGGTCGATGACCTTGACCAGCACCGGGGCCAGCGTCTTCTCCAGCTCGCCCGCAAGGCCCATGACCTTGGTCCGCAGTTCCTCGAACGCCGCCGATGGCAGTTCCTTCTTCATCTTCTCCGCCGCGCCTTTGGACTGCGCGGCCATCATTTCAAACGCGACCTTCAGGAATTCGTCAGGTCGGATCTTCGTCATGCTCTGCTGCAATTCCTGACGGGTGACCTTCAGTCGTTTGGCGAGTTCGTCGTTGATGCGGACGCCGATCTGCGCGAAGACCGCCACGTCTTCGCCGCTGAGAAACGATTTGGCGGCGATCTGGCGGAGCTTCTCCGTAATGTGCATGACCTCTTCCATGCCCTTGCCGGCGCGTCTCGATGCGTCCACCAGGATCTGAAGCTTGCCCGCAACGACCGCAGGCGCCTGACCGGCGTTGATCAAGTCCTGGGACGCCTTCAGCAGAAACTGAAACGACACGCCCGCCCGCTTCGCCAAGTCCTGAACCAGGATGAACGCAGAGGCGCCGCCCTCCATGTTCTGCATGCCCATCCGCACGCGGTTCATGTCGTCGCCCATCTTGAGGAGTTGACGCCCCATCTCCAGGAGCCCGAGGCTGCTGATGGCCGAGGCCAGCTTGTCCATCGAGCTTGCCGACTGGTCGATGGTGGTGGTGATGCGCTTGATACCCTTGCTGGTCTGCTCCGCCGATTTCTCCGTGGTGGGGCCGAGGTCCTTGATCTTCTTGTTGACCAGATCGACGGCCTTCTCCGCCTCTGTGCTTTCGAGGTCGATCTGGATGTAGATCTTATTCGGGGCCGGCATGGATCACCGCTTCTGCTTCTTCTTCATTTCCTCGAGGTCATGCTTCGACCGCTCCTCCGCGAGTTGGCGCAGGAGCAGGAACTCCGGGTACGGGATGTCAGCCATCCGGATCGAGACGTGCGCCTGGAGCGCGAAGTCCAGGTCGATCACCACCTGGAGCAGCAGTCCCGCCGGCGACACCATATAGTCGCGGAGCAACTGCTGCGGGCAACCGTCGCATGGCATGGCGGAAGGCCCTGCGTCGGGCTCCACGGTCAGCACCTCCGGACAGTTCTGCGGCATCGGGCAGAGATCCTTCTCCCGCAGGAGCCGATGAAAGATGAAGCGCGGGGAAGGCGATTCCGGCCAATCCCCGCCGATCAAAAAGAGTCGTCATCTGCCCGTGGTCCGTACTCCAGTTCGATCTCCTCGATGACCGCCCGCGCGACCTCGTTCTTGTGCGGCAACGGAATCCCGCTGGGGTAATCGTCGCTGTGCCCGCCGCAGGCGTCGTAGATCCCGGCGGCGACTTGCGAGTTGAAGATGGCGTGCGTCTGGTTGTGCGGGAGGTCGAGCCGCCGCACTGCGGAGCGTTTGTACTGGCTCACCTGATCCGCGTTGGGGATCTTCATGCGGTGCGTCACGGTCCCGGTGAGGACGCGCAACTCCACCTCCGCCTCCACGCCTTCGATGGCGACGGCCTTCACCTGAGACTGCGAGATTACGTCCAAGACCTTGCTGGCTTCCGCCGGCGTCATCTCCGGGGCGCCGTTCAGCTTGATCTTCTGGTAGAGCGCAACGTCCGGTTCGCCCGGTGGCGGCGCCAGCGTTTCGGAGACGCCGCGGCCCAGCGTGCGGACGGTGAACTTCTTCTGGCGCAGATACGCCGCCCACTCCTCGTCGGTCGGGAAGCGGACGGAGATCTCATGCGGAGCGCCCCCGGTGGACTGCAATCTGGCGGGAAAGCAGATCTCTGCTCTGATATCGAACGGCACGTTTAAGCTCCTCTGGTGCTGACCAACCAGGCCAGCGTTAGTAGACC
>Ga0137333_1000431_pt1 | contig 10982 bp, 5 predicted proteins | sample EasRivERMLT231_2_FD_102286 | JGI IMG/M metagenome (GOLD analysis project Ga0137333, IMG submission 102286) | Soil microbial communities from meander-bound floodplain in the East River, Colorado, USA - East River MetaG ERMLT231_2 | ecosystem: Environmental > Terrestrial > Soil > Floodplain ... | reverse complement strand
TCATGACGGTGAGCATGAGGATGGTCGGGATGATGATCTCGTTGGCCGGTATCGCGACGATGTACGCGAGCAGGATGACGCCGTTGAGCCCGATCACGAACCCCGTCGGATCGAGCGCGCGCACGGTGTGCTCCGCGATGGTCGCACCCCCGACGTGCACGTTGCCCGCCAGCCAGATCACCGCGCCGGCGGGGGCCGCAAAGACCACCGCGCGCCACAGGACGATCAGCGTTCGATCGATGATCGACGTGTACAGCGTGTGCCAGAACCGGGGCGGGCGGTAGGGCGGCAACTCCAGGCTGAACGACGAGGGCTCACCCCGGAGAACAGTGCGCGAAAGCATCCACGACACGCCGAACGTCGCCGCCACGCCGAGCATCGCCACCGTCACCACCGCCGCGGCCGACGCCAGGCCGGCGAGATGCGCGGGCACCAGCCCGCCGATGAAAATGGTCGCGATCAGAATCTGGGTTGGCCAGCGCCCGTTGCACAGCGCGAAATTGTTGGTGATGATCGCGATCAATCGCTCGCGCGGGCTGTCGATGATGCGGGTGGCCACGACTCCGGCGGCGTTGCAGCCGTATCCCATGCTCATGGTGAGGGCCTGCTTGCCGTGTGCGCCCGCGCGCTTGAACATTCCGTCGAGGTTGAAGGACACGCGCGCCAGGTAGCCGAAGTCCTCGAGCAGCGTGAACAGCGGGAAGAATATCGCCATCGGGGGCAGCATCACCGCGACCACCCACGCCGTGGCCAGGTAGACCCCGTCGAAGAGAAAACCGGCGAGCCACGCGGGCAGGTGAATCGACGCGCCCAGGTCGTGCAGCCACGGCTGCCCACGGTCGATGAGCAGGCTCGCCAGCATCCCGGATGGCACGTTGGCGCCGGCCACGGTGACCCAGAAGACGACCGCCAGAATAATCAGCATCATCGGGAACCCGAGCCAGCGGCTGGTCACCAGGTTGTCGATGGTGCGGTCGAGGTCGAAACCGGGCCGCTGGTCGTCGACGATCGTAGCGCGGTCGGCGATGCTCGCCGCCTCGGTATAGAGGTCCTCCGTCAGCGAATCGTGGAAATTGGGGCCGAGCTCCCAACGCCGGGCCCGCGCGTGCTCCAGCACCCGCAGCGCCGTCGCGTCGGTCGCGGAAGCTTCCGCGCCCACGACGCGGCCGGAAGCACCGGGCCCGAGATCCACGAGCTCGCCGGAGCGAAGCGCCTCCTCGACGCGCGCGTCGCCGTCGAGGAGCCGGAGTGCCAGCCAGCGCGCGTTCGACAGGCCGGGGAACGCTTCCTCGATCACCCGCGTCGACTCCGCGACGATTCGATTCGCATCCTTCGATTTCCGCTCCAGGCGCCGCGGCTTGCACACGATCTCGCCCGCGGCCACTTTCGCGATGGTGCCGAGCAGCTCGTCGATGCCCTTGCGCGCGCGCGCCACCGTCGGCACCACCGGCACGCCGAGATCGCGCGCGAGCCGGCGGTGGTCGATGGTGCGCCCGTGGCGCTTCGCCTCGTCGATCAGATTCAGGCACACCACCGCGCGGTCGGTGATCTCGAGGACCTGGAGCACGAGGTTCAGGTTCCGCTCGAGGTGGGTCGCGTCGACCACGACGACGGTGACGTCGGGCCGCGCGAACAGGATGAAGTTGCGCGCGATTTCCTCGTCCACGGTGGTGGTCAGGAGCGAATAGGTCCCGGGGAGGTCGACCAGTTTGAAGCGGCGGCTGTCCAGCGCGAAGCCGCCCTCGGCGCGCGCGACCGTCTTGCCCGGCCAGTTGCCGGTGTGCTGTCGCAGCCCGGTGATCGAGTTGAATACCGTGCTCTTGCCGGTATTGGGGTTCCCGGCCAGCGCGACGACGTAGTCGAACTTGTCCATGTTCACGCCCAGCTTCACGAGGTTGCCGGCGTGGTGCTGGCAGCCCGCGCACGCGCTGGGCGAACTTTCCACGTGGGTGCTCATCGCATGCCCCCTCCGGCTTCGGCCGGGCCCGCGTCGCTCGCCACCCGGGTGACCGCGATCATCTGCGCCTGCTCTTCGCGCAGCGCGATCAACGTCCCCCGCACGCGGTACGCCGACAGGCCCCCGGTGAGGCCGCGCCGCTCGAACGCCACCTGCGTGCCGGCCACGATTCCCAGGTCCATCAGCCGCCGCCGCTCGATGCCGCGGCACGCGGCACTCACGCGCGTCACCGTCGCGCTCTCACCGAGGCGGAGCGACGCGAGCGTCGTGGCCTCGGAAGCGCCCGGCTCGTGCCCGACGTCCTCGAGGCGACGAACCGACACGTTCTCCGCGAGCAGCGGCGCCAGGACGATCGTGCGGCCGTCCGCTTCGAGGACGATGCGCTGTTCGGAGCGCGCCACGATGCGCACCTCCATGCCGAGATAGATGCCGGACGCAACGAGTTGAGAAAACACGACGGGTGGTTCGTCTTCCAGGTGCGTCACCACCGCGCGCCCGCCAGATTCGAGGGCGGCCAGCGAGACCGATTCGTCGCCCGCGACCGTGCCGTCTGCGGTCGGAATCGGATCCCCGTGCGGGTCGAAGCGGGGGTTGCCCAGGCGACGCTCGAGCGCGTCGGCTTCCTCGCGGCTGAGTTCGTGCTCCTGCCGCTCCGCGCGCGCATGCCACTCGAGCGGGTCGACCCCGGTCTCGTCCGCCAGGTAGCGCTCCCAGAGACGGTGCGCGCGGATTACTTCGAGGGCGTAGCGCGTTCCCTCGCCGGTGAGCAGGATGCGGCCGTCGGCCAGCCGCGCGAGTCCCGCGTTCTGCATGCGCGTCACCAGCGCCACCGCGCGCGCCGACGATATCTCCAGCGCGCCGCCCACGCTGGCGAGCGTGCACGTCTGCCCGCGCGCCTCGTGATTATGGAGGTGTTTGAGCGCGTCTTCGAGCTGGACGCGCCGGTCGAGCTCGCGGTTGCGCCGGCCCCGCGCGATGACGCCGCGGCCCGGCCAGAAGATCGCGGCCGCGAGTGCTCCGCCGGCGGCGAACAGGACGAGGTTCATGATCGGCGTCGACATGCTCACCTCGACACCCGCACGCTGGCGGCGGCGTCGCGCCCGAGCGCGAATTCGCGATCGGCCACCCGGGCGGTGATCGAACCCCCGAACGGCTCGACGACGACGACTTCCAGGCTCGTGCCGGGATAGAGGCCGCGCTCGCCCAGGTAGCGCAGCACGGCGGGGTCGCGGTCGTCGACCTCGACCACCTCGACCCGTTCGCCCGCGTCGACGTCGGTCAGCGGACGACCCGACACGCGCTTCACGGTGCCGTCGCGGTGCGGGATGGGGGCGCCGTGCGGATCCACGGTCGGGAATCCGAGGGCGCCGTCGATCCGGTCCTCGAGATCCTCCGAAATGACGTGCTCGAGTTTCTCGGCCTCGTCGTGTACCTGGTCCCAGGGCACACCCAGGGCTTCGGCCAGGTACCTCTCAATGAGTCGGTGGTGCCTGACAATCTCCACCGCGGCCATCTCCCCCACCGGGGTGAGCCGCACGCCCTGGTATGGCTCGTGGGTCACCAGCCGCAACTCCGCCAGTTTCTTCACCATAGCCGTGACCGACGGCGGCGCGATGCCCATCCGCCCGGCGATGGACGAGGTGGACGCGCGGTCCTGGTGCTCGAGGATTTCGAAGATCGCCTTGAGGTAGTTCTCCATGGACTGGGTCAAGGCGAGGGAGCGAGTATAGTCGGGATCAAGTTTAGCCATGGCTAAATCTGATTCTAGTGCAAGTCTCATTCCGGGTCAAGGGCGCAGTCGGGGGCGCGAATGTTTTCTTGGAACCAATCCGCCCGGGGTATCGTCTTACCTGCAACACACGGATCGAATCCCCACCCGTGCTTGGGCTTCCGGCCGCCTTGCCGGGTGAGCCGCGAGTCTCTGCGCAGGAGGAAGACATGGATCTGCACGGGTTGAGGAGGCGCGGCAAACGGTCGGGCGCGCTTCTTTTTGCACTCTCCAATCTCGTTCTCGCATCGACTGCATCGGGCGACAACACCCCGGTCGTCGATCCGACGGACCCCGCGTTCCGCGGTAATACCTCGCTCGAGTTCGCCATCCCCCGGCTCCCCCAGTCGGTCCGGGTGGACGGGCATCTGGACGAACCCATGTGGGAGACGGCAGCCCGACTCTCAAATTTCGTCGAGGTGGAGCCCGGGGACAACTGCCGCCCGCCGGTCGAAACCGAGGCGCTGGTCGGCTACGACGCCGAGAACCTCTACATCGCCTTTCGCTGCTACGACGACAACACCGGAGCGATACGCGCGTCGATTACCGACCGCGACCGCATGTTCGGCGACGACTTCGCGGGGGTCATGATCGACACCTTCCGCGACCAGACGAACGGGTACGAGTTCTTCGTCAACCCGCGGGGAATCCAGGGGGACCTGTACCGGTCACGCAACAATGAGGACTCGAGCTACGACGCCGTGTGGCAGTCCGGCGGGCAGATCACGGACTTCGGGTGGACGGCGGAGATCGCGATTCCGTTTCGAAGCATCCGGTTTCCCGACAGCCCGTCGCAGAGCTGGGGCGTGCACGTCCTCCGCAACCGGCCGCGCGAGAGCCGCGCGCAGTATTCGTGGGCGCCGCTTTCGCGCGATGAAAACTGCTTCTTCTGCCAGGCGGGACAAATGTCGGGCATCGAGGGGATCAACCAGGGGCGAAACCTGGAAGTGCTTCCCTACGTGATCGGCAATCAGTCCGGGACCATGAGCGGAGACGACGACGCGAGCTTCGACTGGAACAACGACTCCGCCAGCGGCGATATGGGCATGGGCGTCAAGTACGGACTCACGCCCAACCATACCCTCGACTTTACTTACAACCCGGACTTCAGTCAGATCGAATCGGACGCGACGCAGATCGACCAGAACCAGACGTTCGCGCTCTTCTATCCGGAGAAACGGCCGTTTTTCCTGGAGGGCGCGGAACGCTTCACTTCCATGGTCGATGTGGTGTACACGCGATCGATCAACGATCCCCTCTCCGCCGCCAAATACACGGGCAAGTCCGGGCGCAACACGATCTCGTTCGTGACCGCGATGGACGAGACCTCCCCGTATATCGTGCCGTTCGAGGAACAGAGCGGCGGCGCGGTCGGCCGCGACACGTACTCGAATGTCCTGCGCTACAAACACGACGTCCTGACCGAGTCGTTCGTCGGGTTGATCGCCACCGACCGTCGCCAGCGCGACGGCAGCGGTTCCAACACCACCGCGGGCGTCGACACTCGCCTGCGCCTGAACGAGCATTTTACGGTGTGGGCACAGGTGCAGGGCAGCTACACGGAGGAGCCGGACGACACCACCATGTCCGAAGACTTCAACGACATCGCGTTCGGCGACAACGAGCAGTACACGGGGGCCTTCGACGGCGAGGACTTCGCGGGCTACGCGGCCGAGGGAGAGCTCGTCCGGAGCGGGCGACACTACAACGCGAGCCTCTGGTTCGAGGATTATTCGCCGACGTTTCGCGCCGAGAACGGCTTTATCAACGCCAACGACTACCGACTGCTGGGCTTCTGGAACGGCTACCAGTTCCAGATCGAAAACAACAAGGTCTTCGAGCGCATCGAACCGCAGCTCGACATGGGACGGAAATACAACTACCAGGGCGAGTTCAAGGACACCTGGCTCCAGCCGAACATCTGGTTCCGGTTCAAGAAACAGACCTACTTCTGGACCGGCTACCTGTGGAGCGAAGAAGTGTTCGCGGGCACGCTGGTGCCCGGGATTCATCGCTGGGTGACCGACCTGGACAGCGAGTTCAGCAAGTACCTGTCGGCCGGGTTCTATACCCGCATCGGCCACTCGGTGGTCCGCGATCGCGACGACCCGCGACTCGGCGAGGAGTTAAGCTACGGCGTCTACACGTATTTCAAGCCGATCTCGCAGGTGCGCTTCGACGTCGACTACAATTCATTCCGGCTCGACGAGCTCGACGGCGGGCCGAACATCTTCAACACCTACGTGGTGCGCACCAAACTCACCTACCAGTTTTCGAAGAGTCTGTTCCTGCGCGTGGTCGGCGAGTACGTGGACGACTCGCGGTCGTTGGCGGTCGACCCGCTGTTGAGCTACAAGATCAACCCGTTCACGGTGTTCTTCCTGGGGTCGTCGCACACCTTCAACGAGTTCGAGGATGATCCGGCGACGCCCGCCGTGGAAGTGACCGACCCTGGTTACCGGCAGACGGACCGTCTGTTCTTCGTGAAGTTTCAGTATCTGTTCAGGGTGTGAGCTCGGCGTTGGGGCCTCGCGGGTCCTGTCGCCGATCCACCCCGCCGGCTCCGCGCGGCGGGGGCCCCGTCTCGGCGCCACCCGCTCAAGCCTGATCGATGCGCGTCGTGGAGGCCCTTCGCGCAGGAGCGAGCGAGGATCACCCGCCGGGCTACTTGCGACATCGATGCGCTTGCCAACCACCGGCGGGAAGCCGAGCGAGCGGGCGCAGGGCCGACACGGCGTGCATCGGTCAGGCGCGAATAGGGGCCGGCGGCGTGGCGAGGCGACAGGACCTGCGCGTGGTCAGCGCAGGCTGATCCAGACCGATTTCTTTTCCAGGTACATGTCGAGGGCATCGGCGCCGAGCTCACGGCCGAAGCCGCTCTCGCGGTAGCCGCCGAACGGCGAGGCCGGGTGGTAGACGTTGTAGGTGTTCACCCACACCGTCCCGGCGCGAAGTGCCGCCGCGACGCGGTGCGCCCGCGCGGCGTCCTGCGTCCACACCCCGGACGCGAGGCCGTAGCAGCTGTCGTTCGCCATCTTGACCGCGTCCGCTTCGGTGTCGAACGGGATCACGCACAGGACGGGGCCGAAGATCTCGTCGCGCGCCACCGTCATCTGGTTGGTCACGCCGGTCAAGACGGTCGGCTCGAGGTAGTAGCCGCGCCCGCCGACCGCAGCCGCGCGTCCGCCGGCGGCGACCTTGGCGCCCTCGCGCACCCCCGCCTCGACACAGGCCAGGATCCCGTCGCGGTGCGACTTCGATACCTGCGGACCCAGGCGGGTCTTGTCGTCGAGCGGGTCGCCGGGGGTGTAGCGCGCCATCTTGGCCTTCACGAGCTCGACGAACTCGTCGTGGACCGAGCGTTCCACGAACAGGCGCGAGCCGGCCGCGCACACTTCCCCCTTGTTGTAGAAGATGCCGCTGCACGCGCCCTGCGCCGCCGCGTCGAGTTTCGCGTCGGCGAAAACGATGTTCGGGGACTTGCCCCCCAGTTCCAGCGAGACGCGCTTGATCGTCCCGGCCGCCGAGCGCATCACGGTGCGGCCGACCTCGGTCGACCCGGTGAAGGCGACCTTGTCCACGCCGCGCGCGTCGAGCAGCGCCTGGCCCGCGATCGAGCCGCGGCCGGGCACCACGTTCACCACGCCGGGCGGCAGCCCGGCCTCCAGGCACAGCGCGCCGAGTTTGAGTGCGGTGAGCGGAGTGATCTCCGAGGGCTTGATGATCGCGACACACCCCGCCGCCAGCGCCGGCGCCAGCTTCCACACCGTGAGCAGCAGCGGAAAATTCCAGGGCACGATCATGCCGACGACTCCGACCGGCTCGCGCAGCGTATAGTTGAGGAAGCCGGGAATGGTCGGGATGCTCTCGCCGGAAAGCTTGTCCGCCCAGCCTGCGTAATAGCGAAGCAGGCTCACGACGAAGGGCCCCTCGATCTTCGCCGACTCGAAGATCGGCTTACCCTGATTCAGCGTTTCCAGCCGCGCGACTTCGGCGGCGTCGCGCTCGAACAGGTCGGCGAGCTTCCACAGGACCTTCGCGCGCGCGCCGCCGTCGAGCTTGCTCCACGGCCCCGAGTCGAAGGCGGCGCGGGCCGAGGCGACGGCGGCCTCGACGTCCTTCACGGTCGCGCAGGCGACGTCGCACAGCTTCTCTTCGGTCGCGGGGTTGATCAGCGTGGACACGGCGCGATCGCCCGCGTCCACCCACTCACCGTTGATCAGTAGCTTGGTGTGCTTGATGTCCATGGGTTCCTTCCACCTTCGCGGGTCCTGTCGCTGACCGACGCGCGTCCTGGAGGCCCTTCGCGCAGGAGCGAGCGAGGATCACTCGCCGGGCCTCCGTTGCGACATCGACCTCCGCCCGCCGCCGGCGGGAAGCCGAGCGAGTGGGCGCAGGGCCGACGGGGCGCGCATCGGTCAGCGCCCTCGAGCTGCCTTGTGCCCTACAACCGCACGTACTCGAAGTCCAGCGGGCGGCCGTGGATCCCGTGCTGCGGGGGCGCGATCCAGTTCGCGAACTTGCCGCGCTCGGTGACCAGGAATTGCACGCTCTTTACGAACTCGCGGTCCGCGCGCGTGGGCAAAAACTCGTCGCGGCGCGATTCGAACTCGTCCTTGGAGATCATATTCCCGTGCAGGTCGAAGTGCGCCCGGCTGTAGGTCCCGACCAGGCGGTGGAAGCGGACCGACGGGAGCAGGATGCGCAGCCGGCTGTCCTCCTGCTCGAGGATCTTGTTCCAGCGCGCAACCGCACGTTCGCAATCGTCGATGTAGGCATCCCGGAGCACCGCGTTCATGGCGCGCCGCACCGGAATCTCCACTTCGTGCAGCCGCCGTTGTTCCTCATCGACACCCAGGTAGCCGTAGTTGCCCTCGCGCCCGACCGGATCCGGGTAGAGCTTGCGGTTCGCCTCGTTGAAGCGCCCCTTCAGGCCGTGCGCGAAATAGTTCGCGGCGTTGCTCGAGTCCTCGTTGCCGAACAGATCGAGCGACACCGAAAACCAGTAGTTGATGTACTTCTGGATGATGTCGAGCGGGATGCCGCCGTAGGGCCGCACGTCCTCGCTCTCGTTCTCGCGCATCAGCTGGGCCGTGCGCCGGATGGTTCGCGCCAGGCCCGTCTCGCCCACGAAGAGGTGATGCGCTTCCTCGGTGAGCATGAAGCGGGTGGTACGCGAGAGCGGGGTGAAGGCGCTCTCGGCCAGCGAACCCAGCTGATACTTTCCGTCGCGGTCGGTGTAGGTCGCAAAGCAGAAGAAGTCGAGCCAATCGTCGATGGGGTCGTTGAACGTGGACAACAGCCGCGGCGAGTCGGGGTCTCCCGAGCGGCGTTCGAGCATCTCCTCGGCCTCGTCGCGCCCGTCCTTGCCAAAGTACGAATGGAGGAGGTAGACCATTGCCCAGAGGTGGCGCGCCTCTTCGACGTTCACCTGGAAGAGGTTGCGCATGTCGTAGAGCGACGGGGCCGACAGCGCCAGCCGGCGCTGCTGCTCCACCGAACCCGGTTCGGTGTCGCCCTGCGTCACGATCAGCCGGCGCAACTCGTTGCGGTGTTCGCCCGGCACATCTTCCCAGCACTCCGCTCCGATGTAGTCCCCGAAGTGGATCTGGCGTTCTCCCTTGACCGGCGCCAGAAATATCCCCCAGCGGTACTCGGGCATGCGCACGTAGTCGTACACCGCCCACCCGGACGAATCGACGCTCACCGCGGTGCGCAGGTAGATCTCGTTCTCCTGGTGGGCGACCGGCCCCTGGTCCCGCCACCATTCCAGGAACTGCGGGTGCCAGCGCTCGAGCGCGCGCAGGAGCTTCTGGTTTTCCTTGAGATTGACGTTGTTGGGTATGAGTTCCTTGTAGTCCATCCTAGGTCCTGCTCCAGTCGAACTCAGGTGAGTGCGGCTTGCCGTAGGACGTGAGCGCGCCGCGCTCTCCGACCGCGTTGGGCCGCGTGAATATCCAGTTCTGCCACGCGGAGAGCCGGGCGTAGATCCGACTCTCCATCGACTCCGGACCCACGAATCGGAGGTTGGCTTCCATCCCCGTCAGCGCGTCCGGCGAGAGCGAGCGCCGTTCCTCCAGCGCCATGCGGATCCCGTCTTCCCAGTCGATGTCGTCCAGGGTTTCGGTGACCAGGCCCCACTCCGCCGCTTCGGCGGGTGCAATCGACTCGCCCCGCCGTTCGAGCACACGCGCCACCGATGGCGGCGAACCGTAGAAACGGTTCTCGAGCCGGGAGAGTCCGTGCGCCATCGGGCAGCGTCCCGCGTTGTGCGAGCTCAACGCGATCGCGTTGTCGCTCTTGGGTTCGTCGAGCATGAACGAACGGTCGCACGCCAGCGCAATCTCGAAGAGGCTGCCGGCGAAGCACGAACCAGGCAGGATTATAGCGAAGAACGTGCGCGCCGTCACGTCGATCATCTTGAGAGTTCGCGCCTGCTGCAGCAGCACCTCGCGCACGAACCAGTGGTCCGCGCGCCCAAAGAGCGCTTCGTCCAGCGCGAGCACGTGCTTGCGTTCACCGACGGTCTCGAAGGTGACCAGACCGATCTGCGGATAGTTGAAGCGCAGCTCCAGTATCGCGTGGCGAAGTTCACGCCACATACGCAGCGCATACCACGACGCGCCGAGCCGCGTCGGATCCGCCGGGATGTTCGCGTCGGTCGCTTCCGGGCCGCGGACGGTGACCTTCGCCGACCGCTCCGTCGGCCGGACCTCGACGGTCACGAACCGGTAGCGCAACGAATCGCCGTCGACGTCGGGTTCGACGGAATCGAGAGCCACGCCCCCGGCGTCGTTGCCCTTTCCCGCCAGCTCCACCAGCCGCGAACGAATCGCTTCCGCGTAGGCCGACTTCGGGTGGACGAAATCCACCAGCCCCCATTCGAGCGCCTTCTTCGCCTTCGCACCCTCGGCGATGGTGCAGAACGCGTCGGCCCGATCGCGCCGAACCCGGCGCTTGTCGACCAGACGGGTGAGCCCGCCGGTTCCGGGCAGCACGCCCAGTAGCGGCACTTCGGGCAGGCTGACGGCGGAGCTGCGGTCGTCGACCAGGTGGATCTCGTCGCACGCGAGCGCGAGCTCGTAGCCGCCGCCGGCGCACGCCGCGTTGATCGCGCAGATCGACTTCAGGCCCGAACGCTGGCTCGCGTCCTCGAGCGCGAGGCGCGTCTCGTTCGTGAACTTGCAGAAGTTGACCTTGAACGGGTGCGTGCTCTCCGCAAGCATCCAGATGTTGGCGCCGGCGCAGAACGCGCGC
>Ga0137333_1000430_pt1 | contig 10988 bp, 11 predicted proteins | sample EasRivERMLT231_2_FD_102286 | JGI IMG/M metagenome (GOLD analysis project Ga0137333, IMG submission 102286) | Soil microbial communities from meander-bound floodplain in the East River, Colorado, USA - East River MetaG ERMLT231_2 | ecosystem: Environmental > Terrestrial > Soil > Floodplain ... | reverse complement strand
TGTGGGGTCAGAATACGTACACGACTCAGGATAAGGTCAAAGAGGAAGTCGGAGAAAAATCTGCAAGAGTCTGTGTCATCGGTCCGGCGGGGGAGAAGCAGGTTTTGTTCGCGTCCATCATGTGTGATCACGGACGGATGGCGGGGCGCACGGGCATGGGCGCGGTGATGGGTTCGAAGAATCTCAAGGCGATCGCCGTGCATGGGACAAATGAGATTCCAGTTTTTGATGGTACGAGGTATAAAGCTTTGCGTTCAGAGTCGAATCGCAAATTGCGCGATGATAATGAAGCCAGGGTAATGCGGGAGGTGGGTACGGCGGGCGCGGCGAATTATGCAGAATATCTTGGCGCGATGCCGGTCAAATATTACACGAGTGGGTCGTTCCCGGCAGTGGATGAAGTTTCTGGTGCGAAGATGACGGACACCATTCTGGTGGGTCGCAGTGCCTGTCAGGGTTGTGTGATCGCTTGCGGACGTGTAGTGAAACTTCCAAAAGATGTTTCGAAGCGCAAGGGTCCTGAACATGAAACGATGGTTGGCTTTGGCGCGAATTTGTTGAATGACAATCTGGAATCGATTGTGGATATGGGGGATCTATGTGACCGTTACGGTATGGATACGATCAGCACGAGCAACACGATTGGCCTGGCATTTCATTTGTTTGAAAAGGGGATTATCACCACAGAGGATACCGGCGGTATTGAATTAAAGTGGGGCGATGTGGATGCGATCGAGCAATTGGTACGGATGATCGGCTCACGTGAAGGCATCGGTGATTTATTGGCGCAAGGCTCACGTTTGTTTGGGGCACACTTTGGAGTGGAAGACGAAGCCGTGCAAGTGAATGGACTTGAAGTTGCGTATCATGACCCGCGTGGGGTTTCGGGTATGGCGCTTTCGTATGCAACCAGTCCGCGCGGCGCGTGTCATAACCAATCTGATTATTTCTTTGTTGATTGGGGACATTCGAATGAAGAGATAGGCATTGAATTTTTAGCGCGGCATGCACAGGCTGAAAAGGCAGGTAATGTGGCGCGGCATCAGGATTGGCGCTCCGTGGATAATGCGGTGGTGATGTGTATTTTCGCGAATGTTGCGCCGAAAGAAAAAGTCGGACTGATCAATGCTGCTTGCGGGTTGGATTGGTCGGTCGCGGATATGATGAAGTTTGGCGAACGTTCCTGGAATCTTAAGCGCGCAATTAATAACCGTATGGGATTGAATGCTCAAAACGACAAGTTGCCCAAAGCGTTGCTGACACCGTTCCCTGATGGCGGCTCGGAGGGGTTTGTGCCTGATATCGAAGAAATGTTAATCAGCTACTACAAACATCGCGGCTGGGATCGGGAAACTGGCAAGCCGTCGCGTGAGAAACTATTGGAGCTGGGTTTGGATGATATGGCCACTGATCTCTGGGGATAATGACTTGGCGTAATAAGATGGGTTCGCACTGAAGGTTTATTAAATCTCTTACGAAAGTATTTTTAGCTACAGATTTTCAGAGAACTATTGAAGTGATGTTCGGGTGCGCTGACGCGAAATCTCAAATTGGCGTGTGATCAGAAAAACTGGGAACATGACGCTTACCGCAATTAAGAATGAAAGCAAAATGTATACCCAAACATAACGGATTCCAAGTCGACGCGCTTCAACAGCCATAAAAATACATCCAGCGAGCGCATACAAGAGCAGGTCATTTGTGAAGGATGCCACGGCAGGATTTGCATAAATTGCCTGGTAAAAACCAAACGCACCGCCATTCTGTGGTTGGTTGAAGAAGGCAAGGTTATTGATCCACGTTGCGGCTAACGCGATTAGTGCGATACTTGCATATACAAGGCAGAGAGTTTTCTCGAAACGTGTCATATGGCTCCGCAGATGGGTACAAGTCAGGATGATTGTGGTGTTGCCTTTATCTTCTCCCGGATCAAATCCAAAATGTGATTGACGATTTGCACAATTCTTTAACTTTCCTTCCTGGCCACAAGGAAAAAATCGTTCAGGAAATACATCATGGAATGGGGACGGCAATCAACGATATTGAATCCCTGCTTTTCGATGTAGGCAAGAAACTCAGCCTTCTTCAACATGTCGTCATAGGGATGCTCGACGAAGCGCCTTGCGAGCCGGCCGAACGGAGTTTCGAACGTTTCGATGGAAAGTTCCTTGATGATCAGCAGCCCATCCGGCTTGATGACGCGATGTAATTCATCGATGCAATCTTCCCAGTTAGGGATGTGATGGATCACGCTTAATCCAACCACAGCATCGAATTTATTATTTGAGAACCTCAGCTTTGTGGCATTGCCAGCTTCAACGACTATCGTAGAGCCTTTGTTCTTCATCTGCGCCACTTCAACCAGGCTCTCGTCAAATTCAGTGGCGATGAACTCCTGTGGTTTGAAGAATTCCTGGATGAACTTTGTGCCGATCCCATTGCCACAGCCGATCTCCAAAATCTTTTTATTCGGGGCAAGTTTGGAAATATCCCGTAAATCCCGCACGATCCCTCGTAAATACATTTGCCTGCCAAAATCAAATGTCATCAGAAAATATTCAAACTTGTTCATCTTCATTTTGTTTAACCTCCTATCAGAATTGACTGAGTAATTTTGAAAATCGCTGTTTGTTATCTTCAGCCAACACATGCGACGGCGGTGAACATGACGTGAGCGCCCGGATACAGATTCATTGGTTGACAAACCGCGCGGGCTGGTGGTTCAGTGGGGAAGTAGTTTCGGAAAATAGCATTGAACTGCTCGATCTTATCCATGTCAAGGAGATAGAGTTGCATGAACATCACATCGCTATAGTCGCCACCGGCTTCTTGTAACAACACACCCAGATTCAATAAGGCTTGATGAGCCTGTTCATCGAATGTTGTCAACATCTCGCCGGTTTCAGGTGAGCGCCCGATCATGCCTGCTGTGTACAAAATCCCATTCGGAGCGACAGTTGCCTGCGATACAGGGTTGTACATTACCGCTGACTTTGGCGTCGCGATAATTCGTTTCATGTTGCCTCCTCTTCTGCTTGATATGTGGATGCTTGTAGAACTGCATTGGTTAGACTGCTTGTTCCAAAACTACTTGCCTTGCTCGTTCTTATCCAGTACTTGAAATAAAGTAATTTGCATACCATCGGGATCCTGGAGTCGCACGTTGTAATCACCCCACGGAGTCATGATGGGTGGATGAACCAATGTCGCGCCGTGGACGAGTAACCGCTCCATCGCGGACTTCAAGTCTGGTACCTGCAGCGCAAACCGGATCTGCCCGCTGACGCGTTGTCCGGCTTCGAGCTGGTCAATCGTCTGTGCCTGAGCTTCGTCAAAAACTTCAAGGGTGGCTTTGCCCATATCAAGGATGAGCGCGTGTCCATCCCCGTTGTTCCAAATGGCGGCAGGTTCAATCCCGAGTCCATCGCAATAGAATTTTACTGAGCGTTCATACTCTCTGACTGTGAGCGCGACGCGCAATTCAAGGATGGGATAGTTTGATTTTGATGTTGGCATAGTGGGTGATAATCCTTTCGTAATTCATTTACCTTCACGTGTTAGCTGTCTGCTGCAACCGTTAGCATCCGTAGTTGTGGCTCGACTTTCTCTGCCAGCTCTTGAACCTCCTCTGCTTCGAGCAATAGTCCCTCAATGGCGCAGCCGAGCGCGCGCAGCAGTTCGCCCCGTTCCAGGGTGGTCACCAGTGTTTGCGTGAAGACATTATGTACAGTGGATGGAAGATCATCAAAGCCTCTGCCATCAAATACAGGTAGACCGCGGCGGTGACAGGCGAGGCTAAGGGCATAATCGCGCGTACCGCTAATCCAATACTCCGCATGCCAATAGCGGGCTCTTTCAATGCAAAAGCGCGCGCGCAATGCGTGGTGCACAGCATGGCCAAAGAGTTCATGCGCTGACGATGATTGTGTGTAAGGCTTCTCCACGGAATTGCCGAAGATCAGCTTAAACTTCGGGCTTGTAGCACCAAACCTGGATGCTGGCGTGAACGAGAGGTCGAATTGTAGACAGCCGGGGAGTAAAAACACTCGATAGATGGATGGTCCACTTGGCAGGTCGAATAGATGCGCCGCGTCAAATTCCTCAACGAGGTTGCGCGTCCAGTCCTCCAGAACCTCAAAAATGGACACGTTGTCTGCGACAGCGAAGGTCAAGTCCAAATCCGACCAACGATCGCCTTTATCGAGTGCAAGGGAACCTACAACAGCTCCGGCGACGACCCGCGTGTCTGATGTGGCTAGTTGAAGCACACGGTCGCGAATGCGATCACGGTCACTAACGCTAAACATATTGATACCCGATCATGAATGCCTCCAGATCAAACAGCCAAATGCAATACATAACGTCCTCTAATTTTTGACGTTCTTTTCTTTATTCACTTTTGCTTCTGCTCTTGATAAATTTTCCTTAATTCTAAATTTTACTATATGAGGTTTCCTTTCGTCTCAGCAGGGGTTTGGAAGATGGACTATCTGTCGAAACGAGACAGAGCATGAGGCGGGCTATTGCGACCTCGAAGTCTTATGATTAATACCGCCAGTGCGGCAATTGGGATCAGGATGAATTTTGCCAGAATCAACAGCCATTGAGCAGGTTCGTCCGGTTTTTTGTTTTCCACGGGCCGACTGTCGCCGGCGGCCAACCGTACCGCTTCCGCGGCAATAAGGCCAGATGAAACCGCTGCCTCCATGCAGGTGAGATCCACATAGGAGCGACAATAATCGCCCGCAAGATATAAATTTGACAACTCGGTCGATGTTTTAGGACGGAAATGCCATGCCCCATCCGTATTCAGGAATAGAGGTTCTTCGCGATGGGGTTGAAAAACATATTTACTAATTTCTGCCTTTTCGAATGGCACGTATCGTCTGAGTTCCTCGATCAGCAGGTCGACTGCTTTTTGGTCGGATAAGGTTCGCACAGAGTTATAATCTGATGCGATCACATTCAATGTGGTGGTGTCATGTCCTTCCCATGTCCCCGATATATCAATGAATGAGAGTCCCAGCTTTGTACCAGCCAGATTGACATGCTCCTGCGGTAGCTCTTTAATCTTCCGGGTTAGAAAAATGTCGAGTGCCACCATGGGCTGACTTTGCAGGTACAGAATTTTTGAGAGGTCCGGAGCGGCAGCATACAATTCGTCGTCGAGCAGTTTAACAACCTGTTCGGGAGGAATCGCCAGAATCACAATATCTGATTCTGTTAGCTCAAGCTTTTGAGTCGTTTGATCCATGAACTGAAGCTGGGTGATTCGCGAGTCCTTTGTTTGCAGGCGCACGAGCCGCTTTGAGAAATGAATCTCACAGCCCAGTTCCTGCAGTTTATGCTGAAAGGGTTCAATGAAATACGTTTGCAGATTTCCCCGAACGATGCGTACGAAGGGTGATGGATACTTGATCCAAAACCGCATGACCTTTCGCACGGTCATTGCGGAAACATCATAGCTTGGCACGGTGATCGCTTTAAGAATGACCTCTTCCAGGCGCTGTTCCAATCCCCGCGTTGCGTAGAAGCGGGAATTCAGAAAACCGGCAACACTGGTATGGTCAAGCGGCAATCTCAGCTGGTAAGGTTGACTCGCAATATCCAGAACGGCGTAAAAGAAAAGAAACATGTCCGGGATTGGCATAAAACCAGATGTCAGATTTCTCCAGGCATATTTAAGGGAAGTTATGCTTCGAAGAGTTGCGAAAGACGGGAATTTTCCGGCGCGTAATTCTGATATATCTTCAAGGTCTACAAAATTATTGCGAATACCCAATTCGTCCACAAGCTGCCAGGTATTGACGTACCATTCAGGAAAGATATGGTATCCGTGATCGTTGAATTCGTCGCCGTTCTTGTTTGCACCGGCTTTTCCTCCCAACCGGGTCGCGCTCTCATAGATTGACACACGAAAGCCGCGCTCAAGCAAACGTAGAGCAGCGGTCATACCTGCAAGTCCGCCTCCGATGATGGTTACTTTCTGCATTGTTCCTCCGATTTTCCAAAGAGCCAATTGGTTCGTTTTGAATCAGGTGATGGCGCTGGTATGGACTCTGTTCGAGCGTAGAACTGCACAGTGGGATCGTGATGCGACCTTTTACCCGTTAATCAAACAGTGGTGCCAGTATTTCTGAATTGTTCTCGCAGAATCAAACCTGACCACAGCGTAAATACCAAAATTGCCAATCCTGTTAATGCATCCGTGGCAATGAAGAGATGCATTTTCGCCGAAAATTCAGCCATGGATCCAAATAGGTAATGCGCCAGGCTGGATAATCCACAAAATGAGTAGTACACCAAACATGGATAGGACAACCAGAACCGCTGATTTTTATATAACCAATATCCCGCAATTCCAGTTACTGTCCAAATTATCCACGACCTGACTATCGAAGCCGGAGTAATCCAGTCTGGCTGGGGATAATGTTCAATGTAAAGATAGTTGTCCGTAAAATGGATGGCTGTGGAAACAATACTGGCGATAAGCAGAATCTTCAGCAAATTTTGGCGTTTGATTTCAGAATTCATTAGTAATTGACCTCTTTCAATATGATGAGTACAGGTGGTTTAGGGCCTCGTTGCTTTGCAAACCAGCTTGCCTTCCGGATCGTGTAAGTCCAGCATGATTTCTGTGGGGTAGCGGCGGCTCAGACAACCTTAGACTCTTTTCGAGAGCAGGACTGCGCAGCGTGTTGATGCGTAGAAATTACCGGTGAACTTTAAAGACAGTTGCTGTTTTCCATGCTGGCATGTGGAAGTCTGATCCTTCGGTTTAACACGATCACCCATAACTCTTTAACTATTTATGTTTTGGTCTCTCCATCAATCAACGGAACCACTTGCCTCATAAAGATTTTAATTTGCTCCAATTCATTTGCCAAAGGCCATAAGTACACTCGCTGGACTCCAACGTTTTGATAAGCCTCAAGTTTCTCAGCACAATCCCGGGCCGAACCAATGGGAAGCCGCTCCCTCAATTCTGCAACCGGACGGTTGAGCGCTGGCGCCAGCACTTCATTGAGCATCCGTTCGGAATCTTGCTCATCTTCAGTGATGTACAGCCACATGGTGGCAATGGCGTTTGGGAAGGAGGCTGGCTCTTTGCCTGCTGTGACAAGGAATTCCTTAAGTTGCTGCCAATTGTTGGTAAATAATTCCGGAGTTGTATTGTATCCAGACGCCAACCAACCATCAGCCAGGCGCGCAACCCGTTGCAGGCCTGCCCTGGAGCCCCAGCTTCCTACCCAGATGGGAGGACCGGATTTTTGTGCCGGGAACGGCTCAAGCATGATCCCTTCCGTGTTGTAGAAGCTCCCTTTAAAGACGGCGCCCTCCCGACTCCATAAGGCACGTAGAGTCGGAATGGCTTCATCCAGGCGTTTCCAACGTTCGTCAAACGGGATGCCAACCGCAGCGTAATCTCGCGCGGAGGAGCCGGGTCCAACGCAGGCAATCAGGCGACCACCAGAAAGTCGATCGATGGCGCCCAAAGATTTGGCCAGCGGAATTGGACCGCGCACGATGGGCAGTGACACCGTGGTCGCCAGATCCATGCGTCCCGAGTGCGAGAGAACTGCAGCTAGTGCCGTGGGGCCATCCAGCCAGGGTTTGGAGAAGACCAGGTGGTCATTTACGGCCAGGGCACTGAAACCCAACTCCTGGCCGGTCTCAGCATAGGTGATGAGATGGTCGAGTGTGAAGGGGTTGCTGCCAAAATCCATGAGCGGCAGATGTAGTCCAAAATCCATAAGTTACTCCTTACTTGGAGATCGGGATCGTTATTCATGAGGCTAATTCTCCATCTTATATAAAGTAGATGGAAAATGACAGCCAGCTCACAGTTTGCGTGAGCAGACAACTACCACAACCGGGGACTCTCTTCGAGAGCAGAACTGCGTGGCGTGCTTGAACGAAATATGAACCTGATTTTGCTGTATGACAGAGTGTTCTTTATTGCTCAGAAGCGATCCGCATCCATATCTCGAATGAACTGAATGAGACCTTGAAAGTAAATCTCCTGATCATCGTAAAGTGCCAGGTGACTGCCGTTTGGGCAATATAGATATCGTCCATGTTGAACAGCACTTGCCATCCATTCCATATGCTTTGGATCCATCGTATCGTGTTGAGCACCAATGACTAAACACGGCACTGTGATCTTCCCCAGGTCTGCTGTTCGATCCCAATCTGCAAGTACGCCACTCGCCCCCAACTCACTGGGTCCTTGCATCGGTATGTATACACTCCTGTTAATACGCTCGAAAGAGCGCGTCACTGGTTCGGGCCATTCCTTCAGCGGCATGCGCAGTAAATGGTAAACGTAATAGTTCGCGATCAGCAACTCCATGTAGCGCGGGTTTTCATAATCCTGCGCGGCTTCGTAGCCTTGGATTTCTGCTAGGGCAGCCTGATCCATGCCAGGCATCAGCACTTCTTTTGCATACTGATTGTACAAGGGGCCGCTCGCCATCATATTGGAGATGATCAAGCCTTTGAGATGTTGTTGATACTTCAACGCATACTCGATACCCAACATTCCACCCCATGATTGGCCGTACAAATAGAAATTCTCCCGGTCCAGCCCGAGCGCCTTGCGGACCTGTTCCACCTCTTCTACGAAACGCGCCAAATCCACCAACTCTGGCTCGTTGGGCTGGTCGCTGTAGGCTGAACCGAGTTGGTCATAGTAGTAGTATTCAATGCCAGCGGAGGGGAAGTAACTGTCGAACGCTTCGAGATACTCGTGTGTCGCGCCGGGTCCTCCATGCAGGAGCAGGACTTTCATCGTTGGGTGGTTTCCAATTCGCTTGGTCCACACACGAAAGACCCCTTTTGAAGTCTCTATGGGGATCATCTTTACCCCGCCACTGAGGACGTCGGCCCGACCGGAGTAATCCAAATATGCGTTGGCATTGCTGGGATTCTTATTCATGTGTGCCTCCTCAAAATGTGAATATCATGTAGCGAATTCTGTCAAAAGTGCTGGCCCGCTCAACGGTTTACAATAGCGGACGGTGTAGTACAACCGCGGACTCTTTTCGCGAGCAGAACTGCGCAGCTTGCCGAGGCGTAGTATAAACCTAATTTGGTGCAGGGTAGCGGAGCATTGCCCCTTTTTGAAACAACCGCTCATCATGCAATTCAAAAGGCTTTGGAAGATTGGGGAATCTTCCAAAGCCTTTTCGTTGGCAAAAAATTCCTCTTAACTCTTGACACTGCTACTCATCGGTGGGCGCCCCTTTTGTAAATGCCAGGTTTCCATGATTTCGCTCACAGCCTATGCTATGATGCAAGATAAGAAATTACTCTCTCATTGCTCTTGTCGTAGATAGCATCAAAGTCTATGCCGTATTTCTCAAGTTGCGTTTTGGCGTTCATGAAGCTCTCGTCCAGTCGCGAAGCGTATTCACGATTCTTCTTAACAAAACGCTGATACCTTTCCTTGTCAATTTCGTCAATCTTATCGTCTACAAAATCGTGAATTAGATTTTGCCAAGCACGGAAATTTGAAAACCAACCTGGCAAGATGTTCACCATTTTTCTTAAGTGGGTGATTACCAATGTTCCGGCTGGCCACAGTTGTTGTAATTTTTCGACGCTGGCTTTTGCAAGATCGACAAGCGGTTCCATCTTCGTGAAGGTTACATTGGCATCCAAGCGGTTTTGTTCAGATGCCATTGCCGAATAGCCCAAATTGAGATTAAAAAAATAGAAAAATTCACCCAGCTCTTTTTCAATGCTCTCACGAATATTATCGGGGATGGGTTCTACATTTGGCTTTCCGAAGATCTTATTGAACATAGTTAATCTCCCAAAATATTTGTGCAAAACAGGGGCCCAACGGTTTGCGTTCGCGAAGCATGGCGCTGGTGGGCGGCGTGGACTCTGTTTGAGAGCAGGAAAACCCCGAAGCCAGAAAAATGCTCGAAAAAGCCGCAGAATCCCCAGCGTCTGTGCACGCTGTGTTAGGCGCATTCAAGGATCATTAGAATACTTTCTCATTCAAAGCTCATCTGCAACTCTGAGGACAAATCATACCGTACGTCTTGCTCAAAATCGAGTATGTTCAAGCTCAAGTTCATTAAGCAACATGATCTACGATGCTATGGGATACAGCGTAGACAATAAAGCCTTCAAAGAAACCCATTCGTAATCTCTTAATAACATTGTCCTCGTTGTTTAGAAATTGATAGTAAAAGATTTCCGGGTTTTTGCCAATTTTTTGTGTTTCAAATGGACCAGTTTTTAGTACAGTGAGTCTAGCATTTTGTGTTTCAGCGTTTTCCTGTTCAGGAGGAAAGGTGGCAGAAACTGGAAGGACCCACAGTTTCTCATCCCATTTGGTTCCAAAGTGGTAAAAATGGATAGCTTTAGCAATGCAAGTTAGTGCCTTTATAACCCTTTCATAATCATAGGTTATTGCCAGCGAAGGCTCGCCATCTACCAAAATAGGATAAGTTTTGCCGCTGAAAAAAAAGCGTCTGAGTAGGTTTGGTCGACGCTGAAGCGCCTTCATTACTTTTTGTGAAAATAGATTTCGTGCTTGAATATTAACTTCATATTGGATCGTAATTAGAGAACGGAGATATTCATCGTCTTTTGATTTTTCGGTGTTGTGAATATCACAAGAAGGTACAGTAATTAGGTCTTTTCGAAAACCTGGAGGAAAAAAAGAACGCGGTGGGACATGTTCTTTTGTAGTTGCTAATCTCTCACACATGTAACATGTTGTTTTTTCTTTCATGTTGCTGCGAATACCCAAAAACTTTTGAACGCTGAAAACCTCATCCTATCTCAATTACGTGAGTAAGTTGTATTAAGTCTGAATAGGCACGTTTCACACTACTTTGGCACTCAACGCGCCTAACGAGACTGTCGAAAAACCCCTGGTTCTAAAAATGTTCAAAAAAATCTCCCACAACAGGCTAAAAAAACGCCAAAATATTGCCAAAATGTTGTGCGGAACACCAAAAACCAGATGC
>Ga0137333_1000429_pt1 | contig 10989 bp, 10 predicted proteins | sample EasRivERMLT231_2_FD_102286 | JGI IMG/M metagenome (GOLD analysis project Ga0137333, IMG submission 102286) | Soil microbial communities from meander-bound floodplain in the East River, Colorado, USA - East River MetaG ERMLT231_2 | ecosystem: Environmental > Terrestrial > Soil > Floodplain ... | reverse complement strand
CGGGCTGTCCGTTGTGCAGGTACGCCGAATCGTTTTCCATCCACTTCATCCTGCAGCCAGATCGCGTTCGCAAAATCCGAGATCTCGAGCGCACTCATGCCATATTCAGGATCATGTAAATACGCATTCAAGTCCACCACTTTTTCATCCCAACCCAACGCATGCTCAGGCAGCGCGACAACAACATGCGGATAACTCGCATCTTTCAGCGCATTGGTCGTCTGCGCATACAACTCACTATAATTTTCTTTGCCTTCTGCGCTGACGACGATCCCCCACTCATTCTCTTTATTGAATTGCGCGACTTGCAACTCAAAAAGATTCGCCTGCGCCCCAAACCACGGATGCCAAACCTTAACCTGGACTCCGCGCAACGCTTCTTTCTCAATATCCAATCTGCTCACTGCGGGAGTGGGCGTGTTCTTCACTGACGCCGCTTCCGTCTCATCCGGGCGCGGAGTACCCGTGAGCGAAGTTGAGGGAGTGCAAGCCGAAAGCAGAAGAATGAATACAACCAAACAGCTAAAAAGTTTTCGGGACACAGACATTATTAATAGGCCACCAGGGGAATTGGAGTGAATAACAAAACAAAGACGATCAAAATGAAAATGCCCAGCGCGCGGCGCGTAGGGTCAAGCGGCGTAATATCATCCAACGGCTGGGTGCGGACATTGCCCAACCAGAAAAGGATCAGACCCCACAACAACCAACTGTAATTGAACGCGGTCATGGAGAGTGATAACAGAGCTGGCAAAAAACTTAGCGTGAGCAATAAACCGATCATAAAGGGAAAGATCTTGCGCGCCTTCTCGCCGAACAGACCGTAGGCAACATGCCCGCCATCCAATGTGCCTAGTGGCATCAGATTCAACGCCGTCACAAGCAGACCTGCCCAACCAGCCAACGCCACTGAATGGAGTTGCACATCCATGCCGCCAAAGGGAATGGGAGCTGCTGTGAAAAAGTATTTTAACCAATATAGTGTTGTGGAAAGTCCGCCCGTGCTGAGAGGTTCAGGGAGCAACCTGCCAAAGACAATATATTTGGATAATAAATAAAATATCGAGTTGCCTTCCAGCAAGCCTGATAACCCGGGAGGCGGAGGTTCAACAGGACCCAGTTGTGAAATGGACAACCCATAAAACAAAACCGGAATGGCGATCACCAAACCCGCCAGTGGACCGGCAATACCCACATCAAATAACACGCGCTTGTTCTTCGGAACGCCACGCATCATGATGAACGCGCCTAACGTTCCCAACGGGCTAACAAATGGAGCCGGGATGAAGAATGGCAACGTTGCGGGGATCTTGTAATAACGGCAGGCGAGGTAATGTCCCATTTCATGAGCGAATAAAATTCCCAACATGCTCAAGGCAAAGGGCCAGCCGGTTAAGATATAACGGAACAGCAGGAGAATGGAACCTGAACCATCGGCGGGCATGGCGTCAGCAGGTACATCGGCGCCAGTCAGCATCACGCTTAAGATCGTGAGAATGAACAGGACGATATTGACAGTTATTCTTGTTGAAAGCCTGGGAAGCGTAGGAGGCGGAGCGAGAAAGATGATCTGTTTATCGTCATCGTCTTTTCTGAACAGCGGAATGAGATTGTACTCCCGCACAGCATCTGCCAACTGGTCATAGGCAGCGACAGTATCTTCGTTCAAAAAATATCCGCGATAACGCGCGATCCATTCCCGCGGATTCCCTAAAGTGACATCTTCAATGCGAAAGACTTTTGCTACCTGAGTGTTAAGAAATTCGATTTCGGGACTGGACATGATGTTCCTTTATCACAAGATAAATACCAACATGTCACTCTGAGGGAGCGTTTGTTGCGACCGAAGAGTCTCGTTTGTCGTGGTAGAGATTCTTCGCCGCTCCGCGGCTCAGAATGACATATCAAAGTAGGCGAGAGTGGATGGGAGTCGAACCCACCGCGGCTCGCAACGCGACCCACCACAGGTTTTGAAGACCAGGAAGCCCACCGGGACCTAACCACTCCCACGCGCAAGGATAATCGAATGAGGATGGGATTGCAAGTGAATATTCTTTCGTCCTCCCGAAGGACATCGGGACGATGTGAGCGGAGGGCTGAGCGCTCTTGATCTCCCTGGCACCGCCCGCCAGGGCAGGTGTTGCGAAGCCTATAGTCGAAGGACAGACACCTAGATAACATACGCTTCAACTGCGCTCAGCGTGAATTAATCTGTTGCCAGGTTGCTGAATAAATTCGGAAACATACGGGTACAGTAAAACGCCAACAGCGATCATACAAAGTGTGGCGATGATGGTGATACCACCAACCCACACAGCGATCACAGCCAAAAATCGTCCGCTTTCGTTGCTTTGACGAATCTCACGCTGGGCTTGCAGTCCTGAAACCAGCGCAACGATTCCCAAAATAATTCCCGGCGGATAACAAAGTAGAATCGTAAATGGCAAAGGCAACAAGCCTGCACACAATGCCAGAAAAGCAATCAGCGCGGCGATAATGCTAATGATTGACTTGCGATTAAAAGGAGAAATGGGAGTGGTTTCGATCATGGTTACTAAAAGACCCTAAAGGTTTTTAAAAACCTTTAGGGTCTTGAGTTGGTCGGGGCGAGAGGATTTGAACCTCCGACCTCTTGCACCCCATGCAAGCGCGCTAGCCGGGCTGCGCCACGCCCCGAGTTATCTACGGCGAAGCAGGATTATAGTACCGTTTCTTTATTCTGGCAACTGACTGATATTAATGCTAAAATAAGAAACCAATTTTGGAGTCCCCCATGACAGATATGATAGAAGTTCAAATTGACAGTGTGCGCGTACATCTGATGACGCCGAATCGCCTGGTGGTATTAAAGGAAATTAATTCCGAACGCTACCTCCCCATTTGGGTTGGAATTTATGAAGCCGAAGCGATCACCATTGCGTTGCAGGAAGTCGAGATGAGTCGTCCGCTCACGCATGACCTGCTCAAGAATGTTTTCAATACCTTCAATGCCCGCATCATGCGGGTGGAGATCGTCAAATTGGAAAACGATACCTACTATGGAACCATCGTCGCAGAATTCGAAGGCAAGGAAGTGCGCGTGGATTCGCGGTCATCAGACGCGATCGCCTTATCGGTGCGGGCGCATGTGCCCATCCTCGTCCACGCGAGTGTGATGGAAAAGGGTAGTATTACGCCTGAGGAGGATATGCCTCAAGAGAGTGAGACGCCCGAGAAAAGCGAGCCAGCCCCACTCACACAGGAGGGCGTCGAACGCTTGTCCGTCTTTGAAAATTTCCTCGATAAACTTGATTTCGATAAACCCAGTGATGGCGAAGAAGATAATCCAGATCAACCGAAAAAGCCAAAGAAGCAATGACCGATTTCATACCATCTGAAGAAACCGCCCCCACAACCTCAACGGCAGTGCCTCACAGCCGAGAAGCCGAAGAAGCCGTCGTTGGGGCGGTCTTCATTAACCCTGAAGTGTATTATGACGTGGCTCAATTTTTGACCGCGGATGATTTTTACATCCACCGCCATAAATGGATCTGGGATGCCTTCGTCAGCCTGCACGAACAGCGCATCCCCATTGACCTGTTGACTGTTTCTGATGAATTGGGCCGGCGCAACCAACTGAACGAGATCGGCGGACCGGCGTATCTCACATCGCTGGTGAATCAGGTGCCGTCATCGCTCAACGCGGAATCATATGGTCGCATCGTAGAGGGACATTCCGTGCGGCGCAAGATGATCAACGCTGCCAACCAGATCGCTTCGATAGCTTATAACGAAAAGACCAGCGTTGACGATGTGATGAACGAAGCCGAGAAAGCCGTCTTCAACGTCAGTGAACGGCGTCTCAAACATGACCTGGTCCCGATCAAGAAAGTCGCCAGTGAGTTTTACGACCGCATTGACGATCTCGCCAAGCGCCCCGAAGACGTTGTCGGGGTGCCAACCGGTTTTATCGATCTGGATAAATTATTAACCGGCTTGCAACCTTCGGACTTGTTGATCATTGCGGGTCGTCCGGGTCAGGGTAAAACCGGCTTTATGCTTACGGTCGCCAAGAATGCCGGGCTGACCCATAAAAAACATGTGGCGATCTTTTCATTGGAAATGTCGAACGAGCAGGTGGTACAGCGTTTGATCTCGCAGGAAACCGGCATCGACTCACAACGCATGCGCACCGGCAAATTACAGGAGAGTGAGTGGCCCCTGTTTACCCACGCCATTGAAGTTTTCTCCGATACGCACATTTATATGGATGATACACCTGCCATCACGCCCCTTCAACTGCGGACGAAATGCCGTCGCCTCCACATGGAATTTGGGCTGGATCTCATCATCATTGATTATCTCCAATTGATGAGTGGGGATACGCGCAACGATAACCGCGTACAGGAAGTTTCTTATATTTCTCGCAACCTCAAGGTTCTGGCGCGTGAGTTGAATGTGCCTGTCCTCGCGGCAGCCCAGCTATCGCGCGCGGTTGAACAACGCACAGACAAACGTCCTGTATTATCAGACTTGCGCGAATCAGGCTCGCTCGAACAGGATGCCGATATCGTCATGTTCATTTATCGTCCCGACCAATACGAAAAGGATACGGTCAAGCAGAATGTCGCTGAGATCATTATTGCAAAACATCGTAATGGACCCGTTGGCAGTGTAGAGTTGGTCTTCCGCGGCGCGCAGGCGAAGTTTGAGAATGCAGCGACGAGGGTTTTTAAACCCAACGAGTAAACACGACGGCGTCGTGTCCCAACGTAACAAATGGCTAAATTCAAAGGCTTCACCGACTCAGAAACATTCACCCAACTCCCAGATGGATTCTTTCGGCAATTGCTCAATGAGATCGATGATGCGGCGGAGTTGAAGGTTACTTTATATTGTCTCTGGCGTGTAGCGCATATGGACAATACGTTCAGGGCATTAAGCAAAATGGATTTCGATGTGAAGGAGCTGGGCCTCTCAGCAAACGAGATCAAATCTGGATTAGAGAAAGCCATAAAACGCGGAAGTATTTTGAATATCAAAAAAGATGAAACATATTATTTCCTGCTTAACTCCCCACGCGGAAGGGCTACTGTTAAAGCAATCGAAAGCGGAAAGTGGAATCCTAAAAACACAGTTTCTGCCCCACCTATTGAGCGCCCCAATATTTTCAGGTTGTATGAAGAGAACATTGGGCCGCTCACGCCGTTGATTGCTGATATGCTAAAAGAAGCTGAAGAATTATATAGGGAAGAATGGTTTGAAGAAGCCTTTGCGATTGCAGTAAAAAACAATAAGCGAAACTGGAAGTATGTCGATGCAATTTTAAAGCGTTGGAGAGAAGAAGGAAGTCATGGACAAAAAGATCAGCAAAGCTCTGGAAAAAGTTCAGAGAGATACACAGACAGTCAGTTCTCGGAATTCCTCAAACGAGATTAATAGTCTGGTTAAAACACTAGGCGATCCTAATTGCCCTCACTGTGGAGGAATAGGCTATGTACGTATGGATGTTCCTGTAGGTCATGAAAAATTTGGCAAATTGGAATCATGCGTATGCCGCGCAACAAACATTGCAGAGGGAGCGCGTACACGCCTGTTTGCATTGAGTAATTTAGATCGTCTGCGCCATTTAGAGTTTGAAAATTTTAGCCCAAATGGTAATGAAAAAGCTAAATTTATGACATTGCAAGAAAAGGAAAGACTGCATCATGCATTCGAAGTATGCGAAGAATTCGCACGGTCGCAAAAAGGATGGCTATTACTTGAAGGCGGTTATGGTTGCGGAAAAACGCACCTCGCAGCAGCTATTGCAAATGCATCAGTAAACAGAGGTATACCAACATTATTTATTACTGTTCCTGATCTATTAGACACTTTACGCTTTGCTTATGCTGATCCTGAAACTACCTTCGAACAAAGATTTGAAGAAATCCGCAATGCAAGCTTATTAATCATGGATGATTTCGGGACTCAGAACGCCACCGGCTGGGCACAAGAAAAGTTGTTTCAAATTATTAATTATCGCTACATCAATAAGCTACCCACGGTTATTACAACCAATTTGATGTTAGATGAGATCGAGGGGAGAATCCGCTCACGTTTGCAGGATGATGAGTTTGTCGAACATATTCGAATCACTGCACCCGATTTTCGCAGACCCGAGGAGACAAGCAACCCTGGAATTTCGATGCTCGCATGGCCAGAAATCGCAACCATGACTTTTGAAAGTTTCGAACCACGTGATGGTGAGCTGGGTAAGGAAATTGTTACTACTATTACGGTAGAAAGAGAGAATGGGTATCGAAATCGCTCTAAAGAGAGAATAGTCACTAGAAAAACAGTTACTCAAAGTGACCTCAAGTCTTTACATACCGCTTTTAACACTGCAATTAATTTTGCAAAAGATCCAAAAGGTTGGTTGGTTTTTCTAGGAGAATCATATTGCGGGAAAACTCATCTGGCGGCCTCCATTGGGCATGATCGTATTATCTTAGGAGGACAAGCACTGCTTGTTGATGTATCTTCATTGCTCGATTATTTAAGGCAGACGTTCAGTAAAGATTCTGATGTCTCATTTAGTCGCCGTATCCATGAAATTCGTACTACGCCACTCTTAATACTAGACGATATTAAAGCAAGTCAGGCAGGTTCTATCTGGGCAGAGGACAAATTGTACAGTGTGCTAAATTACCGCTTTAACACTCATCTACCTACTGTTTTGACATCTGCTTTGAAACCCGATGATTTCGCATTAAGTTATCCAGGTCTGTGGAATAAACTATTGGATGGATCCAAATGCAAAATTCGCGTAATTGATATGCCTCCCTATCATTATTCGGAAAAACCAGATAAGGGCAAATTACACAAGAAAAGTTCAAAATAGTTTCAAAGCAAAGTCCCTAGTTGCAAAATCGCAACTAGGGGCTTTTTAGCTCAACAGATTCAACTTTATTTCTTCGGCGGAAGTTTATTCCCCTCGCCTTGCTTCGTCACTTCCACCCACAACGACCCCGCCAATTCATAACCGATCAAATGGTCTTGCGGCTTCATTTGCAATCGCAGCGGTCCTTTGAACGGTGCACAACTGAACAAATGGAACGGCACGCCCGGCACCAATCCCAGTTCGGCAAAATATTTCAGCTTGTCCATATCATGTGTCCGCACGCGGCTGATGACACAATCTGAACCAGAGAGCACATCCAGTAACGGGATATCCTTTACGACCGGCATCACCCCGTCCTTGCTCGGTATCGGCTCCCCATGCGGACAACGCTTCGGGTGTCCCGTGATCTCGTCAATGCGGTCTTCAACGATATCGTTAACCCCCAAGGCAAATGTATCCGAAAGCTCGTGCGCTTCATCCCAGCCGTATTTCATCACCTTCACCAAAAAGACTTCCACCAAACGGTGACGTCGCAAGGCCGGCATGGCGATCTGCTCCCCTTTCCCCGTCAGGCGGACGCCGCGATACAGCTCGTGGTCCAAATAATCCAGTTTCTTCATCCGCCCCACCATGCGGGCGGTCGCCTGCATGGATGAATTTGCGCTTTCAGCCAACTCATTCAGCCCCACAAAAGGGGCATCCTGTTGAAGCCGAAAAATCTCAGCCGCATAGCGTTGCATTGCGGGTGTTGCCATCGATAGTTCTCCATAAAAAAAGTTTCACCCTAGGTGAAACCTGATATCAAGCAAGTTTCTGGATATTTCCAGTCCCTTCGATTATAACACTGGCAATCAGACAACTTAAACCTTATTAGGAGATTTACATAAATGTTACCAACTTATCTACTGTCCCTGCGCGAAGGACTTGAAGCCGCCCTCATTATTGGCATCGTACTTGGAGCTGTCAGCAAGATCCGCCGCACCGACCTCGCACCCGCTGTCTGGCTGGGCACACTGAGCGCAGTGATCATCAGTATCCTAACTGCCATCATTCTGACCAGCTTTGGCATGTCACTCGAAGAAAAAGCCGAGCAGATCTTCGAAGGTGTCACCATGCTCATCGCCGCCGGCATCCTCACATGGATGATCTTCTGGATGGGTAAACAAGCCCGCTTCCTCAAAAGTGAATTGGAAAATGGCGTGAACAAAGCCGCCGCTTCCACTGGTAAACGCGCTGTCTTTTGGCTGGCTTTTCTGGCGGTCGTCCGTGAAGGAGTTGAACTCGCCATTTTCGTCACCGCCGCATTCTTCGCCAGCAATCAAGGTGAAACATCCACCAACCTCATTCAAATCCTCGCAGGCACCATCCTTGGGCTTGGCACCGCGGTGTTGCTCGGATACACCATCTTCGCCACCTCCGTACGTCTTGACCTGCGCCGCTTCTTCCAGGTCACTGGCATCCTGCTCATCCTATTCGCGGCGGGGCTTGTCGCACATGGTGTACATGAATTCAACGAAGTCGGTTGGATCCCCGGTGTGGTCGAACACGTTTGGGATGTGAACATGATCCTCGACGAAAACTCCATCGCCGGTCAATTGCTCAAGACTTTGTTTGGCTATAACGGCAATCCGTCCCTGACCGAAATGATCACCTATTTTGTGTATATTGCAGTCGTCACCGTTTTCTGGCGACGCGATAACCGCGTCACGGTTGTGAAAGCCACAGCCAAATCACAAGCATAATCTGGACTCAAGAAGCTTGCTTCTTGGATTTCTAAAAGGGACAGGCTCCGCTTCTTTCTAAGCCGGAGCCTGTTTCTGTTTAATAAACTTCATCTCCCCCGATAACTCATCTCACATCCCAAACACTTCCCCGAAAGCTTTCACCACTTCTTGCTTCACACGCTCCATTGAAGGCGGACTCTCAAATAGATCTGCAAGCGAAACGATGGGTTCATCCTGCAACCCGCAGGCGATGATACCATCCCAATACTCCATGTCAGGATTCACATTCAAAGCAAAGCCATGACGCGAGACTCCGTGTACATCCACTTTGACGCCGATCGCCGCGATCTTGGCTGGCTTCTTACGATCTTCAGCGGAACAGTGTCGGCACCGCGAATGCACATCGGACTGGATCCAGACCCCAGTCAAGCCTGAACGTTGTCCCGCCACAAGTCCCAGGTTCGCCAACGCAATAATGAGCGTCTTTTCCAATTTACGAACATAACCAACATAATCGGCTTCGGGTATACGAGACCTGTCAGGTCTCAGTGAATCATGAGTCGCTTCGGTTACGTGCGTGGATACACGATCTGACGAGGAAGAATCATCCAAAGACCTGACAGGTTTTAACGGTAACAGCGGATACCCCACCAATTGCCCGGGTCCATGATAGGTGACATCGCCACCCCGATCCACCCAATGAATCGCAATTCCCTTCTCTCTGAGCTGCGCTTCACCCCACAAAAGATTTTTCTGCTCCCCACGCCGCCCAAACGTATATACATGCGGATGTTCAAGCAACAAAAGCGTCGGCGGGCGTTTCCCTTCCGCGATTTCCGCCGCATACTGATCCTGCAACTTCCAGGCTTGCTCGTATTCGATTAAACCAAGGTTAATGACTTCGAACTGCATATTATTGACCATTGATCCAGCCAGAATCTAACCAATAAGTAGAGGGCAAGTTCGTTTCAACTAGATTGATCTCTCCATTAGAAATATTTATGTGATAAACATTGGTACTATATATAAGGAATAAGTTGGAAGAATCAGGACTCCATTGCATATCATCAGGACTCCATGGTACATCATATATGTTCGTATCTTGGAATGGAGAAGAAACTTCCATGAACGAGTTCAAGTCTTGAGTATAGATTTTTATGTCACGCCCGATAACCACAACCCAATATTTTTGATCTGGTGAAGGCAAAATCCCGATTCTGTGGGGCAAAGAGAATACTGTCCCATCTTTGGCACGTAGAAATGCATCAAGAGGCTCTGCCAAAAGGCTGGGATTTTGAATCGTTTCCAGTGTGTTCAAATTGATCAGTTGTATTGACCCATAAATGAAGCCTGGCTTTTCCTCTTTGGGAGGAATGGTGGATGAAATCGCATCTAGAACCACCCAGTTTCCAGTGGGATCAACTTGATAACCACCGAAATAGCCTTCCCATATTTCTGTAATATTTCCCGTGTCAAGATCCACCAAACTTAATTGATATTTTTCTATTCCAGAACGATATTCCAGAATTTCATGAGCATTCAGCCAATTACCAATAAGTCCAGAGCCAAGATTACGAATTGACGAATCATCGAGAGCAACCGCGTAGATACTATATTCAACCCATGGATCAACAGATGCTGTTTTGCTGCCATGTAAAATCCATTTTCCATCAGGCGACCAACTGATCAATTGGAGTTCTTCAATATCATTTGACTTACGTTGAATCTTTTTTGTCGTCATATCATACAAATACAGATCAGAGGACAATCCTTCCATTTGACCTGCAAAGGCCAGGTACCTGCCATCAGGCGACCAGGCAAGTGCCTGTGTGATACCAAACAAAAAGGCATTTTGAAGATCTTCGGGTCTTAGATGAGAGTACTCATCAAATTCAGGCATAGCTTTAGCAAAGTTTTCAGGATAGTCTTTTGATAATAAAGGGCTAACTATCTGGATCTCACCTGTCTCGAAATTCATTAATTTAAGCGTCAAATCAAATGTGGATGCTGTGGATTGTGTTGATCCCGTATAGACCTCCCCGGCGTAACCCGTATAAAAAGCGAGCCATTTTCCATCTGGGGATACATGGCGTGCGCCAAGTTGGTAGTTTGCTTTTGACAAGGAATCGACTATCTCATCTGGTAAATCCACAACTTTTTTGCCTCCCCCATCAGCATCCATCAGCACGAATTGATAGTCAGAATGATCTGGCCCATAACGAAAATATGCAAAATACGGACCACTTGTCCGCAGGCCGGGTTCCGGTGTAAGTGTGGAAGTTGCAGGTACTTCTATAGCAATGGGCAGAGGAGAAGGCGTCAGCGTAGGAGAGGCTGAAGTAGCTGTATCAGCCGGCGGTTGAGTCGGAGCCACGGGCGCGCCACATCCAGAAACAGCAAATG
>Ga0137333_1000428_pt1 | contig 11001 bp, 14 predicted proteins | sample EasRivERMLT231_2_FD_102286 | JGI IMG/M metagenome (GOLD analysis project Ga0137333, IMG submission 102286) | Soil microbial communities from meander-bound floodplain in the East River, Colorado, USA - East River MetaG ERMLT231_2 | ecosystem: Environmental > Terrestrial > Soil > Floodplain ... | reverse complement strand
TTGATCTTGAGATTCTCAACGATGGCTTCGCAAACCCAATCTGCTTCGGCGACTACGCCAAAATCATCTTCGAGATTCCCGAGTTTGACGAAGGTCTTCAACTCGGCAGACATCAAATTGGCAGGCTTGGCTTTCAAGCAACGATCCCAGCCTTCATTGACGATCTTATTGCGTGCCGCTTTCTCTGTTGCACCTTCAGGGACAATATCGAGCAATGTCACAGGCACGCCCGCGTTCGCGAGATGCGCTGCGATCGCCGCGCCCATCGTCCCTGAACCGATCACTACTGCTTTGTGAATTTGATATTTCATCATCGCAACTCCGATCCGCTATAGCCCAAAATCTGTCGGGCAACGACCAACCGGTTGATCTGTCCAGTGCCTTCGTAAATATCCGTGATCTTCGCATCGCGGAACCATTTCTCAGCCAGGAACTCGCGGCTGTAACCGAGTGGTCCCAAAATCTCAACCACCTTTTGCGTGATCTTCGTACCCACATCCCCAGCCTTCACTTTGCTCATCGAAGCTTCCAGCGCGTTCGATTTTTTATTGTCCGCCATCCAGACCGCTTTGACCACCATCAGCCACGCGGACTTCAACATGATCTCCATGTCGATCACATCGCGTTCGATGGATGTCAGCTTCTGACGTGGGAGTCCATAGCGAATCTGGATCCCGTTCTCGGTAAGTTTCTCTTTCAGGAACTCAAGCGCGGCTCTCGCGACGCCTAAACCTGAAGCCGCAACAAGGGGTCGCGTGGCATCGAAGGTTGCCATCGCGCCTTTGAAACCGGTGGTTGTTTTTTCAACCGTTGGGCTGCCAAGAATATTATCGTACGGCACGCGTGCATCCACGAGTGAGATCGCAGCCGTGTCACTAACGCGGATACCAAGCTTGTGTTCCAACTTCGCAATCGTCACACCGGGCGTGCCTGATTCGACAACAAACGCCCGCATACCTGCACGTCCAGCGGATGGATCAATGCTCGCCCATACTACGATGAAGCCTCTACCTAGTTTTTCATACTGGGTAAATGCCTTATCACCAGAGGTGACAAAGATCTTTTCACCGTTGATGATCCATTCGTTGGTCTTTTCATCCAGCACGGCACGCGCACGAATGGCAGATGTATCTGAGCCCGCACCGGGTTCGGTCATACACATCGCACCGACAGTGGGCTTATCTTCAGAGAAACGCGCCAAAAATTTCGCGCGCTGTTCAGGCGTCCCTGCAGATTGAACCGCTGCGGCACCGAGTCCGCCGCCGGGAGTGATGAGGTACATGCCCACATCGCCCCATGAAAGCATCTCGATCTGCGCCGCAAGGACTTGATAACCAATGGGCGGACGTTTCTCTTTTTTCTCTGCGCCTTCGTGTCCGTTCCCGTTTTCCTTTGGCGTCAGCGATCCAGCGCCCATCGCCTTCATGGCAGTGTGCATGAATTCCATGTAATCCCAGGGGATCTCATGTTCGTGCTCATCGAAATAACGCGATTTCGGGCGCATCATTTCATCGGCAACAGTTTTCAAAAGGAATTGTGTTTGAACAATTGGTTTGGGTGCTTCAAATTCGATAGGCATTTTGTTATCTCCTCACAACTATACAATCGCCAGCCCAGTAAACATCGCAAATCCTCTTCCGTTCCGCATCCACATCTCAACGGGATGTTCACGGATATAACCATGTCCGCCCAAAATTTGCACAGCGCGGTCCGTGACCATCATAGCCATATCCGCTGCGCCGGTGGATGCGAGATAAGCTTCAACCAAGGCGTCATCTTTACCTTGATCAAGTTTCCATGCCGCTTCCCAGGTGAGCAAGCGGCTGGCTTCGATCTCGGTCCGCATTTCGGCGAGCATAAACGCAATGGCTTGTTTCTGCGCGATCTTTACGCCAAAAGCTTCACGTTCCTTGGCGTAATTCTTGCTGTATTCAAAGGCTGCATTTGCCACGCCAACCGCTGTCGCGGCAGTTGCAACGCGCAGGGCAGCAAGAACAGGTTCAAAGTCATGACCGGAGGCGCCACCTAAACGATTCGTGGCAGGGACTTTCACCGAGTCCAAGGTCACGCGATATAACGGGAGCGCATTCAGACTCATCAGCTTTTCGCGTTCGTCTGAGATGGATAATCCTTCTGTGCCTTTGGGAATGATGAAACCCTGTGTCTTCCCATCGAGATCAGCGTAGACGAGAATCGCTTCGGCATCTTTGGCAAAAGGCACAAACGCTTTTTCACCGTTCAAGATGAAATGATCACCAATTGCTGACGCCATCGTTTTCAACGCATTGGGATCAAAATCAAATGTGTATTCGATGAGTGCCGCTGTGTAAGGATTCCAATTGCCTTCGATGATCTTTGGCAAATAAGTTTGTTTCTGCTCTTCATTACCCACCAACAATATTGGTGTAGCAAAAAGTGACGGTGTCATCACCGCCAACGTGCCAGCGAGATCACCAAACGCCATTTCTTCCAGCGCAAGCACACTGGTCACTGCGCTGCGTTCACCGAAACCGCCATACGATTCGGGAATGGAGGCTTGCAACAATCCCAGCTCCCAGCCTTTGTTCACCAATTTCTTAGGCAGTTCACGGCTTTCTTCGGCTTCATGCGCTGCGACACGCAAGTCATTGCTGGCGTACTTTCCCACCGCTTCGATCAACATTTGTTGTTCTTCAGTTGGTTCAAATGAGTACATAATTTTTTCCTTTCAATAATTCTTGGTGGTCTCGATACGGGCTTCGCCCTACTCGACCACCGGGGTTTTCTTTCTTAGGCAATATTTCATCGTTTGCAATTTCGCGCAATCGTTGATAACGGGCAGGTTGTCCACTCTCCAATTCGGCGGGGTTGGTGATTTCGATCATGCCATGCTCATAAAGATATTCAATGTACGCGCCGGTCTTTTCGATCATGAGCAAAAGGTTGTAACCACCAGCTTCACCATAGACTGCCGCACATACTTCTGCGACCGTCAACGGTTTGCTTAATGCAGTGATGGCATCGCTCATACGGCGAATCATGTTTTTGTGGGTAGTTTCGATACGAGCTGGCAGGTCTGTGATAACATCATCATGACCGTTCAGAATCAAACGGGCATCGTGCGCCCAATGTTGAAGTTGGGTAAGCGAAGCAAGATAATGATCGAGTCCGCTATAGGGGTTGATCGATTCAGGCGAAAGATGCGGCGTGACACCTTCCACAACCATATCCCCACAGAAGATGACATCGTCGAGACGTAACGCCACGTGACCCGGGCAATGCCCAGGCAAGTGGATCAACTCGAAGCAAGCGACGTTCTTTTCTTCGTAGACAAAATCCACTGGGACAGATTGGTAGATGGCTTTCGTGAAACGGTAAATGTTGAGGAGTTGATCACGCGTCTCTTCAGCGAGACCGGATTCGGCTAGGAAAGAAGCGAGGCGGCGACTGATGAGCGCCAGTCTGGCTTCGTGATGCGCGACCGTCTGCAAATCTAGTTCGTGACATCCGATCTTGGCATTGGTCAGTGGCTTTAGTTTGGAGAGTCCGCCGAAGTGGTCAATATGGGCATGTGTGATGAGGATATGGGTTAAGTCTGAAGGTTGAAATCCCGCCTGTTCCAAACCTTCTAATAAATTTTTGTGAGATGCTTCCGTGCCCGAACCGCAATCAATCAGGATGCGGTCATTGCCGTTTTGAACCAAGTAAGCGTACGCCCAGAATTTGGGAAACGCCTCAAGCGGAATGCGATGGATCTGCGCTCCACTGGATGTTTCAAAAACGGCAAAGGAACCTTTTGCACTCATTTGAGCAATCCGTTGAGGAGGAGTTTTGAATAATTATCTGCGATCTGTTCGATGGATTTTCCGCCATCGGGGCGATACCAGGTGATCGTCCAATTCATGATGCCGAGCAAGGCACGGGTGGTGAGCCCGGGATCGTCACAGTTGAAAAGTTTGGTGCGCACCCCTTCTGCAAGGACTTCTTTCCACAATGATTCAAATTTATCGCGGTTGGGAATATGACGGGATTGCTGACGACGTTCGAGCGCGCGGTGTTCAAAAAGCAGAACTGCGGCAAGATCGACATTTTCGATCAGGATCTGTAAATATTCGCAGATCATCAAGTGGAGTTTTTTATCGGCGGAAATATCCCGGACGGTGATCGCGGAAATTCTCTCAAGGAGCAGTTGCAGGGCGCGATCGAGAAGCTCGGATAGGATTTCCTGCTTGGAGGAGACATGATGATACAAACTCGCCTTTTGCAAGTTGACGGCTTCGGCAATATCGTTCATGGATGCGCCGTGAAAACCTTTTTGACGAAAGACTTGCGCGGCGGCTTCGAGAATATCTTCTCTGGTCATGGATGCTCCCTACCGAACGGTCGGTTGTGATGCTATAATAACCCGAATAGGTTGCCTAGTCAAGAACTTTTTTGTTACACTTGGCACAGTCAATTGATGAGGAGTAAATCGCAGATGAAATACTTTATTACTGGTGCAACTGGGTTCGTGGGCAGCGTGCTGGCAAGACAATTGCGAGAAGCCGGGCATGAAGTCCGCGCTTCGGTGCGGAGCATCAAAAAAGCCAAGGACTTGGAAGCCCTCGGTGTGAAGTTGTTCAAAGGCGATGTAACCAACAAAGAGTCCATGCGCGAAGCGATGACCGGTGTGGACGGCGTTTTTCACGTGGCGGGCTGGTACAAGATCGGCACGAAGGACAAAAGTGACGGCGAGCGGGTCAATATTCAAGGCACGCGCAATGTGCTCGAATTGATGCAGGAACTAAAAATTCCCAAAGGTGTGTATACGAGTACTTTAGCAATTAACTCTGACACGCATGGTCATCCAGCTGATGAGAATTATCAATTTGTAGGGCAACACATCAGTGAATATGACCGTACCAAGGCAGCTGCGCATGATATCGCCAAAGAATTTATTGCGCAGGGACTACCTCTGGTCATTGTTCAGCCAGGTTTGATTTATGGTCCGGGTGACACTTCTTCTGTTAGAGCCTCATTACTCAACCTGTTCAAAGGACAACTGCCCATGCGGCCGAGAAAAACGGCGCAATGTTGGGCGCATGTGGATGATATTGTGACTGGCCACATTTTAGCCATGGAAAATGGCAAAGTTGGCGAAAGCTATATTATTTGCGGTGAGCGCTATGAAACACTCGAAGCATTCAGACTTGCAGCCCAAGTTGCCGGGAAACGCGAGCCGGCAGCGGTCTCTCCTGGGTTGATGAAGGTGATGTCAATTCTGGTTAAACCCTTTGATTCCTTAATGCCTGCTGAATACACCTCAGAAGGGCTGCGCGTCGTTGCCGGAGTGACGTATATTGGCGACAATAGCAAAGCCAAACGCGAACTTGGCTACAATCCACGCCCAGTAAGTGATGGTTGGGTTGAAACTGTCTGCCATGAAATGAAACTTCTTGGAATGTTATAACGAGAAATTAATAATAAAAATGCTATAATAAAAACATGGAAACATCACTTCCAACACCTGAAACCAGACCCCAACCCTCTCTTGGACAAAGCGAACAAGAGAAACAAATGAAACGCACGATGACCATTATTGGCATTGGCGCAGTCATTTTGTTGATATTGCTGGGTGTGGCGATATACTTCCTGCTGCAGCCTGCCACCCCCACCGATAAGATCCGCGATGTATTCATCATTGTGGTCGCGCTCGAGTCGTTGGTGATCGGCGTAGCGCTCATCGTACTGGTCATACAACTGGCCAGTCTCATTAACCTGCTGCAAAACGAAGTCCGCCCGATCCTCAAAGCCACGAACGACACGGTCAACAACCTGCGCGGCACCGCCGAATTTTTGGGCGAGAACGTGGTTGAACCCGTGGTCAAGCTCAATGGATATTTGGCTGGTTTGACCCGTATGTTAGAATTAATGGGTCTCAAGAAAAAATAGTGATTTAGATCCTAAGGGTACGCTTCGCGGAAACCCATAGGGTCTCATAAATAAAACAAACCACATAACCCCAAGGAGGTTACTATGTCTGATCGTGATGAATTTGGAGCTTTCCTCGTCGGCTTCATCGTTGGAGGCCTCAGTGGCGCCGTTGTAGCCCTTCTTTTTGCCCCGCAATCTGGCGAAGAGACTCGCGCGTTGATCAAGGATAAATCCATTGAACTGCGCGATAAAGCACAGACCACAGCCGAAGAAGCGCTTGCCCGTGCAGAAGCCGCCGCGGCCGATGCCCGCGCCCGCGCCGAAGAACTTGCCAGAGTTGCCCGCCAGCGTGCGGAAGAACTGGCAGCTGAAGTCCGCACACGCGGCAGTGAAGCATACTCCACCGCCAAAGAACGCGGTACAGCCATCTACGAAGATGTAAAAGAACGCGGCAAGAGTGCCGTAGATGCAGTCCGCAGCAAAGTCAAGAAGTCGGATAACGAAGGCGAATCCACTGCTGCGTAAGGCACAACTCGTCTGAGAGGCAAGGGTTTGACTCAATCGTCAAACCCTTGTTTTTTTGGCAAGCCAGTCAATTTCGTCTGTGAGAACACTCCTGCGTTTTTTCTTCAAGCTGCTCTATCACCAATTCGCGTTCGCTTATGATCTTGTCGCAGCGACGGTTTCGGTAGGACAGTGGAAAAACTGGGTCTCAAGTATTCTCCCTTTCATCGCAGGGACTCGTATTCTCGAGATCGGGCACGGACCCGGTCACTTGCAGCGCATCCTTCTCAGCCGAGGCTTGGATTCAGTTGCGATCGACGAATCTACCTCGATGGGATTTCTCGCCAAGCGCAACACAAACGGCAAAGCAACCCTCGCCCGCGCCCTCGCACAAGGACTCCCCTTCGCGGACGCGTCGTTCGACACCATCATCGCCACCTTCCCAGCGGAATATATCAAGGACCTACTGACATTGCTCGAGGTACGTAGATGCCTTTCGGATGGAGGCAGGTTCATCGTCCTGCCGGTTGCGCTACAAATGGGACGCAAACCGCTTGAGCGCGTGATGTCGCTTTTGTTTCGCGTCACACACCAGAGTCCAGTGAATCCACTTGAAGAAGTCAAAGAAAAATTACGCGCGCCGTTCATTAAGGCAGGCTTTGACGTGGATGTGCAAGAATTGCAAGTGAAGTCAAGTTTGTTGTTGGTAATCATCGCATCTTCGCCCTGAGCGGAATGACGAGCGGCAGCGAGGAATGAAGTCGAAGGGCGAGGTTACATGATATACGCCGCTTCGTCTACGCCGCAGAAGCACGCGGCTCCGCTCTGCGCGAATATAAGGAATATATTATGTTGAAAAAATTACGTGAACCGGTAAACAGCCTCACCCATTGGGCGGGAGCGATCCTCGCATTGATCGGATTGATCGCGTTGTTGATCGTGGGCTGGGGCACACCAGCGAAGGTCATCTCGTTGGTGATCTATGGGGTGAGTTTAGTGTTCTTATTCTCAGCGAGCGCCACGTATCACATGGTGCAGGTGAAAGACAAAGTGTTGGAAATTTTCCGCAAATTGGACCATGCCGCGATCTATCTCTTGATCGCTGGGACATACACCCCGTTTTGCGTGAATGCCTTCACCGGCTTTTGGAAGTGGGGCATGTTAAGCATTATCTGGTCGCTGGCGGTCGTTGGGATTATCGTCAAGGTGTTTTACATCCGCGCGCCGCGTTGGTTGAATGCGGGCATTTACATCATCATGGGTTGGATGTGCGTCGGCGCGGCTGGACAAATGCTGGCAGCGTTACCAGCCTGGGTATTGACCTGGCTCATCATCGGCGGCGTGATCTATACACTCGGCGCGGTAGTGTATATCACCAAGATCTTCAATTTCAAACCCGGCGTCTTCGGCTTTCACGAAATGTGGCATATCTTCGTCCTGCTCGCCGCCGTGGCACATTTTGTAGCGGTGCTGGGTGTGGCTTTGTAGAATTCAATCAAAGTTACGTTAGATAAAAGAAACTCACCCGTAAAAGTTAAATTTTAGGGTGAGTTTCTTTATTTACAAACCCTCATTCATTCTCGTTGAGAAAAACATTGATTTCGGTGTGATCAAAAACTCACAAAGAATGAGAATTCGACCGACCAAACGCAACCCAGCTAAAAAACACTATAAGCATAGGAAAGAAAAAGTTGGCTATTATAAAGCCTCTAAATCTATTTCCATAACAAATTGGCGAGTCAGATGCTATATAACATATCCCTATCAAACATAATGAAGCCCATGAGCTCATAAGAATAGTTACAAGAAACAAAAACAGATTTTTAATAGGCTTACTATCGATTTGCGAGTCTAAAAATCTTACAAAGATAATATATCCAACCACACCACCTATAAATGTAGTTCCTTGCAATGCTAATCTATCAGGCAAAAAATAGCCTGCACTAAAAAGAATTGAACCTCCAACTAGAATTAATACAATCCCCTCGACAAACGAAATTTTGTTCCTCATTTTAATCCTCATCTAACAATTTTCAAGCGTAGCGATTGGCAGGTTTCTCTCTCAAAGAAGTAACGCAAAGTAAAAATAATTATCCTACTGAAAATTATTTTCAGGACGAGTTTTTCACTCAATCTTGTAAGAATTTCGCCTATATAAAATCCAGCCGTAAATGACAATCAAGAACATTCCACATAAAAAAACTCCATAACGGATGATGCCTTGGTCAGGTAAGTATGAGGATATTAATCCATATGCAATCCAAAACAAACCAAAAAGTTGAAGCAAAAGTGAATATAAAGCCATAACACCTAGTGGGACACTTTGCGCCTTAGGCATACCGCAGATAAGGTATATGAAAGAAGGAGGACTTACAAAGGTTCTTTCAATTAATAGTCCATACTTCTCTACCCTCCCTACCCTTATAAAACCAAATACCCAACAAAAAACTCCCATACCGATCCACACCTCAGTTGACATGACGTGTACTCCTAATTATTTCTTTTCAATTTATTTCTTAAGTGATTAATATTGCTGACGTTATTTAGATTCTATCATGTGTGTTATATAGAACAATTTGGAAAGCACTCTGCTAAGGTAAAATTGCAGACATGAATCCAATCGAAGCGTATATTGCACAATTTACAGGCAAGACCATCGCAGTTGCCGTCCATGATCTTGCCACTGGAAAATCAATCCACATCACCGCGGACGAAGGGTTTCACCCCGCCAGCACCATGAAGGTACCGGTGATGATGGAAGTGTTTCGTCTGGCACATGCAGGGCAACTTTCCCTGCAAGATAACCTCAAAATCATCAACTCATTCACCAGCATCGCGGATGGCAGCCAATATTCACTGGACGTTGTAGACGATTCAGAAACATCCTTATATGCGCGGATCGGTGATTCAGAATCCGTTCAGGAGTTGACGCGGTTGATGATCGTGCGGAGCAGTAATTTCGCTACCAATATTTTGATCGAAAAAGTGGGCGCAAAACAGACGAATTCTTTTTTGCAAGAACTGGGCATTCAAGGCGTGACCGTCATTCGCGGCATTGAAGATAACGTGGCTTTTCGCCTGGGCATGAACAACAACGCCACCGCCCGCGGACTCACCCACATGATGACGTTGATCGCCGAAGGCAAGATTATCTCAAAAGCAGCCTCCGATGAAATGATCCAAGTCATGCTTGGGCAGGAATTCAACGAGAGTATCCCTGCTTTGCTTCCAAAGTCTGCAAAAGTGGCACACAAAACCGGCTGGACCGGAGAGTTTTATCACGACACGGGCATTGTTTTTCCTGAAAGCCGCCAGCCTTATGCGATCTCCATTTTGACACGTGGCTTCCCCGAAGATAAGGAAAAAGAAGCACATGCGTGCATGTCAACGCTTTCGAAAATGATTTACGAGCAAATTGCGTGAAGTGCTTATGCCAGCTGAGTAGATATTAAGCATCACCCACTCTTGTTTAACTTGTCAGCCGACAATAAATCTTCTTATGACAAATATGATCAATTGAAGGACTTCATGAAGTCCCAAATAAAAAAGGAAAAATAATCCAAAGACCCAAACAAGATATCTAATAGCCTGAGGATAATTGGATAAATCTTCAAAAGACCGGCCTTTAAATAAGAAATCAACTTCTCGCGATAGAAAATAAATAAACACACAACCCAATATACCTCGAGCAATATACATATTTGCCATTGAAACAAAAGCGGCAACTCGATATCCAGTTGCACCAATCGTTATCGCTAATACGATTATTATCCACTTTGCAAAGAGCAATTTATTTTTATTCATAAAGGCACCTCACTGGATTAAGCAGTTTGTTGATTTATGTTAATACCTTATCTGATCGATCATATGACCAAGTTCCCTTAGGTCCCATTTTTAGAAACATAGAATCAGGCATAAAGAGTTCCCAATGAGCTAGCTTGGATGTGTTATTCCAAACAGTAAGTATCTTCAAATTTATCTGGTTACTAAGTTGTATTTCAACTCCTAAGTCTGTCCAATCTATTATCAGTGCCATGATTTGATTTCCCTCGATTAATTTTATTTTCTCCTTTATCAACAGCATATCATCGTTTGAATCAACAACGCTATCACCTGAGATCTCAAGAATCCACCTTGATGCTCTTGTTCCCAGTCTCCAAAGCCCTTTTTGCTGGCCCTTTAGATTTGGATTAGGCATTTTCGGTCCAACCTCAAGACGTAGCTCATCTCCAAAGCTAAGTCTTACCCCCCAACACGTCTCGCCGATTATTCCTTCCAATAATTTCTCAATTCTCGCGATTTCGGAGTTTTGTTTTGGTATAGTAGTCATCACTCATAATCCTCGTTCGACATGGGTCTTTGACCCCGCCGAAACCCGACCGCAGGTCTCACTCTTATAGCAACTTGTTGTAATCTGCAAAATATTCAATCGTTTTAATCATAACATTGTAGATTTTATTTGGAGATTAACCTAATGAATCCAAGTGACGCAGTACGCATGGAATACATCCGCCCCGGAAAGGAAACCACTTATTACGAAGAGGATTTTATCAGCCAGGATGCTGTTTGCTTGCGTACTCATAAAACCTTATCGCAAGACATTGT
>Ga0137333_1000426_pt1 | contig 11036 bp, 10 predicted proteins | sample EasRivERMLT231_2_FD_102286 | JGI IMG/M metagenome (GOLD analysis project Ga0137333, IMG submission 102286) | Soil microbial communities from meander-bound floodplain in the East River, Colorado, USA - East River MetaG ERMLT231_2 | ecosystem: Environmental > Terrestrial > Soil > Floodplain ... | reverse complement strand
GTCCCTTTTTCGGCGCGCGCAAGAAGATCGCGCACCCAACCGCGCATATCTTCATCTGTATTTATATTTCCATACACCATAAAATCCCAAAATGGCTGACCTGCGCCGATCGCAGTTAACGCTGCGCTATGTGCCTCAGTTAGCGGATCGAGACGGACATGGTTGCCTTGTAAGGTAATGGGTTTTACTTCCATTGATTACTCCTGTGAAGTGTGGTTTCGATACGACCTTTGCAAAAAACGCTCAGGTCTACTCAACCACCGTGCCTCTACAAATTGAGCCATTCTTTTTCCTCGGTGTCCTGTGTAGGGAGATAAGACATCTTCGGTCCATCCACATTAAGATATTCACTTAATGCCGCACGCATGGCAATACGATCGTCCCATAAAAATTCTTTTGTTCCAAAACACATGGACTGCTCATGTCCTTTGCCGCACGACAACACAATATCACCAGGGCGCGCCAACTTCAATGCGAACTTAATTGCTTCGCCACGGTCAGGCACTCGCCAAAATGTCTCACCCTCGCGTCCGCCCTTGGAGCGAGCGCCTGCTGCCATCTCTTCAAGGATTCCATTCAACGATTCGGTACGTGGATCTTCGGCGGTCAATACTGTTAGATCAGCCAACTCAGCGGAGGTCTCTGCCATCATGCGGCGTTTTTCTTTATCGCGCAAACCCGCCGAACCGAAGACTGAGATCACACGTCCTTTGCTCATCGTGCGGCCGGCCTCAAGAGTCACTCTCAATGCGTTGGGCGTATGAGCAAAATCAACAATTGCCGTGAATTCTTGACCCATATCAATCCGCTCCATACGACCAGGAATGCCATCCAGTGAAGCGATTCCTTGTGCGGCAACATCTGGATCGATGCCCAAACCATAAACAGTTGCACAAAAAGCGGCAAGACAATTTGAAACATTAAATGCGCCGACCAATTTACTATTAATGACTACGCGCTGATCATTACTTTGGACAGTAAATCGAATCCCTGCCGGGTTATATTCCACATCCACGGCACGAACATCTGCGCCTTCACTTAAACCATAGTTCAATTTATTCACCCTGATAAAGCCATTGAGAAAATCAAATGATTTCACATCATCGCGGTTGATAATACCCAAACGTGGATTGCCTTGCGGTTTGGCAGTTGTCCGCTCAAGACTTGAAAACAACCTTGCCTTCGCAGCACGATAATTTTCATAAGAACCATGCTCGTTCATGTGTTCATGGGTAATGTTCGTAACAACACCAATGTCAAATTCACAGGCATCCACACGGAATTGCGCCCAGCCATGTGAAGTTGTCTCAAGAACAACATGAGTTAAACCTGCATCGACCATCTTTGCCAGATAACGTTGAACATCGTGCGCATCTGGCGTGGTGACGTGAAAACCGGTATCCAATACTTCATCACCGATCACGGCATTGACGGTTGAGATCATACCGGCTTTGATATTGGCGGCGAGCAAGATCTTGTAAATGATATTTGTAGTGGTGGTCTTACCGTCTGTGCCGGTGACGCCGATCACGGTCAGCTTGCGAGCAGGAAAATCGTAAAACGCAGCAGCCAGATAGGTCAGGGCTTGACGCGAGTTTTCGAGTCGAATGTATGGGACAGAGAGTCCACTTACGTCCCTCTCCCCCACTATTGCTGAGGCGCCATTATCGATCGCCTTTTGAATATAGTCGTGACCATCCATGCTGGCACCTTGCCTGGCAACGAACAAATACCCAGCTTTGACCACACGGTTATCAATGGCAATACCGGCGATTTCAACATCTGGAATTTGAGCTGGAAAAGAAAACGGGAAATCTACAAAGAGTTGTGAAAGTTTTTTAGACATGGGTTTAAATAAAAAAAGGGTCTTGGTAATTTTACCAAAACCCTTTTTGATCGTTATTGTTTACTTCAAGCTTTGGCGCAGACCTTCGAGCTTGCCAGCGACAGAGCCATCGAGAACCTTGTCGCCGATCTTGACGACCAAGCCGCCCAAAATAGCGGGATCAACCTTGAAGGTGATTTCTTTGGCATCAAAATTCTTCTTGACGGATTCCTGCTCGGCACTGGTGAGAGGCAGCGCGCTGGTGACTTCGGCGTCACCTTTGAAGCTGCCCTCGACAATCACAACCTTGCCGGACTTCACGCCTGAGAAGAACTCATCAAGCAATGCGCGTTGTTTCTTTTCATCAATCGCTTCACCGACCAGTTTGTTGGCGGCGGCAATGGCGAGTGAGGCAACCTGACCACGCAGATCACCGAGAATGCGGTTGCGTTCGATCTGGGCTTCAGCGATAGCGGATTCGCGCGCCTTAACGGCTTCAGCTTCAGCGGCGGCTTTCACATCCTTGCCTGCGGTAGCGGCGCGTTCAGTAGCTTCGCGGACGATCTTGCTGGCTTCAACTTGCGCCTCGGCAACGATCTTTGCGGCATCCTTTTCGGCGCTGGCACGGGCATCGGCGGCAATCCGCGAATCTTCCAAGCCTTGCGCGATCTTCTGTTTACGAGTCTCCATCATGTTCAGCATCGGCTGGTAGACCCAGGCGTTCAATGTGAGGAACACAATAATGAACGCGATGATCTGAACAATGAGTAGACCTGGATTAATACCTAGATTTTCCAAAGTAGTCTCCTATCTTGATTAAAGAACGAAGAGCATTAAGAACGCAATTACGAGACAGTAAATTGCGATCGCTTCGGAGAATGCAATACCAAGGATCATGTTGGTCAACAGATTACCGTAGGTATCCGGGTTGCGAGCCATACCAGTGAGAGCACCCTGCACGCTCAAGCCGATTCCGATACCAGCGCCTGCGGCGCCGATCATCGCCAGACCTGCACCAACAAATTTCGCCGCCTCAACAATATTTCCATCCATGTTTTAAGCCTCCTAAGGTTTATATATCCAAGTAATTTTCAAAAATTTAATGAGCTTCTGCGTGCTCTTCACCGTGGCCTTGTGTGGCTTGCGCCATAAAGACCATCGTCAACATACCAAATACAAACGCCTGAATGACTCCCACGAATAGTTCAAACAAATATAGCATTGCAGGAATAATCGGGAAACGACCCAATACACCACCAAGCATCGTTGCCACAACCGCCAGCAAGACCACACCAGCAAACATATTACCAAAAAGACGGAAGGCAAACGAAAGGATTTTTGAGACTTCAGAGATCAGTTCAATCAGCCCTACCAAAAAGTCCATGGCACCAAAGAACGGTACTTTGAACATTCTTCTTGTGTTCCAAAACTTGGCGAAGTACGCGAAGCCTTGTGCGCGGACGCCTATTACCTGAATCATCACAACTGCTATTAACGCTAGCGAGAATGTAAAGTTTAAGTCAACAGAAATTCCGCGAAGAAATGGTGCGAGAATATAACCGCCATCCTCTACGGTTGTCGGCGTCAGCATTGAGAAATTCCCAAACAATGGGGCAATCTCGTGACCTTCGCCATGCGCATGATGTAATACACCGATTGTCTCAAAACCAGGTATAAGCTTGAGAAGATTAGCAAACAATACATACACCATGATGGTTGCAAACCATGGAAAGATCATACGGGCATATTTCGCACCCGCTGAACCTTCTGTCAAGTTATAGAGCATTTCCAAAATTGCTTCCATTAGATTACCGATGCCGCGCGGCACAAGATCGGTTCTGGCACTATTTCTCAAAGAACGATTAGTGAAGAATGCGACTACTGCAAGCAAGACAATCGTAATCGCTAACGTAGGCAATGTATTATAGAAATAGATCGGACCAAGACCAAGGAAATTCTCAATAAGAGGTTTTTCCTCAATCAATTTTTCCGCAGCAACCGTAATCTCCGGCTGGATAGGTGTAAAAATCCCGCCAAGATATATACCGACAAAAATCAGCACCAGCACGACCCATCGGCGCCAGGGTCTACGTTTTTCGTGTTCCAAAATCCGCCTCCTATGACGAAGTTTTCGATTCGTTTTCTGCTTTATCCTTCAAACGCGCCAGCGTCTTGCGTGCCACAGTCAGCATCACAAGCACAGACACGGGAATTCCAGCAAACAACAAAACTAGTGTAAAAATCGGCTTGGTGCCGAATGTTTCATCAAGCCACAACCCGCCAAACACCGAAGCCAAAATAATGACCAGCGTCAGGCATCCCACCTGCCCGATCATTACGACCAGCAAAGTATTCAGAATGCCTCGACCTTTTTGTTCGGATTGTGCCATGTTGCACGATTATAACTGACAGGCTAAAGGGATGTCAAACTACAATTCAGATGACTTTCATCGCCTCTCGCTTCGCGGCAAGCCTTCGCCTGTCTCTTGTTTTAGAACAGATTCAACGCTGCGGCATCAGACCAGCTAAACCACGGAGCGAATACCGTCCCAATCAAAATTACACCAACTACCAGAACTACCAAAGCAATGGCATACGGGCGGGTTAATGGAATGGGGTGATTTTCTTCATCCTGATTCGGCATACGATAGAGATACACGTACTTCAAAACATTCAAGTAGTAGTACACACCGATGATCGAATTGAGGATACCGACGATGACCAGCCACACATACCCAGCTTGCACACCAGCCGCAAAGACGAACACCTTCGCTACAAAGCCACCGAACGGCGGCATGCCGGTCAACGAAAGGAATGCGGCGAGCATCATCAGTCCCAGCCACGGGGCACGGCGGCTCATACCAGCATAATCTTTTACATCTTCGAGACCAGTCACCTTGCTGAACGCCATAACAATACCGAAGGCGAGGAGATTAGTGGCAATATAAGCAGCAAGATAAAAGACCACACTTGCCGCACCTAGTTGAGAAAATGCAACCACGCCGATCATAGCGTAGCCCGCATGCGCAATAGAGGAAAACGCGAGCAGGCGTTTAATATTGGTTTGAGGTAATGCAAGTAAATTACCAACCGTCATAGTGATTGCAGCAAGGATGGCAAAAGCAGTGGTCCACGATACAGAAAATCCAGAGAAGGCAACAAAGAACAAGCGGAGAAGCACTGCAAAGCCAGCAGCTTTTGATGCGGTGGATAAGAAGCCGGCAACAGGAGTCGGTGCACCTTCATACACATCTGGCGCCCAGAAATGGAACGGCACAATGGATACCTTGAAGCCCAACCCAACCAAGATCAAAGCCATGGTGCCGAGAGCGGTCACCAGCGGCAGATCGCCAGTCTTGAACATATCGGTCAGTTGATATAGATTTGTTGTTCCGGTAAAACCAAAGACAAGACTGAACCCATACAGCATGATCGTGGATGTCAACGCACCAAAGAGCAGGTACTTGAAACCAGCTTCGGTGGATTTCTCATCGTTCAACATAAAGCCGGAGAGAATGTAGAGCGGGATCGAGGTCGTTTCGATCGCCAGATAGAGCATGACTAAATCTGAAGAAACAGCCATCAGGTTCATGCCAAGAAGCGAAGCGAGAAGGAGCAGATAAGCCTCGCCACGATGTCCAACTTTATCGTTGTCCATCAAAAGCAGAGCAGTCGCTGCAGCGGCAAACATGAAGAGCATCTTGAAGAAGAAGCCCAGCCAATCAAAGCGGATCATCCCGCCCAAGGTAGAGGTAGGTTCGCCAGGTTGACCGAACAACACACTTATGATCATTGCAACAAACAAACCGCCAGCCGTAAGCCAGCCCACATTGCGACGTTTCTCTTCCTTCCAGAACGGCTCAACGATCAAGACCAACATGCCAAGGACGAGGATCAAGACTTCGGGGAGGATGGAAGCGAACATGGTAGATGTAAACATTATGAACCTCCCAGCAAGCGCAGGACGTTTTCAACGCCTGTTTCTATCAACGGAACCATGAAGCTGGGGAATAAACCGATGACGATCATGAACAGACACAGGGTTGTAATTGCCACTTTATCCAACACAGTCACATCAGTGATGTGTCCCTCCAATTTTTCAGGCATGGCGCCAAAGAAAACCTGCCGGATATTACGCATGATATACGCCGCTGTGATGACAATCGAAATACTGGCGATGACCGCAACCAGCCATTGAACTTCCCATACACCCATGAAAATGGGGAATTCAGCGACAAAGCCGGAGAAGAACGGCATACCCATCGAAACGAGACCGCCAATGATGAAACCGATCGTGGCAAACGGCATAATCTTGCTCATGCCACCCAATTCAGGGATCTGGCGGGTGTGCGAACGGTCGTAGATCATACCGGTTATAGCAAAGAAGAGCGCCGTCATCACGCCATGCGAGAACATTTGGATGCCAGCACCCATAATGCCATTACGATTCAAAGTGGACATGCCGAGCATCACAAGTCCCATATGCGAGACGGACGAGAAGCCGATCATATATTTCATGTCCTCTTGCACGAAGGCAATGTAGGCACCATATACAACCGCAACGCCCGCAAAGAGCATGATGAGCCATGACCAAGTATGCGCACCTTGCGGCAACAGCATGATACCCACGCGCAGCGCAGCAAATGCACCAAGCTTCATCAACACACCAGCGTGGAACATGGAAACTGCTGTCGGTGCGGCTACGTGACCATCAGGCGACCAGTTGTGGAAGGGCCAAATACCGCCCAACACAGCAAAACCAAGAAAGACCGGCAGGAACCAGATGTTTTGGAAGGTCTGAGAAAAGCCAGCGTTTTCCATAAGGATCATATCGAACGAAAGCACGCCGGTATTTTTATATTGCAGCCAATACATTGCCAGCACACCAACCAATGAAACTACCGAACCGATGAACAGGTAGAGGGTCAATTTCATTGCGGCATATTCACGGGTCTGGATCCAGCCCCAAATGGCGATTAGCAGATACATGGGGAAGACCGCGATCTCGTAGAAGAAGAACAGCATGAACAGGTCTAGTGAAACGAACACGCCGAACACACCGCCCGCCAGCAGGAACAGGAAGGCGAAAAATTCACGCGGGCGATCCTGAATGCCAGCCATAACGTGCTTATCGTCATCACCCCAGGAGATCAACACGCCGGTGAACATCACCACGCCAGTCAACAGCACGAGCGGAGCACTAATGCCATCCACGCCGAAGTGCAAACTGATGCCTAAAGCAGGCAGCCAGCTATATTTTTCAATGAACTGATAACCCGCAGCTGCCTGATCGTAGGTGAGGTACACCCAAAAAGAAAGGATCAGGGCAAATGTGGCAGCAGCGAGCGCCACTCCGCGGGCTTCATTTTTCCGTTGGGCAGGCAGCATCAAAATGATCAATGCTGCGACCATCGGGGTAAATGTTATGACACTTAAGACAGGAAAATTCATCATCCACCTCTTAGAAGAGCATGACCACGGCTTTGTTGATCACATCCAATATCCACGCGGGATAGATGCCGATCCACAAGATCAAAGCCATCAACGGAACCATGACCATGATCTCGCGAAAGTTGATCTCGGTTAACTTATGTTCACCGTGTGCCCAATGTTCGTTCATGGGACCATGCAGCACTTTCTTGATGCCCTTCAAAATATACGCACCCGTGAAAAGGAGACCGAGCATCGAAATCACTGTATAGACTATCAACACAGGGAACGCGCCTCGTACCACCAGGAATTCTGAGACAAACCCGTTAAGTCCGGGAAGTCCGAGCGATGCCATGCTGGTGAAGATCAAGATACCGCCATAGACTGGCACGAGCGGGAACAAACCGCCAAACTCTTCAAGGTTACGCGTATGCGTACGTTCATAAATGACGCCGACCAGGAAGAACATGCCAGCCGCTGACAGACCATGATTGAACATTTGGAGAATAGCGCCGTTCAAAGCGATAGTCGCATCTTGAGTGCCAATGGAGTAAGCAGCAGCAGCGATACCGAGCACCACGAAGCCCATGTGGTTCACGGACGAATAGGCGACCAATCGTTTGAAATCGGTTTGACCAAACGAACCGAATGCGCCAAAGACAATCGCGGCGGTGGCAAGCAATGCCAGTGCACCTGCGAACATCTTCGCTTCGACCGGATACAGCGGAAGTACCAAGCGCAGAAAACCATAAGCGCCCAATTTGAGCAATACGCCCGCCAAAAGCATTGAACCCGCGGTCGGCGCTTCGGTGTGCGCATCGGGCAACCAGGTGTGGAAGGGCCAGATAGGAACTTTGATCGCAAAAGCGATGGCAAATGCCCAGAACGCAATAGATTTCACAGTATGCACAGACATACCGAGGAGGATGGAACCAGGCTCCAGCGAGTTCCAACGCTGATAGACCGTGAGCAGGTCATAGGTCCCGAAAAGAACGCCGATCATCTGGATGGCGAGCAGAAGTCCGAGTGACCCACCCATGGTATAGATCATAAACTTAAGCGAGGCATAATCCTTGTTCGCGCTCCCCCACTGATTGATGAGGAAGTACATCGGCACAAGTCCAACTTCCCAGAACACGAAGAAGATGAGCAGGTCGAGCGCCATGAAAACGCCGAGCATGCCTGTTTCCAAAAAGAGGAACAACATCATGTACGGCTTGACACGGTCACTGATGCTGAATGATGCAAGGATGGCTAGCGGCGTGAGAAAGGTGGTCAGCAAGACCATCGTCAATGAGAGACCGTCCACCCCAAGGTGCAGGGATGAGCCAATTGCCTGATACCAAATATAAGTTTCTTCGAATTGGAAGCCCGGTTGGCTGGATTTGAATTGAAACCACGCCACCAACGTCAGCGCAAACGGGACCAGACTCGCCACAAGTGCGAACCAGCGGAAAAGTTTATTCTCATCTTTCGGCAGGAACATCATCACCACAGCCGAAAGCATGGGGAAGAAAAGAATGGTCGAGAGAAGATGAGTAGAGATGAAGTTCATCATGTACTCCTTAAGCCAGCAGGAAGAAATAGAGCGCCGCGCCGACAGCGATGAAGATCACCAGCGCGAACATGAGATACTGCTGGATGCGCCCCGTTTGAACCGCGCGCAATTTGCCGCCAAACCAGTATGTCACATCTGCCGAGCCATCGCCGAAGAAACGGTTGATAACGGGCAGGTCAAATTTATTGCGGATGAAGGCGCCCAACCCTTGTGTAGCTGGACCGAAGATATGCAGGATGCCATCAATGAAGCCTTTATCCATCCATTGCGAGACAAGAACTTCGGAAAACCAGATCGCAGGCTTGACGAAGATGTAATCGTAGATTTCGTCGAAGTAGTATTTGTTCTTGAGGAAACCAATTTGCAGTTTGTCCTCAGACGGTGAATTGATATTGCGATACACAAGCCAGCCAACGAACAAGCCGCCAAGAGCCACAACTAGGGATGTCAACAACGGAATCCAGTTGAATGCTAAAGCTTCAGGATGTTCGGCGAGCGTGCTACCAACAAATTCATGGAACCAACTTGGTCGCAAATGTAATCCCATAAAATCTTCAGGGATACCGACCCAGCCGTAAGTCATAGCAAAGAACGAGAGAATGACCAACGGAGTGGTCATTGTCCACGGTGTTTCTTGGGCGTGTTCAGCTTCCTTTGTGCGGGGTTCGCCGAGGAAGGTCAATGTGATCTGACGCATGGTATAGAATGCGGTCATGAATGCGGCGATGGCAAGGGTTGCGAATATAAAGATATGATCATGTCCGAACGCGTCCGCAAGAATTTCATCCTTTGACCAGAAGCCCGCAGTGATAATCGGGAAGCCGGAAAGCGCAAAGCCGCCGATGAGGAAGGTTCAGAACGTGATGGGCATCTTCTTGCGCAGACCGCCCATGTTGAACATGTCCTGCGGATCAACTTTGTGATTGCCAGTGTGTAAAACGCCGTGCTCCATGCCGTGAATGACAGAGCCGGAACCGAGGAAGAGCAACGCCTTGAAGAAGGCGTGCGTGATCAGATGGAAGACCGCTGCCACATACGCGCCGATGCCCAGCGCCGCGATCATGAAACCAAGTTGTGAGATCGTGGAGTAAGCCAACACACGCTTGATATCGTTTTGGGCAACAGCGATCGTCGCCGCAAAGAGCGCAGTGAACGCGCCGACGAATGCCACAATCGCCATGGTCTTTTCATCGAGGCTGATAATCGGGAACATGCGGATGACCATATACACACCCGCTGAAACCATCGTCGCTGCATGGATCATGGCGCTGACCGGTGTCGGACCTTCCATCGCGTCAGGCAGCCAAACATGCAATGGGAACTGCGCCGATTTACCGACTGTGCCAATGAAGAGCAGCAAACCGATCAAGCCAGCGGCAGAGAGTCCCAACACGCCACTTGGAACAGTAGCAAGTGTATGTAGAATTTCTTCGGTAAAGATCTCGCGGAATGAAAGTGTGCCAGTTGCCGAGTAAAGATACGCGATACCCAACAACATGAACACGTCACCGACACGGGTGGTCATAAAGGCCTTGACCGCCGCGTTGCGCGCGGACGGTTTGCCATACCAGAAACCGATCAACAGGTATGAACACAAGCCCATGATCTCCCAACCCACGAATAACGTGAGCAAGTTATCAGAGACAACCAGCGTGAACATGCCAAAGGCGAACAAACCAATGAACGCGAAGAAGCGTGAATACATTGGTTCGATCGAAGGTACGACATGTTTGTGTCCGTGCTCTTCAACGGTCGCGCCATGCGGCGGCAAACCAGCATGGTCGTGATCACCAGCAGGTTGACCAAAATTGTGATAACCAACACTGTACAGGAAGATCATCAACACAGTCCACGCCACGAAGAACAAAACCGCGGCAGTCAGCGGGTCAACCAATACACCAACTTTCAACCATGTATCACCAGTCGGCAGCCAATTGATGGATGATTCAAAAGGATGTTCGCCCAGGTGTTCCACGCCAAGCGCACGCACAAAAACGATCATGCTCCCCAACCACGAAAGCAATGCCGCACCTACAGCCACAGTATGGCTGAGTGCCTTGCTTTTGTTCGTGAACAACACGATCAAAAAGAACGCGAGCACGGGAGGGAGCGGGATAAGCCAGATCAATGTCTCAGTCGTCATATTGTCCCTACCACTTCATCAAGTCGATTTCATCTGCGATCACCGTATTGCGACGGCGATACACAGAGATTACCAAAGCC
>Ga0137333_1000424_pt1 | contig 11050 bp, 7 predicted proteins | sample EasRivERMLT231_2_FD_102286 | JGI IMG/M metagenome (GOLD analysis project Ga0137333, IMG submission 102286) | Soil microbial communities from meander-bound floodplain in the East River, Colorado, USA - East River MetaG ERMLT231_2 | ecosystem: Environmental > Terrestrial > Soil > Floodplain ... | reverse complement strand
TCGTCGCCACCGGCATGGCCGACACGTCGACCGGGCCGCACATCAGGTGGGTCCAGCGCGCCTCGCGGGCGCCCGGGGCACGCGGCAGCTTCAGCGCCAGCGGGCCGCCCTTCTCTTCGGAGCGTGCCGCCAGTTCATCGAGGAAGGCCTCGACCGAGGAGACATCGGCGAAGCGGTGCAGGCGGTGCTCCCGCCGAGCCTCCGGCGCACGAAGGTGACGGCGAAGCCGACCGGGATCGCCAGGGTGTCGAACGCGGAACTGCGGTTGGGCGGAGAGGGAAGCGAGGCGTATGCGGCCGCGCAGCACACGTTGGCGCGCGCCAGGCGACAGCTCGCCCTCCTTACGGAGCTGCTGAGCGCCGGCGGCGAGGCGCCGGTGCCCGTGATACTCGGGGAGTGGGGCTACGCGCGCGAAATTCTCGACGGGCTCGCCGGCCGCGGGATGCTGCGCATCGACGCGGTGGCGTCGTCGTCGCCGCTCGACACCCTCGAAGCCCGCGTCGAGCAGTTGACCGGCGCACAGTCGCGCACGCTGGCAACCGTCGTCGACGCACTGCGCGCGCGTGAATTTCGTCCCATTCTGATCCACGGCGTCACCGGGAGCGGCAAGACGGAAGTGTATCTGCGCGCGGCGCGTCACGTCCTCGACGAAGGCGGCGGGTGCATCGTGCTGGTACCCGAAATCGGGTTGTTGCCGCAGGCCACCGCCCGTTACCGGCGCGTGTTCGGCGATCTCGTCGCGATCATCCACAGCCGGCTCACCGGTCCCGAACGTTTCGAGATCTGGGATCGCATCGTGCGCGGAGAGAACCGCGTGGTGGTGGGGCCGCGCTCGGCGGTATTCAGCCCCGTGCGTGACCTCCGCCTCATCATCGTGGACGAGGAACAGGACGAGTCGTACAAGCAGGACGACAAGCCGCGTTACCACGCACGCAGCGTCGCGCTGGTCCGCGGGCGCAACGAGAAGCTCGCGGTGCTGCTCGGTTCGGCGACCCCGTCCGCGGAATCGCTGCGCCACGCGCGCGAGAAAAAATACGAGCTCGCGCGCATGCCGGAGCGCGTGAGCGGAGGGGCAATGCCGGAGATCGAGTTGGTCGACATGCGCGAGCCGGATGCGCGCGGCTCGATTCTATCCCCGCGCCTGGTCGAACGACTCGAACGAACCATTCGCAGCGGCAAGCAGAGCATCGTCTTTCTGAACAAGCGGGGGCACGCGCGCTACGTGCAGTGCAGCGCGTGCGGGTGGCTGGCCATGTGCAAGAATTGCGACGTCTCGCTCACGTTCCACCGTGTGGGCGATCGGTTGAAGTGCCACTTGTGTGGCTACGAGCGCGCCTCGCCCGCGCAGTGCGACACGTGCGCAAGCCGCCAGCTCCGCTACGCCGGGACGGGCACCCAGCGCGTCGAACTGGAATTGAAAGCATTGCTGCCCGGCGTGGCCGTGCTGCGTATGGACGCCGACACCACCGCCGGCAAGGACGGCCACCGCCGCATTCTGGAGGACTTCAGCACCGGGCAGTACCCGATTCTCCTTGGGACGCAGATGGTCACCAAGGGCCACCATTTTCCGGGCGTTGAGCTGGTGGGGGTGGTGAGCGCCGAAGAAGGGCTCAATTTCCCCGACTTTCGTTCCGCCGAACGCACCTTTCAGCAGCTGACGCAGGTGGCCGGTCGCTCCGGGCGCGGGGGACCGCTCGGCGGCGTCATCATCCAGTCGTATTGTCCCGAGCACCCCGTTTTTCGCTACCTGCAGTCGCACGACTATGACGCGTTCGTGACCGAGGAGTTGGAGGTGAGGCGCACGCTCAACTATCCACCCTTCGCGCGCATCGTGCTGGCGTCGTGCAGCGCCGTCAGCGCCGCGCTGCTCAACGCCTTCATGGAGGAATGGGCGGCGGCGAGCCGGCAGTTGCTCGCCGATCGGCGCATCGTCATCCTCGGGCCGACCGCCCCGTTGATCCCGCGGGTCAAGAATCGATACCGGGAGCAGATGCTGTTGAAGGGGCCGATTGCGCAGGCCGACAAGGACGCCGTCCTCGGCGCGTATCGGCGCATCATGGAGACGCGCAAGGGCACCCGGGCGATCGAGCTGCGCTGGGACGTCGACCCGGAATCCTTCCTGTAAAGAAGCCAGGGGCGGGACGCAGTTCCTGTTTCGCTTCCCGCGGGTCCTGTCACCAGCCCACCCCGTCGTGCTCGCTTCGCTCCGCGCGCCGGGGGCCCCGGCTGGTGCCACCCGCTCTAGCTCGTCGCGGGGTCCTCTCCAAACACCTAACATATGTTGCTGTTCGTGGTTGACGTGCTCCCGCCCGGGAAAATTACGCCTTGACAGTGGTTGCCGCGTCCCGTTTAATGAAGGCGTACGACAGGTCCATCCTCGGTGCATGGATCCACTACGACCCACCTCGGCGGCGCCCCAGGAGATCGGGCGGCCCGGGATAACCATCAAGAGATTACAAGCGCCTCGTCAACCCGCGGGAATGGGTTGCTCTGAAAACAACCGTTGAGTAATGGTTCTGGCCGGGTCCGACGCGGCCGTGGTCTTACCTGCGCCGTGGAGGGCAGGGCGATGAAGCGTAAGCGGTTCTTCCTGGTTTTCGGCGCGATCGCCGTGGCGGCAGTGGCCGGCTGCAAGTCGGTCGACACCACGAGCATGGTGCTGCGCAACCAGGAAGGCAACTACGACATGGCGCTGGCCCTGGGGCGCAAGGCGCTGGCCGCCAACCCGAACGACGCCGAGGCGCACTTTCAGATGGGATACGCGTACTCGCAGTTGGACAGCGTGGCGCTCGCCTACCAGCACTTCATGAAGGCGAAGGAACTGGATCCCAAGAAGGCGACCAACGTCGCCGACAACATCCAGCACAACTACGCGAAGCACTACAAGCTCGGGCAGAGCTCGTTCACCCGCGAGGACTACGCGGCGGCAGCCACCGAGTTCGACCTGGCGACCCAGTCCGATCCCACGCAGTCGGTGGCGCACTACAACCTGGCGGTCGCGTACGCGAGGCTGGCGGAGACGGACTCGAGTTACCACGAGAAGGCGCTCATCGAGGCCGACAAGGTGCTGGAGCTTTCGAACCCGAGCGAGGGCAACTACACCAAGGCGCTGCAGCTCGCCGGCCGCCAGCTCGTCGAGCTCGGCCGCGAAGAGGAGGCGGTGAACCGCTTCAGCCGTCTGGTCGAAGAGGATCCGACCAGCTACGCGGTGATTGAAGAAATCGGGACGGAACTCTTGAATGCGGAGAATTGGAAGGGCGCCGCGGTTTTTCTCAAGTTGGCGGCGGATGCCCGCAAGAAGGCCGGCGTCGAGGATTTCAACACGTATTACAACCTCGGGGTCGCGCAGTACCGACTGCGGTCGGAAAACCCGGCGATGATCGACGAAGCCATCGCCAGTTACGAGAAAGCGCTCGCGATCACGCCCGACGACCCATCGACCGTGTTCAATATTCAGGTCGCGTATATGGCGAAGCAAGACTGGACCAACGCGGCGACGTGGGGGGAGAAGTACGTGAGCGTCAGCTCGGCCGACGCCAAGGGGTGGCAGTACCTGGCGCGTTGTTACAGCGAGCTGGGTGATCAGGAAAAGGCGCGAGAGGCCCTGGCGCGCTACGAACAGTTGCGCTGACCGGCAATAGGAACCGGTGAACAGGTGGCGCTCGCCGGGTTGTGGAACGCGATTTGCTGCGTCCACCGCCGGGGCGGCGCGACCGGAGCCGCCCCGGGGACACCGCGAGCGCACAGATCCTTGCTATCGAATCGATTGCACGAAACTCCCGACAGCCATCAATCCGCGCCAGAGTGGCGACGAAACATTCAATCCAGGACGGGGTTGTAACCACCGTTAGCAGCCGTTAACCCTCACCCTATCGGGCGGTTCAAAAGCCCGACCCACCTATCGTGTCACTAGGAGCAAAGCGAATGGATATCTCGGACCTGAAGGGGAAGACCATCACCGAGTTGCTTGACGTTGCGAATTCTCTCGAGATCGAGGGAACCAGCAGCATGCGCAAGCAGGAGCTGATCTTCAAGATTCTCGAGGCCCAGACCCAGCAGAACGGACTCATCTTCGCCGAAGGCGTCCTGCAGGTCCTTCCGGAGGGGTACGGCTTCCTCCGTTCCCCGGACTACAACTACCTCCCGGGCCCGGACGACATTTATGTCTCGCCGTCGCAGATCAAGAAGTTCGACCTGCGCACCGGCGACACGGTCTCGGGGCAGATTCGATCGCCCAAGGATTCGGAGCGCTACTTCGCGCTCCTGCGCGTCGAAGCGGTCAACCACGAGCACCCCGACGTCGCCAAGACCAAGCCGTTTTTCGACAACCTGACGCCCCTGTATCCGCAGGAGGCGTTCAACCTCGAACACGATCCCGAGGATCTGTCGACGCGGCTGATCAACCTGGTCTGTCCGATCGGCAAGGGACAGCGGAGTCTGATCGTCGCGCAGCCGCGCACCGGCAAGACGATCCTTCTCCAGAAGATCGCCAACGCGATCACCGCCAATCACCCCGAGGTCTATCTGATCGTGCTCCTGATCGACGAGCGCCCGGAAGAAGTTACCGACATGGAGCGCTCGGTGAAGGGCGAAGTCATCAGCTCGACCTTCGACGAACCCGCGGAGCGCCACGTGCAGGTGTCCGACATGGTGATCGAAAAAGCGAAGCGTCTGGTCGAGCACGGCAAGGACGTCGTGATTCTCCTCGATTCGATCACGCGCCTGGCCCGCGCCCACAACTCGGTCGTGCCGCACTCGGGCAAGATTCTCTCCGGCGGCGTCGACTCGAACGCGCTCCAGCGCCCGAAGCGGTTTTTCGGCGCCGCGCGCAACATCGAAGGCAACGGCAGCCTCACCATCATCGCCACCGCGTTGATCGAGACCGGCAGCCGCATGGACGAAGTGATCTTCGAAGAGTTCAAGGGCACCGGCAACATGGAGCTCGTGCTGGATCGGCGCCTCTCCGACAAGCGCGTCTTCCCCGCGGTCGACATCTTCAAGTCGGGCACGCGTAAGGAAGAGCTCCTGATCGACAAGAAGGACCTCGACAAGATCTGGATCCTCCGGAAGTTCCTGAACGACAAGCCCCTGATGGAAGCGATGGAGTTCCTGCTCGACAAACTCGGCAAGGCGAAGACGAACGCACAGTTCTTGAAATCGATGAACGCGTAAGGGGCTACGGCAACGCGCCGTAGTGCAGGGAAGGGGCCTCACCCACCCCAGGTGGGGCCTCTTTGCCAGACAGGCATCGGAGGGTTATATATTATGCGCAGTATGCGGACACTATTGATTCTGGGTGTGACCTTGCTCTGTGCCGCCGTGGCGATCGCGGGGACGGAGACGACCAGCGGGACCATTTACAACCAGAACGGCCAGTACCCGGAAGCGGTCGTGATTCTCAAGAAGGCGATTGCGAAGGACCCGAAAGACGCCAAGGCGCACTTCCAGATCGGGTTTGCCTACAGCAAGCTCGACAGCGTCGGGCTCGCGTACGAGCACTTCATGATTGCGAAGGAGCTCGACCCGAAGCGGGCGAACGACGTCGCCGACAACATCGCGAGCAACTACGCACGGCACTACAAGATCGCGCAGAACGCGTTCACCCGCCCCGACTTCGCGGGCGCGGCCACCGAATTCGGGTTGGCAACCCAGGCGGACCCGACCCAGCCCACCGCGCACTACAATCTGGCGGTTACGTATTCGCGGCTGGCCGAGACGGATTCGACGTGCCACGAGAAGGCGCTCGCCGAGGCCGACAAGGTACTCGAGCTTTCCAGCCCGAGCGATCCCAACTACACCAAGTCGCTCCAGCTCGCCGGCCGCCAGCTCGTCGAGCTTGGCCGCGAGGACGAAGCGGTGGCCCGGTTCACGCGGTTGATCGAAGAGGACCCGTCGAAATACCAGGTGATCGAGGAGATCGGCACGGACCTGGTCAACAGCCAGAACTGGAAGGGCGCGGAAGTGTTCCTGAAGATGGCGGCGGACGCGCGCGCGAAAGTCGGGTCGGAGGACTTCAACCTCTACTACAACCTCGGCGTTGCCGAGTTCAACTTGCGCAAAGAGGACCCGGCGAAAATCGACGAGGCCATCGGCTACTACGAGAAAGCGCTGGGCGTGCAGCCCGACGACCCGTCGACGGTCTTCAACCTCATGGTCGCGAATATGGCCAAGGAAGACTGGTCGAACGCTTCCGTGTGGGGAGAGAAGTACGCCAGCGTCAGCCCGAGCGACCCCAAGGGCTGGCAGTACCTGGCGCGCTGCTACAGCGAGCTGGGCGACAAGGACAAGGCGACCGAAGCCCTGTCGCGCTATCAGCAGCTGCGGTAGTCGTTGCCGCCCGGGCCTTGCGCCCGGGCCGGGTTGCCGCTATAATGCTCGTTCCTAGATTCACGATGGGCAGGAGATCAGAAGGATCATGAAGAAAGAAATCCATCCCCAGTACCACCCGGTGGTCTTTGTCGACCCCAGCGTCGGCGCCGAGTTCGTCACGCGCTCGACCATGAAGAGCAACGAGACCCGCGACATCGACGGGGTCAAGCACTACGTGGTTCGCATGGAAATCTCGTCGGCGTCGCACCCGTTCTACACGGGCAAGCGCAAGTTCGTCGACACGGCGGGCCGCGTCGAGCGCTTCCGCGCGAAGTACCAGTACAAAGACGCCGGCCCGACGACCGAAGACTAGTCTTCTCCGATGGCGGACAAGCGTTTCTACGTCGGTGGCCAGGCGGTCATCGAGGGCGTCATGATGCGGTCGCCGACGTACTACGCGACCGCCGTGCGGACGCCGCAGGGAACCATCGTCATCCAGAAAAACCGATACCGGTCGCTGACGCATCGGTTCAAGTTTCTCAATATCCCCATCATCCGCGGCGCGATCGGCCTGGTCGAGATGATGTGGATCGGCATCCAGTCGCTCTCGTACTCCGCCTCGCAGGCGGCGGACGAGAACAGCGATCCCAAGCCGAAGGCCAGCACCGCCTCCAACCTCGCCATCTTCGGGTCGGTCGTGTTCGCGCTGGGCGCGGGCTTCGCCCTGTTCTTCTACCTGCCGCTGTGGCTCACGGAGCTCACGGGGGTGCAGGGCAGTATCGTGTTCAATTTGATCGACGGCGCGTTCCGGCTCGTCATCTTTCTGGCGTATCTGCTCCTCATCTCGCGCTGGAAGGAAATGCGGCGCATATTCCAGTACCACGGCGCCGAGCACAAGACCATCTACACCTTCGAGAACGGTCAGGACCTGACGGTCGCGAACGCGCGCCCCTATACGACGCTCCACCCGCGCTGCGGCACGAGCTTCCTCCTGGTCGTCATGCTGGTGAGCATTTTCGTGTTCGCGTTCCTCGGCAAGCCCGAGACGTGGGGCGACCGGCTCCTGCGCTTCGCGTTCATCCCGGTGATCGGGGGCATCTCGTTCGAGTTCATCCGCCTTTCCGCGAAAGAGAAGTTCGCCCGCTACCTCAAGCCCGCCGTGTGGCCGGGACTCACGCTCCAAAAGGTCACGACAGCCGAACCCTCCGATGATATGCTGGAAGTCGCCATCGCGGCCCTGGTCGCGTGTCTCGACTACCAGAGCGCGACGCTGGAAGTTTCTTCCAACTAGCCCACCGCCCGCGGTGCGGCGTCCACGCGCGGCACGGCCCGATGACGAAACCCATGAATCCTCGCTACGACGAAATACTCGCTCGCTTCGACGAGCTGACGTCCTTGATCGCGGATGAGAAGGTGATTCGCGACAACGCCCGCTGGCGCAGGCTCGCGAAGGAGCGCTCCGACATGGTGGAGCTGGTCGACGTCACCCGGCGCCTGAAGAAACTCGAGGAGACGCTCGCCGACAACAAGAAGATCATCGCGCAGGGAACCGACGCGGACCTGGTCGAGATCGCCCGCGCGGAGATGGACGCGCTGGAGGCCGAGCGCGCGCAGCTGGAGGATGCTTTCCAGCTCCTGATCGTGCCGAAGGATCCCAACGACGACAAGAACACCATCATGGAAATTCGCGCCGGCACCGGCGGCGAGGAGTCCGCGCTCTTCGCCGGCGACCTCTTGCGCATGTACACGCGCTTCATCGAACGCAAGCGCTGGAAAGCCGAGGTCTTGAGCAGCAGCGAAACCGGAATGGGCGGCTTCAAGGAAGTCATCCTGCTCGTCACCGGCGTCAACGCGTTCGGCTCGCTCAAGTACGAGAGCGGCGTCCACCGCGTACAGCGCGTCCCGGCGACCGAGGCGAGCGGGCGCATCCACACCTCCGCGGCCTCGGTGGCGGTGCTCCCGGAGGCGCAAGAGGTCGAGGTCAAGATCGACCCCAACGAGCTCCGCGTCGACGTGTATCGATCGAGCGGCTCCGGCGGACAGAGCGTCAATACCACCGACAGCGCGGTCCGCATTACTCATATCCCTACCGGCCTGGTGGTCACGTGCCAGGAAGAGCGCTCGCAGCTCAAGAATAAGGGGAAGGCGATGAAGGTGCTCCAGGCGCGCCTGCTGGATCAGGCACGCCGGGCCCAGGAAGAGAAATACGCCGCGGAACGCCGGAGCCAGGTGGGGTCGGGCGACCGGAGTGCCAAGATTCGCACCTACAACTTCCCGCAGCAGCGCGTGACCGACCATCGCATCAACTTCACGACCCACACCCTGAACGACGTGATGGACGGGGCGCTCGATTCGCTCATCGAGGCGCTGCGCAAGGCCGACATCATGGAGCGCGCCGGGCAGCGGCTCGTGCCCGGGGGGGAATGAGCCTGCACGACGCGGATAGCATACGGGACCTGCTACAGCGCGCCGAACTGCGCCTGGTGGCCAGCGGCGTGCCCAACGCGCGCCGCAACGCGGAGTGGATGCTCTGCCACGCGCTCGGGCTGCGCATGCTCGACCTCTATGTCCAGTCGACCGTCGCGCCGGATCCGAATCGGGCGACGGTCTACCGGGAAATGGTCGCGCGGCGCGCGGCGCGCGAGCCGCTCCAGTACATTCTGGGGGCGACGGAGTTCATGTCGCTCCCCTTCGAGGTTCACCCCGGGGTCTTTGTCCCGCGGCCGGACACGGAAGTGCTGGTCGAGCGCGCGGAAGAACTCCTGCGGTCGCACCCGCTCCACGAAGCGCTCGAGGTGTTGGATCTGTGCAGCGGGAGCGGGGTCATCGGCGTGTCGCTGGCGGCGCGCATTCCGAATCTGGCGGTCGTGGCGGTGGACGTTTCGGGCGATGCGGTCGCGGTCACGGCCCGCAACGCGACGCTCAACGAAGTCTCCGACCGCGTGGAGGCGGTGCACGCGGACGCCGTCGCGTACCTTCGGGACTCGGGCCGGCGCTTCACCGCGGTGGTATGCAACCCGCCGTATATCGAGTCGGGCGAGTTGGCGGCGCTGCCGCGCGAAGTGCGCGACCACGAACCGATGCTGGCCCTCGATGGCGGACGCGACGGGATGGACTTCTACCGGCGCGCCGTTCCGGAGCTCGCGGGACGGGTCATGCCGGGTGGTTTCGTGGTGTTCGAGATCGGCGACACGCAGGGGGCGGCGGTATCGACATTGCTCCGCGACTCCGGTTTCGCACGGGTCGAGGTTGTGAAGGATTATGCCGGCCGCGATCGCGTGGTTCTTGGGGTGTTGGGCCCGTGCTGAGGGTGCGTTGGGATGCACTCTTTCTGCTACGGTATGGGGCGGTCGTGCACTCCCTCTGCCGCCGTCCTCCCGCGGGCTCAGGCATACGATATATCGGACTCCGCGCTCATGCGTTCGCGCGCACAAGTGGGTACGCGCGACTCGCGAAATCGCGCTTCGCCCGATATATCGTCTGCCTGGGGGTGGGACGCACTCCCTCGGACGCCAATCCGCAGTCGCGCATTTCAACATGTGCGCGGGAGGACGGCGGCAGAGGGAGTGCGTCCCACCCAACCTAGGTAGGAAACTATGGACAAGTTCATCATCGACGGACCGACCCCGCTGCACGGGGAAGTGAGCGTGCACGGCGCCAAGAACGCGGTCTTGCCGCTCATGGCGGCGGCGCTGCTTGCGCGCGGGACCAGCGTGATCAAGAATGTGCCCGAGCTGCGCGACGTGTCGACGATGGCGAAGATGCTCGACGTGCTCGGGGCGAAGACGTCCCAGCAGGGCGACGTCCTCACCATCGACACCTCGGCTGCAAACGGCGTGGAGGCGCCCTACGATCTCGTTCGCACCATGCGGGCGTCGATCTACGTGCTGGCGCCGACCCTCGCCGTGCACGGGCGCGCGCGCGTCAGCATGCCGGGCGGGTGCGCGTGGGGGCCGCGCCCCATCGATCTCCACCTGATGGCGATGGAGAAGCTCGGCGCGACCGTGCACCTCGACCACGGCTATATCGAAGCCACGTGCGAGCGCTTGCGCGGCGGCGAGGTCGTGTTTCCGACCTCCAGCGTTGGGGCCACCGCACAGACCGTGATGGCCGCGGCGCTCGCCGAAGGTACCAGCTTGATCGAAAACGCCGCGCTCGAGCCGGAGATCACGGATTTGGTTCACGCGCTGCAGGAATCCGGAGTTGAGATCGAAGGCGCGGGGACGGCACGACTGGTGATCCACGGCACGACGTCGGTGCGGCCGCTTCGCCACGACGTCATCGCGGACCGCATCGAGGCAGAGACGTTCGCCGCCGCGGCCGCCATCACCGGCGGCGATGTGACCATCACCCACTGCGATCCGGGTCACCTGGGCGCCGTGCTCGCCACGCTCGAATCGACGGGGTGCCGCGTCGAAGTCGGCGACCGCCGCGTGCGTGTGGTTGGGCCGCCGCGCCTCACCGCGACCGACGTGGTGACGAGGGAGTACCCCGGGTTTCCAACCGACATGCAGGCGCAGATCATCGCGGTCCTGTGCCGCGCGAACGGGGTCAGCACCGTGAAGGAAACCATCTATCCCGATCGCTTCACCCACGTGCCCGAGCTGCGCCGTTTCGGCGCCGACATTCGCCTGGACGGAAACCTCGCCGTCATCCGCGGCGTTTCGTCGCTCGAAGGCGCGCCCGTGATGGCGACCGACATTCGCGCCAGCTCGGGGTTGATCCTCGCCGCCATGGCCGC
>Ga0137333_1000423_pt1 | contig 11128 bp, 5 predicted proteins | sample EasRivERMLT231_2_FD_102286 | JGI IMG/M metagenome (GOLD analysis project Ga0137333, IMG submission 102286) | Soil microbial communities from meander-bound floodplain in the East River, Colorado, USA - East River MetaG ERMLT231_2 | ecosystem: Environmental > Terrestrial > Soil > Floodplain ... | reverse complement strand
TTCCCTGAACTAAAGCCCGGCGAGAGGCGGAAAAAAATCCCGTGAATTGGCGGGTTAGGGTTGTCGTGGGGCGACAGCTTGCGGCATAATCCCGTCTGCATGTCAGATTTCTTTCAAACTGGAGCCATCGCCACGTTGCACCGCCTGGGACTGCCGAGTGTTGCACGCCTGGAGCGGGAACTGGAAAAATTCTCGGAGGAAACGCCAATGGCGCTCGTGCTGCCGTGCCATATCCGCGAGTTGGGCACGCCGGCGCTGAACCGGATCGCCCGCGAACTTAAGGGGGTCACTTACATCAAACAAATCGTGGTGGGCATAGACGGCGCGACCCGTGCGCGCGAATGGAAGAAGGCACACCGGTTCTTCCAACAACTGCCCCAGCGGCCGATGTTATTGTGGAACGACGGCCCGCGCCTCCAGGATTTGTTCAAGAAACTCGATGACGCCGAACTCAGCGCCGGCGCGGGTGGCAAGGGGCGCAACGTGTGGATTTGCTTCGGCTACGTGCTGGCGAGCGACCAGGCGCGCATGGTCGCGGTGCATGATTGCGACATCGTCACTTACAATCGGGAACTGCTGGCGCGCCTGATTTATCCGGTGGCGCATCCGGCGCTGGGTTTCGATTTTTGCAAGGGATATTACGCCCGCGCTACGGACAAGCTCAATGGCCGCGTCATGCGCCTGCTGGTCACGCCGATGTTGCGCGCACTCAAAAGCATGTTTGGGCAGCATCCGTATCTGGTTTACATGGACACGTTCCGCTACCCGTTGGCGGGCGAGTTTTCGATGGACGTTGACCTGGTGCGCCGCGTGCGCATTCCGCATGATTGGGCATTGGAGGTCGGCATGCTGGCTGAAGTCATCCGCAACAGTGCGCCGCGGGCCGTCTGCCAGAGCGAACTTTGTGACAACTATGAACACAAGCATCAGGAGTTGTCCCCGCGTGACCGCGAGAAGGGCCTGAACAAAATGGCCATAGACATCAGCAAATCGTTTTTCCGCCGCATGGCCGCGGAAGGCATCAAGCTTGATTCGGGCACGTTCAGCACGCTGCTCAGCGCCTACATGCGACAGGCCGAGGACACGTTGCGCTTTTACGCCGCGGACGCCGTGCTCAACGGGCTCAAGTATCCGCGCCACGATGAAGAAACGGCCGTGACGACGTTTGTCCGCAGCATCCGGGTCGCCGCCGAAGCCTACATGGAGGACCCGCTCTGGTCACCACTCATTCCCAACTGGAACCGGGTCCACTCTGCCTTGCCGAACTTTTTCGACGAGCTGAACGAGGCGGTGCGTCTGGATAACGAAGTCTGAGGGCGGAGCGGCTACGAGAATCCGCGATACGGCAGATTGAGGAGTTGCGCAACCGTGGAACGCATTGAGTTGCGCGGGTCAGTTTGTGGCCGCCGTGGTAAGCTCAAGCTTCGGATTCAATTCCAATTGAAAATCTTTGAACCGCACTTCCATCGGCCCGCCTGAATGTACTTGCAGCCCAATGATCCCGCGGCGCGCAATTTGCGGATCGTCCAGATCCACACACAATTTACCGTTGATGGCCGTGCGGACCCGGCTGCCAACGGCGACAATTTCGTAAGTGTTCCACTCTTCCAGATTCACATGCCCATCGCCGGGCTTGTTCCACAGGAGGGCGCGGCCATTTTCTTCGTAGAGTTTACCCCACCAGCCTTTACCCATGTCCGCTTGCAAACCTTTCATCTCATACTCGCCGTGCGGCTCGCTTCGGAACTGTATGCCGCTGTTCTCCAAATTGGGCGTGAGCTTCACTTTGCAGACCAGGCGGAAATCGCCGAGCACAAGCTGGCTTTTCAAAAACTCGTTGTGCTTCAGTCCGGTTGTGGTTTTGCCGACAATTTCGCCGTTCTCAACTTTCCAAAGTTCTGTGTCGCCGTCCCAGTTCGAGAGGTCCTTGCCGTTGAAGAAAAACGCGATTGTTTCCGGCGTCGCGAGAAGCTGCGCCTGCCCCGGCTGGCGGAGATAGTAAACCAAGTCGCGCACTTCCTGATCGTTCAGCGGGGCGAGCAAACCTTCCGGCATCATGGAAAGCTGGCTTTCCTGGATGAATTGAATTTCATTTCGCGGCAGTACGACCGTCTCGTTCGCCGTCACGACGGTGATTGTCTGCTCGGTTTGTTCCTTGATCAGTCCGGTGAGCACGCGGTCGTCCTTCGTCTCGACGGTGGACGAGCGATACTCGTTCGGAATGACGGCGTTCGGGTCCACGATGTTTTGCAGGATGTAATCGAGATCGCTGCGGTTCGAGCCGGTGAGGTCGGGGCCGACTTTGCCCCCGGAATCAAACAACGTGTGGCATTGCGCGCAGACCTTGGCGTAAACCACGCGCCCGCGGAGCGCATCGCCCGGTTGCGAACCGCCCGCGCGATAGATGTCCCGATATTTCGCGATCTCCTGTTGCTTGTCGGCGCTGCTTTCCCGCGCGACGCCCCAGACTTTCGTCAATAACGCGTCAATCTCCGGATTCTTGAGATTGCGCAACTGGCGCACCATTTCGGCGGTGATTTCTGTGGAGGCAATTTGATTTTGCCCGACGGCGGTGAGCAACGCCTTTGCATACGCGGTGCGGGACGCGAGCGAATTCAACGCGTCGCGTTTCTCCGTAGTGCTTAGGGACGAATAAACCGAAAGAATGGATGCGGGAGTATGGGGATCGTCGAACGAAGCTAGCGCGCGCAATGCGGATGCGCGGAGGTTTGAATCTCTCAACAGACCTTGCAGAATCGAAGGCAAACCTTCGGCTCTTGCTTGCAACAACGAATCCAGTGCGGTGCGCCGGGCGTTCAAGTCGGCGGCGGGATCGGTAAGAGTTTTTTTCAATGAGGCGAGTGCGCCTGTACTGCCGAAGGTGAGCGATAACGCCTGAACTTGAGAACGAATTTCTGCGTTTGGGCTGGCACCTAATTTTGCTTCCACACTTTCCCAGCCCTGCGGCATCGCGACATTTCGCTGGCCTTTGAGTGCGGCGCTGAGGCCGTTGAGGATGTTGAGCCGCCGCGCATCATCGCTTACGCGCTCAAGAGTCTTCGTGATGGCAGCGAAGGCGTCCGGCGTGTTCAACGCGGCCGTGCGGCGGACGGTGAACTCCAGATGTTTTGGGAGTTTGGATTTTTCGGCCAGTACCAGCGCGCGGTTAATATCCATTGTCGGCAGCGGCTCGGCGGCATACCAGACCATCAACGGAATGTTGTGATCGTTGGCGTCTTCGGCGCGTTGCGAGAGGGCCTCAATAACCTCCCAGCGGTCTTCAACCGGCAGGCGTTGCATAGCTGAAGCGAGGTAGAGGCGGACGACGGGAGAAGAATCTTGGCGAGACATTTCTACGAACCGTTCGAGAATGTTTGCCGGGACGCGTTTGTCTTCGCAAATAAACTGAATTGCCCAAGCGCGAACGTCCTCACTCGCCCGTGCGAGTGCATACAGCGGATGAAAACCTCCGGAAGTGTGTGCGGTCCAGAGCCAGCGCATTTTCTTGCCCGGGTTATAACCGGGCGGTTCCGCTGGGATGCTTTGTGCCACCTTCTGTCGGAGGGACGAATCTGCTTGTGCGCGCTCCTGTAGAATCCGGCGCGCATGGCGGCCAGACCAGTCGCTGCGCTCGATCGCGAGACGAATCAAATCGTCGTCTGATTTTTTCTGAAGGTCCACTTTGGCAAACTTCGGCTCGCCATAACTGATTTTGAAGATGCGCCCATTGCTGCGGTCGTGGCCATTGGCATCATTGTGGTGACATTCGTTCTTGTCGTACCAATCAATCATGTAAACCGAACCATCCGGACCGGTAATCATGTTGAGCACTTGCGACCATTTGTCGTTGAAGTTGATGACGTCCGGTCCATGACGCCCGACGAATCCTGAGCCCGCGCGTTCGGGAATGTCCATGTTGATCCGTGCGCCGTGGATGTTGTTCATGAAAATCTTACCCCGATATTGCTCGGGCCAGTTGTCGCCTTGATAAATCATGAGGCCCGCGTGAGCGTGTCCGCCCCCGACTGCTCCCGAGCGCGCGTTGCCGGCGTGCGGGCCTTTGTTGCCGGCGTAGTGGACATGGTCAGCAACGGTTTTAAAGTCTTCATAGACGTACGGGAAAATCGGTTTGCGGCTGCCGCGTTCGCGGTGCTTTTCGTTGCGCGCCGTTTCTTCGAGATTGACTGCGTAATGTTCGCCGCCCTGCCGATGATAACGGCCGCCTTGCACCATGTGGAACAGATGCGGAATCACGCAGGCTTCGATCCAACATTGACCGCGTTCGTCAAAGTCAACGCCCCACGGATTGCTCGTACCCTCGGCGAAGACTTCGAACACGTGCTTGGTGGGATGATAGCGCCAGACGGCGGCGTCCACCCATTGGCGCTCGCTCTCGGGTGCGCCGGGCTTGCCGACGAGCGACGGGCAAAAAACGCCGTGGCAACCGTAAAGCCAGCCGTCCGGTCCCCAAGTGAATGTGTTCAATGTTTCGTGCGTGTCGCGTTTGTAGTCCCAACCGTCGAGGAGGATTCTTGGATTACCCGCGGGCTTGGGTTCGTCCCAATCGCTGACGGGCACGAACATGAGGTAAGGCGCCGCGCCAATCCAGATACCTCCGAAGCCGATTTCAATGCCGCTGACCAGATTCAATTCTTCCATGAACACCGTGCGCTTGTTGAACTTGCCGTCGCCGTCCGTGTCTTCGAGCACGATGATGCGATCCTTGCCATTGAAGATGTCCTTGAGCTGATCGGCTGTGGGTTCGGAAGATTTCGAGCCTCCTTCCGGCGGATGTCCGACGCGAATTGGATACGTGAAGCCCTCGGCGACCCAAAGTCTCCCGCGATCATCAATGGCGAAGCCGATCGGCTGCTGAACATCTGGTTCGCCAGCGAAAAGCGTGGCCTTGAATCCGGGCGGCATGGTGATCTCCCTCACGGCTTGCTCGGCGGTCAGGCCGGAGAATTTCACCAAGTCGGGCGGCGGCATTTCGTTCTGCTTGGCGAGTTTGGCGGGGTCGAGTTCGTTGTCGAACTTCGGACGCTGGGCGTGGAGTTTGAAATCGTCGAAGTTAATGTGTCCCCAGCCGCCGCTTTCCTTGTCCACGATGCGAACGAATATTTCCTCGTCCTGATGTTCGCGCAAATCAACGACAACCGGCCGCAGGTTTTCATTGTCATAGCCGGAGGTTTTGAAAATGACTTTCTGCGTGTCGCCGCGGACGAGTTCCACCCGGGTATTTTCATGAGCCCCGCCAGCGATCAGGAAGCTGGCGAAATGGTGTGTGACATTGAACGGCGCGGAAGTTAGCGTCCCTTGGGGTTGATCACCCCCGATTTCAAAAGTGCCGATCCAGTAGTTGCCTCGGTGTTGGCTCTTCATATCAGCACGGCGGGCGGCGACGGCGTCGCCCTTGACAGGCTGCTGGTTGAACGCCGCGCCCTCAGCAGTCCAGTCCTTGAGAGTCCCGGATTCGAGGTCGAAGTTGAGCGGGTTTCCGCTTTTGCCAGCCGGGCTAATGGCATTCGGGGGTTCGGCTGAGTTAAGCTCCAAGCTGGCGGCGTAAGCTAGTGTGCAGCAAAGAATGAATCGTTTCATGACGGTTGATGACAACAGTAGGTGCGAAAACTCTCGCCCAGTGCTTGGCCCGTATGAAACATCCGTCAGGCGCAGGCTGTCAACTCCGCGAGGATTCATTTTCCGGATCGAGGGACTTGCTGGCAATCCCGGTCTTGTCATGCCGGATTCACGGTTTGCGCCGTTGGGTGAAAACGAATGCGCCTTTCTTATTCCCGACAATGATGTCCGGCCGTTTGTCGCCGTTGATGTCGGCGGCGGTGACTTGGGTGCCGACGCCGGAGTCGTCGTCCACCAACTGCGGAACGAAGTGCGCCTGGTTCTTGCCAGGGCGAGTCAGTTTGAACCAGTAAAGCACCGCGGGCGCGTTCGGCTCGGGGTCCATCGCCGAACCGTGCGCCCAAAAGCGCTTGCCGGTAATAATATCCTTAAGTCCATCGCCATCTATGTCCGCCAAATCAAGAGCGTGCGGTTGGGAGAATTTGACGCCGTAAGGATTCTCACCCGGCTCTTTGTTGACGATAATGTGTTGTTGAAAAGTGATGTCCTTGCCATTTCGAATCTGCTCAAACCACGCAACGCCATAGCCGTGCGCAACGAGGCTTGTGATGATGTCATTCAGCCCATCACCGTTGACGTCGTAAGCGAACATCTGAGCACCGCCTTCGCCAAACGTGAACGAATGCTTCACCCAAAGCGGTTGGCCTGCTAGCGACGCGGGTTGTTCCCACCAACCGCCTTTTTCGATGATGTCAATTCGGCCGTCCCCGTTAACGTCACCGTAGCCGAGACCATGGGTGTATCTCTGATAATCTGATTTAGGTGACACAGTTCGAAAAGTCCACGATTGATCCATTCGTCCCCAGTCTGCCTCGGCATACCCAATGTAACCATTTGAACAGCAAACGATTTCAGGTCTTCCATCCCCGGTGACGTCACCAAATCCTGGGGATTCGTTGTCTAGCACGTCGAGCGCGACATGACGCTTCCAATGCCCAGCTCGGCCTTTAGGATTATCATACCAACAGGCTTCTTTGCCAGGAAACCCATAGACTAGGATGTCTGTCCATCCGTCATCGTTAAAGTCGTGTGTGAATGTCAGGAAATTGTCTGAATATGCGTTATTTGTTCCGCGTGCGCCTTCAAATCCGCGAATGGTTTCTCCAGTTCCGGCTGCCCGCTCGACTTTGAAGCTTGCCTGCGCTGGACGGTATTCCTGCCGGTTTGTAAATGTTCCTCCTTCAAACCAATATGGCCCATAAACGATGTCCAACTTACCATCGCGGTTGAAGTCGGCAACATGCGCCCCCTCAGACCAGAACTCGTCGGTCAAGTGTTCCCTTGTGAATTGAGCGGTCTGCTGAGCACTTGGCAGTGAGTTGCCTGTGAGTGCCAAAAGTGCGAGAGCAATAAGCGCTGTTTTCATTCGATAATGGGTTGCTTCTACTTGTTTATGTTAGATCTATTGATAGTGAACCGGCTAGACAACAATGACTTTCTGGCAATCTGTTGACTCGCTCGAATTTCCATTCGCCTGCGCCTAGCGTTTCAGCCAGACCATCAAGATACTAATGTCTGCTGGCGAAACACCGGATATCCGGGACGCTTGACCCAATGTCAACGGCCGGATCTGGGTCAGCTTCTGGCGCGCTTCGAGCCGCAAACTGGGCACGTTAGAATAATCAAAAGTCATCGGGATTTGCTTGTGCTCCATGCTTTGAATCTTCTCAACTTCTGCGTGTTGCCGGTCAATGTAGCCAGCGTACTTGACCTCGATCTCCACCTGCTTTGCGATTTCCGGTAGCAATTCATTATTGCGCGATGGCAGTTGTTCATAGGGCATCTCGGGCCGACGCAAAAGTTGCGCGAGCGTCTCTGAGCCTTCACGAGTCCTGTGCAGTCGGTTCAGCTCCGCGTTGATCAGCTTACGCTTTATCTGGAATTGGCGGTAGTGCCGCTCTGGTAGCAACCCTGCTTGGTAGCCGATTTCAGACAACCTTTGGTCGGCGTTATCGTGGCGGAGCAATAGCCGATACTCTGCCCGAGAAGTGAACATTCTGTAAGGCTCGACGGTGCCCTTGGTGACCAAGTCATCTACCAGAACTCCGATGTACGCCTGATCACGCTTCAGCACGATAGGCGGCTTGCCATTAACCCGATTGGCTGCGTTCATGCCAGCTATAAGACCTTGCGCCCCAGCCTCCTCATAACCAGATGTTCCGTTTATTTGACCGGCAAGGAATAGGTTTTGACACGATTTCGTTTCAAGAGATGCCTGAAGTTGAGTTGGAAAAACGCAATCGTACTCCACGGCGTACGCTGGACGAATGATCTCCGCTTGCTCGCAACCGACAATGGTTTTTACGAGTTCGACCTGGACCTCGAATGGCAAGCTGGTTGAGAATCCGTTCACATAGATTTCATCGGTAGCGATCCCTTCCGGTTCTAGAAAGATTTGATGACGCTCCTTGGATGGGAACTTGATTATCTTGTCCTCAATGGACGGGCAATATCTCGGACCGACGCCTTCGATAATCCCGGAATAGAGTGGAGAGAGGTGGAGGTTCTCACGGATCAGCTTAGCGGTTGCATCGGTCGTATAGGTTATGTAGCACGGCATCTGCCCACCATTCAGGTCTAGGATTGATCCTGGCGGGTAGCTATTCGCGGTCTCTGCCGGCGCTCGATTCCGTTTGATGAAATGTTCCACATGGAACAAATCATCCCTCCAATAGGTAAAGTGAGGAACAGGCTCGTCACCAAACTGGGCTTCGGTTATTGAAAAATTAATAGATCGCTTAAGAAGCCGTGGAGGTGTCCCGGTCTTGAGACGGCCGAGTTGGAGGCCGACCTCATTGAGTGATGCCGAAAGGCCAATTGCGGCTGATTCTCCGGCACGCCCACCCGATTGCTGGTCCTTCCCAATGTGCATCAACCCACGGAGAAAGGTGCCGGTTGTGATCACAACCGTCTTTCCGTGAAACTGAACCCCCATCGTAGTCTCCACGCCAAACGCAACACCATCGCGGTGCAGGATTCTCAGAGTTTGACCCTGCTTCACGTCAAGATTCACTTGCTGCTCGCATAGCCATTTAAGTCTTAATTGATAAGCCTTCTTGTCACACTGCGCTCTCGGCGAATGAACGGCCGGGCCTTTCTTTGTGTTCAACATTCGGAATTGAAGACCCGCCATGTCTGTCGCCTTGCCCATCTCCCCGCCTAAGGCATCAATCTCTCTCGCAAGGTGACCTTTCGCCAATCCTCCAATCGCCGGATTACACGACATTTGTCCTATGGTGTCCGCGTTGATTGTGAGCAGTAGAACCTGGGAGCCAATCCGTGAGGCTGCAAGAGACGCCTCTACGCCAGCGTGGCCACCTCCAACCACGATCACATCGTATTCTTTAGGATAAACAAACATTCTTCAGGCTTTGCAGAATTTGGACTCGAGAGGATTATCTGCGGCCAGCTTGCTGACATTATGGCTGAGGTTTGCGGAAAGATGCTCACAGATCTTGTAAACATGCTCGACATCATCATCTTTCCTGATTGCACTGGCAATTTGGTGCGCCGTGTACGGCGTCTTTGAGCTACCACCGAGATGAGTCAGAATGTTGCTTTGAAGTTCGATGACCTGAGCTGCAGCTTTCTTTCCGGCTTCGACTCCCGGCTGGTGATACGCGTTTATGTTCACAAGCGACGCGTAGAGCCCGACAGCACGCTCAAAGAGAGCGATTAGGAATCCGATAGAAAACGCGGATATTTCTCTAATAGTTATCGTTATACTCTGTCGATCACCATCGGTAAGCGCTTGCCTCGTTCCAAGGAAGAAGCCGTGAAGGTAATCTCCAGTTGTCACTTCTGATTCCACAAAAAATGGAGCGCCGTCTCGATCCGATAGCACCTCAACGAATGTGACAAAGAAATCATTCATACCATCTCTAAGCTGTTGTATGTAAGAATGTTGGTCTGTTGAACCCTTGTTTCCAAAAACCGATAACCCTTGATTCACGACGAAGCCGTCTCTGCTCTTCTGCTTTCCGAGTGATTCCATGATCAGTTGTTGAAGGTACCGCGCCAATAATTCGAGGCGATCTTTATACGGAATTACAACCATGTTTTTCTCACCCTTGCCTCTTCCGAGTTGAAACCAAGCCAGTGCCAACAAAGCGGCGGGGTTTTTGTTGGTTACACTCAACCGCGTAACTTCATCGCAAGCCTTTGCGCCAGCCAACAGACTGTCAATATCAAACCCTTGTAGGGCAGCAGGTAACAATCCGACTGCTGATAGTTCACTGGTCCTGCCACCGACCCAGTCCCACATCGGAAAAGTCCGAATCCAATTATTTCGAGACGCGTTGGTGTCCAGTTCACTGCCCCTGCCTGTCACGGCCACTGCGTGCTTCCCAAAATCATGGCCTGCATCCTTGTAAGCCCATTTCGCTTCGAGCATGCCATTGCGTGTTTCCTTGGTCCCGCCGGACTTAGATATGACCAAACAAAGGGTCTGGCCCAATTCCGGCCCAATCGAGGCTAAGACCCGCTGCATTCCATCTGGGTCGGTGTTGTCGAAGAAAGACACCCGCATTTTATCCCTGAGAGGATGGCCCAAGGCATTGGTAACAAACTGGGGGCCGAGGGCTGAACCGCCGATCCCGATGAGCAACAGATTTTGGAAAGCGCCTTTTGGGCCCCGGATAATTCCCGCATGCACATCCGCGGCAAACGTCTTGATCCGCACGAGGGTTTCCTCGATTTCTCGGCGGATGTCAGGCGTCGGAGCCAGGGCTGGATTCCTCAACCAATAATGACCCACCATCCGCCCTTCATCCCGGTTCGCGATCTCGCCCCCCTCGAGTGCTACCATTTCCGCGAATGCCAATTGGATGCGCGGCTCCATTTCTGCGAAGAACTCATCCGAGACCTCGGTTCGACTCAGGTCCAAGGCAAGACCCAAGGTTGGAAACTCCGTGTAATACCTCCTGAAGCGTTCCCACAATTGCTGCTTTGAATATTTCATAAGGTGCACGTTCTGGCACTAGAGCCTGCTCGAATAAACACCTTCGCACGGAATGGCAAGACAATTACCTTGCCCGGTTACTTCAAAGGTCGCCTACCTACCGAGTCAGTCTATCGAAGAGAATAGCCAGAATTCGTTTGTGGATGTCTGGACCCAAGGATTCAACTGATCGCCAAATCGCGTATGCCCCAAACATCAACTCTGTCTATAGGAATACAAGGAGTAACGCCCGGACGGAAATGAATCCTGCGATAATGATGTCTTCGAGTTAAACCCCGGAATCCGAACTCGCACCAGGAATTTACTGCGCGGGTAGCGTGACGAGGATGGTCGTGCCCAAGTCGCGGTGAGATTGTATTCTTACCGTGCCACGGTGAGCTTCAACGATCCGCCCCACAATCGCCAGTCCGAGGCCCGTGCCCTTTTCCTTGGTGGAGCTCAGTAGGGAATGGAAAGCTTCGCGACGTTGTTCCTCGGACATTCCTTCTCCCGTATCTCCGATTTCGACTGTTACATCACAAGGGGGCGAGT
>Ga0137333_1000422_pt1 | contig 11158 bp, 14 predicted proteins | sample EasRivERMLT231_2_FD_102286 | JGI IMG/M metagenome (GOLD analysis project Ga0137333, IMG submission 102286) | Soil microbial communities from meander-bound floodplain in the East River, Colorado, USA - East River MetaG ERMLT231_2 | ecosystem: Environmental > Terrestrial > Soil > Floodplain ... | reverse complement strand
ACTTCCATGCCGATGAGGTCGCTGGCTTTGGCCGCGCCGTTCAGCCGGTCTGCCCGCGGGTGGGTGAGGCGTTGACGGCCGTACTCCGCGCGGTCCAATCCGGGCGCAGGAGTGTCCTGCGCCAGGGCCGTGAACGCCAGGACTGTGGCGGCGGAGGCGCTTATGATGATTTGCAGTTTTCGTTTCATATTTTGGATCGTGTTTTTTTCGTATGGTTGTTCGTTGGTGAAAAGTTCTCACTTTCACAGCGTGCACCGTAGGCGGGGGTGTGAGATGGCGCTATAAGGTGTTACCCTATTTTGAGGGGATGAAACCCGGGCCAACTCCTTGTAGTCGCAACGCGGACAGCAGAATCAAAGTGATTCTAACGGTACGGAAGCGTGCCCGGACGTATTCTGGTAGAATTGAAATTGCATCGGATTTTCTGGTTGGTTTCGTGGCTGGCCGGCGCGGTCGCCCCGGTGGGATTGCACGCGGCGTTAAAACCCGAAAAACTCTACCAGAAAGTTTTGCCTTCAGTCATGACCTTGGATGTGGAAAGCCAAAGCGGGGTACGGTTTGTCGGCAGCGCCGTGCTTGCCCTGGCAGACGATGTCGCGCTGACGGCCTGGCACGTCGTCGCCGACGCGCGTTCGGTTTGGGCCGTCTTCGCCAACGGCCAACGCGTAAGCGTGATCGGATGCATTGATCATGACAGCTTGCGCGATGCGGCGCTGCTGAAGTTGGAAAAACGACTGCCCCATCGCAAGGCGGCCCTCTGCCGGGAAATGCAAGCCGTGGCCGCTCGCGCTTACGTGATCGGCGCGCCCAAAGGCTACGATTTTAGCATCAGCGATGGATTGATCAGCCAGATTCGAAGCGTGAACGGCTTTCTCCAGTATCAACTGTCTTGTCCAATTTCTCCGGGAAATAGCGGGAGCCCGATCCTCAACCAGCGCGGTGAAGTTATCGGCATCGCCTCCTGGACAAAGGCGGACGCGCAGAACGTGAGCTTCGCCATTCCCACCCAGGAATTCACCCGACTCAAGGTTTCCAAACGAGCGATGACTTGGGAGCAACTGGCTGCCACCGGCCGCCCAGACCCGACCAACAGCTTGACGGGACTGCGCCCTGCCACGGGCAATGCGCGCAACGCCGAGGCGGGAGGATTCGCCGCGTTCCAGAAACGCTTGAAGGATTCCGTTGGCAAATCGGTGACCGTCGTGGTTCAGGAAGCCGGACGAACCAACATTTTTACATTTACCGTTAAGTAACTGGTCAGCCAACTGGCGACACTCACTCCACACTCATGAAATTTTTGAATAAAACCAAACTCGTGGCCGCGTCCGCCTTGATCGTGACCGGCCTGACAATCCTCGGCATCTGGTGTTTCCGGACACCGTCGCGCGAGATCACGCGAGGCGAGCTGGAACAGATGGTCGAGGCAAAAACCCTCACGGACGGCCGCGTCCAACCGACGCCCTACGCCGGTATTTACCGTGTGGAAGGCAGACACAACCTGCCCGGCAAGTCCGAGCGAGTCTTCGTCACAACGCACCTCGATGAGGCCCAGATAAAAACCCTGTTCGACCAGAGTTGGGCCAGGGTCGAGATTCCCGACCAAGGCATCCGCGGCCAATGGGTTATGGTCCTTTCCAACCTGCTGATCGTCGGCGTGGTCATCGGCGTGATGGTCTATCAACGCAACATTGGCCGCGGGAAAAATGCCCGCGTCACGGAGCGGCCGACCGTCAGTTTCAACGACGTGGCCGGCATCGAAGAAGCCAAAGGCGAAGTGTCCGAGGTGGTGGATTTCCTGCGCGACCCGAAGAAGTACGAGCGCCTGGGTGGCCGGCTGCCCAAAGGCGTCCTGCTGATTGGCCCGCCGGGTACCGGCAAAACGATGCTGGCCAAGGCGATTGCCTGTGAGGCCAACGCACATTTCTTCAGCGTGCACGGCAGTGATTTCACCGAGGTCTTCGTCGGCGTCGGTGCCAAACGCGTGCGCCAGCTCTTCCGGCAGGCAGCCAAAAACAAACCGGCGATCATCTTCATTGATGAAATTGATTCCGTCGGCAAGAACCGCAAGCTCGACACGCACGGTGAGCATCAACAAACGATCAACGCCTTGCTTGCCGCGATGGACGGTTTCGACAGCAGCCAGGGCATTGTGGTGATCGCCGCCACCAACCGGCCCGAGGATCTGGACGAAGCACTGCTGCGGCCCGGACGTTTCGACCGCAAAGTTTATGTGCCCTATCCCGACATGAAGGGCCGGCGCGCCATTTTGCAGACCCACGCCACGGGCAAACCCATCGCCGACGAATCGAAGGCATTGGACGTCATTGCCCAAACCACTCCCGGCATGTCCGGCGCGGACCTCGCGAACCTCCTCAATGAGGCCGCCATCTTCTCCGCTTTGCAGAACGCCACGCAGATCTCGCAGACCGACCTCGAGGCCGCGCGCGACAAAGTCCGTTACGGCCAGGAGCGCAAATCAATGGTCCTGAACCAAAAGGAGCGCGAGATGGTGGCCTATCATGAGGCGGGCCACACCATCATTCACCTGCAAACGCCGCTGTTGCCGCCGCTCTACAAAGTCAGCATCGTGCCGCGCGGCCAGGCGCTGGGTGCCACCACCCTTTTGCCCGACGAAGACCAGCACCTCCAAAGCCGGCAGTTCCTGCTCGAAGAATTGCTCGTGCTGATGGGCGGGCGGGCGGCCGAAAGGACCTTTTACGACGCCACCACCAACGGCGCTTCCGGTGACCTCGAGGTTGCGCGCAAGATCGCCCGCAAGATGATCCACGAATGGGGCATGGGCGAGAAACTCTACTACGAACCAGAACAGCACGACGCCGAAGCCGAGATCAACCGCCTGCTCGAAACTGCCGACCGCCGGGCGCATGAACTCATCCAGACGCACAAGGGGAACACCGAGAAGCTGGCCAAGGCGTTGCTCGACCGGGAGACCCTCACGAAGGACGAGGTGCTGCAACTGCTCACCCCGGCGAGCGCCGCCGTCCCCGCAAGCAAGGTCCTGGCTTGATCAGAGAGTCCCTGCGTGTTCTACGCCAACCCGGCGCGATCCGGGCTGCCATCCTGCGAGAGCCGACCCCAACCTTCCTCCACATTTTGAGCCGGCTTCCGGGGTGAACACCTCATGGCACAAAGTCATTGCCAGCCCTATGTTTCAAATATGGATACTCAAACTCTGTTAATAATCGTGGTTTTGGTGTTATTGCTTGGTGGCGGCGGCTTCTTCTTCAGCAGACGACGAAGATAAGCCGGTGGAGAATCACACGCGGATGCAAGACCATCGCGGGGTTGTTGGACGTGAAGGGCTATCGTTTTCAAGCGTTGGTTTCCAGCCTGCCGGCGGCAACGCATCCGCCGCTGCGCTGTGGCGTTATAACTCCGATTGTGAGCGTGATCAAGGAACTGTGGGAGGGTTTTGCCTTGCCGACGCTGTGCCTGGAGCAGTTTTGGGCCACCGAGGCGGTGCTGAGTTTGGCCATGCTGACCTACAACTTAAGCGTCTTGTTCCAAGGGTATTTGGGCTGGCAGCGGAAGTTGACCATCCACTCGTTGAGGTTTTGGCTCTTGGTGACGGCGGGTGTCTTAAGTTATCCGCGTGGCAAGACCACGATCAAACTGGCCGTTCCGATTCCGAGAACGGGCTTGGTGGCGGCGGTTGTGGCACAAAATCCTGAGTCCTATCTCGCCCCATCCTCACGGCCATGAAAATCATCCTCCAACGGCATGATTCCGGCCAAGATCAAGTTGCGGGTTTCGCGCTCGATTGCGCTCAGCCCTCAACGGTGAAGCCGACTTTGATGGTCACCTGCCAGTGTTGCACCTTTCCCCTGGCGATGTTGCCGCGCGTCTCAACCACTTGAAACCAGCCCAGGTTCTTGATGGTCTTGTGCGCCCGCTTCAGGGCCTTGTCCACCGCATCCTCGATGGAAGTGGTGGAAGTGCCGGTGAGTTCGATCAGTTTATAGACGGGGTCTTTCATGTTTGGATCATTCGGTTAGTCCACCGTCAGCTTTACGGAGGTGTCACCGCGCAGGGCTTTGGAATACGGACAGGTTTTGTGCGCTTCCTCCATGATGCGTTGGGCCCGGTCACGATTGATTCCCGGGAGCTGCGCGCGCAACTCCACGGCCAGGCGGTAGCCGCCCAGATCATCCTCGATCAAACTCACCCGCGCTCGCACCGTGGAATTCTCGACCGGAGTACCAAACTTATTGGCCGCGTTATTCAAGGCCCCTTGGTAACAGGCGGAGTAAGCACCTGCAAACAACAGTTCGGGACTTGGGCCTCGTTTCTCGGCACCTTTCTCCAACGGATTTCCCAACGTGACATTCAATAACCCGTCAGGTGTCTGAATGGTTCCAGAACGTCCGCCCTTGGAAATCGCCTCCGCGGTGAACAGGGTTTTCATAATGAGATTGAGGGTTCCGTCGCGTGGGTTTGGTGATGTCTGCGGCCGAACGGCTCAACCGTTAGCGGAGCAACAGAACCACAACGACGATGAGGAGCAGGAGGCCGACCGAGCCTCCACCAATCCAGATGGCACTGGCAATAAATGGCGTTGATAGTAGTAACATATTTTTGCTTTCGTTTTTGATGGCAATTCGTTTGCCATCATTTTCTGGAGTGAACTTACGCGATGGAATGTCGCCTCGCCATGGGGTGTAACCCGACCAGAGATTTCAGGAAGCCGACCTTCGCCCGCAGGGCGGGACATGGGTGGAAAGGGGGAAGCTGGCGTCGGAGCAAGTGATGGTCAACTAAACGCACAACTGCGGAGTAGAATCATGCAGGCCAAAAATCGCCCGCTGGCGGCTTGTTCATTCACGCCCCAGCACATGCTCCCGGTTGTGAATTCGCCGCGCCTGGCCGTGGTGTGCAGGACGTACCATCCGATTCGTGGAGGACCATTTTCACCGTTCTTAACATCTCCGCGACGGTATAAGGTTTGAGCAGCGTGGCGGTGGGTTTGAGCCAGGGGGATCGGGTGAATTCCTCCGTGGGCAGCGCTCCGCTGGCCATGATGACCGGCAGATCCATGCGGGCGGCACGCAGTTTCTTGAGCAATTCAACGCCTGACACCTTCGGCATGTTGTTGTCGGTGATTACAAGATCATAGTTGCTGGCACCAAGCGCCTCCCAGGCAGCGGCGCCATCCTCGGCGGCGTCCACTGCGTAGCCGGAGCGCACCAGCACCGCGGTGTCGAATTCGCGTATGCAGAGGTCGTCATCCACCACGAGAATGTGATGGGGCGGGCTCTTTTGGGATTGCATGGGTGCGCTGGCTGACTCGCAGCCCGGCAAGCTGAGGTTATCTTTCATAGCACGATATCTTAATCAGGAAAAGCATGGGGACGCTATGGGGTCTTTCCCTATGGGGTGTTTACCCCACATATTCAGGAATGTCGTCAGTCCCGCTATGGGTTCGATTACGAGAACCACGCCCGAAGTTACAGCATGGCAGTTCGCGGGTGGATCCGACAGCGGGGACACAATCTGTTGATCGGTTCGAGTCAAAACCTAGACAATCGTCAACTGGACGCTGCTCTCAATGATGCCCGCGCCGATGGCGTAACGGGTGAGCCCGGCGGTGTCGTGGATATCGAGCTTCTGCATGAGGTGCTCGCGGTGCTTTTCCACGGTTTTGATGCCGATGCCGAGTTCCGCTGCGGTTTCCTTGTTGGCTTTGCCTTCGGCAATCAGTTGGAGCACCTCCATCTCGCGCGAACTCAGGCGGGCGTTGCGCGAGGGTGTTCCAGCCGGTTTGCAAGACTTGCGGTCGCGTTCGTGTTGCCGCCTGGCAATTGTGGGGCAGAAAAAGTTTTTGCCCTTTTGGACTTCCCGGATCGCATCGCAGACCACGTGGGCGGAGGCTTGCTTGAGCAGAAACCCCACCGCGCCGGAGTCGGTCGCGTCCTCGATATACGCGTCATCGCTGTGCGCGGAGAGCATGAGCACTTTGGTGGCGGGGAGGGCTTTGAGCACCTGGCGCGTGGCTTCCAAACCGTTGAGCCGCGGCATCGCGATGTCCATCAGCACGACCGCGGGACGAAGTCGTTTTATCAGGGCGACGGCCTGGCGGCCGTCCTGCGCCTCGCCGACCACTTCAAAGTCGTCTTCCATCTCCAACATCTTGCGGAACCCCTCGCGCACAATCGCATGGTCTTCGGCCAGTAAAACAGTGATTGGTTTCATAGAATGTGGTGAATGAGCTTGAGAGAAGGACCGGGATCACGATTAAGAGGGCAAGCCTGCGGCTGCTTGATGCTGATCTTTTTCATAGTCTTAATCTCAGTCAGTTCTTTTGATTTCTGCCGACTCCATCAGCGAGTTTTGCGCCCCCGGAGCGGGCCTTGCCAAGGGGAATTTGCGCCTGGATGGACGTGCCCTTGCCGGGCAAGGAGGCGATGGCGAAAGTGCCGCCAATCATTTCCAACCGTTCCCTCATGCCGAGCAGCCCCAGGCGTCCGTTCCCTTTCGAGTGCAGCACGCGTTCCGCGTCAAAGGATTTGCCGTCGTCTTTTATCTTCATGCCAATGCAGTCTGGAAATTTTCGGATGTTCACTTCCACCCGGCTGGCCTGTGCATGGCGCGCCACATTGGTCAGCGCTTCCTGCGCGACGCGAAAGAGCACCGTTCGTTGGGCGGTGTTCAATTGTTCCACCGCGGCGAAGACCTTCAAACTGGCGCGGACGCCCGTGCGGGTGGTGAAGCTCTTCATGTACGAGTGCAGGGCGGGAATCAGCCCCAGATCGTCGAGCACCGTCGGGCGCAGCTCGCGGGCGAACCGATGCACGATGTCCACCGATTTTTCCACGAGCCGTTGGGTGCTGGAGATTTTTTCCTGGAGGTCCTTGTTGTTGAGGGTGGACTCGGTTTTCAAGGAAGCCAGACGGACATTAATGCCCGTCAAAGTCTGGGCGATTTGATCGTGCAACTCGCGGCTGATCATCTTGCGCTCCTCTTCCTGGACCAACAGAAGCTGGCGGGACAGCAGCCGCATTTGATCCTGCATTTGCCTCGATTGCTCCAGCAGCCGACCGTAGTGTTGCTCGCTTTTTCGGAGGGACTCCTCCACCGATTTGCGCTGGACGATTTCCTGTTGCAACTGCTGGTTCGAAGCCGCCAGCTCCAGGCTGCGCTGGTGCAACGACTGGATCGTCAGCTCTAAACGGGCATTGGCCTCCCGCGCCGTGCGATGCGTTTTCTCGATCGGCGTAATGGACTCGGCAAAAAACGTCCCCGCCTGACGAATCATTCGATCCCGGGTGCCAGGGGATTCCGGCAACACCAGGGTAATGAGCGCCTGCTCGTGGCACCGGGCCAGATCCAGCGTCTCCAGCCCCATGGCCATGGCCCGGCGTCCCAGTCCCTGCGCTGGCTGCAGGCTTGCTCGTGGACCTTGCTTCAGGTGTAGGCGAAGCGCCGCCACATATCGCCGCGACAGACCATTTAGTTTACGCGCCATTTTTGGTTTTGGTCTGCTCCCTGCGTTCGATGCCGAATTCACGGGCGAACAACCTAATGCTGTTGACCGACTCATCCACCAGCCGCTGCGTGCTGACAATCTCTTTTTGGAGGCCGTGGGCGTTGACGGCAGACTCCTTTTTCAACGTCAACAGGCGAATATGGATGCCCAGCAACGTCTGGGCGATTTCATCATGCAGGTCGCGGCTGATCGTCTTTCGTTTGTCCTCCTGCGCCGACAGGATCTGGTGGGTCAGGCGTTGCAAATGTTGCTGCAGGCGGCGCGATTCCTTCAAAAGTTTCCGGGAGTGCTCCCCGCTTTTCTTGAGTGCTTGCTGCACGGACTTGCGCTGGACAATGCCTTGTTTCAGCGACTGCTGCGAGGCCGCCAGGTCCAGTGTGCGCCGATCCAGTGTCCGGCGCAGTTTGCGCAAGTGGACGTTGGCCTTGAGCGCGGCACGATGCGTTTCTTCGATCGGAGTAATCGCTTCCGCAAAAAACATCTGCGCCCGTTTGATGAGGCCGTCCCGGCTGCTGGAGGTTCCCAGGGTGGCGAGGGCTCGCTCGTGAATCCTGGCCACGTCCAGCGTTTCCAGATCGAGCGCCGCGGCCTGGCGCCCCAATCCCAGCGCCGGCTGCAAGCTTGCCCGCGGGCCCTGCTGCAGGTGCTTGTGCAAGGCCGCCACATAGCGCTCCGACAACCTGGTCAACTTTCGCTTCATTGTTGTGTGCCGGATTCAGGCGCGGCTTTTCGGAAAGCTTGACTCCGCAGCGGCAGCCCAACCCAAAGTAGTCTCAAAGCAGTATCAGATGTTCGCCTTATTCTGTATATGGGGTGAACACCCCATAGCCAACGGCCAGGCCGGCGCGTAGGGTGAATTCGATTACGGGAAGTAATGCGCAGATCGAAAGGAATCGTTTTGATGAAAACAGCGCATCCCTTGACGCTCCGAACCGGAGACTCGCGCAAATACCCTCGCTCATGAACGCTGCCAAATACTCCCGGACTCCCTTGGGCCGTGCCTGGCTGCATCTGGTCTGCCTTTGCCACCATCCCACCGGCGCACGCTTCTTCTTCAAGGGTCTGGCGCGGAACCTCCGCGAATGGCAACACCGCCGCGCCCACGGGCGCTTCAATCCGTGAAATGCTTTTGCTGAAAAGTCGGCGTGCCCATCCAACACACGGTTGGTTTCCCGGGTTTCAAAGTCTGCACATTCTGCCTGGCGTTAAGAGAAATGCTTTCCAGAGTGTGGTAGGTTGCACCGTGGGAAGCGCAATTTATGAAACGCGTATTCACTTCGCCCGATAGCGCAGAACTGGGTTTGCTTAAAAACGTGCTGCAGAAAGCCGGCATCCGCTGCGTCGAAATCAACGATCAAATGGCCCGGACAATTCCCTCCGCGCCGTTTCAGGCCGAACTCTGGGTTGAAAACGAGGCGGATTATCCGGCAGCGGTTGCCATCCTGGAGGAGTGGCAACGCCCGACCCAGGCTGAGGGAGCTTCCTGGACTTGTTCCCGGTGTGGAGAAAAGTTGGGAAGCCAGTTCAGCAAGTGTTGGAAGTGTGGCACGAAACGGGACGCCGCTGCCTGAAGCATCGCCCGCGCACGGCGGCTGCGCCCCTGTTTCTTCCGGCAGACGGCGCGGATGATCGTGCGCAGCATTTCTGCTGAATTGACGTTCACCTTTATTTCCCGGCATAGCTGGTAGGGTAACACCCCATGGTCCAGCGCCAGCTCATGACGTAGCCTTGTGTTTGCCTAGCGCCAGAACCAAACCTGGAAACACCATCATGAAACACAAAACATTACTCCTCACCTTCCTCTCCGCCGCCGCCCTCATGGTCGGCTGCGATAAACCGCAATCCACCTCGGAACAACTGGACGACGTCCAGAAAAAGACCGCCGCCGCCGCACAGGATCTGAAAGAGCAGGATTATACCTACGCGCAAAAAACTGAATTCACCGAAAAGATGAAAGCCCAACTGGCCGAGATCAACAAGGATCTGGACCAGCTCGCCGCCAAAATCGAAAAGTCCAGCGACGCGGCCAAGGCCGAAGCCACACCCAAACTCCAGGCGCTGCGCGACCAGTCGGCCAGGTTGAAAACGAAACTTGACGAAGCCCAGAACGCCACCGAGTCCACCTGGGATAGCGTGAAGGCGGCTACCAAAGAGGCCTATAACGATTTGAAGGACGGCTTCACCCAGGCGCGCCAGTGGGTGAGCGAAAAAAGCGCGCCTTGAACACCAGCAGCAACCAAACCCCAAACACGAAGTATGACCACTCCAGCCAATCGCATCGTTGTTTTACTATTCGTCACCGCGCTCCTGACCATCCTCACCACGGGCTGCAACACGGCCCACGGCTTCGGCAAGGACGTGGAACGGACCGGTGAAAAAATTCAGGATGGCACGGACTGACCACTGTCCACCATGTCCACGGAGGCATCCAGAGCGGCGGGTGCGCTTCGACCTCCCTCCCTGCGCTGGATCGGACGCCTGGGCGTGGAAGTCTGGGCCCAGTGGGATGAGTTGCGCCACGCAGCGGCGGTGATCGGGACGGTGCTGTGCGTCTGTATTCAGCCGCGATGCTGGGTGCGCACGGTGCGAAAAGCGTTTGCCCGGCAGATGCTGTTCATGGGTGTCGAACCGCTCTGGTTCGTCGGTGTGGTGGCGGTGTTCGTCGGTATTTCGGTGGTGGTGCAGCTCACTTTCTGGGTCGGTGAAGCGGGGCTGTCCCAATTGCTCGGGCCGCTGCTGGTAACCGTCGTGGCGCGCGAACTGGGTCCGTTGCTGATTAATCTCGTAGTGGTCGTCCGTAGCGGCAGCGCGATGACGACCGAACTGGGCGTTTGCAAAATCAACGGAGAAGTCAGCGCCCTCGAAGCGCAGGGAGGTGATCCGTTCCTGCATCTGGTCATGCCGCGCGTGTTGGGGATGGCTGTATCCACATTTTGCCTGACGATGGTCTTTATCCTCGTGGCCTTCGCGAGCGGTTATTTGTTCGCGGCCTGGACGGGGAAAGGCAGCAGCGATTTGCCTTTGTTTGCGGATACCGTGTCGGGCGCGGTTCAGCGCAAGGACATTCTCAACATCCTCGCCAAAAGCACGCTGCCCGCACTGTTTTCCAGTGCTTGCTGCTGCATCGGCGGGCTGGGTGTCGGCGGCTCGGTTGGGGAAATTCCGCCGGCCACTAAGCGGGCGCTCACCCGTTCCGTCGTCGGACTGTTCGTCATTTCTGCCGTGGTTTCACTGCTGACTTACCGCTGACCATGAACGAAGCCACCAACATCCCTGAACCCATCCGTCGTGATGACCGGGAACAACGGCCGGAGCACCGCTTCAAATTCCGGCGCGTCAACGAGATCACCGGCACGTTCGTGCTCGTTGTCGTCGCCCTGCTGATCGCCGCCGCGGTGTGGACGGGCCGCAGCCAGCGCTGGTTCCGAAGCCGGGTCGCGCTGCGGATCGTCCTGCCCGAAGACGGCGCGGCGGGCATCCGCCAGGGCTCGGAGGTGTACTTTCTGGGCACGCGCGTGGGAACGGTTTCCGATGTCATCGTGGATGAGACGGGCCGCATGGAAGCCCAGGCGAACATTCGCAGGGATTTCTTCCGCTTCGTGCGCGCGGATTCCTCAGCGGTGGTCAAAAAGAAATTCGGGGTGGCGGGCGATT
>Ga0137333_1000419_pt1 | contig 11185 bp, 3 predicted proteins | sample EasRivERMLT231_2_FD_102286 | JGI IMG/M metagenome (GOLD analysis project Ga0137333, IMG submission 102286) | Soil microbial communities from meander-bound floodplain in the East River, Colorado, USA - East River MetaG ERMLT231_2 | ecosystem: Environmental > Terrestrial > Soil > Floodplain ... | reverse complement strand
GCCGAGAACACGATGTCGTTTGCACCAATACTGGCTTGTTCTGCAGCCGTGAGTGACAAAACGTAGCCTACAGGAGTTCCTTGGCTGACCACAGACCAACTGTCCCTTCCCGCATCACTAGTAACCGGGCCCACCGTCCCGCCTGGAGAGGTGTAAAGTGTGAAACCTTCGCTGACAGGGTCCGTTGCACCGAGGTGTTGTCGAAGTGTCCCTTGTGCGTGACCGAAATGTACTATGAAGACCAACAACATTGTCTCGACTAGCATCGAAACGGTCCGAATGGGGAGTTTTGTCTTCATATTGGCTTTCTTCCTTCAAGGACAGGAACACGCTCCGGGAACGTAGATCATCTTCAGGATGGCTTCCTTGATACTAATCGGCTCCATATGGAAGACTGGAATCTGGGAATACCAACCGCATGTAATGCCCGCATAATCTTGCATCACGGAAGCCGCGTTGGCATCCAGTACGTTCAGTTTGTTCGGAACCTGAATTGCGTTTATTTTGATGCAACCGTACAGATCGTGGGCAGCCTGCGCGATCGCAAGCGCGTGCAATCCGTGCGGATCGGGGAGGTAAGCTTCGGGATCGCAGAAACCTCCCGGCTCTGCATCGGTGATTAAGACGATCAATTTGTTAGTCTTGGAAAAAGCCGGCGTAAAATCTCCAATCTGGAGCGTCGAGGGATCGCCAGGAGGCGAGGGAGGCGGAGGCCGATCAGCGCAAGGAGGGGGGACGGGCGGGTTCACCTGAACCGCCGCACGCGCAGAGATGGCAGTCAGAATGCATTCATCGGTGCTTTCGGGAATCCTATTACCGACGGGCAAACCCAAATCCGGCAAATCATCCAGTTCATTCTCGAAACTCTGGCGATTGTTGTTCGTGAATTTCAGGCGCACATGCACTTGGTCATTGTCGGGCGTGATCAGCGCCAGGCGGTAATCCGGTTGCGAATTCACAGTCGAAGCAGCCACAATTTCGTCCATCGCCTCAAGAACGCCATCAATAACGGTTGCGAGAGTTGGTGTTAAAGTGACCGAACCTGTGTTATCCACAATGAAAACTATGTCAGTCGGTTGGCCGGGAGGGAGCGGACAGGTTTTGATCTTCACCTCGTTGGAGGGCGGGGAGAGATATTCGATAGTACTGGGCGGAGGGAGAGGGTACGCTTCGTTACGCAGAAACTTTACGACGTAAAAGTAATCCTGGCCTTGGGTGGGGGGCGTATCAATGTACATGCGGGCGGCGGGATCCAAAGGCTGAGTCGTAAGCAGGGTGTAAGGGCCTCCGGAAACAGCGGAACGATAAACCCTGAACCCATGAGGAAATCCAAATCCCAGACCAGGCGTCTGTTCGACTGTGGAAATGTTCCAAGTGAGCACAATTCGATCTTGCCGACACTCGGCTGAAAGTTCGGGCCCCGGCGTGACGTAGATGGTGATAGTGTGCCCATCGGAATCGCCGGCGGAATAAATGAAATCGTCCGCGCCTGCAAAGTTCGGATTTGTGTTGGGAGTATAGGTGCGGTTCTGCCCGGTCACTGGAGGGTTCAGACTGCCGTGATTGGGACCGTAACCGCTCCAGACCCAAAATGCTATGGGCTCGTTGCACCGGCTCGATCCGAGCAAGTTGAAATTGATTGGCTGACCCACTCCCGTCATCAGCGTCTGGCCATAAGATGTCGCCGCGTGAAATATGGTTGGGTTCGAGCCGTGCAAATACTCTTGCAGGTTCGTCAAGCCGTCCCCATCAGTGTCGCTCGATGGAAGCGCGCCGGTCGAACCGAAATACTTGAACTCCCACCAGTCGGCCATGCCATCCTGATCAGCGTCCCCGCTGCAAGTGTCGCTGGCCATGCTTCCGGACACGTAGCCGCAGCCCGCCGTCGAGCTTTCGGTGGCCACATTGCATTTCCAAACATCGCTGACATAAACGTAGCAATTGTTCGCATAGAGCCCCGTTTGGCAAAACTCGACACCGGAGTCCCAAAACGTATCCGAGTACTCGCCACACCCGTTGGCGTCCCGGTAAACGGCCGTCTGCGCCCAACGGATTTTCACGCCGTTGATGGAGAGGTTCTGATCGTTGTAATACAGCCACAGGGCCTTGTCGGCGGCGTAACTCGGGCAATGCGTCGAGTTCGGATGTGGCTCGCCAAACGAGTCGTCGTCCTTCGTAGTCAGGACTGTTGAGGCGGCGCTGGTGTCAAAATAGACCGTCCCCGTGAGGAGCAGATAGACTCCGTTGTTGTATTTGATCGTGCTGCAGCCTTGAAAGGTGACGGTGCCACTGAGGGTCGTGGGCGCAGAAGCGACGTAATAAGTCTGGCCCGAGGCAAACGTATAATCGTTGTAAGTGCTGTTCACCGTAATGTAGTCCAGCACGCAGCCCACCGGCGCATACGCAGCCGAGGCGGTCGTGATCGCTCCCCCGGTCTGACCCGCAGGGCTCGCAGCAAGCAACTCCGTGAAGCAGGCCAACCGATCTTGCGGCAAGGAAGCGGCACTCAGTCCGTCTGCCAGCGGCAGGTCTTGAAGCTTGGATTGGATGGCTGGCCACGACACGGCTTCCACCAGCATGCTTCCCGCCGGTGTTGCCAGCCAGCTCTTGCCAACCGGCACCAGGTCGCTGCCGGGCCGGAAGTCGGGTATGCGGATGGAGGCCGCCGTGTTCGTGTCGCGGGCGACCGATCCGTCCGACCAGTAAGCCGCCCCCGTGGGAAACCACAGATCGCCATAGTCCAGAATCTCGTCGGCGAGGTCTGGCGTCAGGGGTCGGGCTTTACGATTCGGTGACGGCGCCTCTCCAAAATCATGCCAGACCTCCAGCCGCGTCGTTCTCGGATTGAGACCGAAGGCCTCGGGCGGCGGCGGTTTTTGGCGCAAGATCACATCACTCTCGAAAGCCGCCTTGGTGGCAGTGTAGCGCACGTCCGCCTCAAGTGAAGCGAAGGCGGACTTGTACACGACCTGATTGGGCGGCAGCAATTCTCCGCCACAGTCTTTGAGAGTGGAGAGGACAACGGCCCTGCCCGAAGCAACATCGTAGTAGGCCAGGCCAACTGGGCGCGTCCGCACAACGCGATTGCTGACTGTCGTGAGCGTTATCGCACCCGGATTGTTGAGATTGGCTTTGAAAAGAACTTTGGTCGGCCCGCGGATTGCAGCCGCCCCACCATCGGCCGTCAGTTCAATCAAATCTTGGGATGCAACCCACTGGCCGGTCTCATCCAGATAGTTTAAGCCTGACCCGACCGCTATGTAACGGTGGACGCGGTTGGTCATCTCGCCCGTTACTGCGTCAGTTACAGTCTCCGTCGCTTCGTGTGTCGTGGAGAAAGTGTCGCGAGCCGTGATCTGCCAGGATAACGGGGCGCTGGGTGGCGCCGCATTCGTTTCGGATACAACCTGCGCGTCAAGCGCCGGGCACAAAAGCAGAATCCCCGCGCAGAGTGAAAAAGAACAACTCCAAAACAAGCCTGTCGCCTTCATATTGCCTCCGGTCCTGTTCCACCATGTGTCGCCAATAGTTGTCCGTCGTCTAGCTGAACCAACAAATGCGCTTTTCCCAGAAAACTAGAAGCAAGTCTTTCCCTTTTTTGGCTTTCTCTCACCTTGGATTGGCCTTAAAAGCAGCCCTCGCCGCACAACACATCAAGTGGCCCAGAGCAAGGAATACAAATGGCCTTTCAGCGAAGCCGCGACTCCAAAAAGATCACGGCGTGCCAGCCTTATGTTCCTTTGCTTTGATGAGTGGTCTGGGTCGTGGCGGCGGCTGGCGCAGCTTTTTGTAAACCCACGCTTCCAGCGGTTCCAAACCCAAAGAGCGAATGAACCTGTAAACCCTCGGCCGATAAACCAACCATACTCGAACAACGGACAGGAACATGGTCAGCGAAACGCGGAACAGCGACGCTGAAACCTTGCTGCCGATTTTGTCCGTCCATTCGGTTGGCACTTCGAGGATCGTGAGCCCGGCGCGCTTGAGCGAGTAGAGCAGATTCACATCGAACGCCAGGTCCGCGATTCGCAGCGACGAATGGATGTTTTCCACGGCGGCCCGGCGCATCACCTTGCAGGGACATTGCGTGTCCTTGATGTGCATCCAGAGCAGGGATTCGACGATGACGTGAAAGCAGCGGCTGGTAAATCGCCGCACCCAAGGTTGCGCCTGGTGCAGCACCGCCCCCGGCAGCCAGCGTGAGCCAATGACGCAATCTGCCTCGCCAATGCGCTTGACCAGCGCGTGCAGTGCCTGCGGCGGTGAAGCACCATCCGCGTCCACGTAACCGATCACGTCCGCCAGCGGCGCGAGTTTCAGGCCTTCGATCAACGCGCCGCCCTTGCCGATGGGATCAGGAAAATCCCGCAGGCTGAGAGTGGAAAAATCCCGGGCCACCTTCTCGACGACACCGCGCGTGTTGTCGCGACAACCGTTGAGAACCACGACCATTTGGAACTTTCCGTGGTAATACTCTTGAAAATAGAGCCCGTACTCGCGCAGCACCGGTTCGATGCGCGCTGCCTCGTTGTAAGCCGGGATAAGCAGCAACAGGCTGGGCTCGGTCACAGGGTTTCACTAGCAGACACAGGGAGAAATGTCTAACCGTGAATCGCCCAGGACTGATTCTTAATCGTCACTTTCTCTTGATCTTTTGAGGGGTGGGAAGAGATCAAGATGAAGACTAAGATCACGATTATGAAAGGTCACTCCCGCTTCACGGGAGCACGCGCACGCGGTAGAGGCGATTGCTCGGCGTCAGCGGGTCGAGTTTGCTGGCGGTGTTGCTGACTCCGATCACGTCGCCGGGGAGAGCGGTCCAGTTGGAAGGGATCAGGTTCGGATTGAACTCCACGCGGTAGGTCGTGTTCGACACGGCCGTCCAGGTGAGCTTGAAGTCAGTGCCGGAAATCTCCGGGGGCAACAGCGTCGGCCGCGGAATGGAGCTGAGGAACTGTTTGCCCGCAATGCCGGCGTCAAAGATGGCGGCGATTTCACTCGCTGTGAGCGCGCGGTTGTAGATCGCAGCCTCGTCCACGCCACCGTTCAACAGGAAGCTCACGCTGCCGTTGTCAATGTCCCCGCCGATGACGACGGGATGGCTGTCGTAACCGATGCTGCGGAAACTCTGGCCGGACGCCACCACTGCGCCGTTGAGGTAAAGCGTCTGTTGCTTGGTGATGTCGTCGAACGTGAAGGCCACGTGATACCACTGGCCGGAACCAGGCGCGAACGGCGCGCTGAGAATGTCGGCGGCCTGGTTCGTGTCGCCGATGGTGCCATTGATATTCCCGCCGAGCTGCCAGATGACGTACGAGTTGTGAATGCCCGCTCCCCATGAGCGGCCGAACACCGGGCCTTGTGTGCCGTTGAATTTCGCCCACGCTTCGAGCGTGATGGAAGTGGGGCGCAGATTCGTCGCATCTGGCACATTCACAAAATCGTTAACGCCATCAAAGCCGAAAGCCTGGCCGACCTTGCCCGCGACGTAGACGACTCCGTTGCTGGCGGTGCCGTGATTGGCGCCGGCGGAATCCAGCGCGTTCCCTTCTCCGCGCCACCAGGAAATCAATCCGCTGGGGGCCGTCACCGGAGCAATGATGCGGAGCATCGTCAGTTGATCGCTGAATGCGCCCAGCGAATCGGTCGCACGAAGGACGAATGAATTTGTGCCTGCGACGAGAGGAACACCGATGATCGTTCCGTTGGACGAAAGGCTCAACCCGAGAGGCAGTCCGTTCGAAGGCGTCGAGAACGTGATCGAACCAGTGCCCAGCACCGCGCTGACCTGCTGCGTGTAGCCGACCATCTGCGCGGCATCGGGCAATTGCGCCGGAGTCACGAAGTAAGGCGCATTCACCGGTTTGCCCGCGCTTCCCGCCAAAAAGATTGCCGCAATCTCGTTCGAGGACAACGCCCGGTCGTAAATGGACGCCTCGTCAATCCGGCCGTTGAGAGGAAAATCGAAGACGCCGTTGTTGATGTCCTGGCCGAGCAAAACCGGATGGTTATCATACCCAATCGAACGGTTGGATTGCGAGGTGGCAACGCGCACTCCATTGACGTAGAGCGCTTGTTCTTTGGTCGAATCATCAAAGCTGAAAGCCACATGATGCCATTGGCCGAGAGAAAGGGTGGAAGGACTACTGACGAGGACGCCCGCCGCACTGGCGTCGTGAATAAACCCGTGGAGAGTTCCGCTCAAAAGGAACAGCGCAAAAGAGTCGCCGCTTCCTGCTCCCAGAGGCTTGGTGAAAACCGGGCCATTCTGCGAATTGAACATGGCCCAGGCTTCCAGCGTTATGGAGGATGGCCGCAGATTCGGCGAATCGGGGACGTGCACGTAAGCATTTACGCCGTCGAAGGCAAAGCTTTGGCCGACATTTCCGGCGGCGAAGGTGGCGCCGTTGGTCAGCACGCCGTGATTCGTGGAGATGGAATCCAGCGTGTTGTTTTCCGCGCGCCACCAACTGATCAGCCCTTCCGGCGGCAGGTTGCGCACGCGGAGATTGAACGTCTGCTGAATCTTCACGCCCGCCGCGTCCGACGCCTGGATCGTAAAGGTGCTGTTGCCAAACACAGTGGGAATCCCGCTGATCAATCCACCGCTGGAAAAGCTCAATCCGTCGGGCAACGCTCCGGAGATCACGGAATAGACAATGGGATTGCTGTTCATCACGGCCGTGACTTGTTGCGTGTAACCGACGTTGCGCATGGCGTCGGGCAGCGCCGTCGTGGCGAAGTACGGCCCGAGCGCGCGGACGACGACGGAACTCGGCGTGTTGCTCATCACCATGTCCGCGTCGTTGGTGGGATAAAAGAAATTGGCGAAGCTGCCGCTCCGCGAACCGGCGGAGAGGACGGTGTAAGTCGAATTGACCGGCGGGATGAAGTTGTTCGTCAGCACAACGCTCAAGTTGCCGGCCAGCGTGACGCTTCCACCTACTCGAAGCTGCCCGTAACCGGTACCCGGCGTTGTGCCGCCGAGGACGCAATTGAGCAAGGCATTGGATGTGGAAGTGTAGCCGCCGTTTGCCGCGAGGATGCCGATGCGGATGTCCACCGTGCCGGAATTGTTGAAGTTCAGACCGCTCGTAATGACGCTTGTTCCGGTGCCGGCCGACTTACGGAAAGTGCCAGCGTTGTCAAACCGTCCGTTGGCCCCGCCGCCACCGAGCCCAAGCGAGTTTTCGTTCTCAATGCGGAACAAGGCACCGGCGCGGTTGGTAATGACTGCGCCGCCCATGACACCGAATATCCCGCCGCCGGTCCACAGCACCGTTCCGCCGTTTTCCAAGGTCCGGGTGCTCAAAATGATGATGCTCGGGTTGGCGACGTTAAGCGTCGCGCCCACCGGAATGATCGTCCGGCCGCCGCCGCTCATGGTTCCGTCCGTCCAATTCATCACCGTGTTGACCGTCACGGTGCTCGTGCCGGTCAGTGTGCCGCCACTCAAATTCAGCACCGCAGGCGACACCAGGTCGGTGCCGCTGAAAGTTGCGGTGCAGCCCGGCACGGTCAGAAATGTCATGGTGTTGTTCGTACAAATATAATTGCCGGTAAAATTAACCGTGCCTCCGCTAAACGTGTTGCTGCCGCTCACGTTGACCAAACCCGCCAACGTCGCCGCGCCGCCGCTGACCGTGAACTGCCCCGCGCCCGCGATGCTCGAACTCCCATTCGCGGTGTGGGTGCCGCCCGAGAGAGTCAGCGCCGTGCCCGCCGGTACGTCGAAGCTACCGCTGTGCATGCCGCCACCGCCAAGGCTGAGCGTGCCGGTTTGAATCTCGACGATGCCGGAATTGTTCAGGCTCATGCCGCTTTGGACGGTTGTGGTTCCCGTGTTGGCGGACTTGCGGAATGTGCCGGCGTTGTCGAACCGCCCGTTGGCCCCGCCCCCACCGAGTCCGGCAGCGCTCCGAACATGGAACAACGCCCCCGCGCGGTTGGTAATGACTGCGCCGCTAATAACACCGAATATCCCGCCGGACCACAGAACCGTCCCGCCGTTCTCCAGGGTGCGCGTCGTTAACAACACGACGCCTAGAATGGCGGCGTTGAGCGTCGCACCCGGCTCCACGATTGTGCGTCCGCTGCCGCCCATGATCCCGCCCGTCCACAGGAAACTTCCACGAACCGTCAGCGTGCCACTGCCCGTTAGAGTGGGCGTACTTCCGTCGCCGAGCGTGACATTCGCGCAATCCGCCGAGGTATTCAACGTGACCGTGACGCTGCTCCTGATGATGACGGTGTCGTTCGATCCCGGCACGAAATTTGGGGTCCAGTTCGCGGCGGTGTTCCAATCGCCGCCGACGGCATTCGTCCACAGAAACGTGACCGGACCGAAGTGGGCGAACAACGTCGCGTTATTCGTCATCACGATAGTAATGGAGTTGCTCCGCGTGAGAACGTCTCCCGTCCACAAATGGAATGCTTCTGCCGGAGAGGCGGTGAGCGTTACTGTCTGGCCATTGGTGTAACTGGACTGGTCTGGAGTCTTAACCACTGTGCCGCTGTCGCCATCCCTCAGCAGCGTGATCCGGAAAAGAGCCGAGAAATTGTTGGTGGGATTCGTGCCATCAAGAAACTCCTGAAAATTCGAGACATGGTCGCCATCGAAGTCGGCGGTGGCGTTTTGGTTCAGGCTGGTGAAATAAGTCCGCTCCCACGAATCCGGCAGGCCGTCGGCGTCACTGTCAATCATCAGCAACGCGGAGGCACTCGTCACACTGCCGGAAGAATTGGTGAGAACGACTGAATACTGCCCCTCGTTGGTCGTGCTGACGTTTTGCAGGAGCAACGCATCGTTGGTGCCGGAGATATTCGTGCCGTTAAATCGCCATTGGTAAGTGAGCGCCCGCGTGTCCGCCGCCACGACGAAGAACGATGCCGATCCGCCCGGCGCGACAATTTGGTTCTGTGGCTGGCCGATGATCTGCGGTGGCGCGGTGGTTGCCGCTGTTTGCACGAAGAGATTTCCGTTGGGGTCGAAATAGAATTGCGAGTCTTGGGCGCGGGCGAAGGTGGCGAACAGGAGAACGAGCGCCGCAGCGGAATCGCAGATTCTCAATCTGCCGTGCGGCAGAATTTCATTCTGTGCGATGCGGCGAATGAACGGAGCGCGGCTTTTGCGCTGTTTCAAAAACGCTCGAAAAGGCTTCAAGATGCTGAAAGCAGAGGCCATTGGGGGCTCCTTCACTCGCAGAGACCGTAATGTCTCCAAAGTACAGCGTGTACGTGGTTGAGAGTAAATGGACACTTCGACGGCGGCTTCGGCTTCGGGCACGAATCAGGAGGTTCACAATTGTTCTTCATGAGGCAATCAAGATATTCTTCCTCAAGCATGTGAATGACTCTATCGGCCTGCGCGCAACTTTTGTACGCCTCATCATATGCTTTTGCACATTCCCCACCCGCAATATCCGGCGTATGTTTCGAAGCCAAAGCACAACGACGCGCTGCAAGCTCCAGATCCTTTGGACACAACGCCCGCATGCCTTCGATGTATTCTCTAATCTCTTCGCAACAGCCGCGCACCATCATCAGACCGAGAGGATCACTCAAGTTGACGGGATTGTTTTCGACGTACGCATAGAGATTAGGGCCTTCCTTCAATTCGGCTTTTCGTAAAGGGTCACGAGACAACCACCGGCCCAATTCCCCATCGTATGCTCGGAAGCGGGCCACGGAAAGAGACGCCTCGGCGGTGAAGAACATGCCCGTGAAGCCGAAGTCCGCTTCCAAATCACCCGTCAGTCTGGTTCGCCGGCCAAACGGATCGTACGCGTATCGCGCTCGAATAGTACCACTGCTGTCGGTCATCTCGCGAATGGAACCAAGATGGTCGCGCGTGTAGAAATAATTGCCGGCATTCGGGCCATTTTCCAACTTCATGCCTTGGGCGAAAAAGCGCTTCGTCACCGCGCCCGGCGCATCGCGTTCCTCGCAAAGCCGGTTGTCGCACCAGACCAGCCGGCGGAAGGACGCTTCGATACCGTTGGTCAAATGCCGAATGCTCACCATCCGGTCCATGCCGTCGTACGTGAACTCGGTTCGTTGATTCACAGCACTGACGGCAACAAGACGATCTTTGGCGTCCCATTCGTTGGTGCGCCCGGCGCCCGGCGCGGTGGTGGTGCTGATCTGATTCAGGGCATTGTAAGTGGCTGTGAAGTTTGACGAACCGACCTGTTCCGCAAGCCGATTCGCGGCAGGGTCGTAGGAAAAGGCGAACGTGTTCACCAGCGTCCCACCATTGGTCACGGTGGCAGAGAGCAATTGATCCGCAGAATCGTAGCCGAAGGTGTGAAGGTCAGGCGGTTGCGCCCCGGCTTGCTGCGACCAGGTGGTAATTCGATCCGCAAGATTGTCGTGGCCATACAAGAATTCGGAAACAGGAGTCGCGCCAACTTTGTGGGTGATGCGTTGCAGTTCGCGGTCTTCGAGGTTGCCACCGTAACCACGCTCCACCGTCAGGCCATTCGGGAACACGTTCGTCAACAGGCGACCGGAAACGCCATCGTAGGCGAAGGTAAATGTGCCCAGCGCGTTCGTTTCGCTTACGACGCGTCCGGCGGCATCGTAAGTCATCCTTGAAGCAACTCCATTGATGGCTGTCGAAACTCGCCGGGCCAACTCGTCGTAGGCGTAAGTGATCGTGTCATTGGGCAGCGGACCATCCACGCTCGCCAACTGATTCGCGCCCCAAGTCAGCGTCGCGGTTATGGGGTTGTACGAATACAGCGTCGTTCCGGTCCCGTCGGTCATCGAAATCGCGCGCTCATAATTCGGATCGTAGGTATAGCTGACGCCGGGTGTCGCAACAGTGGCGTTCGCATACGCCACGGACCTGAGCGTGTCGTCGAGATTCCAGGTGAACTGGGAGATCTGTTGCTTTTCGTCAATCTTCTGCCGCAAGCGGCTGCTGGCGTTCTCGTAAAGATATTGGATCTGCGAACCGTCTCCATATTGCTTGGCGGTCACGCGTCCTTGCACATCAGTGTGCCACGAAGTGATGCGGCCCATCGGATCGGTAAGGCTCTTCAACTGTCCGCACCGGCACCAATCAAAAAGCGTCACCCGGCCCAGCGGATCGGTTTTCTTTTTCATCTGCCGCACGTTCTCGAACTCGAACAGCGTCTGCCGTCCCGCGCGATCCGTTACGTTCGTCACATCCAGTCGGTTG
>Ga0137333_1000418_pt1 | contig 11186 bp, 7 predicted proteins | sample EasRivERMLT231_2_FD_102286 | JGI IMG/M metagenome (GOLD analysis project Ga0137333, IMG submission 102286) | Soil microbial communities from meander-bound floodplain in the East River, Colorado, USA - East River MetaG ERMLT231_2 | ecosystem: Environmental > Terrestrial > Soil > Floodplain ... | reverse complement strand
TTGAGACTGTTAAGGTTCTGATTGAGGCTTCCTATGATTTCTTTCATCGGTATAACCAAACCCCGGATAAGGTCCTGTCCATCATCGGAGCTTACTCTTCATAACTTTTGTGTTTGTACTTAGGGGATAATCCCGTTCATGATATGGGTATCCAGATCAGCGGTCCGATTGCCTTTGACGCCTTGCAAACTTTCGATGGTTTGTGGACGGGCGCCCATGTTTGCACCAACGACGATTGCACACAGGAAACAACAATCACAAGCATATCTCATGATCTGTCAGTGCTTACCCCTCCCATCATAGGAAATGATGTTGTCTTCTCGCTTTTTCGCGACCATTATGAAAAAACCGCCGATGAAGCAATTGGAGCTGCTATTGGCGCAGCAAACAGCGAAGTTAACATCGTTCAGAACCGTTTTGTAGATACTGTTTTGGGAGATACCCCGCAATATGTTACCGGCATTTTGAATGCTATTGAGAAAGATGGCGTATATGTCAATCTTCTGGTTTCAGGTGGAAATGGAAAAGTTGATGGATTGGTGGACCTAGCTGCGAATATGCATGGTGTGTGCAACCTGTATGATCAAATAAAAGATCAGGATGCACTGAGTCTGCTGCGTTTCAAATTTAGATATTCCCATTTTGTAAATCCAATTCACACTAAAGCGCTATCGCTTGACGACTCTTTTGTCATAGTGGGGAGCCAGAATTTCGACCCAAGCGCTTGGGGAAGCAATATCTACTCTTTTGGCGACCTGGCGGAATATAGTCTAGGTATCGATAGTACAGCTGCCGCCAACGATTTTCAAGCCAATTTTACAGAGGAGTGGGATGCAGCTTCAGAGATAAGGTGTTTTAGTCTTCAAGATTTACTACAGCATGCGATAGATGAAGTTCTCCCAGGCACAGCCATATATATCCCTGCTGGAGTTTATACGGGATCGTTTACGATAAATAAGCCATTGGTGTTGGTTGGCGCTGGTGCAAATCAGACCATCATTCGACCCGATGGGAATCAACCCGCTTTTCGAATCACATCCAGTGATGTTGTGATTGCCAACATGAAGATCATTGGAGGTAGTGGCTATGGAATCGAATTGATTGATAGCTCTCCAAGTAGTTTGAAGAATATTCAAATCAATCGGATCGCTTTTGAGAACAATGCACTGGGTGGTGTGTTGGCTCAGGGTTTGATACCAGGTAGTCCAATGAACTATTCCGTTGAAAATAGCACTTTCATCGGTGGAACTGATGGGATCACTATCAATATGATTGGAACCCAGACAGAAGCCTCCTTTATTCGGGATAATATCTTCTTTGGGCAAACCACGGCACCTGTTCACATTCTCTCTGCAAACGATAGTCACGTCGAATATAGTTACAATCTGTTTGATGATTGTGGCGTCGGTGCTTGCACTACAAACTGGCGTTTGGGGAATATGAATGTCTCGTCGAGCGTGCACGATAACCTGTTTGATCTTAATCCGCTCTTTACTAACCCAGAGGAAGGGGCTTATCAATTGTCTGCGAGTTCGCCAGCAATTGACGCAGGGGATCCAAGTTTGTTCCATGATCTTTTCCAAGATGGAAACAACGATGGCTTCGCATATATGGACATCGGCGCGTTTGAGTATGTCTATTTGCCAGTCACAAATGCTGCTCCTGTTGTCAATACTGGGAATGACCAAAACGTTAACCTTGGTGGTAGTGTTAATATCGCTGCAACTTATACCGATGTTGACAATTCAGAGGGTCACTCTGCCAGGATTGATTGGGGTGACGGAACTGTCGAAGATGTGGCAGTGAATATGACTGGTCCCGGCGCTGGAGAAGTCATTGCAGAACATACTTATGTTGACTCGGGTAATTACACCGTTGAAGTTTGTGTTACCGATTTGTATGGAAGTGTAGGTTGCGACACAGTCAACATTGTTGTGAATAGTGGTTTCCCGTCTACTGCTGTGCTTGATAACTTCAATCGTGCAAATGGATCAATTGGCAGTAACTGGTCGGGCTATACATCGAAATATCACATCACCTCCAACCAAATGTCGGTTGATTACAATGGCTCCAACTCTGATATTTACTGGAATAACTTGTTTGGTGCAGACCAGGAAGCCTATGTGACATTTACGGATATAGATTCGACTGCCAGCGAACAGGATTTATTGCTCAAGGCACAAAGTAACACCACCTGGGGCGATGGCGTCATTGAGGTGCTGTATGATCCAACAGGTCAAACTGTACAAGTGTGGACGTATGAATGGCCCGACGGCTGGGTACAACATGGCGCGGATATTCCCATTACGTTTGTAGATGGCGATATATTTGGCGCGCGTGCGCTTGCGAATGGCACAGTCGAAGTTTATAAAAATGGAACATTGCTAGCAACCCGTGATATTACGGCATGGCCGCATTATGCCGATGGTGGCTATATCGGTCTGTGGTTTATTGGCGCGGAAGACGCTGTGCTGGATGACTTTGGCGGCGGTACGATTTCAGGTAGTACAGCACCGATGAGCATGTCAAGCGGCTCAACGGAGAGCGAAAACCTAATGCCCGCGCAATTAAATGTAAATGTGCAAGATGCCGTCATCTTTTGGCAGGGCATGCCCATTGGATTGAACCAGCCAGCCGAGATTACATTTACAAATATCCCAGCGGATAAACAAAGTCTATTGCTCAAACCACAAAGCAACGGCGTCTGGGGCGAGGGTGTTGTGGAAATATTGTACGATGTAGCTAGTCAGCGCATCCAAGTTTGGGTGTATGATGCGCAAGCGGGAAATGGCTGGGTTCAGTATGGCAAAGATATTCCAGTCAAATTCATAGCTGGAGATCAATTCAGCGTACAAGTTCTTGCTGATGGAACCGTTGAAATCCATCGTAACGGAAAACTGTTGGCAAAGCGCGATGTGACGCCCTAATTTATCAAGAATAAAATAAACGCTCCGTGTCTAGTAAACACGGAGCGTTTATCTATTTCATCCGCTCAGCGACCAACTCAGCGACATCTTTCACTTGGATTTCGCCGCCGTCCGCTTTGGATGCATCTGTCATCATCGACATGCAGAACGGACAGCCCACTGCCACCGTGTTTGAGCCGGTCGCCTTGGCTTCTGCAAAACGGACGTTATTGACGCGCGCGGTACCGTTCTCTTCTTCCTTCCACATTTGCGCGCCACCCGCGCCACAGCAGAAGGACTTTGCTCCATTACGCGGCATCTCGACAACTTCCATGCCTGCGGATTTTAGGTTGTCACGTGGCGCATCCGTTATTTGGTTGTGTCTGCCCAAATAACATGGGTCGTGGAAAGTGACCTTCATGTTGTCGCCCTCCAGATTCATCGAGATCTTGCCTGCACCAACCAACTCGTTGATCAACTGTGTGTGGTGGATGACTTGATAGTTCCCGCCAAATGCCGGATATTCATTCTTGATCGTATGCAAACAATGCGGGCAGGTTGTTACGATTCTCTTCGGTGCTACTTCATTGAGAATCTCCACATTCTGTGAAGCCAGCCCAAAGAAAATATCTTCACGTCCTGCGCGGCGTGCTGAGTCGCCGGTGCAGGCTTCGTTCTTGCCAAGCACGGCGTAATTGACTCCCGCGGCATTCAGGATCTTTGCAAAGGCTTGTGCTGTTTTTTGTGCGCGGGCATCAGTTGCAGGAGCACAACCAACCCACCATAAAATTTCCGGTTCGCCGTTTTGTTCAATGGTCGGCACGCTCATGCCTTCCGCCCATTTCATGCGGTCCGCTTGCGAAACGTTCCACGGGTTCATATTGCGTTCCATGCCTTTGAAGGCAGTCTCCAATTGTTTGGGGAACGCGCTTTCCATCATCGAAAGATTGCGGCGAATATCCAAAATGTCGCGCATGGGTTCATTGCCCACCGGGCAAATATCCACGCAGGCACCGCAACTTGTACAAGCCCACACGGCTTCTTCCGAGATCATGTTCAGCATCGGCACATCCGTTGTGCCGCCCGCGTTCAGGTGGTAGCGTTTGTTGATCTCCAACGCGGCGGGCGAAAGCACCTTGCCGGTGTTGTACGCCGGGCACACTTCCTGACAGCGGAAACACATGATGCAGGCGTAACTGTCCATGATCTGTTCCCAGCCCAGGTCTTTCATCTTCGCCGCGCCAAACTGTTCAATGGACTGGTCATCGAGATTGATGTAACTCAACTGTCCAATGGATTTCCGTTCGGGCTTCAACGCGAAATTGATTGGGGCAAAGAACAAGTGAATATGTTTTGAATATGGGAAATATGGGAGGAAAGCGACCACTGCGCCGATGGACAGCCAGAACATAAGCCGTTCACCGAACAGTAACGCGCCAGCGTCCGCACCGGACCATAAGCCTGCTACCGTTGAAATGAACGGTTGCCAGCTGTCAGCTTTTCGTGCCTCCGCCACGTAAAACGATTCGCCCAATAGCCGCGCCGTGTTATGAATGAAGATAAAACTTGCAACAATGGCTGAGTCGCGGAGAATCCCAGAACGCGCTTTGGGGTGAAGTAAAGTTGTCTCGCGCGTGGATAGAGTCGCAGGTCGCAGAATGAAGCGGCGGATCGCCATCGCAATGATGCCGAAGAGGATGGCGACATTGGCGACGTCAGCGATGAGGCGGTAGGTATCCCCAAACAGACCTGTATTTTCAAGTAAACGAAAGTTGGTGTAGGCGTAGATCAAGTCAGCGAGATTGATCAATAAGAACGAAAGAAACCCCCAGCCGATCAGCCCATGCAAAATACTGGGTCCCAAACGCAGACGAAACACAGGCTTGAACAACACGAATTTGGCAAGCACATCCCACAGGCGTTTCCAAATCAGCGACCAATCGATCTTGCCCTGACCGCTGGAAATGTGAGCGACGATCCGCATCACGCCGCGATAAGTGAAATATAGCGATATGATCGTTGCGATTGCAAAAAGGATTTTTTCAATGAGTGAGAGCATGGGTACTCCGTGTGGGGAAAGGGTGCTTTTATCGCATTTCACATCCCTGAGTAAATTCTGTTGAAAATCATGAAAGGAAATCGAATTTATTGTTTACCGATTATGCGATACTGTGTAGTTTAGCACAAAAAATAAAAGCGAAGGAATTAATCCTGCGCTTGTTTAGAAGAGTACCGCGTTTTAAAAATTACTTATTGATGTCGTTCACATATCCCACCGCAGCTTCACAAGCAGGGGAGAAGTGTGTGGAAATATTTTCCCAGGTCAGATCCTGGCTTGCGATTTGGGTTGCATCCAGTGCGTCGCCCAGACATCCAGGCCCAGCATTGTAGTTGACCAGGGTTAACTTCCAGAGATCTTCATATGTTGCCGATTTGCCTGCCGCGCCGCCGGTGAAATTCTTAACCAGTTGACCGGCCTGCCCGCAGTTGGCAAGCAAAGTCTGTGCAAAGACACTAATACTGAAGTTTGCACGGTCAATATCGATCCCCAACGGACAATCTTCGCAGTTGGCATTCACAGCACTGACCAAAGCCAGCCGCACATATTCCTGTTGCTTATCATCCAAGCCCAGGTATCCTTTTTTGCACTCGCTCGAATCCATCACAAGCGGACAGAACCGGTAGAAGAAAGGCGGATTCCACATCAACGTGGTGTCAGCGCCATGGTCTGTGAGTTGACCGAGCCCCACATCACTTTTAATACTTGCGCCGGGCCAGAATTGACTTTCTTTGGCAAATAAATTCTTCAACAAATTCGCAGGCACACCTGAGTCTTTTGCCACATTCAAGATCAAGCCATCGAATTGATTCTGCCAATCTGTAACTGCTGCGCGCGCTAATTCCATACCGCAAGCCGATGCACCGCCATCCGGTAACACACCGCCGTCTGCGCAGAAGCTTGCATCCACCACACCTTGGCGGATCAGGTTTGCGGCGAGATAGCTATAAGGCACATCAGTGCCCAGTGTTTCGCTTTCAGTGGGAGTGCTCAACCATTCCGGCGGACCACCGATGGGCGGCAACACGCCCCAATCTCTTACACAACTGGCAAGTGGCACGCCGGCCCATTGATCGCTCAATACATCCACATACCAAAAGGATTGATCGGGATTGCCTTCATTCGATTGGGCTGTCCGCACCAGCGCAGTGAATATCTCACTGCTATCGCCGTAACTTGAATATGCCCAGAATTGGAGCGTAAACCCATCTTCATCGGTGGATGGGAGTCTTAATCTACATGTGGGTCCGCAGTTGAAGGGTTGGTTTTCATATAACCCTTCAATACCAGTGATCGTATAGTCGGAAAGCGGTTCGAGCCCGGTTAAAACCAAGATGGGATCGGTCTCGCAGATATTGGTGGATGATGTATAAACGGGGCTGCAATTTTCCAGCGACACTTGAACGACAGGCGCGGCAAGCTTTGTTGAAATATCTTTTTTGGCCGCTTCCTTGCCGATCAATACGACGTAAAACCCCTTGCATAATTTCGTGTCCAACTCGATGCACGGTTTTTGTTCCAACCAGGCATCGTAAATATCTTCGTCGCAATCAATATAAATATCGCCGGGCGTGGGCATGCCTTCGTGATCGATCTCGATCTTGCAGATCACATCGCTCTGATCCCATTCGATCAGCCACCAGAAATATTTGGTGTAGTCTACGGTGACGACGGCAAACCTGTCGGGGCCGGGAGGGGCATTCGAAGGCGCAGCAACTCCTCGTGAGTAGGACGCGAACGCGCTGCCTGCCAAAGCCAGAAGCAGGCTCAGCATTACGAGCAGGAGTCCACGCTTGATTCGAATCCCGTTGTCGCGTCTCATAAAAAAGAAGTCCGCTTACATTATAGCGGACTCTCTTTCTTTGGGGCTATTTTTTGCCTGACCTTTTGGTTACAGGTTTCGCCGTTTTCTTTGGCTTGGGCTGACTGGTTTCTACCGGTGCGACCGGGTTATCCATTTCTTCGAGCAGGGTCAGATCGCGGTTCAGGTTGCGGCTGCGGACATAAATGCTGGCAACATATAGCGCCATCACGATGAATGAGATCACATAGCCAGCGATCATGTAGCCATCAGTATTTGCAGGGGCTTCTTGTAAGAACATTTTCATCTTCCTTTACATCGTCACTTTTAATTTCAACTGTTCGACCTTGTCTTCCAAATTGCCAAGGCGAATGCGGTTCCAATACAGGTCAATGAAGATGACCGTGAATGCGATCAAAGCTACGAACATCGCAGTGAGTGAGCATATCGGGGGTCATGCCGAAGCATCCCTAGGCAAATAAGAAACGATCGCATCGTTACGTTTTTTTCTTGACACTTACAGGGCAATCGCATCTAGATTTTAATGCCCTATATATGGACATAATCGCCATATTTATGTCTTGCAGACAAAATACGGAAGACCATATTTAGGCAAAATGATGGGTTCAACGAGAGATTGCCTATATATCCGATTGTTTAGACAGCAAGATGCGATTGCCCTATTGACAGTTATTATATAGTGTGATATTAATCACCAAACGTTCTTATTTTCAATAAGAATTCAAGAAGGAGGTATTATTATTGGAATTTCAATACTATTCTATAACAAAAAATTTTGTATCAGAATAACAAATAAAGGAGTTAACTATGTTCAACAATCTTTTTGCATTTAATATCTCGCAGGAAACACCCCAATCCGAAATTCTTTCACTCAATACCGATGCAGAGGCAGAGTATGATGCCCAACGCCAAGTGTGGATCGGAACTTCATCTGTCCAGGGCACTTGCTGTGGGAGCTATGTAACCACAGCAAACAAAACTCATTATTGTACTGTTGGCTATCCACAATGCGGATCCCTTGATGGCGACCCCGGAAGCGATTATGTGGATTGCGAGTAGTTTTATTTCATGCTTATGATCATAAGCACGAAATAACTAAAAAGAGGGCGCCGGCCTAAGAAGCCACGCTCTCTTTTTTATTTATAAAAAAAATTGCTTTTAGCGAAAGCTCGCAAACGCCCCCAATATGAGAAGACCGATAAGGTTTTGAAATTTATTCTGGCTGAGGTGATATACCACACTAATCATCCTCACATCTAATGACTGACGCAGGAAGGAAAGCATTCATGCCTAAAGATCAAATCGTAATAATCACCGAAAAATTGGATCCACACGCTGACGAAATGATTATGAAACTCCATGAGCTTGGATATGATTCTATCCGTTTGAACACTGATGAGATTCCTGTGAGCACGATAATGAATTTCAAGCTTAATGGCACGCACTGGGAAGGCTACATCAAAATCCTCAGTAGTGGACGGGAGATTGACATTTCCAGTATCCGTTCAATTTGGTGGCGGAGACCTAACGAGTTTGTATTTCCCCCAAGCTTCAGCCAGCAAGAGAAAGAATTTGCTAAGAAAGAAATCAATCATGCGATGGCAGGTTTATGGGAAGTACTTCGCGATGAGTGTTACTGGGTAAGTTATCCTACAGCTATTCGACAGGCAGGCTTCAAACTAGGACAACTTAGTCGCGCCACCAAAATGGGTTTTGATGTACCACGTACCCTTATTACGACTAATCCGGACGAGGCACGGGCCTTTTACGATGCTTGTGATGGTAAGATCATTTTCAAGGTCATGTCGGATCCTTTCTTGGCTATGGATAGGGCAGAGCCTATAACTCTTGACAATCTAATTGCCCCCCCTGAGATTCCGAAGCCACGTGGTACATTTACTACTCTCATTGGAGAAAAGGAATTGAGTGCTCTGAACTCAGTCCACTACGTAAATTGCGAGTTTCAGGAAATGATCTCGAAGGCGATAGAGTTGCGAGTCACTGTAATTGGTGATGAGGTGTTTGCCAGTGAGATTCATTCCCAGGCACATGAAAAAACGAAAATGGATTGGAGACATTATGACGTGGAGATTCCTTATCGCAAAGCAACATTACCCCCTAATATAGCCCAACGATGTTTGGATTTCGTGCGGAGCTATGATCTCAACTACAGCGCCATGGATTTCATCCTGACACCGGATGGACGCTACGTTTTTCTTGAAAACAATCCAAATGGCCAGTTTCTCTTTGTTCAAATACAGGTACCCGAGCTCAAAATGCTCGATGCTCTGGCTACCTGTCTAATACGTGGCAGTAATGTGTAGGAGTTTCTCTTGCAAGATACACTATCGAAGCTGAATATAGACTTCGGCTATTTTAGGACATTTAAACCTCTAGCCCGACTGATATGGCTTGCCAGCCCATTTTTTTTGGTCATGTTGCTAGTTTTAACCCTGATCAGTGGGCTTCTACCAATAGCAACCATTTTCATCAATTCAAGGCTGATCGAAGCATTGGCGCAGGCTGTTCAATCTCCGCAGACAAATAATACGCTGCCTACCCAATTTGTTATCCTCCTGGTTCTATTGGGTGGCGTGAGTCTACTAGGGCAGTTTTTAGGACAATTGAATAATACTGTACAAAACCTATACCAGATTCGAGTTACAAACTACGTGCGACTCATGGTGGCCGAAAAAGCCAGCTCTATGGATTTGGCCTTTTTCGAGAATCCAGAGTTCCACAACATGATGCGCAACGCTTCCAACGAGGCATCCTTTCGCCCAGTCATTATTGTTCAGCAATTGATGATCATTGCATCAACCTTGACAACGCTGATTTCCCTGGCAGTTGTGGTTATTATCTGGCAAGCATGGATTGTTCCAGTGATTATTGTTTCATCACTGGCTACACTCTCGGTATCCACTTTCTTTGGAAAATCACACGTTGATCTTGTGGTTGAACGGGCAGAAATGGATCGAAAGGCGCAATATTTCCAGTTGGAATTGACGAGCGATTTGTCTGCAAAAGAAGTTCGTCTCTTTAATATACAACGATTTTTCCTATTCAAAATGCGCGAATTATTTGAATTAATGTATCAGCAGGATCGTAAGCTTGCTGGTCAGAAGCTACTTTATTCCGGAATAGTAGAAATCGCATTGGCAACCGTGCAACCTTTCTTGGTAGGGTTCACTGCGTTTCAAGTTATTATCCGAGCCATTTCCATTGGCCAGTTCAGTCTTTACACAGGCTCTATATTGTCTTTGTATAACAGCCTTCATATGCTGATGTTCGCGCTGTCCCAATTGCATGAGAGCAACCTGTTTATAATAAACCTCTTTCACTTTCTCGCTTTGCGGCCAAATGTCGAAGCTCCACGTCCTAACTCGAAAGAACATCTGGCTAAAATTTCGCATCATCCGCTTATCGAGTTTCGTAACGTATCATTTCGCTACCCTGATACAGAGCGGATGGTGATTGAGGATTTGAATTTGCAGATTTCTCCTGGTGAGGTAGTGGCATTGGTTGGTGAGAATGGAGCAGGCAAAACCACTATTGTGAAATTATTGACTGGATTATACGAACCAACCGAGGGAGAGATCCTGTTCGATGGTGTGGATATTTCTTTGCTAGATCGGGGTGATTTACGTAGTTATTTGAGCGTTATTTTCCAGGACTTTGGCATTTATCATCTTTCGGTGTATGATAACATCGGCATAGGAAACGCAGAACGAATTGCAGATCATATCTATAGTGAAGGGATTGCCCGAAATACAGGGCTTGATCCGATTGTCCAGGATTTGCCTCATAAATACGAAACTATCATCGGGCGTTTCTTCGACCAGGGTTATGAACTCTCCGGCGGACAACGTCAGCTAGTGGCTTTGACCCGCTCAGTTGTGCGCGATGCGCCAATCTTGATTCTGGATGAGCCAACAGCGGCCCTCGACATTTATACTGAACGAAGCTTCTTTCAACGCCTACTAGAAGGGCGGAATGCACGCCCGCAGTCAATCCTGTTTATTTCCCATCGTTTCACAACAGTGCGAAGAGCAAATCGTGTTCTGGTTTTGGAACATGGTAAGATAATCGAAGAAGGTAAGCACAATGAACTAATGGCCCTGAATGGAAGTTATGCTAAGATGTTCAATGCTCAACTTCAAATGTATGGCGAATCTTGGGAACAACAAAGCGAGGATGTGCTGTCAACTACCAAGACCAAGCAATATGACGAGCCTTCTTGATCTTTATTTAGTCTATGGAAAGGATCAAAAAACACTGTGAACCGCTTGCAAATCAAGGAAATTGAGATGTTAGAGGCATTATGTGATCGGCGTGTGGTTGTTTACTGCGTAAGTGATCATCGATCGAAACCTCTAGAAGAGAGAGACGTATCGATTTT
>Ga0137333_1000417_pt1 | contig 11195 bp, 8 predicted proteins | sample EasRivERMLT231_2_FD_102286 | JGI IMG/M metagenome (GOLD analysis project Ga0137333, IMG submission 102286) | Soil microbial communities from meander-bound floodplain in the East River, Colorado, USA - East River MetaG ERMLT231_2 | ecosystem: Environmental > Terrestrial > Soil > Floodplain ... | reverse complement strand
CGTCAAGCCAAGGGACAAGCCCGCGTCACTGCCTACGAAAAATTATTAGGGCAGGAAGCCGAAGCGCGCCGCGAAGAACTGGATATCTACATCCCGCCCGGTCCACGCCTCGGCGATGTCGTCTTCGAATTTGATAAGGTGACAAAGTCCTATGGTGACCGCCTCATTCTTGACGAGTTTTCTGCTTCTGTTCCCCCAGGCGCCATCATCGGGATAATTGGTCCGAACGGCGCAGGCAAAACCACCCTGCTCAAGATGATCATTGGCAAAGAGAAACCCGACAGCGGCTCCATCAAGATCGGCGATACCGTCAAATTCTCATACGTGGACCAAACCCGCACCCTCGACCCTGAGAAAACCGTCTACGAAGAAATCTCAGGCGGCGCAGACTTTTTGGAACTCGGCAAACGCAAAGTCAACTCACGCGGCTATTGCGCATCCTTCAACTTCGCAGGCTCCGACCAGCAAAAGAAAGTCGGCATCCTCTCCGGCGGAGAACGCAACCGCGTCCACTTAGCCAAGACTCTGACTGAAGGCGCAAATGTTTTGTTATTAGATGAACCCACCAACGACCTCGACGTCAACACCCTGCGCGCCCTCGAAGAAGCCCTCACCGAATTCGCAGGCACCGCTTTAGTCGTCAGCCACGACCGCTGGTTCCTCGATAGAATCTGCACGCATCTGGTTGTCTTCGAAGGCGACTCCACCGCCAAGATGTACATCGGTAACTGGTCTGATTATGAAACGATGATGCAGGAGAAGTTTGGCAAAGATCTAACTCCACATCGCGTGAAATATAGAACGTTGAAACGCTAGGTTTAAACCATGTCTTTGCGAGGAGCCCGTAGGGCGACGAAGCAATCTCCCTATTCATACGGGGATTGCTTCGGGCAAATAGCAAGAGCGCCCTCGCAATGACATTCGCCTTGTAGGGGCGGGGTTATCCCGCCCCTTTTTGTTTCATCCTAACATTGGGCGACGAGACGTCGCCCCTACTTTGAATCATCATGCCCCACAAAAAACGCATCCTGCTGACCTCCTCATTTCTCCTCCTGCCTCTCATGCTGGTTTGGTTCCAGATCACATCCACTTATCTCGGCTCAAAATGGGGCTACATTATCGGGCTGGTTGGTTATTGGTGTTATTGTCTCTTCACTGCGTGGCTCATGGCTGGTTTCGACTGGACTTATTTTCGCGGCGCATGGAATAACTTCAGCGAAAATAAATATGCCAAATGGATTTTCCTGGCGGCGTTTATTCCCGTCATTCCCACGTTCTTTATTTCATTCCTATATCCCCTCACCAACCTGTCTCTCACAACCGTGGCATTAGCCATCTTTACTTCGGTTGTGAACGGTCCCATTGAAGAATTCTACTGGCGCGGATTATATCTGCTCGAGTATCGTGATAACAAATGGATCGGATTCTTTCTATCCACGTTGTTATTCGGTTTATGGCATTTTGCAGTCTGGTTTGCCAAAGGTGTACATTACAACGGTGGAGTTCTGCCGTTGGTGGGCGGCGCGTATTTCCTCGGCCTGCTCTGGGCATGGGTCACACGCTCCACAGGGAATTTTCGCGCAGCAGCTTTCGCGCACACTCTGGTCAATCTCTTTGCCCTGACAGGTCTCTTTGTGGAGAATGGCTTCTGATTCAGGCAATACATGTATTGTCCCTTTCTTATAAAACACAACGCCGGAGCGAGATGTCTCGCTCCGGCGTTTACTTTTATAAATTTCTGAATCACTTCTTCGGCGTGAAAATCGAGAGCGGCAATTCAATACCCATATCCTGCATACGGTGCATAAAGTTGGGGATGTTCCCCGTGGCAGGGAAGTCGCCTTCGACCTGACCGTTCGTCATATTCAACTGGCGAAACTCAAAGATGTTGCGCAGGGTAACCACTGAGTCGTTCAACCCGGTCACTTCGGCGATCTTCATGATGCGGCGTTGACCGGTGCGGAGTCGTTCCGCAAAAACGATCACGTCAATGGCCGAGGCGATCAGGCTGCGCACGCTCAAGGTCGGCAGTGATGGATTGGCATAGCCCACCATCTCTTCCAAACGGACGAGTGCATCAAAAGTGCTGGTGGCATGCAGTCCTTGAATACAGCCGTTGTGCCCGGAGTTCATCGCTTGTAACAATTCAAGCGCCTCAGCGCCGGTGATTTCCTGGGTCACGATGCGTTCAGGCATCAGATTCACCGCGCTATTTACCAACTGCCGCATGGTGATCTCACCGCGGCCTTCGAGATTCGCAGGCCGGGTTTCCAGTTGCACCATGCGCGGCTTGTTGAGCAGGATCTCGTCATGTTGCAGCAGAATGATCCGCTCTTCATCGGGAATCATTTTTGCGATGATGGTCAACAGCGTGGTCTTCCCGGAACTGTTCCCACCTGCCACTAGAATATTAAGCCGGGCTTTCACGCATGCTTCCAGAAAGTCGAGCATCTCCTGCGAGCATGCTCCCAGCTCAACCAGATCTTTGGCAGTCATCCGTCCAAGGGTCGCCTTACGGATGGTGACAGCGGGTCCGCGCAACGAAATGGGCGGGATTACCGCATACACGCGCGAACCATCCTGCAAACGCAAGTCCAGGATCGGATTTGATTCGTCGGCGCGGCGGCCGAGTGGCTCAGCGATCGCCTGGATCAATTCCATTAATTGCGCCTCCGTCTTGAACGGGCTGGGTACATCCGTCAAGCGGCCGTTCGTCACCACTTGAAACTTTTGATGCCCATCGATCAGGATCTCCGTGTTCTTCGGATTCTCCAGAAACGGTCGGATGAGGTCCAATGGGTTGCTTTGCTTCTTCGTCTTTGCTACTTTTTTGGTTTTCATAGCGATCTCCTTTTTGGTATGAACCCATTGTACGGATTGCGTCCCTTTGGCAAAACGTCCGAATCACCAGTTCATACCCTGTTAATTCGTACAGGGTCACAACTTACGTTCGATCCAGCCTTGCCGCAGGGCGAAGATGGCAGCCTCAGTACGGGAACGCACGCCCAGTTTGGCAAACAAATTATCGAGATGGAAATTGACCGTCCGCGGACTAATCGCGAGCAGCTGCCCGATCTCCTTATTGCTCAAGCCTTCTGCCACGAGTCGGATTACATCCAATTCACGCGGCGTCAACTCGATCGGCTTGGTCAACCCAAAGTGGATGGAGATCCGATTCGCTTTTGTCTCAGCCTGCCATGTGCAACCCAATTGCTCCAGCCATTCGCGGGAACCAACCAGGGCGCGGTCATCCAGAGCTGTGCGCGCATCATTATCAAGCTGGAACTCCACCGCTTCAGCCTGTCGCTTCAAGCGCACGTTCACACGGCTCGCACCGATCGTTTGCATGGCGTCAAAATAATCCTGACACAAGCGGAACAAAGCCAGCTCCATGCGCGCGGAGAGACGTTCTGGCAAACGCGCCAGTTCAAGCATGATTTGCAAGCCGCGCGTGCGGCGCATCTGACTGGCAAGATTTTCGAGTGCCGCTTCCATGCCCATGGTTTCCAACGCCAGTGGTTGCAGGTTTTCATCGAGGTCGCGCACCTGTTGCAAGACCTGCCGCGCGAGCGTTGATAGCACCGATACCGCCATGTGCGCCATTTGATTCGCGCCCAGCGTTTTCTCATACGTACTCGCCTGCGAAAGCAACAAATTCAAGGGTTCGATCACATCGCTTTTCAGCACGCCAGCCATGCGGCGCCGTTCACTTTCCAATGCGGCTACCACATCTTCGGTGAACGCATAAAGTAATAACGCCTGCTGTTCAGAATCTTTCGGCAAGGACAATAATGTTTTTTCTTCCTCATCCGCCGGCGCGGTAGTTTCAGGGCGATGCATAGCGGATGATGAGGATCGTACAATGCTCTTGAGCAACGAAGGTGGCGCCAACCTCGGCGATACAACCTCAGCGGGCGGTTGTTCCTGAGCCGACTCGTTTGATTCACCGTCCAGTGCATTCAAAACCTCCCGCGCGGAGGCATAGCGTTGCTCCGGGTCTTTCATCAACAAACGCATGATGACATTATCCAATACGGGCGGAATATCCGGTCGCCTCACATGCAGGGATACCAGCTCGTTATGGATCACCTTCGAAATAATTTGCGCGACCTGTTCCCCAATGAATGGTGGTTCGCCTATCAGCATTTCATAAAACACTACCCCGAGTGAATAAAGGTCAGAGCGCGGTTGGATTTCTTGCCCCTGGATCATCTCTGGCGACATATACAGGACCGTGCCGAGCATGCCCTCACCCTGTGTCAGGCGAATCTCCTCACGCGCAAAAGCGAGACCAAAGTCCGTGACCTTCACCTGTCCCTGCGGTGTCAGCATGATATTTTCCGGCTTGATATCACGATGGATGATGCCTTGTCCATGTGCATACGCCAACGCTTCAAGCGCCGCCTTCAAGGTCCGCAAAGCTTCTGCAGCTGACCACGGTACAGAACGCTTGCTCATCAGTGTGTGTAAATCGTTGCCGGGAATATATTCAAAGACGATATACTGCCACCCTTGATCTTCCCCCACATCGTAAATGGACATTATGTTTGGATGCGAAAGACGCGCCACCAGGCGCGCCTCTCGTAGGAATCGGGCAGCAGCTTCCGCACCCGAAAAATATTTTGGTGATAAAAACTTAACCGCTACGTCACGATCTAACATCAAGTCGTGGGCCTTGTACACCACGCCCATGCCACCCTCGCCAAGCCACGCGACCAGTTGGTAGCGCTCGCGAATCACAGGCGGCGGGCTGGAAGGGGTTGTCATCGTTGGTTATTTCAAGAGCTTCAAAATCCTGCGGTCGCCAAGGTGTGGAACGGTTATCCCATGGATGCTTTATCTATGAATTAAATCACGGCGTTATCCATTATATCTGTTCTCAAAACGATTTGTACGAAATGATCCAGATACGTCTATCGAAGTACAATCAAGGTTGCGAGACTAGAATACATACGAAAGAGGATCAATGAAACGAACCGTATCCCTGTTATTTGCAACGATCATGCTTATATCCGCTTGTGCGAGTCCTGCCGCATCCACATCCGCGCCTGTTGACCAAGTTGAGGCAACCTCCACGGCACAACCTGCAGATGTTGTCCCTGCGGAAAACACAGCGACCGCCACTTTCACTCCCGAACCGACTTTAACGCCTACGCCGGTGCCGGCATCTCCACATTGGTATTGGACCGTGGATGATTCAGATACAGCAAAGGTCATTGCGGTGAATCAGTTTGGGGAGAAGCGTGAACTCGGCGCATTGGAACAGTTCGATGATTTACACACGACCGCCATATCCCTCGATCATGAACGCGCCCTGCTTTTCCTCGATGCAGACAACGCCTTGCGCGTGTATCTACTCACACCGGATGGCATGCAAAAGATCGCACTTCCATCCGAGCCTTTTTATTTCAACACTGACCTTTGGCAAACCAGCCGTGTGGTCATTGCTGTTTATGAGGATCGCGTTGTCTTCTCGTATGTGACCGAGGGCGGCAGCAATCTCATGCCTGACATGGGTCCAATTTTTCTTGTGGATCTAACAGCGCTTACTACAAAACTGATCGATGAGACGGTCAGCCGCGGCACATACAGTTATAACCGCTATTGGTTCCGTGCTTCACCAGACGGTCGTTCTCTGCGTTACATGAATGGCGATAGGCAGAAAATGCAAGTCCGCGAACTGGATATGGTTACGGGCGAGGCGCGTACGCTTTTCACCACCACAGGTTCATCATTCTACATCCGCACTTCGCCGCAGGGCGACCTCTGGTATCTAGTCGCTGATAATAAGATTGTGGATCTCAATGGAAACCAAACTGCCTTCACGGATGAGGCGCAAGCCGTCCGACCGTTGAAGGATGGCAAAGTTGCTGTATACCCGCACGATTGCGTGGATACTTGCGAGATCAAAGTGCTCACGCCGTTCGGAAACGCCGCGGAACTGACCTATCATTTTCCGTGGACGATCGAGTTTGATTCCATATACAACAGCCTTGATCAAGTATTGCCCGACCAAAGTTTATTAGTGGCAGGTCGACCGTCTGCGTTTCTATCAAAGTCACCGGCAATCGTGGCAGACTATCCCAACTTACTGGGAGAAGATAGTCCGCTCTTCCGTCTCACACCCGATGGGCAGGCGCGCCTCGTGGGAATCTACACGGGCAATAGCTCTGATGATGGACGTTATACACTTTTGAGAGCATCTGACCAGACCTCATTTTTCGTCTACGATGTGATCGCAGATCGTCCACTCTTTGATATACCCATTGACACCAGCTTGGAAGATTATCTTGTAACAGTCAAGTTTCTTGATAATGGCATTATCGTCAATTTGAGCCCGTCCGTGCCGGGTGAAAAGAATGTATATCGATACTTCTATCATGCCTATGTTTATGAAACTTCAACGTCCATCGCATGGGAGGATGTTAATGCCGAGATCGGTACTTGCACCGACCTGCTCAACGATGGGACGCTGGTCTGCTGGTTTTATCAAACCGATCCAACTTCAATCAACTACGATCTGATCCGCTTCGATCCAGTTACTGGCGCAAAGACTCTGCTACTGAAAAATGCCTGGCTGATCGATTTCGTCCCCTAAATATTTGCCAGCGTAGGTTTGAGTATTCCATATAAAAAAACAGCACCTGTCTACTATGACAGGTGCTGTTTTTTCGAAATCATCGAACAACAACACAAGGTAAAATGATTGTGTCCATCTGTCCGAAGCAGATTCGCAACAAGGAACACAACCATGACAGAGTCATCAGCCGCTCGAAAAACACAGGCACTTCCCATTGTAGAAGCTTATGGGAATGTTCAGCTCATTACATCCATCTTCCATTGGTTCATTGCGCTATTATCAGTAAGCCTCATTGCAGGTATATTCATCGTCCTTTCAACAAATGACACCTTTGGCGCAGTCCTGATCGCCATCAGTATATTGCCGATTCTTGCATCCCTGGTTTTGGTCCGTCGTCAAAAATTCGAATTAACCGCGATATGTCTCGCCTTCCTGCTCATCACCATGATCACTCTAATAGCGACAAAAGGTTTGGGTGTCCACCACATCAGTCTGCTTGGGTATCCTGCGATCCTCATTGTTGCCAGCCTCGTCACCCGCAAACGGATCATGGTGATCATCACGTTGTATAACATTCTGTGTGTTGCCTGGCTGGTCTTCGGTGAATTATCCGGGGCGTTTGTGCCAACCGTACTGGTCCGCAGTGTAGTGGGAGATTTTTTCTCGGTTTCGATCATTGTGATCCTGACTGCGATCATGGCGGGCCTGATCACGCATTCACTTTTTCGTAGTTCGTTCCAATTAAAAAAAGAACTTGGTGAACGGGCACTTACTGAACAAAAATATCGCGCCATCTTTGATAATGCCATTGCCGGGATCTTTCAGAGCACGCCAAACGGGCGCTTTATGCAGGTCAACGCTGCCTTGGCGCGCATGTATGGCTATGCTTCGCCGGAAGACATGATCGCTTCAGTAACGGATATTACGACGCAACTGTACGTGGATCCCGAGTTAAGGGTTTCACTTCTTCAACGTCTTGCCAATGGCGAACAGATCAAGAATTTCGAATCACTCGACTATCGCAAGGATGGTTCCACCTTCTGGACTTCCGCGAACATGCAAGAGGTCCGCGATGAGCAGGGGATCCTCAGGTTCTATGAAGGCACGGTGGAGGATATTAGTCTTCGAAAAAGCATGGAGACTGAACGCAGGCAGGTTAACGCTGTCTTGCAGCAATTTAAAAACATCATGGACGAATCCAATGATGCCATTTTTATTATCGACCCCGTCACGAGCCGCTATCTATATTTTAACGGCAGAGCCTGTACGATGCTGGGTTACACTCACGAGGAGTTGAGTGATATGGCTGTGACGAATGTCGCTGCCCATATCGCAAATTTGGATGTCTGGCTTGCACGGGTGGAACTGGTGCGCGAAAACAACGGCTTGATCTTCGAAACAAGTTACCGCAGAAAGGATGGCACCAGCTTCCCGGTGGAGGTAAGCGCCAGGTTACTTGAATACGCTAAGGGTCAGGCGATCGTGGCATTTGTCCGCGATATTACAGAACGCCAGCGGGCTGAGCGTGAGCGCGAAAAACTGATCAGCGATCTCGAAGCCAAAAACAATGAGCTCGAACAATTTACCTACACCGTCTCGCATGACCTCAAGGCGCCCATCATCACCATCAAAGGTTTTCTAGGATTTCTTGAAAAGGATATCGCTGGCAACAAACCAGAGAATGTGCATAAGGATGTCATGCGGATCAACGATGCCGTGGATAAAATGCACAGCCTGTTGAGCGAACTGCTCGAACTCTCGCGCATTGGGCGCATGATGAACGCAGCGGAGTTGATCCCATTCCATGAACTCGTGCAAACTGCCCTAGACAACATCCACGGACGCCTTGCGCCGCGCAATATCACCGTTCAGACTCAGCCGAACCTGCCCGCTGTCCATGGAGATCGTCAGCGTCTGACAGAGGTCCTGCAAAACCTGCTCGATAACGCCGCCAAATATATGGGTGCTCAATCTGATCCGCGCATCGAGATCGGACAGCAGGGCGAAGAGAACCACAACCCGATCTTCTATGTCAAAGACAACGGTATCGGCATCGCCCCCCAATATCATGAACGCATCTTCGGACTTTTCAATAAGCTTGACCCCAAATCAGAAGGTACTGGCATTGGGCTTGCCCTCGTGAAGCGCATCGTGGAAGTCCACGGCGGCAGGATCTGGCTTGAAAGCGACGGCGTGCCGGGCAAAGGTTCCACCTTTTACTTTACGCTGGCAGGCAGTTAAGCGCTTCAAGCAAGTTTTCATACAGGCAACTGTGATAAGAAACAGGCAGATAAAAAATCAGGACGGCAATTTCGCCGTCCTGATTTTTTAATATGGGATTTTGGTTACGGCAATTCCTCAAAGTGGAAATTGTCGAAGGCAACACCGAGCGAGTGCATCCCGACCAACAAGCCGACATTACCGCTGCCAGAATCAACATTCATGGTGCGACCGCCCTTGTTGTTCATGGTAACCGTCAATGACATCTGGCCGTTCTCGGTCTTCATAACCACATCGATATGGTTGACGCTCCTGCCTGCCTTGACCCATCCCTCAACCCAACCATCAGTAATGGCGTCCCAACCAATCCCGCCAGCTTCTGCGGGATCAAAGGTCCAGACCCCGTAGGCTTGCCAGGTTAAAAGTTCAAGATCAATAAATTTACCGTCGTTCTCGCGCAGCAACAGGCCAAAGCCGCGGTCTGATTGACCTTCTATGAACCAGGTATCCACAGACATCTTGTAGTTCTTCGCAGTCCCACATTGACTGCAGATCGCATAATAGGCATTGTATGTGTTTGCAATTGGATACGGTCCCATCAGCAGCGTGCCATCGCTTACTTTGCAAAAATCACACTTGAAGAGTCCGTTGTCAGTGCTGAAGTCTTCATCGATAATGATCGGACCGGTCGTTGGTGTGATCGTGGGGACGGGCGTATCGGTTGGCACGGGAGTATCCGTTGCAGTGGGCGGGGGGATTGTAGGCACGGCGGTATCAGTGGCTGGCGGGGGCGGTGGGACTGTGTCCACAGGTTTTTCCGCTGGTGCAGTTTCACCACAGGCGCTGAGCAGCAAGAACAAGAACAGGGTAAAACACATAAAACGTTTCATTTTTGTCTCCTTTTTTCAATGGTTCTTAAATAAATCACGATATATACATTACAGCACCTTGAAACTGCCAAAACAAGCTAAAAGACTGCCAAAAGACGCCAATGTTTGCCTAAACAGATGTATTTAAATCTGATCGTCTGGTTTTGTGCGAAAGATTTGAGCAGCGAAGTGATTTGGCTGTTAGCGGCGACTGATGAAGCTGTCTCTGTAACATTCGATGTGTGCATACCTCGCTCGAAAGTGAACTTGGCAAAGGCACTACATTTTATTTCACGGTGCTAGGCATAAGCGTTGGCTTCGTTCAAGTCAGTCTTCATATGTTGCGCCTGATTTGCTTTAAAACTAAATAAATCCTTGCTGAGGAAGCCATTTGGACGAAAAATCAGGGCGGCACAGTCTTTGCCGCCCTGACAATTATATAAATGCCTATGGCAACTCCTCAAAGTGGAAGTTGTCGAAAGCGGAGCTAGTGTGGTAAGTGCCAACATATAACCCGACCTGACCATTTCCTGCCGGAAGGTCGACGGTACGGCGAACCTTCTCGTTAATGGATATGCTTAATTGGGTCTTACCGTCGGCTGTTCGCACAATGACCTCGAGATTATTGATGCCCCTTCCAGCGCGCAGTCCGCCTTCGCTCCATCCGCCCATGAGGGATTCCCAACCGCGCCCGCCAGCCACCGACGTGTCAAAACTAAATACGTTGTAAACTAACCAAGTGGAAGTAGCCAGGAAAATTGGGGCGTCGCTATCCTCACGGAGAAGCAAGCCGAAACCAAAGTCGGAACGTCCATCTGCGTACCAGGTATCCACGGACATCTTGTAATTAGTGGCAACCCCGCAGTCACTGCACAGCGCGAAAAAAGGTTTGTAAGAGTCTACTGGAGTAAATGGACCCATTATGAGCGCGCCATCTTTGACAACGCAAGAATCACATTGAAATCTGCCGCTATCGGTGCTGAAATCGTCGTCAACAATGATCGGACCGGTTGTTGGTGTGATCGTGGGAACGGGCGTATCAGTAGGAGTAGGCGTGTCGGTGGTAGTGGGTGGCGGGATGGTAGGTACAGCTGTGTCAGTGGCCGGCGGGGGAACTGTATCCGCAGGTTTTGCCGCTGGCGCAGTTCCACCACAAGCGATGAGAAGCAGGATTAGGAATAGGCTGAAGTACATTAAGCGTTTCATATGAAAATCTCCTCCCGACTAAATATCTCTTGCAACCCCTTGCTCGAATGATGAGGTTAGTTGCAGAAAAACTTGGTTCCAGTGTACAACAATTTTTGCCACAATTGAAGTGACTTTTATCACCTTATAGGATTTCTATTAAAGTTGAGACGGTCATGCGTGACCAGGCAAAGGCTTGACGTTTTATTTCACGTTGCGGACCCCTCGACTTTGGCTATTTAGTTGTAGGGAATTGAAAAGAGGAAGCCTTCCGAGTAAAGTTGAGTTGCGAGACAAAACTTGATCGGGAGGCTTCCATGATTAAGAATAGCACACAGTCG
>Ga0137333_1000415_pt1 | contig 11255 bp, 7 predicted proteins | sample EasRivERMLT231_2_FD_102286 | JGI IMG/M metagenome (GOLD analysis project Ga0137333, IMG submission 102286) | Soil microbial communities from meander-bound floodplain in the East River, Colorado, USA - East River MetaG ERMLT231_2 | ecosystem: Environmental > Terrestrial > Soil > Floodplain ... | reverse complement strand
GAAGATTGGCGTAGATTAGCGGACTCAAATATTCACCTTACCAAAAACATTATTCCTGATAGAATAACCAAAGAAGAAGCCCTTCACCGGGCTTCTTCCATGTAACCACATCAAGGATATCCATTTTCAATGCACTATAACTTTCGCCTATTTTGGCGCACATTCTACCGCTCGTTCTTCGACTCAAAAAACACCCCCGCCCGACTCACCCGAAAACGAATCATCTTTCTGGCATTATTCTACATAGTCTGGATTCCCGGCTCGTTGATGCACTGGTTCTTCTTCTGGCTTGATGACATTCTCTTCCCCGCTTACAAGACCCAACCCATCAATAAACCGTTATTCATTTTGGGCAATCTGCGCAGCGGCTCTACATTTTTACACCGCCTGCTCTCCCGTGACTCAGAAACTTTCACCAGCCTGACCACCTGGGATATCTATCTCACCCCTTCCGTTACCCAAAAGAAGATCACGCAGTTCTTTGCCCGCCTCGATAATAAACTCGGCGGTCATGTGCGTCGCGCATTACACGCCTTTGACCGCGCTACATTGGGCAAGATCAAGATCCATCAGATCTCATTCTTCCAACCCGAAGAGGACGAGAACATCCACCTGCACATTTGGGACGGCTTCTTCGTTACCTTCCTCTTCCCGTTCATGGACGAGTTCCCCAACTATCAGCATTTCGACGAAGCCTTATCGCCCGAGCACAAACGCCGCATCATGACCTTTTACAGATCCATGATCCAGCGTCACATGTATGCCACCGGCAAAAAATATTATGTAGCGAAGAATCCGGCCTTCAGCGCCAAGATCGAAACACTTGCTGAATTCTTTCCCGAAGCCCGTATTATTTATCTCGCGCGCAATCCGTTGGATATGCTCCCATCCACCGTTTCATGGATCAACTACGCCCGCCGTCAATTCACCGACCCCAAAGAGAAGTGGCTATATCTGGATGAGATCAAAGACCTGACTCAATACTGGTATCGCCATCCGCTCAAATATCTGGACGCGCATCCTTCCCCCCGCAACCTGATCCTCAACTACGACGACCTGATCCAACGCCCGGAAGCGGTCCTGCGTGCGTTCTATGAGCAATTCGGCTACCCCGATAAACCCGGCTTGGAGATCATCGTTGACGAAGCCGTAAAAGAGACCATGTCCTTCAACAGCGATCATGTGTATTCGTATGAAGAAATGGGCTTCACTCGCGAACAGATTATTGAGTTGTATCCCGAAATATTTGAGCGGTTTGGCTTCGAAAAGCGTGAACCGATCCGATCCAACGCGGAGAAATACTCCGCCCACATCCCCACTACTGATTAAACGAATTGCCCGAAGGAAAACCTTCGGGCAATTTTTTATTCTGAAGACTTCTTCGTCCGTGTCGCTGGCTTCTTTTTCGGAGTCGGCGTTTTTGTTGTCGGTTTATTGGCTGAGGCTTTCTTCACCTCTACCGATTTGGTTGTTGCTTTGGAAACTTTCTTCACACGCGGAGCTATCGGCTCTTCAGTAGTTTCTTCAAGATCAGCTTGCGGCTTCGGTTGAGTAGAGATCGCATATTCTTCTTCCCAGTCTTCAGCAACTTGCAAGTTAATTGCTTTGTAACGCGCCATCAAAATGATCGCACCAGTGATCGCCATCAGCCCTGAAACTACCGCTGAATAGCTAATACCCAGACCGGCGATCTTGGGTTGATCAGGGCGGAAGAATTCGATCCACGCCCGCCCGATACCTGCCAGCAACAACCAGCCGGCAAAGATCGTACCGGGTTTGATGTCTTTTTCATAACGGCGCCAGATCCATAACAATAAACCTGCCGCGGCAAAGTTCCATAACATTTCGTAAGCAAACGTCGGATGAAAGCGCGTCGTCTCAACCGGATATTTGACCAGATCCTGAAATTGAACGAGACGATGCTGCGCACTGATGGGAATACCCCACGGCAATGTCGTCGGTGGACCATATAGTTCCTGATTAATGAAATTTGCGATCCGCCCAATCGCCTGCCCGACCAACATGGCTGGTCCAGCCGCATCCAGAAAGAGCCAGGCATCCAACTTGTTTTTATTGAGATAGAAAATCAGCGTAGCGCCGCCCAATAACAAGCCACCAAAAATATGCAAGCCGCCATTCCAAATCTTGAATATTTCTGCAGGGTCATTGGCATAACGGGTATCACCGCCGAGAGTGGCATTGATCACGAACCATAAACGTGCGCCCAAAATGCCGATGGGCAAGACCCAGATCAATGCGTCCCAGATCGTATCGCTGTTTTCCCTATTACGCTTGAGCACACGTTCAACCATCAATGAACCAACGATCACACCCAACATCACGATCACGCCATACCAACGCAGGGAAAATCCGCCAATTGTAAAGATCACAGGATCTATCATGTACACCTCTGGAAAGTTATTTTCAGGCATTATAACATTCAAGGGTTGGCGAGGAGGCAGGCGACTTGGATACAGATAATAAAGAGAGAAAACCATTTATTACATCTGTAACCATCCTTTTGTGACTTTTTTCACATCCCACCTTAATCTTATATGCTTACAATCGGGGTCAACGTTTACCTTTAATGTAATGGTTTTATAGGATAACCAAAATGCTCAAGATCAATCGCCAAACCGATTATGCCGTCCGTGTCGTCCTTGCCCTTGCCAAACGTGGTGAGGATATTCGTCTTTCAACTGCGGAAATCCAGCAGGAGATGCTGATCCCCCCAGCGTTGATGACTCGCATTGTCGCACAGCTTGCGCGTGAAGGGTTGGTCAACACCTATCCCGGCCGTGATGGCGGACTCATGCTCCCCCGTCCCGCGTCCCAGATCACGCTCAAGGATATAGTCGAAGCGTTCGAGGGGCCGATCCTGCTTTCGGAGTGCTTGCAGGCCAAGGGTGAGGATGATTGCCCATTCCGCACCAATTGCCCGGTCCGTTCGAAGTGGGGCCGCGTCCAGGTGGCGATGCTCCGTGAGATGGCATCCATCACATTTGAAGACCTGGTACAGGAAGCAGTTGGCATTCCCATGGTGATGCCAAGTTTTGTTTAGTTAATTATGTTTCACATGTCACCCTGAGCGCCAGCGAAGGGTCTCTACGATAATTTCAGAGATTCTTCGCTTCGCTCAGAATGACATTTCGCAAGACACGCAAATATTTTTTGAAGGAGAGTCTATGGACCTAGTTACACTTTCTCGATTGCAGTTTGCTCTCACAACCGTCTACCACTGGCTGTTCGTACCGTTGACGCTGGGGATGGGTTGGTTCGTGGCGTTCATGCAAACTCGCTATTACCAGACCGGGGACGAAACCTGGCGCAAGATGTCCAAGTTCTGGGGTAAATTGTTCCTGATCAACTTCGCCATCGGCGTAGTGACAGGTATCGTGCAGGAATTCCAGTTCGGCATGAACTGGAGTGAATATTCCCGCTACGTCGGTGATATTTTCGGCGCACCGCTTGCCATCGAAGCTTTGCTGGCTTTCTTTATGGAATCCACATTCCTTGGCATTTGGGTTTTCGGTGAGGGGCGCGTTCCTCAAAAAGTTCATCTCGCTTCGATCTGGCTTGTCGCCATCGGTTCGAACCTGTCTGCGCTCTGGATTCTGCTCGCAAACGGCTGGATGCAACACCCCGTTGGCTATGTGATCAATGAAGTCAACGGTCGTGCAGAATTGGTGAACTTCTTTGCACTGATCAGCAACCCTCGCGGCTGGATCTTCTTCTGGCACACGATTTCGGATGGGGTGCTCATGGCGGCTATGGTGCTCATCGCAGTCAGTGGTTACCATATCTTCCGCAAGCAGAATGTCGATCTCTTCAAACGTTCATTCGTCATCGGCTCTGTGGTTGGGTTGATCGCTGGCGTGCTGGTCTTTCTCGGCGGACATACCATGGGTCAATACATGTACGAAACCCAACCGATGAAATTCGCAGCCATCGAAGCGCACTGGGAGACATCCCAACCTGCGGACTTTTCGATCATCACGATCGGTGATCTCAGTGGCAAGCGTGAAGTCTGGTCGTGGCGTATGCCGGCAGTTTTGAGTTTCCTCGCCTGTAATAATTTCGATTGCAAAGTGACTGGCGTCTATGATATCCAGGCGGAGTATGAAGCCGCCTACGGACCCGGCGATTACATCCCATTGATGGTTGTCACCTATTGGACCTTCCGTATCATGATGACCTTCGGCTTTATCATGATGGGCATTACTGCCTACTTCGTTTGGGCAAATCTGCGCGGCGACATCACCAAAGCCAAATGGATGAAATGGACGCCGGCCCTGCTTATTCTCCCGTATCTCGCGAACGCCAGTGGCTGGATCCTGACTGAAATGGGTCGCCAACCCTGGATCGTTCAAGGCTTGCTTAAAGTGCAAGATGCAGTTTCACCGAACCTCACCACGGTTGACCTGCTCATATCATTGATCGGATATACAGTTGTCTACGGTTCACTGGCAGTTGCCATGGTCAAGCTTATGCTCAAGTACGCCAAAGCCGGACCTGATGCCGCCATGCACGAATCTGTTGACGTTGCTCCCGCCCTCGTCGGCGCGGATGACTAAGTCGGAGGCTTAAGATGTCTTACGAATTTCTCCAAACCCTTTGGTTTATCCTGATCGCCGTGTTATGGATCGGCTTCTTCTTCCTGGAAGGTTTCGATTTCGGCGTGGGAATGCTCCTCCCCTTCCTCGGCAAGAAAGATGTAGAACGCCGTGCCATCATCAACTCCATCGGTTCCGTCTGGGATGGAAATGAAGTGTGGCTGCTCACCGCCGGCGGCGCAACCTTCGCGGCTTTCCCGCATTGGTATGCCACCATGTTCAGCGGTTTCTATCTTGCCTTGTTCCTGCTGTTGGTCGGTTTGATCCTGCGCGGTATCTCTTTTGAATATCGCTCAAAAGATGCCGCTCCCGCCTGGCGCAATCGCTTCGACTGGATGATCGCAATTGGTTCATTCATGTCCGCCCTGTTGCTCGGCGCAGCTTTTGCCAACCTTGCGCGCGGTGTACCGATCAATGCCGATATGATGTTCACCGGCAATCTGTTCACTCTGCTCAACCCCTACGGTTTGCTCGGCGGTTTGACCACCGTTGCCATCTTCCTGCTTCACGGCGCAAATTTCCTCGGGCTCAAACTCGAAGGTGAACTCCGAGAACGCGTGAATACCTTTGCCAAGAAACTCTGGGTTGTAACCACAGTGCTCTATATCGCCCTCGGTGTCTTCACCTATGCGGCTGGTTTCTGGGCACGCGGCATTGTCAACCCTGGCATCGTCCCGATCGCTGCAGTGGCAGTCCTGTTGGTCGCTGGCTATTTCATCAATCGAAAGATGGAAGGTTGGTCCTTCATCATGGTGGCGCTCAACATCGTGCTGACCCAGGTCACGTTCTTCTCGATGACCTTCCCCAACGTGATGCTCTCCACCACCAACCCCGCATATAGCCTCACCATCTATAACGCTTCATCATCGCAATACACGCTGACGGTCATGTCCATCGTCGCTTTGATCTTCGTCCCGATCGTGCTCGCCTACCAAGGCTGGACCTACTACATGTTCCGCAAACGCATCAGCAACGACAAGAAAGAACTCGTGTACTAAACCAATATCGTTCGTATAATTGGAAGGTTGCTGGATTCATCTCCTCAACCTTCCAACTTTTTAACCCACCTGGAACTTGAAACCTGACACTTTTATCATGCATCGCAGACTACTAACTCTTACCCGTGACACGCGCTTCGCACTCCTCTTAACGGTTCTTTCTGGACTTGTAGCTGGTCTGTTGACAATAGGCCAAGCCTACCTCGTCAGCAGCACTGTCAATGGCGTCTTCCTAAATGGACAAACTCTCGCTGAAGTTTTCCACTGGTTGAAACTGATTCTTTTCATCATCGCAGGGCGTGCCTTGTTGGCTTGGGTCAATGAAGTCAGCGCAAATGCCGTTGCCGTGAAGATCAAAACCGACCTACGCGAACGACTCTTCAACCATATCCTGAATCTCGGTCCCGCCTACACACGCGGACAACGCACCGGTGAACTGACCACCGCCGCTGTCGAAGGCATCGAAGCGCTGGATGCATATTACAGCCAGTATCTCCCTCAACTCGTTATTTCAACACTGGTCCCCATCAGCATCCTCATCTTCGTCTTCCCCATGGATCTGTTATCGGGAATTATTCTGCTCATCACTGCCCCGCTTATTCCCTTCTTCATGATCATGATCGGCAAAGGCGCGGAAACTGTTACAAAAAGACAATATGAAACATTATCGCGTTTATCTGCACACTTCCTCGATAGTCTGCAAGGACTAACCACTCTTAAGTTATTTGGTCGCGGCAAGGCACATGCCAAAAACATCGAGCAGGTCAGCAACCAATTCCGTGATCGGACCCTTGAGGTTCTGCGCATTACCTTCCTTTCTGCGCTTGCACTCGAATTGTTAGCCACGCTCAGCACAGCCGTTATCGCCGTCGAGATCGGTTTCCGTTTGTTATATGCCAAAATGGAATTCCGCGAAGCCTTCTTCCTGCTCATCCTTGCCCCCGAATTCTATATGCCCTTGCGCATGCTCGGCGCACGTTTCCACGCAGGCATGTCTGGCACAACCGCGGCGAAACGCATTTTCGAAATCCTTGATATTCCCATTCCAGAGTCAAACGTCAAAGGTCAAACGTCAAAGGTCGAAGACGCTGGGCTTACGAGTTTCGACAGCCGACTCGAAAACATCTCATTCTCTTATCCAGATGAAACATCTCCCGCCCTTGAAAACATCAACTTCGAAATAAAAGCGGGGCAACACATCGCCCTCGTTGGCAAAACTGGCGCAGGGAAGTCAACGCTCGTCAATTTGCTACTGGGATTCATTCAGCCATCATCAGGCAGTATACAGATAAACTCTATTCCGCATTCTGTATTCCGCATTCATCATTTAATTTCCTGGGTTCCACAACGACCACATTTATTTCACGACACGCTTTCAGCCAATATCCGTCTCGGCAAACCGGATGCAACGCATGAAGAAGTCATCGAAGCTGCTAAAGCTGCTCATCTGCATGAATTCATTGAAACGCTTCCTGATAAATATGAAACCATCATCGGCGAAAGCGGAGCGCGTCTCAGCGGCGGACAGGCACAACGCCTCGCGCTGGCGCGCGCCTTTCTGAAGAATGCACCGCTGCTCATCCTCGATGAACCTACATCCAGCCTTGACCCTGAGACCGAATCCTTGCTCGAAGAATCCACGCGCCGCCTCATGCATGGACGTACCGTCATCACCATCGCACATCGCCTCAACACTATCTTCAAAGCGGACCAGATCATCGTGCTCGCAGAAGGTCGCATCATTGAGCAAGGCACACATCGCGAATTGCTTGATCAAAACGGTGCATATGCAGGAATGGTCAAAACATATCGAGTCGAAAGTCAAACGTCAAAAGTCGCATCACAAGCGAAGACGCTGGACGCTCAACGTTTGACTCCTCAAACTCAAACCTTAATCAACAATCGTCAATCGCAAATCGCAAATCGTAAATCGCCAATCTTAAATCGTCTTCTCTCCTTCCTCGACGGTTCGTGGAACTGGGTGGCGCTTTCCATTCTTCTCAGCACGCTCACTATCGGTTCGAGCGTTGCGCTTATTGGCACATCAGCATGGTTGATCTCCACCTCTGCGCTTCATCCATCCATCGCGGATCTCGGTGTCTCGGTCGTTGGCGTGCGTTTCTTCGGCATCAGCCGCGGCATTTTTCGTTACCTTGAACGGCTCGTCTCGCACAACGTCACATTCCGTTTGCTTGCCCGTTTGCGCGTTTGGTTCTACGAAAAGCTTGAGCCCCTCGCCCCCGCCCGCCTGATGGAATACAAAAGCGGAGATCTGTTGGCGCGCGTTATCGGTGATGTGGAAACGCTGGAAAATTTCTACGTTCGCGTTGTCTCGCCAGCATTGACCGCCGTACTCGTTGGACTCGTCGTATCCATCTTCTTCGCATCTTTCTACCCGCTCATTGCTCTAGTCCTAATTGGTTTTTTCTTCACCTTGGGTTTGATACCGCCACTCCTCTCTCAGATCATCAGTCGCAAACCCGGGCAAAGACTCATCACCCAACGCGCTGAGATCCAATCTCAGCTTGTAGATGGCATCCAAGGTCTCGCAGACCTACTCGCCTTTGGTCGCGGAAAAGATCGCGCTGCACAAATCGCCTTAACTGGCTATCAATATGGAGCAACACAAAAACAAATGGCGCACATCAGTGGAGTCCATTCAGGGCTTTCCACCTTATTAACCAATCTCGGTCTATGGCTGATGCTTGTGCTGGTTATCCCGCAGGTGACCGCGGGTGACATCAAAGGCGTGATGCTCGGCACATTCGCATTGATGACATTCGCATCGTTCGAAGCGGTCAATCCCCTGCCCCTTGCAGCTCAAATGTGGAACTCTTCGCGTGAAGCCGCAAAACGATTGTTTGAGGTGGTGGATGCAGAGCCAGTTGTAAAAGACGATATTCGAGATTCGATAGTAGATATTCGATCATCGAGTATCGAACTATCGAATATCACCTACTCTTATCCCAACCAAACCACGCCCGCATTAAAAGATCTGTCCTTCACTATTCCTCAAGGCAAATCCATCGCCATCGTTGGACCAAGCGGGGCAGGCAAGAGCACCATCGCAAATTTATTGCTCAGATTCTGGGATTATGATTCAGGAGAAATAAGTTTGGGCGGAGCGTCGCTCAAGTCGCTGAATCAGGATGAAGTCAGAAAAAGATGCGGGCTTGTCTCACAGAACAGCTATTTCTTCAATACATCCATCCGTGAAAATTTACGGCTGGCGCGTCCATCCATGAGTCAGGATGAAATGGAATCCGCCGCACGCGCTGCACAGATCCATGAATTGATCGCCGGCTTGCCCAAAGGCTATGATACGTTTATTGGCGAGCAGGGACTGAGACTCTCTGGCGGCGAACGACAGAGACTGGCGATCGCAAGGATGTTGTTAAAAGATGCGCCGATCTTGATCTTCGATGAACCCACTGCCAACCTTGACCCATTGACCGAGAAACAGGTGCTGGATACGCTTTTCCATGTGATGCGTGGGAAAACATCCCTGCTCATCACCCATCGCCTGGTGGGGCTTGAAAACATGGATGAGATCCTGGTTCTGGAAAATGGCAGGCTCAATCAACGCGGCACGCAGCATGAATTGTTGAGTCAAGGAGGTTTGTACCAACGACTATGGGATCTGCAAAATCAAATTTTGACAGATGACTTAAACAGGTAAAATTATTTTATGCGTACGTTCGAACAACATATCTTCATTGACCGCCGTAAGGCTGAGATCTATGACCATATCGCGGAGCCGATCAACATGATCGGGCTTCAACCTTTGCTGACGACCATTGATGTTATGAAGGAACAAACAGATGAAAACGGGATCATCCTGCGTCCGTTCTATACGGTGGAAGTGTTCCGCTGGGCTGGCATCCCGCTGATGCGGAATCGTATCTATTCGGTGATCCATCTCACCAAGCCCAGGGACGAGCTTGAATTTCATGTGTTCAGCAAACCGAACATCAAGATCGTCTTTAAATATGCGCTGGTGCAATACAACGACCTGCGAACGCATATCACTCAAACGATCAATTTTGAGCGGGTAAGTAAATTGTTGGAAGGCTTTGTCTTCGATCAAGCTGTAAAAGCCCAGCGCGCCCTTCTGACAAATTTGAAAGTTAGGCTCGAAAAGAATTGAACCCTTGTGCTTGCATCGCCTCATTGAACATGCTATAATCTATGAAAATCCCCGCATACTTACAAACTCATTGATTGCGCAATCCGTATGTACGGCGATTCAACCTGCACGGGTTCCGCGTAAGCCGAATTTGAACGAAACTCCTCACTCACGCACAAACTAAGGGACTCCCCCAGCCTGCCCGTTCGGGCTCTGCTGGTTAGATCGACATTCCATCATTCCACCACTAAACGAGAAACGAAACATGAAAATACTTGAACTTGAGAACGAACCTCTTTCCAAACTGCGCGGTATGGCGAAGACTCTGAATATTCCCAACGCCAATCGCCTAAAGAAAGAGACCCTTGCCATGATGATCCGTGAGGCGGAGGCGCAGAAGGAAGGCATTGAACTGCGCGGCGGTATTCTGGAGATCATGAGCGAAGGCATCGGCTTCCTGAGAGCCACGAACTATCGGATCAGCGACCAGGATGTGTACGTTTCACAGGCGCAGTTGAGACGACACGACCTGCGGGCAGGCGACCTGGTTATTGGACAGGTACGTCCACCCCGCGAGAGCGAAAGACACTTCGGTTTGCTCAAAGTAGAATCGATCAACGGCGTGGATCCCGAAGAAGCAGCCCGTCGTCCGGTTTTCGAGAACTTAACTCCGATATTCCCTGAAAAAAGATTTGACCTCGAAACCGACCACGATACACTGGCGCCGCGTTTGATCAACCTGATCGCTCCCATTGGTCGAGGACAACGTGGTTTGATCGTTTCACCACCCAAGGCGGGAAAAACTACAATTCTCAAGCAAATTGCGAATTCAATTTCAACCAAATATCCAGATGTACATTTGATCGTAGCCCTCATCGGTGAACGCCCCGAAGAAGTGACCGATATGGATCGCTCCGTGGACGCCGAAGTGGTGGCTTCCACTTTCGATGAGCCGGTGACATCCCACGTCCGCACGGCGGAACTGGCATTAGATAGAGCTAAGAGATTGGTGGAGATCGGTCGCCACGTGGTAATCTTGATGGACTCGATCACACGTCTCGCGCGTGCGTACAACCTGGTTGTGAACCCTTCCGGGCGCACACTTTCGGGTGGTATGGATCCTTCGGCTTTATACCCGCCCAAGCGTTTCTTTGGCGCGGCACGTAACATTGAAGAAGGCGGCTCGTTGACCATCATCGCGACCTGTCTTGTGGATACCGGCTCCCGTCTTGATGATGTGGTGTACGAAGAATTCAAAGGCACCGGCAACATGGAATTGATTCTCTCTCGCAAATTGCAGGAGCGCCGTATCTTCCCAGCAGTGGATATCGAACGCTCGTCCACGCGCCGCGAGGACCTGTTACTTGGCCCCGATCTTCTCCAGCGGGTCTGGCTTATGCGACGCATGTTCATTCAAATGATCTCGCCTCCGCCTCAGGGCGCAGGTATGGATCATTCCGTAGCCACTGAAGCCATCCTCACACGTATGGAACGCGCGAAAAATAATATTGAATTTCT
>Ga0137333_1000412_pt1 | contig 11337 bp, 14 predicted proteins | sample EasRivERMLT231_2_FD_102286 | JGI IMG/M metagenome (GOLD analysis project Ga0137333, IMG submission 102286) | Soil microbial communities from meander-bound floodplain in the East River, Colorado, USA - East River MetaG ERMLT231_2 | ecosystem: Environmental > Terrestrial > Soil > Floodplain ... | reverse complement strand
GGTGTAGCGATACTGGCCGACAGCCAGGAAGATATGAGCATCCGACAGAGCCCATAAGCTGCGCTTCTGGCCGGTTTGATCTTGATCCTCTTCCCGAAGGATTTCATTTAGAGCAAGCACTCCATCGCGCATGTGATTGAAGTCGGGCTGAACGCCCGGCTTTACGGCACGCACCGCCCGGAGGGCTTGCTCTACAATCGTGTTTCGCTTAATAGTGAAATTAGCAGTGGTGCCAGTAGCCATAATGAATTACACTCCCGTCGCAAACGTGTCTACGAGCACTAAGATAGCAGCCAAGATCACAGCGTCACTAGAACCTGTGATTTGCGCCACGGTGAACGCAGAGTCTTGACCAAGTAAAGCAGACAGCATGCGGAGGGATTCTTTATCCGGTTCCGCAAGCGCAGCAGCCGCCCATGTTAATCGATTTGCATGATTCGGCGTGCTACCAGCTTCAGTGCGGATAACCTCAGCCGCCACGGTAATACCGATTGAAACTCTGCTTCTCAGCGCCGTGTCACTTCTCAACTCAAAAAGCTCTAAATACGTTGCCATGTTTCCGTTCCCTTATGACCCAAACACATTTGACTGATTCTGAAATACAAACAACCGCCCATGCGTACATAATGCCACCCTAATTCCATCACATACATAAGGTGGATTGAAAATGGACTCTTCTGGCATCACAAGCTGTCCACTTGAAATTCCCGGCCCAAACGAATTGATACGCCGCTCATACAGAGGCGTGCCGTCTATCCGAGTAAGTAACACTCTATCTCCGATCACAATGTCTCCATCTGGATCGGTCCACACAATCTTCGATATCTTAAACAAGCCCTGAAAAACATCTCCCGTCGTAATCGGTTCGATTACAATTGGATTTGGGGCAAAAACAATTGCCAAGTGCGCTGTCTCCTCTTATGTCGTTTTGAACGGTGGGTTGTTGTCTACGTAAATGTAAAGCACCCCTCCACCAAGAACGTCCACGATGAGGCCGTCCAGGAATAGAGGTGGACTGAAATCAGATTCAACACTTGCTACAAGCTCGCCTATAGTGCCAAGACTTGTTAAGGTTTCTTTCCACTTCTGCACACTACGTCGATCTTGAATAGATGCAACGTGGTCATCGGTCGCGTGTCCAACTGCATCCCACCGAATCTTTGTAACTCGCAAGGGATGAGTGAGCAGTGGAGTAGCCGACACCGTATCGACAATGATTGGATTTTGCTGAAGAAGGTTTCCCATTTTGTTTCCTTTTATACTAAATCTTTACTGCGAAAGTTGGTTGGTGCTGTAACGTAGATCGATTCAATGCGCTGAAAATCTTCCAAGGTATTCACATCGAAGCGCATGTGTGGATATGCAAATTCAGCGGGACACTTGCACGTCAACACCTTATCATTTGCGAATGCCCACAGGTGGGGATGTTCACGAAGTAGCGGATATTTCACCTTCTTGTCTAGCCGCTCCATAAGCGTCCGGGTGTACACCTCCGCCCCTAATCCCCCTGGATACCCGTTGTTATGTATGTTGCGGTCAAGATTGCTAAATAAATACTCATTACTAGACGCATCGATTGCCATGCTTATGATTCGATCAATCTCATCAGGATCAACACAGGGATTGTCTCCCGGCACACGCACAATCAAATCAGCCTCGGTCATCCACGCTGCATAAGCATAACGGCCAATCAAATCACCTGACTCGCCTTCCCATTGAAGGGCGATCACGCCTAGATCAGCAGCCGTGTTAATAAGCACAGCATTGCCTTCTTCAGCAGGGATAGTGAGCACCATGCGCGTGATTCGCTTAGACTGCTTCACTCGATTCAGCACATGCCAAAGCATTGGCTTGCCTGCGAGCAGGCGAGCACTCTTACCAGGGAGCCTTGTGCTTCCCATTCTCGCTTGCACAATTGCAACAATGTTCATGCTTCTTGTGAAGCTCCGTTGAAGGGGCTGGTGTTGCGTAGTCGCTTGATTGATTCTTGCTCACAATCCAACACATGAATATAATCGAAGCCCCGTGCCTGCTCAAAAGTGCGGATCTCCGATACGAGCTTTTTGAAACCCGCAGGTTCGATGCTCATGGATTGATCGGAGCCCTTCATCGTGCGGTCAAGTGTGATGTGGCGTTCAATAACCTTCGCACCCATTGCCACAGCGCAAAGCGTTGTCCATAAGCCCGCCTCATGACCTGAATAACCGATTACAAATTCAGGAAACATCAGCTTCATTCGATGCAACCGATTAAGATTCAGTGTTCCCGGCTGCGCGGGATAGCTAGAGGTGCAGACAAGCAACGCTAGCTCAGGTACGTGATGTTCAAGCAGTCCAACCGCCTTATTGATATCAAGAGGGCTGCACATGCCAGTGCTCATCACTACAGGAAGTTTAAAGCTAGCAATATGCTCCACCAGCTCAAGGTTCGTCACGGATGCTGAAGCGATCTTGATGAAGGTCGCTCCTAGATTAAACACTGTGTCGGCTGCGTTGATGTCCCACGGAGAAGCGGAAAACAAGATTCCCGCATTCTTGCAGTGGTCCACAATCCTGTAGTAATCAGTTGACTCCAGCTCTATCCTCTGCCGATAGGCGAGATAGGTCATGCGCACACCCCAAGGCGTATCTCGCTCCTGATTCCATAGATGTGGCGGTAGGGACATGTGTGGAGTGCGCTTCTGAAACTTCACAGCGTCACAGCCCGCATCGGCGGCTGCATCAACTAATCGCTTTGCTAGGTCCAAGTCGCCGTTGTGATTTATTCCTGCCTCAGCAATTACAAAGGTATGCTCAGATTGAAACATTTTTCGACTCCTCCGAAGAGTTTTCGACATGCCATTGACAATCCCAAAGACGATTCATAAGCGACTCACCATAAAACTTGATGCTTTTCAGCAAGCCATCCAAGTGCCCGGCGTCAGCCAAGTCTAGGGTTTGTTGTGCAAACTCTAAGAAGGAGGGAGTGGTTAGAATATTCTCACCGTTGATTTCCACCTCCGCATAATCGAAAGTGATACTCTCTCCCGCAATCCCTTTAGCGTGTGTCTGATCCTTACCAGCTACCATCAGGTCTAAGCCAAAGACATGAAAATCCGTAAAGCCTAGATTCATGGCAACCGAGATAGAGGTGATAGTGACGCTCCCGCCAGCGTTGATCACAGTGGCGACAGTGTAGCCATTCTGTGCGCGGAAGGTGCGCATTTTATCATTCTCTTTGGTGTCGAAAATATAACACTCACCATCCTTCAACATTTGGATCAAAGATGGACGAGTAACCGACGCGAGCAGATATCTCACTCCCGGCTGTAGGTGTGTGAAGGATTTCTCTTGCTCTTCCGAACAGTCCAACGACACAACGTAATCCGGTGCGATTCCTTGAATCGCGCACCACGGATACATACGGGCAATAGTTATTAGAGGGTAGCCCTGTGCCTGTAAATCTTTAATTTGCTGCACCTGAGAATCAACTGAGGGTCCGCCACCGAGAATGATCACATCCCCAGACGATTTCCCCGACAGCTCATAGATATCGGGAATCTTCGCGGCTAAGTTTTCCTTCACGTTGCTGTACAGCAGCTTCGGGGTAAACTTACAAACCCCACGGAACCGAGGGGCCTTTCGGGTTTCACGATGAAATATCATATCAGTGATATGTTCCACCCACTCTTGAGGCTTTTCAGGTTGCCACTCTGAATTATCCCCGGCCCACTGCCAAAGGGACTTAATATCTTCATCTATGTAGACTTCGGCAAAACCTAGCTTGAACATCACGTACTCAAGGGTGCGGCTGCAAAATTGATAAGTGTGGGCAATTTGAAATAGGCCCGCTGGATTCTCAACGGTAAAAAAGCCGGGTGTCCACACATAAAAATGGCCCTTCGGAGCAAGGATCTGACTTACTTTTTTGACTTCGTTCAAATCACACAAGTGCTCGATCACATCTTGCATGATGACGAAATTAGCCTTCACTCCCAGCGCAATCAGCTCGTCAATAGTGGACACAACTTTATGGCCCTTGCTACGTGCCACTTCCGCTGCATCAACGTCGATCTCAATACCCCACGTTTCGCAGCCCTTCGCCGCAAAAGGGTCAAGCATCCCGCCTACATGACAACCCCAATCAATCACTATTTTAGGTAGATCAATGGCCCAATCATCCAACCACTCAAGCAAACTTTTACTTTTGACGCCACCTACTTTTTCGTAAATCGCGTCGTCGGGAAGCTGTAGAGTGTCAGAGGCTTGACAACTGTTAATATGTCGATACTCGTTATTGTAAAACTGTGTGTATGCCTCTGGCGTCATGCGCGGTGTTGCGCGGATTAATGCACACTCTTCACAAACAAGAAGCCGATGTGGAATTCCGTAGCGATCAAATTCACGAATCTGGATTCCTTCTTCGGCTCCACAAAAACATTTCGTTTCTTCAGTGGGGTATTCCCCACTTGCTAACTTTGCAATAAGAGATTGCTGATGAACGAGGGCGGCATGAAGCCGCCCCCGCTCAGTTTGAATTTCTTTCATAGTACCTTCCTTTTTATATGTAATGTGTTAGGAGGAACGTTATGAAACTATTGATTAATCTTCGTTTGCTTCGAGGGGCGACAAGCGATAGACGAAGAACACATAGCCCTTACCAGCCGTAGCCGTAAAGGATTTGGTGAGGGTGAACGCAGTCGGCCTACTGATGGTGAGGTTGTTAGACGCCACCGCAGTTTGCGCGAAGTATGCCTTGCGGATATAAGTGACACCGATGCTTGTGGTGCTGGTGGCGAAGGTTACGAGATCGGTTCCGATCCGCTGATTGTAAGCTAGGCCCGTAGTAGAGACCAGAGGCGTACCCTGCTTATAACCCACAGTCGTCATTACGATACGTTTCAGAAATCCAACGCGAGCGCCAGAACGTCCGACGTTCAAAGCGTTGCTTGCCGTCACACCACCGTTAAAAGCAGTGACAATTTTCACGAACACGTCACTGACAATCATCCCCTTGCGGAGCTGGAAGCCGATAGGCTTAATAGTAGTGCAGCTATGCTCTTCATTCACCGCAACGGTGAGCACATACTCAGACTTCTCAGGATCAACATCAACACGATGCTGACTCGGAGTGACGCCCTTCAGGAAGTATGCACGTCCGCCAGCCGTCAACACGCTGATATCGACAAGAGATGCCGACAGGTTAGTGAAGAAATGGATTTGTCCATTCGTCATGTCACGGGAAATAAAAGAAGTACCTACGACTTCTTGAGTGAGAGTGATGCCCGCGACACTGCGAATAGTTTGCCGAACGGGAGTTCCGGGCTGATAGACCTGGAAGTCGCCGCTGTCATCATTGATAGGTTTCTTAGTGCGAGTATTGGTCAATTGTAGAAAATACTCGCGTGCTCTTTGACTCATTGTTTCTCCTAGAGATTATTCAAGAGGAGGGCGGGTAGCCGCCCTCCATCTCTACGTTTATAACTTTGCGTCTCCCCAAACGAAGCCATACACAACTGTATTGGCGTCGTCTAGGTCAAACCCAGTGCCATCGGCAATAGTTAGAACGTTACCCGAGGCGCTAATCGTGATAGCTGCGCTATCATCAACAACACCGCTAGTAACAGCCTGAACCATGAAGCCATGGATGGTTTTCAACTGAACAAAGGTAATCGCTTCCGAGGTAGAAGTCGCCGTTGCATCAAGCTTAAAAGGAATCAACGGGGTAAAGCTACCAATAGCCGGAAGCAGCTTCGCGGGCGTCTTGCCGTTAAAGCCTACAATAGTATGGGCCATCTAGTCTCCTTTTAGTCGGCAACAGCAGAAGTGAAGATATGCACTACGCCGTTATCTTCGGGAGTGGAACGGTTGAACACCAGCTTTTGAATTCCACGAATTTCGTGAAGCTCATAAATCTTGGTGTGGCCTACGTCAGCAGACTCTTCGCCAAACTTGGAGCGCTGGCCCCAAACAACAGCAGCAGCCTGAGCACCAAGCAGCAGCCCGTGCGACAACTGAACGCTCGAAGCGCCCGACGTCGGCAACAGGGACAGCCGATCATACTCATACACAAGAACGCCTTCCCAGGCACCCTTGAAGCTCGCGCCAGTGTACAGAGGCGACATATCGTTGCTCTGAGGCGGAAGGTTCAACTTTGCATTCACCCAAGCTGCGTCATAGCGGCGCAAATCTCGGATGCTGTAGGTGTGAAACTTAGCACAAAACCATTGCTCGAAATTCTTACCGCTCTTAACTCGCATCGGGCGAATTCGGGTAAGGGCATTGACGGGAATAGTTGCTTTCCGTTTGCCGATTTCGATAATGTCCGTGGTGAGCATATCATTGGTGCTGTCTACGTTCGCCAAAGCAGTGGTATGAGTGGCGTTGTAATTTGAATCAGCAGAGCCATACAAATACCGGCCTTGAACACGCCCGGAAGCAGTATCTTCCAAAGCAACCGTAATGTCGTCGTCAAGGTCTTCCGCGAATTCGTCTTCGAGTGCGGCCTTGCCTTGCTCAAGCACGTTGAAACCAACGCGCTTTTTGGTCATCTTCACGTTTTCAAACTTCACTAGACGACGATAGTTATCGATAGTGATGCGTTGATTGAAAAACTCCATGGTGCCTTCATTGCCAACACCCTTGGAACTTCCCGTTACTCGTCCACCAACAACACGGCCACGCATACCAATGGTGATTGCATCGCCGTCTTCTTTGGTGAGTTCTTCTTTGACTTGGATAATCGCATCCTGGCCGGTGCTCATGAAATGCTTCCACTGAAGCATTCCGAGATATTCGGTGAAGATTTTGTTATCCCACTTCTCTTGAGTGAGACCGTTATCCGTTAGAATTTCGATATAAGACACTACTTATTTTCCTCCAAGAATTTTTAATTAACCGAAAATGCTGATAAGCGGGGTGTCGGTGTTCTTCGCGTTTTCACTGCGATCTATTCCGCTACTCCCGCGTGAGGAAGATAAGCCTTCAATCACTCCACTCTTTTTGCTTTTGCCAGTCTTGATTTCTTCAAGAATCTCTTTTCGCAAAGAAGCGCGTTGTTTGTCCGTCACTTCTTTTTCGATAGCCGCATACATGGCTTGGGGAGTGTTTCCATACTTCTCTTCAAAGTAGTGGCGCTCCACCTGATTGATTGCCTCATGTATGGGCGAGTCGGCTTGCTGCACCTTCTGTTGTACCAAAGCATCGTTTCCAAAAATCCCATGGAAATGAGTGAGGGCGTTATCCACCTGCTCTTTGCCATAGGTTTGATTTGCAGAATTTCGGGAAGCAACAGTTTTGCCGACTATTAGCGCCTGTCCTGCAACTTGTTCGGAGGTTGGGCCTTGGTTGGCCGGATCAGTGGCCGGATCGTAGTCTGGGTCTGCAATCTGCTTCTTCAGAGTTTCAACAGTACGAAGCAGCTCTTGATGAGATGTGCTTAATTTACTGTTCTCTTGTTTAAGCTGATTGGCCCAGGATACTGTATCCTTCCACCGCTTTTCAAAAGTGGTTTCCTGTACCGCTTTGGCGTCCGCTTCGGCTTTTACCGCTGCTTCCGCTGTCTGCGCTTCAGGAGTGATTACGAGCTTTACTTCCGTCTTCTCGCCTTCCTTAGAGGTGGCGGTGGTGTCAGGTTGTTTTTCCCCTTCTGCTTTTTCAGCATCGGCCTTTTCAGGCGAAGACTCTGAAGTAGGGGTTGGGTCTGACTCACTGCTTTTTTCAGCCTCGGGCGTTGAAGATGCCGGAGCATCGGACGACGGGCTGTTAAAAATAGTATCCAAAGATTGAGACTGTGATGTTGAACTTTCTTCTGCCATATACTCTCTTTCAATTTCGGTTTAGGAAGGTATGCGCAACTAAAATGCTATACGCAACCATTTGACTGCGCATACCGCTAACGTTGATTGGGATGAGATGACACGCTACACCGTATAACTTGAGTCTATACAGCGGAGCGTATTGTTCACTGAAACCTCAAGGTTATTGTCGTTGACAATAAACGAGCCTAAAGAGTGAACGTGATACTTACATAGACTGTAAGGATTTAGTAACGAGGTTTTGATTTCTTCTTTTTCTTAGCCACGATGACTCCATGGGCCGTAATATTTTACTTTCCGCAGTTTGATGATTCGCTTTTGAGCCGAGTGATCATCAATGATATCCAAGGCTTCATTCTTGTGGATATCCATGTCCCGCTCGGCCATCAGCCGCTTATTCACTTTCGTGATCGTGCGAGAGTCGTTGATCTGAGAAAAAGGAATGTGAATTTCTTTATTCATCCTTTGATGTTTCCCAATGCTCGATTGAAATCCCCTTGTCGTCCATCACTACTTTTGCGTTCGGCTGATTGCTTCGGCAAAACTCCAAAGCACTTGTGCCGTATCCACCGGAAGGCATCATCCCTGCTATTCCACCAGCACCACCTGAAGCGGACACCTTCCCACAAAAGGAGGCGTTGTCTCTCGCTAGTGCTTCAATCATTTCTTTTGAAAACCCAACGCACCCGGATAACAGTAGACAACCAAAGAGAAAAAATAATCTCATAGCGCCTCGTTTTTCACCGGGATACATCCTAGATAAACAAGATCATTCATTTTTGAATGTTCCTCTATCATTGCGGTGATTGTCTTCACCGTTGCAAGGCATTCATCCTTAGTGTTTAACGTGTCCTGTGCTATTCGTGCTTCGCCAGCAACGATCATCACTAGCACAAGAAGAAAAGTAATCATTTCTTTGTCGCTTCCTTTCGTGTCTTTGCTTCAGACTGAATTTTAGAATTTGCAATGCTCACGGTCGCTTCGAGTTCGTCACTCGTCATGATGTTAGCTTCCACCACCATCGCGGCTAGCTCAGGCTCGCCCATCAGCTCCCACACCTTTGCCCGCTCTATAGGCGGTAACTTGTCAAGGTTGGCTTGGATCGAAATCTTAGGTTGAACAGGAGGCGGACCACTCATCTTGTCTAACTCGGCCACCATCTCTTCCTTATCTCTTAGATCCGACGCCTTCAGCAAAAACTTAGTCCAGAACGGACCATGCGGAAGGATCTGAGGCAAGTATTGTAGCATCAACGCGAACTGCTCTTGATGGATGTTCGTTACATCCGGCATATCCTCAACCACTACATCATACTGAGCAGTCTTAATGCGCTGCACCATGTCCTGCGACAATGAAATAGACTTGGCTTTGTTCTCACTGTCCGTGATCAACATCGCCTGCTCGGCTGTGATGAATGTTTGCACTCTATCCAGCATCACCCGTGCAAGAATCTTCCGGGTACGCCGTAGGTTCTCGAAAATACGCGCCACCGGCTTTCCGGCTTCACTGAATTTCGATTTCAATGCTGCATTCCCGCGCAGCTCGCCCGTGTCGAACGCAGCAGCAGGGTTTACCCCGGTGACTTGATGGAAGTTGGCTTGCGCTGCTTGATGCATCTGATGTTGTGACGCTGCAAGCTCAATGTTGTTGCGGAGCAGCACTCGGTTGCTTGCCAGCGCTCCATCTGTAACAAGGGCGATACCATCAGGCTTTGCTAGCTCTGTTGCAAACTCATCCTTGTCAAGCAAAGCCGTGTTCTCGGCTATTGTTTGGTTCGTGTTCAGAAGATGAAGAGCTTTGCTTTCCCGTTTGTTGATTGCATCTTGAAGAGACAGCGCCAGTGTGACTAGGCTGTAAGGCCCTCCGTCTTTTCGACGATACATGAAGTAAGGAATCAGCGAATAGTATTTTTGACTGGTGACAGCTTTTTCTAAAATCTTACCGCCAGTGAACACCGCTCGATGGATTGCCTTTTTTATGCGCACAAGAGATTCAAACTTAACTCCGGTTTTTTCAGCTTCTGCTTTAATCTTGTCGCCCTCTTCCTTTGAAAGCCATACAGGCAACACTCCCGTAGGATCAGCTACGGCGTAGATTTCTTCTTTCTCGAAAGTTTGATACTCGCCGTCGATGATCCTTACCTTTTTGCGCTTCTCATCGAAATAATATTCATTTCGGAACGTATCGATAGAAGTGAGGATGCCTGTCTCGCTGACAGCTCCACGCTCGTTCGCAGGTAGCCCTTTTGCGGAAGGATATTTCTCTTCAAGCTCATCTTGATCGAACCATTTAGCCCGAAAGATAAACCGGGCGTCATCATTCCAATCGTAACGGCGAGAATCAGGATCGGGGAACACAATCAACGCATCTTCTTGCCTCACTTTGATGGTGGGTTGCATCAAATCGTCGAATGTCACATACACTTCCATCACGCCGAAGCCAGATGTAAATCCATCATCGGCCATATCCACTTCCTCAAATTCAAGATCGTTCGATTGGCGAATATACAAGAAGATATCTGTTAAAGTGTTGGCAATCTCTGCATCAGCAGGCTCGTTGCGGCCCCGGAAGCCAGTGCGTGCCTTCCGATCGGTCAAATCGCCAATCAACTTGTTAATCGTAACGGCAATCTGATTATTCACCGTTGGCGGCTGTCCACGCTCGTCCAACTCGGACAATTCTTTCGTGGACCACTGATCTCCTTCACGATATTGAAAACATTTGATCATGTTTTCTTTGGCACGCTTCCATGAAGGGTGATCGACAGAATATTTGAACCACTTATCTAACTTTTCAAGGAGTTTGTTGTCGTCGGCTTTTTCTTTTAGCTTAGAATCATCGGAATCACTGTACTCTTCAGCCATTTAGATTGTTTTCCAACTCCTTGTAGATTTCGATTTGTTTTTCTTGTGCAACGGTGAATATAATTTCCGCAACATCGCCCCACCTTCATAAATTTCCGTCATGATCAATGCATCAGCCCGGTTAGGTGAATCAATTCCCCGAGCCTTCATTTCTTTCTTCGTCTCAATTTTGATCTTACCGCCCATCTCTTCATAACGAGGAGCGTTTAAGTCGCCCATTAACAGCGGATCATTCGGTAAGGAAAGCACACCTCGTTCAAACTCATCGCGTGCTCGCCACCAAAGCTCATCACGTAGACGAAAAAACTTATGAGGGTTGTAAGCTGATGTGGCGGCATTCACTCCCACCACTCTAATCTCCGTATGCTTCAACCGCTCGCGCAAATTACCTTCCACACCCCAACCCACTCCGATATTGTCAATCAATAGCTCCTTCGGTTCGCCCGCTAGGGCGTGCCGAACGGCCCAATCAGTGAGGCGGTTGGAATCATTGTAGCTAGCAGTGTCAAGGGGATAGATAATCGGCCCCTTGCGCCTCAGTAGGCACGAATCGTCACCGCCAGCCCCAACGTCCAACGAATAAATAAGCTGGTCGTTCTCCAATGCTTCAAGCTCACCGTCTCTATCCACTGCATCTTGAATCCACTCCCATGGAATCACCGTGTTCTCGGTGGTGCT
>Ga0137333_1000411_pt1 | contig 11354 bp, 34 predicted proteins | sample EasRivERMLT231_2_FD_102286 | JGI IMG/M metagenome (GOLD analysis project Ga0137333, IMG submission 102286) | Soil microbial communities from meander-bound floodplain in the East River, Colorado, USA - East River MetaG ERMLT231_2 | ecosystem: Environmental > Terrestrial > Soil > Floodplain ... | reverse complement strand
CGACCCGGCGGTATTAAACCTCATCGATTTCTCGAGATACGTCACTGAAGTGGTCGTCCGGCCCCTCCGTGTCTCATTATATCATACAACTGTGCTATTGTACAACGTTTTTTATAGCTGCTGTCAGTCAGCAGCAACTTTATTGCACTATCCACCCAAACTGATCATACGGTTTCGCTAGACGTGGTTCTATCGAGCGCTATTTACTTCTCATCGAATAATTTCGGTGTACAATTGCACGAGAATAGGATATAGTGGTCTCATAATAAGAATGGAGGATCTCATGCCCTTCGGAAAATTTGAAAGTAATATCGAAAGGGAATTGTACAACCTCAGCCAAAGGGAATATGAAGACCTGAGGACTATGGTTCACAAGATTCAAAAACTTGTTGGAGTTACAAATGGGATAGATCCGCCTAAATATCCCCATACAGCAACGCTGGTGGACAAGCTGGAAAGGGCTCTCATGTTCCTCGAATATGACCATGGAGGTAAGTTCGAATGGTAAAAAGAATTCGGCTGCCCAGGTATCATGAATGCGCTGGAGAACTGAAGGCTTGTGACGTAGTCGACTCCTTTACCACGCTATTGGAGGAGTTGGGCTACATAGTAACTGAGGATCCCAGGTACGATGGATCTGACATGTTCGGTGTTTTGGTCAGTAAAAAGAAGTTTTCGAAGAAGGCGCTCAAGCAGTTCATGAAAGATTGGGATGACGATTATAATGAAGGCTTCATAAGATAAAGATGTACAATCCCAGCGCTCTGTGATATAGTAGAATTATTAAATGGGAGGTTGGGAAATGACCACGCACATGGGATCGCTCAAAAGACCGGTCAAGACTCTGGCCCTGGCGACTGAGGGCTCCAACATCAAACTTCGGATCTTCAAGGAAGATGGCGAAATCGTGGAGTACAAACTCACAAAAGATGACTGCCGGTGGTTGGTGGCATCACTCGCCCAGAGGATACGCTAATGAAGGTCCACAAATGTGATTACAAGGAAGCGTTCCTGAGGTGGTTCCCGGAAGTCACACCCAAGATGTTTACTAACTTCAGGGTTCGTTCAATCACTGTTGTGGTTGAGAATCTCGAGGTGAAGGGTCTGACCAAATTTCAGTATAAAAAGGAGAAGTAACGTGGGGTTAGAATCTCACATCTACAGCGTTCTGGATGATAAGGACTACCCTCGCACCAAGTACTATTTTGAATTTGGTTTGAAGGCTGACTCGGAACAAGATGCTAAGGATATAGCGGACATCCTCAATGCATCTGGTGAGTTTGGTCAGGCTGTAGTGTTTTGGCAGGGCGGCCTGGATGTGTGGGGAGTAAAATTCGGGAGATATAAGGAGCGCTAATGTTTTTCAAGACAATGAAGCAGTGCGAGGCATGTGGAGAATTTCTGGTGATCTACCCAGCGTCCACAAAGATGTCAAGGATCAATGAGAGGACTCTCCCTGCATGGAGCAGGTGTGAGTGTCAGCCACGGTTCCAAGAGATCACCACGTTCGAGCTGGAAAGCCTGGTGCCTGACTGGAAGAAAATAATCAATCCGAAGGGAGATGAGGAACATGAAACAGAAGTCAGTGGCCCGCAAGATCTTCCCGCAGGGCGGTAACTCGGAGCCTGTTCTGTCCACGGCGAGCGGCAGCTCACGGAATCTCAACCACACGATGCGCCGGGTTCTCAGTGGTTTGAGAATTCCCATGACTCCTTACCAGGTGACGTATGTCTTGGACAAGAAGGGTCCCTTCAAGGTTGGGCCTACTGGCGGTGGTATCCGGTTGGCCACGGATGGGATGTACGAGCTGGGAATGGCTGTGTGCTTCCTTCCGGAGCACTTCAAGAACAAGCGCGTCCGAAGAGAAGTTCGCATTTAGTGGTGTACAAACCCAGCTAGTTGTGATAATATAGATATATAAAGTACACACGGAGGTGTGTTGTGGGAAAGACGTGGAAGGACCTGAAGGCGTTTGACATAAAGCGCCACAAGGAAGGTTCTCGGTTAGTGAACAAAGATCAGGATCTACGCACCAGGGTGAAGCCTGTGGATAAGAAGGAAAAGGGTGGCGGTAAAACGTGGCAACATAGCATCAACCAAGAAGAGGAGGATTAAAGCATGAATATCAGCGAGATCGATGTGGCACTGACGAACCACTACCGGACCTTCAAGGCGGAGAACGGTGGCAAGAAGACCAGTGCGGATGGGAAGTACGGGGTGAAGACCCTCCGGTACTTCGTCAAGGAGGCTGATGCCACGGTGCACGGCCCCTTCCTGGGGCGCGGCAAAGCGCTCAACACCTTCCGGACCCAGATCAAGGCGGCCCAGAAGCCGGTGCTCGGTGTGACCTTCGCGGTCGAGGAGATCTTCAAGCCCAAGGCGAAGGGCGCCGAGGTAGAGATCCGTGGCGTGTCTGCCTTCACCGTGACCGCCAAGGAAGCCGTGACCGCCTAACTTGGCCCGGCGTACTAAAGATGAGCTGAGGGCGTCCAACTACTACGAGTGGTTGCAGGTAAAAGATGCCCTCAAAGCCAAAAAGAAAGCTGGCTTCAAGCTCACGGCGGAAGAAAAAGAACTGGTAAGGCTGGACCCCACTCCGGATAAACCATATCTCGGTACACGGGGTCCGGCTGAATCAGTCAAGAGGGATGTAAAGCGTGGTACGATACCGACTAAAGATGCTGACATGCCTATAGTGGGTGGTAGCTTTGTTTGTCCACTTCATGGAGGGCCACATACGGATGAAAACTGTATGCTCTTTTGTGATGAGGAGCGCTGTCCATTCTATGGCAAAGGGTACATGAGGAGTAAAGGAATTAAATTCTGAACTGATGTACAATCAGCAAGAAGTGGTATAAAATGTATTAAAGCTGGATAGGCTTTTGAAAAACTGGCAACATGCCACGGAGGATCTAACATGGCAGTGTATGAGCATTTACGGACGTATCAGGTGGCTCACGTCACCTCTCACTCGGCGGCGCTGAGGCCCACACGTGGCCGGAAGTTCTGGATTCGGTTTCTCACCCAGGAGACTGCTACAACTCTGTTCAAGCGGCCTCTCAAGTTGGGTGATAAGGTTGTGTACAAGAGAGTGTCCAACGCGGTCACTACCTTCTACAAGCCGGTGAAGATCAAGTAAGTCAGGCTATCTTCCCGGGTAGCCACGAGGGGCTCCGACACCATCAGGTGTTATCCAGGAGCCCCTCTTTTGCGAGCAGAATAAAACATCGGCAGTAGTCGTCCGGCCCCTCCGTGTCCCACTATATCACACCCGCTCAGGATTGTACACTGTTTTGTTTGCGAAAATAGTTGTGTACAATCACGAGCCCGTATGATATAATTAATCTATTAAATGCGGAGGTGAATGGATGCCGAAGACGGAACTGAAGGTGAAGCTGGTTGGCACCGATGGTAACGCCTTTGCTCTCATGGGGAAGGTGCGCCAAGCCTTACGTAGGGGCGGGCATGATGACTTGGTGGCCGAATTCACCAAGGAAGCTACCAGCGGCGACTACGACCACCTCCTGGCCACGTGCTGCGATTATGTCCACGTGAGCTAAACTCACCGGTGGGAGGAGGGGCGTTGAGAAATCCTCTCCACCCGCCACTTTTTTATTTACAATCCCTGTGTGGTATGATATAATGTACTTATTAAATGGGAGGTTACAACATGGCACATTTCATATGTACCAAATGTGGTAACGAGGTCGTTACCAGAGGGGACGACCGTCCCACGCCACTTCCCTGGTCGGATGGTCACCGGTGCCAAAACTACCGGCTGGATACGGAAACGCCCGAACGTCAAGCGGAAATCATCAAGCATGTCGACGAAACGAGGGTTCTGTAATGCCGGCCATACCGATAACTCGTGTCATCACTCACATCGACCACATTTTCATCCGGGAGGAGGAACTCCAGTTCACACTGGATATGATTGAAAATTCTCACCCTATGGACCGGAACGATGTGGCATTGGAAAAAGCAAAGGAAATAATTGACCGTGCTCACCACACCACGGCTAACAAGAAAGAAGTGGCAAAATGGATCATGACGGAATGGTTCAACATGCATAATTTCAGGGAGGTTTCACATGGATAAGTTCTACAAGCATCCATACCAGAATAGCTGGTCCAAACCGATGACCTTTGCTAGGCCATTTACCAAGGATGGAGAACCTACCGTGTATTGCTCCATCCTTCTTTTTCTCCATAGGGTAGGACAAGCAACTAAGGCTGAAATCCTCATCAATGGACTAGGCAGGACAGAGCCTTTCTACGACCCCAGTCCATATGGTCACAAAAATAACCAGTTCAAAGATACCACGGCTGGTTATCTTTCTAAAATGTTCGCCAGCATGAGGCATGCTGGCTTAATTCAGTATTCAACTGGAACCAAAACTTGGTCTCTGGGTCCTCGTTACGAGGAATGGAAAAACTGGCTGAGAACTGGAAAATCGATGTACAATCCGGACTAAATAGGATATAATGGTCTTATCAAATGAAGGAGGACCATATGTCCAAAACGTATAGTGTAACATTCACGGTCGTCGGTCCGGAAGGCGCTGGTGATACTATCACGCCGTATCCGTTTGATGATGTTTTCGAATCACTCGGGATGGAGATAGTCAACGTCGCGGTTGAGGAGGAAAAAGAATGACATCCGAAAAGTTAGGCATAATTCTGGCGGCACAGCACGCCAAATCTCCTCAAGTGGATGAGGCAGCCAAAACGTTGGCCATGAGTATATGTGATAACCTTATCCCGGAGCTTGCAACGAAACTGCGACTGGATCTAATGAAGGAGCTCGGAATTGAATTTCCGGAAGACTACCCTGAAGCTGGCGAGAAATATTACGAATTCGCAATGGCATTTGACGGCGATACAAGTCGTACGTTGTCCAGGCTGGTGAGGGATTACATAGATTCGTACTAAATAGTTGTGTACAATCAAGTGTCATTATGATAGAATAGTTCTATCAAATGGCGGAGGTGGTACATGAACTTGGTAATTGAGCATGGTGGGGTGGAGCCAAATGACCGTGGTTATAAGTCAGGCTACCCCAAGGCCAACAAGGGTGACAGGATTGCGACTGTCTACGTCTCTGGTGTCCGCCCCTTTGATCAAGGTGACCTGATCGGGGACTTCGCATGGAGACGTGAACACAGCGCTCCTGTGGCACCCAAGGTGATGCTGGCTCTCATCGCCCCGGACTTCTACAAGAAGCACTTTGTGAAGATCCGGAAGATCAGCTACGATCGCAAGGCGGGGTGCAACTGTGGTTGCTCTCCGGGCTACAAGGTGTGGGGTGAAGTGGACATGGAAGCACGTGTGAAGGCTGGGCAGGACTACCACAGCGAAGGCTACATTGAGCCCAGGTATCACCACCTCAACTACTGGGTTTCCACTCCTGAGCATATTCAGGAACAGAAGGAAAAGATGGAGGCCAGAACCTGCCGTGAGGCGGCATTTGGCGGGTGGTAAAGGAGTGGGGCTTCGGCCCCACTTTTTTATTTACAATCCCTATTCTATTTGATATAATAGATCTATCAAATGGTGGAGGGCAAGATGACCAACTTCGAATTCATGCAGGCGGCAGAGGTAGAGCTCACCACGGTGTGGAACAAGTTGCAGTCCCACTCCAACGTGACGCACCCTCGCCCCAAGCTGACCTACAACCTGAGGGGTGGGGCAGCTGGTGAGGCGGCCGGGGCACACACTATTGACCTCAACCTGGGCTTTGTGCCTCGCAATCCAGATGAGATGCTGCACCAAGTAGTAAAACATGAGGCGGTGCACTGCTGGCTCACGGCCATCAAGGATCCCTCCCACTACATCAGCTATGAGCAGCGCTCCTATAACTACGCTGCATATGGCCGGAGGGTGAAGAGAAGTCCCCATGGTCCCACCTTCATGCGCTACCTGGCATTCCTCGGTGGCCGGACGGAGCGGACGCACAGCATGGACACCTCGGATGTGAAGCGCGGCTGGAAATACACTTGCTCGTGCGGAAACATCTTCATTCTCTCTACTCGGAAACACAATATCATCAGGGAATCAAAAGTGACTGGCCGGAAGACGTGGTGCCGGAAGTGCAAGGGTGAATTAATCTACGTAGGCTACTCAGGCTGAGGAGGTTATATGAAGCCCACATTTCGTGACATGTACTGCGCACTGCCGACGCTGAGGTGGAACATCTTCAACCTCAATAAGTATGGCATCCTGGCTTTGGGACTCTTTCTCTTCAGTGTCTATATCTCGTCCCAACTCATGATTGAGCTTTATGAGTGGTTGGGTGAGGCATGGGTGTTTTTCTTCTAATGCACTAATTGGTGTACAATCCTCAGACTGTATGATATAGTAGTCTTATCAAATCAAGGAGGTACACAGAATGGCAGCTAACATCGAAACAATGGCCTACTTCGGCTCCAAGCCCTGGCACGGCCTGGGTGTGGAGGTGCTTCAGCTGATGACTGCTGAGGAATGCCTCCAGAAGGCTGGCCTGGACTGGACAGTGGAGAAGAGGGAACTGATGACCGTTGACGGCATCCCGGTTCCTGGCCACTACGCCACGGTGCGCACCTCGGACAACTACCCTCTGGGGGTGGTTGGAAAGATCTATTCTCCGGTGCAGAATGTGGAGGCACTGGACTTCATGGACGCTCTCACCAAGTCCGGTGAGGCCAAGTATGAGACTGCTGGCTCCCTCCAGCATGGGAAGCTGGTCTGGATCATGGCCAAGATTCCCAACGGTGGTGGTGTGGATCCGGTGGAGCCCTTTCTCCTCCTCGCCACGTCCCATGACGGCACCTCTCCGGTGATGGCCACAGCCACAGATGTCCGGGTGGTGTGCAATAACACCCTGAATGCGGCTCTCAAGGGTGCCAAGAACAAGTTCCGGATCCGGCACACGACCAACTGGGCTGACAAGATTGCTGAGGCTCGGAAGACCCTTTCCGGCTCCCTCCAGTACTTCGAGAAGGCTCACGCCCTGTACGACAAGATGAAGGGCGAGAAGTTCACGGATGAAAATCTTGAGAAGCTGATTCTCAAGGTCTTCAAGGGCACGGATGATGTGGAGGATCTCTCCGCTCGCCAGGTCAAGTCTTATGATGAACTGGTTGCAGACATCTTCCAGCTCTCCCGCACTGGGAAGGGTGTGGATCTCCCCGGTGTCCGTGGCACGGCCTGGGGCGCCTACAACGCCATCACGGAATTCCTCGACCACAAGTCGGAAGTCAAGGGCCGGAAGGCCTCCTCGGAGGAGGAAGCTATCATGTCCTCAGTCTGGTTCGGCACTATCGCCGAAAAGAACCAGACGGCAATGGATGAAATCCTGGCCATTACCAAACTGGCCGCCTAACAAGGTGCCTCCAGCAGGGGAGGGAGGGCTTCGGCCCTCCCTCTTTTGTATGTACAATCCTTGCCCTGTGTGATACAATAGTCTTATTAAATGGGAGGTTCTACATGAAAATCTGGCTGGACGACATACGCCCTGAGCCCTTCCCTCCCAGGGACCATAGAGAAAGCTATCCCTTCGATCGCTATGCTCCCTATGATGTAGTCTGTGTCAATGCGGAGCAGGCGATAGCACTCATTAACCTGGGCCAAGTGACATTCATCAGCTTTGATCATGACCTGGGTCAGGGCAAAACAGGCTATGATGTGGCCAAGCACATAGAAGAGGGTGCAGTAACAGGAACTATTACTACTCCCATCTACTACAAGTGCCACTCGGCTAACCCAGTGGGAAAAGAGAATATCTGCGCTGCAATGGACAATGCGTGGAGGCACTGGGCTGAAAAAAGCGTTGTACAATTCATGAACTAGGTGATATAATAGTCTTATCAAATGGAGGTGCTACATGCCCACTCTTGAAGAGATGCACATTGATGAGATGATGGCACGCTCCCTCGACATCGAGTATACTGAGGCTGAACTAGCCGAGATGGAAGCGGAATACGCTCGCAACATCGGCTACGACTCCGACTTCGGCGAATAATATGTGGAGTGATCCAATACTCTTCTGGTCCTTTGTGGTGTGGTGGGGAGTGCTTCTCTTCCTAGCTGTCCAGCAGGTCCGTAGACGCAGGCGGGAGAAGCGGCAGGCCGAAACGGAATAATCGGGCCCAGCCTTGCCGCCTCTCGAACACCAGATACTCGGCGCTCCCCTCGGGCTACCGCGCTCGGTCGCAATGCTGGTGTAACGGCTACCTGAAAACGTAAGGGTAGCCATAATATTTGTGTACAATCCCTGTTTGGTGTGATATAGTAGTCTCATCAAATGCGGAGGTGCCACATGGAAGACTATGAGCCGGACATTGATGAGTGCTACGAGATAGAGTCCGCCCTTGGCTCTGCCGGTATGGGTACGGATGAGTACTACCGGCCCGACATGGACATCGACTCCCTTCTCCCTAATGAGGAGGTTGAGTGATGTGGGGTGATACGGCTGCCCTGGTAGTGATAGTCGCACTGTGGGCGCTCTTCTTCGCAGGGTGCTACACGGTGCATAGAGCTAAAAAGAGCGGTAAATATTGATGTACAATCACCGGACTATTTGATATAATGTATCTATCAAATGGAGGTGCTACCCATGAAGAAGTTCTTCGGCTATGTGCTCAGCTTCAATGACAACCGGTGGTACTGCTTTGAGTGCAAGCGCTTCCAGCCTCGCCAGGTGAAGTTCTGTGTCTACTGCGGCTCCCAGGAGGTTGACAATGTCGCTTAAGCTGGAGGACAGGGTGTTCGCCCTCAACAAGTCCCAGGTCTCCAAGCTGGTGAGGACTGGCAAGCTTCCCCTCAGCTTCCTTGGCGGCAAGTCTATTGTCCGCATCGTCCTCCCTGAGGATCTCTCGGAGAACGTGGTGGTTGTGGATGATGCCGGCGGTCACCTCGGCTACATCTCTGTCAAGGAGGCGTGGGCGCTGTGAAAAAGAAGCTTGATGATCCTGTCATCCTTGTCTATGAGCGCTGGGATAGAGAGGTGGGCTGGACTACTCACGAAAGATGTTGCTCTCGCATTCTTGCCGAAACTAGGCTTAAAAACTCTACTATGACCCGTCACTATCTAGAAATAAGGGAGATGGACTGAAATAGAGGTGTACAATCCACTCTTCAGTTGATATAATAGACTCATCAAATGGAGGTGCTACTCTACATGGGCTATGTGGTCAAGGTAGAAGCCAAGAATGGTGAGGTCCGGTTTGCTGACCGGAAGGGCTCTGGCTCCAAGAATGCTAATGATGCCCAGATCTTCTACAGCTACCTTCAGGCTACTGAGGTGAGAGACACTATCCAGAAGTGTGTGGGTGACAAGGCCCATGCTTACCTTGTAGTGCTGCCATAGTACACAGCAAGCACTGAGTAAGTGGCTAGTTGTGCTGCTTACTCTCATCATGCTATGTTGATGTGCTATAAAGCAAGCGCTCAAGAAGTGGCTAGTCGTTCTCTTTGCTGGTGTCATGCCACCCGTCGTACACGGGTCGCAGGTAGGGCGGCGTCGCAGGTAGAACGGGATCCACTTGGGGACCCCCCTTACAGTATACGGCTGTCGCGCGTGACGATGGGGCCCCAAGGTGGGGAACAAAATCCCTAGCTAGAGCTGCTCTAGAGCTGCAGATAGTGCTCCCTAGTGTTTCCAAATAGCCTTCTATCTCTCGTGGGAGTAAAACAAAGGAGACTCTAAATGAAAGAAGTCTTTGACATTCTGGCTTCCCATCCCATTACCTCTATACTCCTGGGACTTCTTATTCTCGCCATCATCTCTGAACTGAGAGGATAAAGACTGCTCTAATGAAGACCTACGACTTTAAAGTGGGAGATAAATGCTGGTATCTTAATGGCGGTCTCATCTATACAGGAAAGATCTCCGGTATTGATGAACACTTCTACACGATCGCGCCCACCTTTAACGGCGCTGGGCTGCCTGACCCGTGGGAAGTTCACGAGAGGGTGTTCCCGAGACCCTCAGCTGCTAAAGAGGTTCTCGCTCAGACTCGTGACTACATCATATCGATCAAATATGATATGGAATACCTCGAGACTAGCATTGAATTAGCTAGGGAGGTTGATACCATATCGACAGGCTTTGTAGACGTGCTGAACGAAGGCTCTGGGGAGGGAGAGGCACGCTGCGGTAAGTGCCGGACCAAGTTTGAATGGTCAGTCTTCACCTCTGAGGGAGTGACGTGGGATGAAGAGTCTGGCAACCACAAGCTTGAATGCCCTGAATGCGCAAAGACCGCGCCTATTGAATGAAATATGTATCTGAAAGGTCAGTGCGGAGATTCATAAAGTTCAAGGGCTGTTGCTGCTCAAGCTGCCATAATGACGACGATGATGGGCTTGTACAGATGATGGAGTTCTACTTCACCAAGGAACGCTACACTGTTGCTTGCTGCGCTGTGCTCAATGCACTAGATGAATATCTCAAGGAGAAGAAGTAATGACTAAAAAGCTTCTCTGTGAAGGCGCTTGCTCCAATTATGTGAATGGCTGCCATGGCATTGTGAAAAGAGTCCGTGTCAAGGATAAAATGCTATCGCCTTCTCACGACTGGGGGCTCTTCAACTACTGCGATGAAGCGATTGATGAAGATATACGTCGAGGACTTACTGTGACTATATACAGGGAGAAAAAGTGATGGCTAAGAAAAGGATCATTACTGTGAAGTTAGAGAAGATCAACATCTCCTACATGTGTGGAGAGATCCCTACTTCTATCGACATCTCTACTGATGACATCCACTCCTCAGAGTCAGAATGCGAGCTCTGTGGCTCTCATGGATCGATGTCTATCTGGATCAACAAGTGTCCTCAATGTGGAAAGTATCACGACATCGAAGTAAAGGAGTGGTGACATGGAAAAGACGTGTCCTAACTGCGGAAGAGATCTTAGATGCGTCTTCACAGGCGCTAGCGTTCTCTTGGGGAGAGAAGACGCAACCCATCAATGCGACATCTTCGGATGCTTTGAGTGTGATCAATACTTCATCTACGGGATGAACAAGAACTTAACAGACGTCCCTCCCGACGCTGTAGTTCCCGGCTACACTATCAAGCCCTATCCTGAGAATGCGTACCGAGGCGACTATGCTTCTATTGATAGCGGCACTGTTGTTCTTCTACCTTCTGCAATCAAGTATATTTCTGAGAAATGCGGTCATGTAGAAGAGATGAAGAGGTACGTTGAAAAGTCTTCTTGGTCTGTAGATATAAAAGAAGTGAAGAGAGAAGTGAAGAAAGAAGTAAGCAAAGCTTTTGACTACGAGGGCGGAACAAGGGAGTTCTAAATGAAGAAAGTTACTGTGACTCTGAAGTTAGATTCTGAATTCATCAAGTTTCTCAACTTCTCAGT
>Ga0137333_1000410_pt1 | contig 11372 bp, 10 predicted proteins | sample EasRivERMLT231_2_FD_102286 | JGI IMG/M metagenome (GOLD analysis project Ga0137333, IMG submission 102286) | Soil microbial communities from meander-bound floodplain in the East River, Colorado, USA - East River MetaG ERMLT231_2 | ecosystem: Environmental > Terrestrial > Soil > Floodplain ... | reverse complement strand
TGGGGTTGGTGGCGGTTGTATGAAGGGTACGGTCGTGCCATCCGCAGCTACGGGCTGGCGGTCAAGAGCGGGCGAGTGAAGCCAGCGCAGTTGGATCAATCCTTTCTGCGCGCGTGTGAGGGCGAGATCGTGGCGGCGGCGGATGATCAGCTTCGCTGGTCGCAACAGAGCGCCTACGGAACGAGTTTTCCCACCGAAACGAAACGTTTTCGCGGTGCGGGTTGGTATTTTTCAATGGACCAGGCGTTCGATCTGGCGGTCGGTTGTGCGCTGGATCATCCCGCGATGAACGATCCACGTCCGAAATTCACCGAAGCGGTTTTGGCAAATCTGAATTACGAAGGCGGCGGCAATCCCGTCAACGTTTGCTACCTCACCGGCCTCGGCTGGAAGCGCCAGCGCGAGATTGTACATCAGTACGCCCAGAACGATCGCCGCATTCTTCCGCCCAGCGGCATTCCGCTGGGCAACCTTCAAAGCGGGTTTGGCTGGCTGGATTTTTACCAACAAGAACTCGGCGCGCTGAGCTTTCCGTGGGATGGCGCGAAGGAGAATCCTTATGCGCTCTACGACCGCTGGGGCGATAGTTTCAACCTGCAAGCCGAATTCGTGGTGGTTAACCAGGCGCGCGCGCTGGCCGCTGCCGCGTGGCTCATGGCGCAAACGCCGCTCAAGAACCAACCGTGGCAGTCTGCGCTGGCGACGATTGAACTCACGACATCCGGACCATCCCAGATCGCAACTTTGAAGTCATCGCTCGACTTGAGCCGGGCGAGGATCGTGTGGGAAGCACAGGATCGCGAACCGCTTTTCGGCGACCGGATTTTTCTCACGAACGCGGTTTCCTGGCTTGAAGCTGAGGCGCAATTGCCTGACGGCCGCCGCGTTTACGGTGTAACGAATCCTTCGGCAGTTTCGCGTGCGGCGCGTTGAAAAATGGCGGATTTCCCGAACTTGGCGGCTAACGTGCCGCAGCCGTGATTGAATCGCTGGGGTCTTATCCCGTTCTGCTAGGGGTCTTCACCCACCTGTAAAAAGGTTGCTCAATCTTTACATTGTCCCTGTGAGTTTGAAGTAAAACCGAGTCATGAGAATCCTGTTTGTTCACGAAAAGTTTGGCGCGTTCGGCGGGGCGGAGGCAAATGTCCTCGCCACCGCCACCGAGCTCAATGCGCGCGGCCATACCGTCGGCATTCTCCATGGCCCGCGCACCGGCAAGGGCGAAACCGCGTGGTTGAACACTTTCCAGCATCGTTTCCCCTTCGGACACGGAAGCGAGTCAGCGACCGGGCTGGCGGCGTGGGAACGTTTTCAACCCGACGTGCTTTACGTCCACAAGATGTCCGATCTCGAATTGCTGGAAACGTTGCTCGACTCGGACACCCCGATCATCCGCATGGTTCACGACCATGACCTCTATTGCATGAGGAGCTACAAATACAATTTCTTCACCCGCCACATCTGCGAAAGGGCGTTGTCTCCGTTTTGCATTTTTCCCTGCGGCGCATTTGTCGCGCGCGATCACGAGGGCGCACTCCCCGTGAAATGGGTCAGTTACACCGCAAAGCTCCGTGAACTCGAGTTGAACCGTAAATTCAATCGCCTGGTCGTCGCCACGCAGTTCATGAAGGATGAACTCCTGCGCAATCAGTTCGACTCGAACAAAATCGAAATGCACGCCCCGGTGCCCCCGAAAGGCGACGCCTCATGGGTAAGCTCGTTCAGTGACAAGAATTATATTGTCTATGCCGGCCAGATCATTCGCGGCAAAGGCGTGGACGTGCTGTTGGAATCGTTGGCCCAGGTCCGGGTACCGTTCACCTGTTTCATTTTCGGCGACGGCCAGCATCGCGAATATTGTGAAAAGCTGAGCCGTAAACTCGGGCTCACGGACCGCGTCGTTTTCAAAGGTTTTGTGTCACCCGAGGAGATCGCAATTTTCTACCGCGAATGCAGCGTCGTCGCCGTCAGTTCGGTGTGGCCGGAACCGTTTGGCGCGGTGGGACTGGAGGCCATGCGGTTTGGATTGCCTGTCGTCGCGTTCGACGCGGGTGGCATCCGGGAATGGCTCACCGACGGCCAAAACGGATTTCTCGTCCCCTGGATGGATCGCGCGGCGTTCGCCTCGCGCGTGGAAGAATTGCTGGGCGACAAGGCGCTGGCCCGGCAGATGGGCGAACGCGGACGCCAGTTGGTCGGGAAGCAATACGAGTTTTCAGAATACGTCAGCGGATTGGAAAACCTTTTTGAGCGAGCGGTCGAAAGACCGGCTCTCTCCGTCATGGCATGAACCCCGAATCACCCTGCAAGATGATCGCGCTGGTTGGCGGGAGCGGCGCGGGAAAAACCTGGCTGGCCGCCCGTCTGTGCCAGGAATTTGGCGACGAGGCAACGTCGCTGCCGCTCGACGACTTCTACCGCGATCTCTCGCACCTGATTGTTTCGGAGCGGGAGAAGATCAACTTCGATCATCCCGACACGATTGACTGGCCGCTTTTTGAAAACGTGCTGCACAAACTGCAAAGCGGCGAGACGGTGTTGGCGCCGCGCTACGACTTTGTTTCCCACACTCGATCAACCGAATGGCAGCCGCTCAGTCCGCGGCCGTTCATCTTCGTGGAGGGTTTGTGGCTCTTGTGGCTTCCGCAAGTGAGAGTGCTGTTCAATCTTCGGGTTTTTCTGGATTGCGTTCAGTCGTTGCGCTGGCAAAGGCGGGTAACGCGCGACCACAAGGAGCGGGGTCGCACCACGGATTCGATCCGTGAACAATTCTGGAAAGTCGTGGCCCCGATGCACGAACGTTTTGTCGAGGTGCAGAAGCCCTGGGCTGATCTCGTGATCGAACATTCCATCACCCAATCCGAGCTTGGCCGAATGGTCGCAACGATTCGCGCTCTGCGGGCCGGGCCAGACCAGGACCCGACCACTTTGGAGTTCGCCAGTTCGCGGGTAACAACGTCGCCGGTTGCCGTACTTTAATCTTTATGAACACTCACCTCTTGAATCCATATTCTGAACCGTTCGGACATTTCGCGGTCGCACGGACAACCCTGGAACGCCAACGGCTGAACTGGGAAGTCCTCTGGCGCCGCTGGCTGCTACGTTGGCGAGTCAAAAGCGGCGCCATCATGAAGCGCGCGTTCGACATTGTCGGCAGCATCGCCTTTCTCATCGTCTTCAGCCCGTTTTATCTGGTACTGGCACTGCTCGTGAAACTCGAAGACCGTGGCCCGGTGTTTTTTGGCCAGACCCGCGTCGGGCGTTTCGGCAAGGAATTACAGATGTACAAATTCCGCTCGATGCGGCTGGACGCCGAAGCTGAATTTGAAAAACTGCTTGCTCAGAATGAACATGCCGAAGGGGTCACGTTCAAGATGCAGAACGATCCGCGCATCACACGCGTCGGCAAATGGCTGCGCCGGTTTTCGCTCGATGAACTGCCGCAATTTGTCAACGTGCTCAAGGGCGAAATGTCGCTGGTCGGCCCGCGGCCGCCGACGCCGCGCGAAGTTTTGCTTTACTCGCCCGCGGACCGGCGTCGCCTCGCCGTGAAACCCGGCCTCACGTGTTTCTGGCAGGTGGGCGGACGCAGCAACATTGATTTCTCCGGCCAGGTAAAGCTCGATGTCCAATACATCGAGACGGCGGGTTTTTGGGTGGATCTCAAAATCCTGTTCCTAACCGTGGGGGCGGTGGTGGCGGGAAAAGGAGCCTGTTGATGAAAGCATTGTTGATCTGTCCCGACGAACGCGCCGGTGTCACAGCGCTGGCGGAGTCCGTGCCGCTCGCGAGTGTTACCATTCTCGGCAAGACCCTCGTGGAATACTGGCTCGAACATCTGGCGGGTTTGGGCGCGCAGGAAGTCCTGGTATTGGCGGTGGACCGTCCGGATCAGGTGCGTGCCGTGATCGGTGACGGTGCGCGCTGGGGATTGCGCGTGATCGTGATACCCGACAAGCGCGAGCGGACACGAGAGGAAGCGCGGGCCAGGCATCAAGCGAACGATAATGGGACGTGGCTTGCAGCGCCGCGCGACGTCATCCTGATGGACCATTTGCCATCCCTGCCGCAGTTGCCACTGTTCACGAGCTACGCGGATTGGTTCGCGGTGGCCCGGGCTTTGATGCCGCAGGCTTTGACGCCGGATCGCATCGGCGTGCGAGAGTTGAAATCGGGAGTGTGGGCAGGATTGAACGCACACGTGGCCGCGGACGCGAAACTGATTGCGCCCTGCTGGATCGGAGAACGTGCCTGGATCGAAGCGGGCACGACCATCGGGCCGAATGTGGTGCTGGAACGGGAAGTGTTCATCGCCCGGGGCGCGGAAGTCTCACACAGCGTCATCGGCCCGGAAACTCTTGTGGGCCAGTTCACCGAAATCCGCAATTCGATCGCGTGGGGCAGCACGCTGATCAATTGGGAACGCGATTCGTGCTTGAAAGTGCCTGACTCGTTCCTGCTTTGCTCGCGTGAACTCCAGCGCGCCCGCCCCGCTCCGGCCAAAACCCCCGCGCGCGTTCACACGCTGCTGCCGGCGATGGTACGGTTTCGCCAGTATGTCTCCCAATTGCTGACGTAGGCATTGCTGAATCCGGTCCACTACACTGATTATGAACATTGACCAACAAAACGGAATACTGAGCGTGACTGGCCTTCGCGAATTGAATGCCGCCAATGCGCAGGCATTTCGTTCATCCCTCGCCCGGGCCTTGTCGCAAGACCTTAAAGCAATTGAAATTGATTTATCCCAAACCCAAGCCGTGGACGGCGCTGGTCTGGGCGCACTGGTGGCGCTCTACGAAACGGCGAAGGAGCACCGCAAGCGGGAAGGCTTTGCGATGCGGCTGACCAATCCCACGCCCACGGTGCAGCAAATGATCGAACTGGCGCGGCTGCATCATTTGTTTGAAATAACGCAACCGGGCAGCACACCGGACGGAGCGCTTCAGCCGATCAGCCTGACATGAAAGCGATTCTTCCCCTGTTCGTCTTCATTGACGCTTGCGGATGGGAGATCATCAAAGCCGATCCCTTCTGCAAGGCCGTTGCACCGAATCGGCGGCGGCTTGACTCCGTCTTCGGCTACAGCTCGGCGTGCGTGCCTTCCATTCTTTCCGGACGCTGGCCGGACGAACATCGCAACTGGTGCTACTTCGTCTATGACCCGGAGCATTCGCCGTTCAAAGTGTTGAAGCCACTGCGCTGGCTGCCGAAGGCGATCACCAGCCGGCGAATTGTCAGGCGCTGGCTGTCGAAGCTGGTGAAGGTCCAGTTGAAGTTCCGCGGCTATTTCGATCTTTACAACATTCCCTTCAAACACATCTCGCTGTTCGATTTCACGGAAAAGAAAAGTCCGCTGCGCCCGGGCGGCATGAATCGCGGCGCGAACATTTCCGATTTTCTCGCAGACTCGGGCATTGCCCACCACGTGAGCGATCCGACACGCAGCGAAACAGAAAATTTCGACGCGGTGCTCGCTGACGTGAAAACCGGCCGCATTGATTTTGCCTTTGTTTATTGGCCGGACCTCGACGGCCTGCTGCATCGCGAGGGCAATCAATCATCGGAGATTTCGCCGAAGCTGCGCGGCTATGAAGAGCGCATCCGCCGGTTGTTGGATGCCGCGCAGGAACAGTATGGGGAGGTGCGGCTCTATGTTTTCAGCGATCACGGCATGGCCAATTGCGACACGTTGCTCGATCTCAAGGCCCGCATCGAGCCACTGCCGCTGGAATTTGGGAAAGACTACGCGGTCGTTTATGACTCAACCATGGCCCGCTTCTGGTTCTTCAACGAAGCCGCGCGGCGCACGCTGACCGGGACGCTGCGGACAGTTACCGAGGGCCGCATCGTGCCCGACACGGAACTGGAGCGGTTGCATTGCCTGTTTCCGGATCGCTATTTCGGCGAGTTGATTTTCCTGATGCGCGAAGGCGTGCTGATTGTGCCCAGCCACATGGGCGAACGCCCGATTCGCGCCATGCACGGTTATCACCCGGACGAAAAGCACAGCTACGCCGCGCTGCTGACCAATCAAGCGGAAATCCCGGAGGGCATCACAGCCATCCCCCACATTTATGACCTGATGGAGCGGGACGCCTTGCTCGCACACGAGCAAAACAAATCACCTGATCCACCGGACCAGCGCTCTGGACACCGATCTCAGGTAGCTCGTGAAGCGCCCGAGCCCGCCCTGGCCTTCTCAGCCCGGGTCAGCTCCCCCAATTTTGAACAAGAAAAACTATGAGCCTGCTGATTCAAAAACCCGCGCGACTTTTACAAAATCTCCGCGAGATTCAAGCGCTCGGCGCCGATGGCCCGTCGCGTCTCCGTCTCGCCGGAAACATGTTTCAGGCAAACTTGAAACGTACGCACCATGGCTGGTCCAGCCTGGCCAATCGCGTGTTCGGCACGGCGCCCGTCAACGTGCAGCTCCATTTCGCTTCGGACATGCCTTTCTGCTATCGGCCCGGCACAACCGATTTGCTGGTGCTGGAGCAGGTGTTTTTGGATGGCGAATACCGCGTCGAACCCATCGCGCCCGAAAGCATCGAATACATCGTGGACCTGGGCAGCAACATTGGTGTGACTGCCATGTTCTGGGCGCAACGCTATCCCAACGCGCGCATGGTGTTGGTGGAGCCGGACCCGGACAATTTCAAATTGCTGCAGCGCAACACCGCCGCCTTTCAGGGCCGTTGCGTTCTGCTTCAGGCCGCCGTGTCGGATAAGCGCGGCGAAACCAGCTTCTTCCGCAGCGACCGCGAATACGGCCATTCAATTCTCAAGGGTGACGACTCGGTTTCCGAAATTGTGGTCAAGACGCTGACAGTTTCCGACGTGGTAAGTGAAGCCGGATTTCCGCACGTGGATTTATTGAAGATGGACATCGAGGGCGGCGAGCAACTCGTGATGCCGACGATTGGCACGTGGGCGCACGCCCCGCGCTATCTGATTGCCGAACTGCATCCGCCGTATGACTTCGCTGCTTTCGAGCGACACTGTCAATCCGTCGGCTTGCGGGCGACGCAACCGCCGAGCGAAGGTTTCCAGTGCAACCTGCCCTTTGCCGCCCGCGCGTCCACATTCAGTTAAGCTGGACTCGAACGGATAAAGGAGCGGATAGTGTGGCACAGTTTGAAGTTTTGCGACTCGCCACGCGCAGCCGATTCCCTTCTCTGCCTCGAACGGGGGAGGACCCTGAGGAGTCGAAAATCCCCGCGCTCCGCCTGCCGTGCGAGCTGAAGAGGGAAAAACCTTTTGGATTCCCCACGGACGGTTAATCTCTGACGGTCAATCTCCGAATGAGCGCAGCTTCCACATTTCTCAATAGACTCGAGTTGAAGGTCTCGCAGCAACTCGCTTCACAGCGAGTCGGCTATCTCCTCGGCGCAGGAGCGTCGTATCTGAATGGCAAGGGCTATCCTTTGGCTGGCGAACTTTGGAGATACATCGCTCCAAAAATTCGCACTCCGGAAAGAGACGAAATTCAAGCTAGACTGGATGGCGGAGCGGAAGGCATCGAGAACGCCCTTGATCTACTTGATGACGGCGCTGCTACTGAGAAGCCGCACCGTCACTTGGTTACTGAGGCCATTGCCGAGCATTTTCTGTCCATCGCACCGCCTACCGATTACCACCAGCCCTTTGTTCGTCGCCTCGCGTCGCGAAACGAACTTAGTGTTCCGGTCTTTTGCCTTAACTACGACGGCTTGATTGAACAATCGGCAGATGTGGAGTGCGTTCGTGTGGTGGACGGATTTTTGGGATCGGAGAGACGTTTCTTTTACCCACAGGCTTTCCAGGAACGATTTGCCCTTTCTCATCGTGGCCCAAGGAAACCACAGGCGGATTGGCGAAAAGGCACGCTTCACTTATACAAACTTCACGGCTCGCTCGGGTGGTTTCATTTTGGTGGCAACGACGTTCGCAGACTTGGGCTGGGCACCGCTACACCTGCCGGCGCAAAACGACTCATGGTCCCGCCTCAGCACCGCAAAGGAATCGACACCACTGCGCCGCCATACTCACCATTATGGTCGGACTTTCGCGGGCTGCTTTGTCACGGCCCTTTTCTCCTGAACAGACTTGTGGCCATCGGATACGGATTGCGCGACGAGCACTTGAACGCTGTAATTGAGTATGCTCTAGCGCGAGGAAGTTTTACTCTGATCGCCTTTGCCTACAGTCTGACGAATGAAGTGTTCGCACGATGGAGTATTAAGAGGAACGTCGTAATCGTTACAAGCAGCCAATGCGCTCTCAATGGGGAGATCGGCCCAGGACACCCGGATTTGTGGAGCTTTGAAAATCTCAGCCAGACGGTTTGATTCTTTATGATCGCATCCAATGAAACCTTGATCGGGCACGTCGTGGACGTACAGGGCAATGGGCTAACTGCCAACCTGCTTGCTGACGAACAAGAAGCAGCCCCAAAGGTGACGGTAGGCGACGAAGACATTTTGGTTGGGCAACTCGGTTCATACGTCTCGGTGCGCCAAGGCCCAGTGAGGATTCTATGCCTCATCGCTCGCATTGCAGAACAGGAAAAGCTTGCGGACGCGAACGCCGCAACGCCAGATGCGCCCGTTGTCACTTACGCGCAGAGAACAATCTCTCTGATTCCAATAGGCACTGTGACGAACGAGGGGCAGTTCGAGCGCGGTGTCAGCACCTACCCGACCACTGGCGCGGAGGTTCATGTGGTTAGTGGAGCAGAACTCGACACTTTATTCTCAAAATTCAGGGCACAGGGTTACATCGTTGGAAGCCTGTCATCGCAACCGAGCGTCAAGGTCTATCTCGACCCTACACGGCTATTTGGCCGACATTTTGCAATTCTTGGACAAACAGGTTCTGGCAAATCTTGGGCCGTCGCGAGCCTCATCCAACAGGCACTAGCGGTGATGCCAAAGGCACATATCATCGTGCTCGACCTCCACGGCGAATACTGCTGGCTAAAAACCGACGGCAAGAGAGCCGCAGCTTTTAAGGAGGAACACTTTCGTTACGTCGACGCCAAGGAGTTAGAGATGCCGTATTGGCTGATGACGTATGCGGAACTTTGCGATCTGCTTATAGACCACTCCGAGCGTGAGGCTGCCAACCAAACCGCATTCTTCCGCGATACGCTCTTCAACCTAAAGCAGGCAGAAAAGACGCCATTGAATCTCGAACGTGTTAGCGTCGATACGCCCGTCTGTTTTTCGCTTGATGAATTGATGAGTCGGGTGAAAACCGAGAACGAGCGAATGGTTCCTGGGAAAAACGCTCCAATAAAGGGCCCGATGCACGGTGATTTCGACCGTTTTCTAATTCGGCTGCAAAGCAAGCTGAACGATGTCCGTTATGATTTTCTTCTCAAACCAACAAAGAGGAAGACATCTGCATCATTGGCTGCACTGTTGCGCGACTTTGTGGGTCTTGGCGATCCAAAGCGACCTGTCACGGTTATTGACTTGAGCACTGTGCCATTCGACGTGCGACCGACGGTTGCAGCACAAATTGGCAGGCTCGCGTTTGAGTTCAACTTTTGGAACCCACAATACCGGGAGTTCCCCTTGCTCTTGGTATGCGAGGAAGCTCACGCTTATGTGACGCGTGACAATAATTCGCAATTCGCAGGTGCTCGGAAATCCATGGAGCGGATTGCAAAAGAGGGGCGAAAGTATGGCGTCGGGCTGGCTGTTATTAGCCAGCGCCCGCACGAACTTTCGGAAACGGTTCTTGCTCAATGCGGCACCTTTCTTTGCTTGCGCATAACAAATCCTGACGATCAGTCATACGTGAAGAGTCTAGTGCCAGAAGCTGAGCGTGGCTTGGTCGATATTCTCGCCGGCTTAGGCCGCGGACAGTGCATGGCGTTAGGAGAAGCAGTGCCGCTTCCAACTCGGTTCAAATTCACCGAGCCTTCGCCAGCTCCAAACAGCGAAGACATCGATTTCTACAACAAATGGAAAGACGGTCCTGACGATATTGATGTTGATAAAATCGTGGATCGGTGGCGGCGTCAGCAGAGGTAGTGTTCGTCCGTCACAATCCCGTATTCTCTCGGGTTTCCCATGTTGAAGCGGCCTGAAGGCCGCGCTCTGATTCCACTTCTGCGTTGTCACTAATCCAAAGCGGTGTGTCCGCGCGCCACATCGTCAAACGGAATCACCCAAACGTGCGGATTGCAGGCGAGCCATTCGGCGGTCGCATGGCTATGCCCGGATTGCAGAGTTGGCGCAAGACCGGAGTGAATTTGAATCGGCCGCAGGCGCTGAACCTTCACGGCCAAAATCATGGCGCCTTCACGACGCGATAGTAACGCAATGAAAACGTGGCGGCCTGTGGATCGGCGATCTGCAACACGCCGCTGGCCGGCAGAGCATTCGTGGCGATCGTCGCCCAGGCCGCCAGATTCGTGGACGCCTGGATGTAATACGTTGCCAGCGGCGCGTCAGACAACTGGAAGGAGAATCCCCCGCCCGCCAAATTTTGCGGATCGCTCAATCTCGGTGGCACATTGGTGCTCACGGTTACCGAATTGACGGCAAAGGCGCGGCGACCGTCCGGCCATTGCACTTCGCCCTCGATCCAATAAAGTCCGGCATGAAGTGCCGGCGTGAACGTGTAATTGAGACCGCCAAATGCCGGTTCCTGATCGCGGGCTTCCCACACGATCCGCGCTCCGCTCAAATTGGTATCCGCCACTTGCAAGTTGACGGTGATCGGTTGACCCAGGATCGGGGAAGTTGTGGGCGGGATGATGGTTGCATGGGTCGAACGCCAGGGTTGTTCAGCCGCTGCGGTTTGCGCCGCCAGCCACGCGGCGGTGGCAAAGCTGCGCACGGTGTTTACGGTGGAAGCTTCGGTGTAAATGTTCCAAAAATCAGACCAGCGGTCGTAAATCGGATAGGGCGCCGACTCCGCGCCATCGTGCGGATAGCAGAGCGCCGTGAGTTCGCCGCCGTAAACCCACGTCCAAGTGAACCCCTCCTGAAGGTTGCTGATGGGGACGCCGATCTTGGGCAAGGTGCGCCGGTCATTGGCCGAGTATTGATCCACGATTTCGCGCTGGCGTTTCCAGCCCAATCCGGTCACGAACGAGATGTTGATGGGATTGCCGCCGGCTTCGTAGTTCAAGTTGCGAAGGATGGCGTCCCGATACGCTGGATTTGGACTGAAGTGATGCGCCACCACCAGGTCAAAGGCCTGCTCGGCGGAGAAGTACCAACCTGCGCTACGGACGCGCTTGGTGTAATCCGGGAAGCTGCTGCCGTAGGCATTTTCCTGCGACCAGCGGAGATTCTCGTTGGCCCAGTTGGTAATGGTATTGATGCATTGCGCGAGATATGCCGGATCAAGCTGCCCGGCCAGCAATCGTCCGC
>Ga0137333_1000409_pt1 | contig 11415 bp, 12 predicted proteins | sample EasRivERMLT231_2_FD_102286 | JGI IMG/M metagenome (GOLD analysis project Ga0137333, IMG submission 102286) | Soil microbial communities from meander-bound floodplain in the East River, Colorado, USA - East River MetaG ERMLT231_2 | ecosystem: Environmental > Terrestrial > Soil > Floodplain ... | reverse complement strand
GCACTGAACTTTCAGGTGAATGGTAAGGATGTGCTTGTGCCGATGACACTGGAAGAACCTTCTGTCGTGGCTGGCGCATCCTTCATGGCAAAACTTGCCCGTCTCGGCGGCGGATTCCAAGCCCCGAACACAGAACCGCACATGATCGGACAAATGCAGGTGCTCGATTTGCCCAATGTCCATCTGGCACAGCTTTCTATTTTGGAGCATAAGGATAAACTTCTCGCCGAAGCGGACTCCGTTGACCCCGTCCTCAAAAAATTCGGCGGCGGCGCACGCAATATTGAAGTCCGCGTAATATCCGAATCCCCCATCGGACCGTTCATCGTTGTTCATCTCATCTATGATGTCCGTGATGCGATGGGTGCTAACGCAGTCAACACCGCTTGTGAACGACTGGCTCCTCATATCGAAGCCATCACAGGCGGGCGTGTCCACCTCCGCATTCTCTCCAATCTTGCCGATCATCGTCTTGCCCGCGCACGTTGTACCATTCCCGTCAAAGAACTCGCATTCGGAGATTTCTCCGGTGAAAAAGTCCGTGATGGCATCATTGAAGCGTGGGCGTTTGCCGCATCTGACCCCTACCGCGCCGCGACTCACAACAAAGGCATCATGAACGGCGTGGACTCGGTCGTCATCGCCACTGGCAACGACTGGCGCGCCATCGAAGCAGGCGCGCATGCGTATGCAGCTCGTTCAGGCAAATACACCTCCTTATCAACGTGGGGCAAAGACAAAGATGGCAATCTCGTCGGCACACTCGAAATGCCTATGGCTGTAGGAATCGTCGGCGGTGCGACCAAGGTACACCCTGCCGCGCAAGCCTCGGTCAAGTTGATGGGCGTGATGAGAGCACATGAATTAGCTGAGATCATCGTCTCGGTGGGACTGGCCCAAAACATGGCGGCACTGCGCGCCCTCGCCACTGAAGGCATCCAACGCGGACACATGTCGCTACACGCACGCCAAGTTGCCATTGCCGCAGGTGCAACCGGTGATCTCATAGAAAGAGTTGCCGCACAAATGGTCGTGGAGAAAGTCGTGAGAATTGATCGTGCTGAAGAGATATTAAAGGGAATGCAATCGTAGGGGCGGGATCTCCCCGCCCTTGTCGTTCCAATGAAACGAAATATTTACAGGTTATAGGGCGACGAGACGTCGCCCCTACAAAAACCATGAACGACACCCTCCTCTGGCAAATCCGCCACTTCGTCTACTCCCACTTCGCGGACACAACCCTCCCGCCCAGCGTGGACGATACCGCCGCGCACTTTAACATCTCCACCAAAGAAACCAGCGACTATTACAAAGAACTACACAACCGCCACGCCTTCTTCCTCGAGCCAGAGACCTTGACCATCCGCATGGCGAACCCGTTCTCAGGAATTCCCACGGACTTCAAAGTCCACGCGAATGGCAAGACCTATTACGCCAACTGCGCCTGGGACATGTTCGGCATCCCCACCGCCCTGCACACGAACGCGATCATCGAAGCCGTTTGCACAGAAAGCAACGACTCAGTTCAATTGGAAGTAAAAGACGGACAAATTACCAATTACGATTTACTAATTCACTTCCCCCTCCCTTTCTTTCGCTGGTACGATGACCTAGTCTTCACCTGAGCGACGATGCTGCTCTTCCGGTCGGAAGAATGGATTGATAAGTGGTGCAAGCGAAATAATATTGCAAGTGGAGAAGTTCTAACGATCCATCAAGTTTGGGAACTTTCCAAACTCTGGTACCACAACCGCCTATCCTTGGATTATCATGGACGAAGCAGTGAACAGGTTGCAGAAGTTTTTAGGCAAGCAGGTTTAACGTCAGCGTTTTGGTACGTTCAAGGTTAGTACATAAAATGACTGTATCTTCTGTATCGAAATTGTTTGGTTTACCGAGATGGTTAGTAGGAGCACTGATTGGATTACTATTATACTCATCTCTAATTCTGGTAGTTTTGACTACAAAATCAGATTGGCTAAAATGGGTATTATTGTTACCAGGCTTGTTGGCATCATATGATGCGGACAATCGATTTTCGGGCACAATATTATTATATGGAGTACCAGCGATACCATTTGCCTTATTTGGATGGCTGCTATCATCAGAACAGCAAAGGAAAAGAACTCTTGGCATCATTATCTCGATCATATATTTCATATTGTTAACCTTGCTGGTACAGCCGATTGCATATTTTTATTACGGCGCTTAGACATAAACAAGCTGCAGAGATTTTAAAGCAGGCAGGATTGATGTCAAAGTTTTGGTATATTCAAAAGTAATTATGGAAAAGAAAACTCTCACATCAGAAGATATTTCCAAAATCGTGGATGGATTTGATCCTATTGATAAAGTTCAAATGGAGTTGCTTGCAAAGCTGCCCCCTGGGAAAAGAATTTATCCCAGCCTGCAAGCAAGTTCCATGGTGCGTGCTGGTTTACGAACCGCCTTTAAAAGAACTTTTCCAAAACTTTCCCTGTCAGAAATCAATATGAAAATTCTGGATTATTTGCTTTTCATGGACAAGAAATATGAGCATGCTTGATTTTTATATTCGCGTTACAAAAGCTCTCGACGATATCGGCGCGCCATACATGATCGTGGGTGCTTTTGGCGGCACAATTTTCGGAATTACCCGTGCCACCAATGATGTTGACATCATCGTAGATTTACATGACAAGGATTTTGAAGCTCTCTCTCAAAAATTTCCTTTACCGCGTTATTATGCCGATCCTGAGATGATCAGAAATTCTGTTGAAATGGGAATCATGTTCAACATCATCGATTCAACCGAAGGTTATAAAGCGGACCTCGTCCCGTTGCAGCGCGAACCTGATTATCAACTTGCCTTTGACCGCCGAATACGCGAGATATTTACGGACGAAAACGATCAACCATTTGAAGCCTGGGTTGCCCAGCCAACGGACATTATTATCGGAAAACTTCGGGCATGGGATGAAGGCAGGTCTGACAAACACCCCAAGGATATTTTTTCCATTCTTTATTTCTGTCTGCGTGGATACAGCAACTACAATGTGAATTCGGATGAAGTCACTAAAGAAGCCGCGCACATTGGACGGGAAACATTAGAAATGTGGAATAAAACGCTTGCGAAAGCAAAAGAAGAAATTGAAAAGGGAGATACGCCACACAAATGGTAAAACGTGGCAACTTGCACCACTCACCCCTCAGCCCGCAGGGCGTCCACGCACTGAGGCAGGACTTTAGTCCGTACCGAAGATTTTCAAGCAAGCAGAATTGACGTCAAAGTTTTGGAATCCGCAACCCTAGTCCAATTAGGAAAAATCAAAGTCTATGTATTTTTATCATTCAAAGCAAGAACATGATCAAATAGTTGAAACAGAAGCACCAAAGTTTGTTCAAATGCTTGAACAAATTATAGATTTTGAAAAATGGGGATTCAAACAAACCTTCGTAGGGTTTCCTTTGCCAGCGCCATGGGCATGGAGAGTGATTTATGATTCTGAATGGTGTCGCGTGTGTTTTTCATGGGATATAGAAGATCCAAGGGAATATCCCGTAAGTCATGTCAGCTATGGAAGATTACATGCACCCTCAAATGAAGAAACTATCCTGTGGAATGGAAAAAAGTGTTATTGTTGGCATGGCATACGCAAGGCGCTCTATTTTTTAGATGGTATGCCTTGGCAATATGTTGCTGAACACAAATTCGAGGTACCAACTGCTGAGCAAACATTCAGACAATCACGGAAACAAAATTGGTCTCAACCTGAATGGATGGCTAGAATGCACCTTGCCTTTTGGCAGCAGTATGACAAGAAACTGTTTGAACTCTTTGACTTGCGCCACCCTGAAATATGGAAAAAATATACAGAGTTTCTTGAGGAATACCACAAATTTACAGATTACCCTCCAGTGCGTTATCCATCAAGTTATGAAGTATGCTAAGCAACACTCTTTTATCGTATTATGGTTTTCAGGTAATTATAAAGAACTAAGGAAGCTCTATGACAACCCCACACACCCACTCCCCTACCCTCCTCAAACCCGTCAAACCCGTTGGCATTGTTGGCTACGGCGCGTACGTGCCGCGGTATCGTCTGCCCGCGAAGGAAGTCGCGCGCGTATGGACCGGCGGCAAAGGTGGACTCCCCATCAAGGAGAAAGCCGTCCCCGGGCTCGATGAAGATGTCATCACCATGTCCATTGAAGCCGCACGCAACGCCATGCTCCGCGCCCAAATTGACCCGACCGAGTTGCGCGCGGTCTGGGTCGGGTCTGAGTCCCACCCTTATGCGGTGAAACCAACTTCCACTTTGGTCGCTGAGGCGATTGGCGCTGTCCCCAACACACAAGCCGCCGATTGGGAGTTCGCCTGTAAAGCGGGCACCGAAGCGTTGGTCGCCGCGATGGGCTTGGTCGGCTCAGGCATGGGACATTACGCGATGGCGATCGGCATGGACACCGCGCAAGGCAAACCCGGTGACGCGCTCGAATACACCGCGGGCGCGGGCGGCGGCGCGTACATCGTCGGGCCCGCCGAAGAGTCGCTGGCTATCATCAACTCGTCGTATTCGTACGTCACCGACACACCCGATTTCTGGCGACGCGCCGATGCGAAGTATCCCGAACACGGCATGCGCTTCACGGGCGAGCCTGCTTATTTCAAACACGTCACCGAAGCCGCCACGCACATGATGGAAGCCTCCGGCACCACCGCCAAGGATTACAAGTGGGCGATCTTCCATCAGCCCAACACCAAGTTCCCGCAACGCGTCGCATCGCAACTTGGATTCTCCATGGACCAGATCGAGCCCGGTCTGCTCGTGGGCGTGATCGGAAATACCTACGCAGGCGCAGCGATGATCGGACTCACCGCGACTCTCGACATCGCCCAACCCGGCGATCGGATTCTCTGCGTCTCTTTCGGCTCCGGGGCTGGCTCCGATGCCTTCGACATCACCGTCACTGACGCCGCTCCGCTCCGCGTAGGGCGAGCTACAACCACTCAAGAATACATCAAGCGCAGAAGTGAAATTGATTACGCTACTTACGTAAGGTATCGCGGAAAATTACAGATGAAATAACGTAAATTGGGAATCGTGATTCGGGAATCGGTTTTCCTAACTCACGACTCCCAAATCCCAATTTACGATTCCCAATTCCCGAGGCTTTCATGGCATTCTTCGACCTCTCACTCAACGAACTCAAGACCTACCTCCCCTCCCGCACCGAACCCGCGGACTTCGACTCGTTCTGGAAATCCACATTGGATGAAGCACAGGCACATCCCCTCAACGCAACCTTCGAAAAAGTGGACTACGGACTCGTTGCCCAAGAGATCTTCGATGTCACATTCGCAGGCTTCGGCGGACAACCCGTCAAAGGCTGGTTGATTCTCCCAACGCAACGCTCTGGCAAATTACCTTGCGTTGTCGAATTCATCGGCTACGGCGGCGGACGTCAATTCGGTTTTGATTGGCTGCTCTGGGCAAGCGCAGGCTACGCTCACTTCGTCATGGACACGCGCGGACAAGGCAGCACGTGGTCACCTGGTGATACACCTGATCTTTATGCTGATGGCGGTAACGCTCATTATCCCGGTAGCATGACCAAAGGCATTCTCGACCCCAAGCATTACTACTACCGCCGCGTTTTCACAGATGCCGTCCGCGCGATTGATGCGGCACGCAGCCACGCTGATATTGATGCAACTCAAATCGCTGTGACAGGCGGCTCACAAGGCGGAGGCATTACCATCGCTGCGGCGGGGCTAGTCCCTGACGTGGTTGCTGCGATGCCTGATGTACCGTTCCTCTGCCACTATCGCCGCGCCACTGAGATCGTGGATACCTATCCCTACAAAGAGATCGCCGAGTTCTGTCACGTCCATCGCGACAAAGTGGATACAGTCTTCAACACGCTCTCCTATTTTGATGGAGTCAATTTCTCCGCGCGCGCCAAAGCAAAAGCGCTCTTCTGCACTGGTTTAATGGATCAAGTCTGCCCACCATCAACAGTCTATGCCGCATACAATCATTGGTCTGGCGAAAAGGACATCAAGGTCTATCCCTATAACGGTCACGAAGGCGGACAAAGTTATCAGACGCTGGAGAAGGTCAAATTTTTGAAGAGCATTTGGTAGGTATTGATGAATCAGAAATCTTGTCTTTCTTACGTTAATATCATTACAGTAGTAGGGCTCGTGCTGGCTTGTTCAATACTTGTAATCACATTGATGTCTGGTTCCTCCATATTTCCAACATATCCTAGAATATCACTAAAGGAACACCTAACGGGAGTGGGTTCGTTATGGTTGGTTATTCTTAGCATAGTTGTTGTAATGGGTTTCTTACTTGTAATTGCGATAAATTTTTTCATACATCCAAGAGATTCTTCGTGGTCGCTTCTTACCATCGCAGCACTTCTTGTTATTCCTTTTGCCATACTTTGCGGCATTGCTTTAGTTATATGGAGCGTTCTAAATTCAGGAAATTTATCTTAAGTTGGAAAATAAAACTAGCGGAGAAGCAATGACAGAAGTCGGTGGACATTGGAACATTGGTCTGCGTAAGCATGCTAGTGTGATTTTTCTTTCATTACTATTAGCAGGTTGTAACATCCCCGCCCCAACTCCGACCATACAACCCATTGTAGATTCCTTCTTTTCAGGATACGCGTATCTCGATGTGAATAGCAATGGTGAAATCGACTCGGAAGACATGCCTGTAGAGAATGCAACTTTTATCGTCACTCTGCAAGGCGGATTCGAAACCGGAGACACCACCGACGAAAGAGGCAATGCCTTTATCACGATCCCAGGCGGCGCGGATTACCCCGTTACACTACGGATGGAGCCGCCCAAAGACAGTAACTTGACACTAATTGGACCCTCATCAATCACCTATCCATCAGATGAACCAGTAAAATTTCTTTTTCAAAGTGAGATCAAATGACAGAAGTAGTTATCGCAGGAATCGGACAAACAGAAGTTGGCGAACATTGGGATATTGGTCTGCGTGAGTTGGCATTTGCCGCCATTCAGGACGCGGTCAAAGATTCGGGTGGGCTTAAGCCGCAAGCGTTATTCGTCGGCAACATGTTCGCGCCGAATCTTTCCAACCAGGCGCATCTCGGCGTGCTACTCGCGGATTATGCAGGCCTGCTTGGCATTGAAGCCGTAACTCTCGAAGCCGCAGGCGCATCCGGCGGCGCGGCATTGCGGCAGGGTTATCTCGCCGTTGCTAGTGGCATGGTCGATGTGGCGCTCGTTGTCGGTGTGGAAAAGTTTACCGACAAGATCGGTTCAGGCGTTGAAGAAGCCATCGCCACCGCCAGCGATTCCGATTTTGAAGCCGTGCAAGGCTTGACTGCCACTGCACAAGCCGCGCTTTTGATGAAGCGCTACATGCACGAGTATCAAGTTCCCAATGATGGTTTTGCTGGCTTTGCATTAACTGCGCACGCCAATGGCGTTGCCAATAAAAATGCGATGTTCCGCAAAGCCATCAAGCCTGAGTCCTACGCCAAAGCCGAAATGGTCAGCGACCCCATCAACATGTTTGACATGGCTCCCAATGCGGATGGCGCTGCCGCGCTCGTTCTCACGCGCCGTGACCTGCTCCCGTCCGAATTCAATAATCCACTCGTGAAGATTTCTGGCTCCGCCGCATCATCTGACACGCTGGCATTGCACGATCGCAAAGATATGCTGTATTTCGACACTGCACAAATTTCCGCAGGCAAAGCTATGAAGCAGGCTGGCGTCCTGCTCGATGATGTTAACTTATTTGAGTATCACGATGTATTCAGCATCTACGCTGCGCTGCAACTCGAAGCTATCGGATTCGCCATCAAAGGAAGTGGCTGGAAACTCGCCGCAGAAAATGAAGTCGGCTTAAAAGGGAAAATCCCTTGTGCGACGATGGGCGGTATGAAGGCACGCGGATTTGCCGGAGGTGCTGCCGGTTTGTATCAGGCTGTCGAAGCAACGCTCCAGCTACGGGGTCAGGCTGAAGCGAACCAGATCCCCAACGCGAAAACTGCGTTGATCCAATCGCTTGGTGGTCCCGCCTCGACGGCAGTCAGTCACATACTGCAAAGGCTGGAATAAATTTTCACACTTCACTATTGAGGGGAGTTACAATTTGGACTGCCTGCGGATGGAGCTTCACTGTAATGGGAAGATGGTCGATCAATTCGCCATCGCCCTGGACTGGCAATTTTTCGCTGCAATGAATTTCCACTTCCTGCAACGCTTCCACACACAAGATATTCCAGTTGTGCTGTTGATTGCCTCTGAGTACGCTCATTACCAACTTGAGATACTCAGTGATGGAGTTTGCATAGATGCGACAAACATTCAACTTGCCGTCATCCATGCGGATTCCAGGATCCAGTCGTAACATCTTGAGACCCAGAATGGAACTATTGGATACCATCAGTTCAGACGCACGAAATCTTGTCAGCTTGCCATCGATCTTGACTTCAAAGGAATACGAGCGGAATTCCAACAAATGCTGAATCACTGAACGCAAATCTGCCAGCCGGCCAAAAAGCCGCTTTTCTTCACGCTTCACATCCTCCAGCGACCGTGAGCTCACACCCACACTGATACTTAGTACATAATATTTTTTATCAACTTGCAGAGCATCTACCGTTTGAATTTGATGTTCTTGAAATAACAGGTCAAGTGCCGCATCGATTTGAAGCGGGATATTTAATGCCTGGGCGAGAGCATTCCAGGTGCCAGTGGGCAGAATTAGCAGTGGGACCTGTGTATCCACCAGACCGTCGACAACGCCTGAAAGGGTTCCATCTCCGCCAGCTGCAATCACAAGCTTCGAACCTTGCTTGATGGCACTTCGAATAATCTGCTTGAAATTATCATCCCCTTTAGTTTCATAGATTTCAAAAGGAATATTGTGAGCCTGCAAAGCCGTTTGGATTCTTTCTTGCACATCTTCGAGCTGCGATGTTCCTGCCACTGGGTTGACGACAATAAAGGCTTTTGGTTTCTGTTGAATATCGACTTGCATAGTGAATCTCTTGAAATGCTCAATTCATCTGTAAAGTTTGTGTTAAGGGTTTGGCCTTGTTCGTTGCCTGTCCTAAAGCAAAACTCAAACGCTATGATACTTCATATCATAGCGTTTAAAACCCACAATACCCTCCGCTGGTTGGGCTATATAAAATTAGAAATCTTTAATAATCAGGAGATCGGCGCGTGACATTTCAACGCCTGCGTCCAACCATCATTTGATACAGCATGGGAATGGTCAGTGCCGCTAAAAAGGCTCCCAACCCAAAAAACAATATTGGGATGAGCCAACGCATATTTACGAGAAAACTCTGATACAACAGAATTCCTTGAATGCGGATCTTTACCAGCATAACGGGCGGCAGATTTTGCAGAGTAAAGAACAAAGCGCCAATGCATAAGGCAATGACCAGGCTCAACGCAAAGTCATTCCACGTGATAAGTGCTGGTCTTGTATCTTTTTGAATGCGTGCCATCACATCGGCGGTGATACTGCGCGGCATCGGCGCAAGCGACTGGGAGTTAAGCGCTTCTTCGATGAGCGCATCTTGTTTTAGGCGGTTATCCATGAGTCCTCCAGGTGAACGAGCGATTTTCGCAATTGTTCCTTCGCGCGGAAAATGCCCGTTTTGACAGTCCCAAGCGGCAGGTTAAGCGTTGAGGCGATCTCGTCGTAGGAAAGTTCGTTCTGATAACGAAGCGTAATGAGTAATTTGTAATTGGCATCGAGCGCGTCAATCGCGCGATGCAAGTGTTGTCTTGTTTCATTGTTTTCAAATTCACTGGCAGGGGCATTGAAATTTGTCTCGGGGATATCTTCCATCACGTCATCACCGAGATCGTTGAGGGAGCGACGTAAATTGGGCAGACGGTTGTAGCACAGGTTTGTCACAATACGATACAACCACGTACGAAACTGCGATTGCCCCTTGAAATTCGGCAGCGCGGTCCAGGCGCGCACAAAAGTCTCCTGCGTCAGGTCGAGCGCTTCGTTCTCATCTTTCACGACGCGCAACGCAAGGTTATAGACGTAGCGTTGATGCTCATCCACAAGCATGGCAAAAGCCTCATGATTGCCCTTTTGTGCTTTCTGAATGAGGGTGGTTTCGTTATCAGACATACGACTTCTACAGGGTTAGACAGGGAAAATCGGAAAAAGTTTCAGGGAAAGTATACAAGTACACAAGGAAACAGGTACACAGGTCGTGAAATCCTTGTCTACATATTTACATATTTACTTGTTTACGTGTTTCCTTCACTTTGAAACTTTTTCGCAAAACGCCTGTCAAACGTAGTGAGAACATCTTACCGCTTGTACGATAAATAAGTAAGCTTTTATCTGGCTTCATTAGCCAAAATCCAAATTTCAAGTTTACACAATGCTGCGGTATTTCGTAAATAAGGAGAATGAAAATGAAAAAACCGATTGTAATAGTCCTTTTAGTCGTGGCACTCGCGCTGGTCTGTGTGGGCATTGGTGCGGTGGTATTTTTCGCCAACGGCTTCCAGACCAACAACCCATTCGATGTGCGGAATATCTCCTCACAGTTGGAGGAAAGCAAGACCCTCAAGGTGGATACGGAAAAGACTCTCACCTTGAAAGTGGATGATGTGGCCGGCGATGTCACCGTCACCGGCGCAGATGTGGATACGGTACAAGTCAAGGCGGTCAAGACTGCCTATGATTCATCCCAAGCCCGTGCAGACGCGGAAGTGAAAAACGTCAAATACACCATCGAACAAAATGGTAACACCATTACCCTCACCTATGAATTGCCCAAGTCCATGAACTTCAACAATAACGTTAACACCGTGGATTTCATCGTCACGGTGCCCAATGAAACCACCGTGGATGTGGATACCAATTTCGGCGAAGTCGGCGTGACTGATACAAAAGGAAATGTCGATATCAAGAACGATTTTGGCGACGTGACTGTTGAGAACATCGAAGGTGCTTTAACTGTGAAAACCAACAGCGGTGAAGTCAACGCTACATCCATCAAAGCGGGTAGCGAAAATATTGATCTGAGTTCGGACTTTGGCGGCGTCACCCTGGAAAAAGCTGGCGGCAAAGACATTACCCTTGATTCAAACAGCGGCACCATCACATTGAATGAAGTCCGCGCCACAGGTGAACTGAACTCGAACACCGACTTCGGCAACACAAAATTCGAGAATGGCTCCGCCGATTCGCTCCACATCGAAACCAACAGCGGCGAAGTATCCCTGATCAAGATAAATATTAAAAAGCAAATCTTTGTAAAGGATGACTTCGGCGATATCGAATTGGAGCAAGCCTTCGCAGCCTCCTACGACCTGCACGCCAACAGCGGCTCCATCACGGTAAACGGCGCGAAAGGCAACCTGAAAGCCGATTCAGATTTTGGCAACAT
>Ga0137333_1000408_pt1 | contig 11466 bp, 12 predicted proteins | sample EasRivERMLT231_2_FD_102286 | JGI IMG/M metagenome (GOLD analysis project Ga0137333, IMG submission 102286) | Soil microbial communities from meander-bound floodplain in the East River, Colorado, USA - East River MetaG ERMLT231_2 | ecosystem: Environmental > Terrestrial > Soil > Floodplain ... | reverse complement strand
TCGGTCTTTGTTCCTTCTTCTTCCGGCTTGCCGTTCTGTGCTTGAGACATGCCTATTCTCCTGCGCCCTGCGCACTAAACTATTGGGTACGAGTGTCTCATCATTATAGTCACAGAGGGAAACCCTCAAACTCCTCCACCTTGGCTAGATAAATGTGGAGGAAATTTAGATGATGCATACAAGGTATTAAAAAGTCTTAGTCACCGAAAATAAAGCCCGGAGATACAAATGGCTGACTTAAGTTCGCGAGTAACAATAATAGCAGTGGGCATTAATAAATATCAAGACCGTCATTTACCAAATCTTAGGGGAGCGCATAAAGATGTTGAAAAGATAAAGAATATATTTACCAAACACAAAAAAACTGCCATTTATAACTCAAAGCAGTTTATCGAGATTCGAGACCCAACTTCCGGGGAGTTTAAGGAAAAGATCAACGAATATGTGTTAAGCAGATCAGCTGATGGTGACATATTAATTCTATATTTTTCTGGACATGGTATTGCAATTGGCAGGGACGATTTTGGCTTTTGCACTCAAGATACAATTATTCATCCAATATCCAAAACAGCGTTGCCATTTAGTGTAGTTAAGTTTAGCGAAATACTACAAAGTCTCAATACTGTAAGTGTTATACCGATAATAATCATTGACGCTTGCTATAGTGGAATTGCAGGCAAAAGGCTAATAATCCCACCTATTGAAGCAATTTCAACAATTCAAAACCAAACACATACAATAGCAGCTAGCTCGTATGCGCTTTTGTGTTCCTGTTCAGAACTAGAACCATCAGTAGACACACCTAATGGTGGGGTTTTCAGCAATCAATTAACAGATATTCTTTCGGAAGGCTTACACAAAGACGAACTTTATGAACCTATCTTAACACTTTATGATGTTTTTCATAAATTACAAGAAAAGGTTCTCAGCAATAATGTAGACACTGTCCCGAGGATGTTTTTAGGATCAACTCTCCCAAAATTCCCTTTATCTCTTAACCCAAAGTACAAAATTGACAGTATCTCACTGTCACCATTTTATGTTTCTATTCTCGAAGCATTGTGGAACAGTGGTAAAGAAAAATCCTTAAGTCCAAACGAAATTGACAAAATTTGTGGCAAAGGCGCATATGGAAATCACACAAAATTGGCTCTTGACCCTTGGCAATTGGTCGAGGCTATACCTCATACAAAAAAGCACAAGCTGACAAAACGCGGAAAAGATTTCATGCAAAATGTAATTAAGATTCCCCGAAAAATTAATAGAGACCCCAAAAGTAAAAAATGGATTGAGGCAAAAGGCTCGGAACTAATAAGTTATTCTTTCTTTCAAAAGCAGGAAGGGCAATTGTAGCATACAGACTAAGTACTCAAATTTCCTGTCCAATGAATTGAAGACATAATTCTTAGTAACCGATCTGCACTAATGTACCGTAACCACGATTATAGGTCTTCCCCACTTCATGAGGCGGAAGCACCCAAAGGAATAACCACTTGGCTTCCTCAGTACGCATATTGATACATCCATGACTCATCGGGACGCCAAAGTTCTCATGCCAGTAAGTACCGTGAAAGGCATGCCCCTCTTCCGTAAAGAAACACGTCCAGGGAACGCCGGGAAGTTCGTAATCATCCGCATCGGCAAAGAGGTTGCCGTCGCCCATGTGTTTCGCAGGCATTTTATCTCTGATACGGAAGTCACCCGTGGGAGTTTTAGTTGGTATCCCATTAGCGCCGCGCGGTCCGTTGGGGATTCCTGAACAGATGGTCGTCTTGAAGACCTGTTTATCATATTCATAGGCGGTCAAAGTCTGGGTCGTTAGATTAACTTCGATACGTTTTTTTTCAAGCGGTATATCCGGGCTAATGGGTGCAAGATCTTGCAAAGGAATGGGGCGAACATGCAGCGGGTTGACGTAGTAAGGAAAACCAGTCAAGTCATCATAGACGCGGTACCATTGTTCACCGAATGGACCCGGTTCGATCGCTTCCGCCCAATGCACTGAACTGTAATACAAACGAAAACCAAGTTGCTGCCAGTTATAGATCTTTGTATAGCGCCAGGGCTGGGTAAACGGCACAGTAACCTCGACCAATCGCCGTGTCCCTTCTTCCAAAGCTGGCAGAGTTTTGTTGTAGAGGATCTTCACGCGCTGCAAGTGGGAGCGGTGCAAATATCCACCCCAAACACGATACCAAACCGGGTTATGGGCAGGTTCTGTAACGGTCACTTCACCATACGTATGGATCAATTCGTCACGCAGCCACGTGGATACGATCCGGCTCTGATCATCGGGTCTGCTGTATACACTTACAGATTCGGTGGCGACCCGGATCAAATTGCTATCGTCAAAATCCGCCAGTTTGGTTAGGGAAGGTGTGAATGCCAGGCTGCCCAGGCTCAAACCGCCGAGTTTTAGAAAGTCACGTCGTGTAATTTTTGTCATCGTGGTCAAATTTTAATCGATAAAACCTTGTTTTTAAGTATTCTCATGCTATTTTATAGTCCAGTTTTTGGACAAACTCAACAGCCTTTTGCTTACCAAGCCAAAATTAAACGCAACTACCCTCCAAAGGACTGGAGGGTAGTTGATAACAGGGACAATTTTTGGGTTAGGATTCGACCGTTTCCGGTACCATCCCTTTCAACAAAATCTCCAGTGCCATGGTGTGGGCGCAACGATGATGGGTCACAAAGAATTCACAGTCGCAACCATAAGCCCCATTATCAAATGTGACGTGATGGTTATTATTATCCCCGTGGAAGGTCATGTTAAATTTGTTGAAGAGGAATCGATTTCGTTCCTCTGCGTAACGTTTGGCTTTCTCGCGTTTTCCGATCAGTCCGTAGTCCATTATTTAGCTCCTTTTAGGGATTGTCCCGTTCGCTGGCTTGGCGAATGGGCATGAAATAAAAAAAGCACGCAAATAGACGCGTGCTTTTCAGCATTGGTTTCGGTTTCTTGTAGGTATCTGCTCGCATAAGACATTTACCTCTGATGTTGCGAGTATAGTACTATTCAAAGTGCAAGTCAACACCCAAACAAAGAACACCCGGGAATCGTACGGAAACCGTAAGGTGGGCGTCAGCTAGCAGGAACCGTCGTGACATTCGGCTCATCGCCGTTGTAACGCACCAGAGTGGGCCACATAGATGCCACCAGCCAGACGCCCAGGATCGTTCCCACTCCGCCACTGATGATCGCAAACGGTACACCAAAAAACTGAGCGACTGCACCCGCTTCGATCTCACCGAGTTGCGGTCCACCCATAAAAAAGATTTGATTGATACTGGTCATGCGACCGCGGAGCGCATCAGGTGTGGTTAATTGACGGACCGTATTACGAATGATGGTGCTGACGGAATCCGCCGCGCCCATTAGAGCCAATGCCAAGAACACCAAGCCGTAAAGGCGGGATATGCCAAAAACGATCGTCGCTGCACCAAAAAGGACCACTGCACCCAGCAAAAGCGGTCCCTGCCGACGGATGTGGCTATATTGAGACGCGATCAAGCCCACACAAACCGCGCCAACAGATTGGGCGGAGGCGAGCCAGCCGTATGCCACCTCACCCACTTGCAACACATTCTGCGCAAAGTATGGGAGCAGGGTATTTGCTGATGAAAAGAATGTAGCAATAAAATCTAGAAGCATGGTGGAGAGGATCAAAGGTTGACTGAGAATAAAAAGAACACCCTCACGAATATCGCCGAAAGCCGCTTTGAAACCGCGCCTGATCTCACTTTGTTGTTGTGGGATATTGCCCAAGGCAAGCAAGGCGAAGATAACAGCTAAAAATGAAACAGCATTAAAGAAGTAAACTGCTTCCTGACCAAAATAACCGATCACGAGTCCACTTAATGCCGGACCAGCGATCGCCCCAGTATTAAAAGCAATCGACTGTAATGAGAATGCACTCGGCAAAATATCGCGTGGCACCAAATTAGGGACCAACGCCTGACGAGCCGGCAAATCGAAAGCCATCGCTGCCGCCTGAATACCGGTCAATAGGTAAATATGCCAAAGCTGAATTTTGCCGAACAGGGTCAACAGCCCAAGCAAAACAGCGATCAGCATCGTCGTGGATTGCGTAAAAAAGAGAATCGAACGCCGGTTATAGCGGTCAGCAACCAGACCGCCGAGCAGGGAAAAACATAAAACCGCTGCAAAACGTACACCGCCCACCACACTGACTGCAATCGGATCGTCGCTCAACTTGCTGATATGCCAGAACAACGCCCACTGCTGCATCTGGCTGCCAACCATGGATATAAGTAACCCGCTCCAGATCAATGCAAAATTGCGATGTTTCAATGCGGGAGGAATATGGATCATAATCTTGAATTGTCCTTTATTATAGATAAATAGAAGGCAGAATGCGAAACGCACCCTGCCTTCTATGCTTTACAAGCCAGAGAAATTAAGTTCCCCAATCCCTCAAATACAGGAAATCATATCCAATTGTACGATTACTTAATTTCGCAATTGGCGGCATCATACGCTTGAACTGATTCCGCCGAATCCGTGTGATGACCGCTGTTACAAATTTTTCATTGAAGCCTTCTTCAATACACTCCTGCGGACTGTAGCGCTGGTCCACGAGTAAATATAGCAATTTGTCCACTTCGTCATAAGTGAAACCGAGCTCATTCTCATCGGTTTGACCTTCCCATAGATCGGCTGAGGGCGGCTTGTCAATGATCGGCACCGGGACATTGATCGCCCGTGCAAGTTGACGAGCTTGCGTCTTATACAGATCCCCGATCGGATTGATCGCAGAAGCCATATCGCCCCACAAAGTGGAATATCCGAGCAAAATTTCCGTTTTATTGCTCGTGCCAATTGGCAAGCCTTTGAAGACTTCAGATTGGTCGTATAAAGCGATCATACGAACCCGCGCCATAATATTCCCTTTGCGCAGGTTCGAAATGTTGGGGTCGCGCTTTATTAAGGGATCCACCATATCGGAGATATCGATCGTCTCATTTGGAATCTTGAACTGGTCGATGATCAATTGGGCGTGATCCAGAGAATCTTGTGAGGAGGTGCGATAAGGCAAACGCAGGGCAAAGACATTTTCTGCGCCCAACGCATTCACAGCCAACACACATGAGATGGCCGAATCCAAGCCGCCTGAAAGGTTGAGCACCGCACGCGAATACCCCACACGTGTCACTTCAGACTTGATGAAACTAGTCAGGATTTGATGGGCAACATCGGTGTTAATCGTTAAATCAACCACGGGAAAGTATCCTGTCTAATTCTTTTTGTACCAGCGCGGTGCGCTCATCACGCAATAGGGGCAATCGCGCACGCGAGCGTCGAAGTTGATTCAAGTCCAGTTCCACATTTGTCAGCGCCTCTTCGAAATATGGACCTTGTGCCAACAACTCCCCGTTCGGGTCGTTGACCGTTGCCCCACCCCAGAAAAGTAAGCCATCTTCAAACCCTACGCGATTACAGTGCGCTACAAAGGCAGTGAACATGCTGGCATAGGCTTTGCTCACACGTTCCACCCAACGTGCAGAATCAAGTTTTTCCTTGTCATTCAATCCACGACCAGGAGAGGCAGAGGAGAACAACATAATATCTGCACCGTCCAACCATAATAAATAAGGCGGTGACGCATGCCAGAAATCTTCGCAGATCAACATACCTACACGCCCAAAACGTGTATCAAAAGAACGGATCGAATCGCCCCATGCAAAGAAACGACCTTCGTCAAACAGACCATACGTTGGCAGGTACACTTTGTGATGAACGTGCAATACTTTTCCGCCGGAAAGATAGGCGGAAGCAATGTAAAAGCGATGACGAGCATCCTCGTCCACGAAGCCAACCACCAGGTCCAGATCGTGACTCGCTTTGAGAAGATGCTTGAAGACTGGATCATCATCTGTCGGCTTGTGAGCAACGGATGCAACCAGATCCTGCAGAACATATCCGGTAAGGGAAAGTTCGGGAAAGACCAGTAAATCCGTTTTTTGCTCTTTGGCTTGTTTGATATAGGTTAAGTGCTTTTCAAGATTGGCATCCACATCCCCCAGTTTAGTTGCGATCTGTGCAAGAGAAAGGTTTAGTTTCATTTCGCGAATCTTACCATTAAACACAAGCCTCCAAGGGGTTTTGAACCCCTTGGAGGCTATTTGGCGGGAAGGGAGGGATTCAAATATCATCCTCTCAATGAGGGTGCATGGTGGAAACAAAAACGCGCCCTTACGGACGCATTTTTCTGCGGGAAGGGAGGGATTCGAACCCTCGGTGGACCGGAGCCCACAATAGTTTTCGAGACTATCCCATTCAGCCTCTCTGGCACCTTCCCAAATTTATTCTTGCGGGCGGTATTATATCTTAATTCTGGCGCTTCGACTCACCTGCACTTGCATGCAGGTGCAAGTGTCACTCGCCTATCGGCTCGTTCCGCTCTGCGCGAATTAGATTTCCACACTCGAATGTAATTCGGGGTAATACACTTCACGCAAGTTTTGTTCCTTCAATTTGTCAGTCAAGATACCAGCCTGTTTTGCTTCGCCATGCACCAGGAAAATCTTCTTGACCGTTTCTTTGAGATTTACCGCGTACTTTATCAACAAGTCCTGTCCCGCGTGACCAGATAGCCCGCCAATTGTAGCCACCTCAGCCTTACGATTATAGGTCACACCAAAGATCCTGACCTGTTCCTCGCGATCTGCCAGTCTGCGCCCTAACGTATATGGAGCCTGCCAGGAGACAATACAAACTGTGTTCTTCGGATTTTCAATATTATTTTTCAAGTGATGCAAAATGCGTCCATTTTCAGCCATGCCAGATGCAGAAATGATAACCATTGGTTCTTTACGTTCATTCAGGGCTTTTGATTCTTCCACTGATCGAATATACGTCAGCATCTTAAAATCAAGTGCAGGATGGTGCGCCAAATCTACAAACTGACGCGTCTCCGTATCAAAACATTCGGGATGTCTACTAAATACATCCGAAGCGTTCACAGCCAGAGGACTATCTACAAAGACGGGAATGCCCGGTATATCACCATTCTGCATCATCGTGTTCAAGTGATAAACGATTTCCTGTGTGCGCCCCACTGCAAAAGCTGGAATGATCAATTTGCCGCCACGATTGACAGTTCGTTTCACAACCTCACGAAACTCGTCGAACGCAGCAATTGGATCGTTATGTGATTTATCACCATAGGTTGATTCCATCAACAAATAGTCGGCCGCTTCTGGCAAAACTGGGTCGCGCAATAATGGCAAACTATAACGACCAATATCCCCAGAAAACCAAAACCGGATCTTGCGTCCGTGTTCTTCGATCTCCAAAGATATCGCTGCAGAACCAAGAATATGGCCAGCATCGAAAAATCTAGTTACAACGCCGGGGATTGGCTCAAAGGCTTCGTCATAATTTACCCCACGAAAAAGCTTTGCGGCTGCCACAGCATCAGCTTCCGTGTAAAGCGGTTCGATCGGTGCTTCGCCGCGCGCATATCGTTTTTTATTTACGAAATCCGCATCCGATTCCTGGATGCGGCCCGAGTCAGCCATCATAATCGTGGCCAGATCAGCTGTGGCATGCGTGGCATAGATGGGACCTTCAAAACCATCATCCACCAAGTTGGGCAGATTCCCGCAATGATCAATATGCGCATGCGATAACAACACCGCATCAACTTTACGTGGGTCATGCGAAAATTTCAAATTGCGCGCATACGATTCATCACGCCGCCCCTGATACAACCCGCAATCCAATAAAAGGCGCTGTCCGTTGATCTCCAATAAATGTTGACTGCCCGTTACCGTATGTGCCGCGCCATGAAAATTGATCCGCATTCAGCCTCCGATCAAACGATAGATCTCCGTGCCGTATTTCCCGAACCGAGTTGGGGTCCCACGCAACGCAGCTTCCAATTCCTGAAGATTCTTCGGTGGGTTTTCAGCCAGACTATTCACCAATATTTTCGGCAGGACAATATCTGACTCAACTGACATTTCCTTCGCGATCTTTTTTCGCCACACCTTCAACTTTTCCAAACGCTTGAGCAACGCATCATTCGGACGTCTGATCTGTTCCCGTTTAACCAGCGGAGCCTCAACCCCACGCCTGGCTGCTGTCAAAATATCCCGCCCCCAAAGATTGATCTGCTTGGTGCTCAAACCGATCCCCGCAAGGTCAACATCCTTTTCAGGCAGCTTGCGCGCTATATCCAGCAGGATGTCATCAGAGATCACTTTGAACACCGGGCGGTCCAATTTCTCGGCGATATGATCGCGGCACACACATAGCTCACTCACGATTGTCAACTCACGTGTGGATAAATCCTTGCGCCCCGCAAACCGCTTCCAGGCTGAATCGCCATTCTTCTCTTTGGGTTCAGCGACATTACATGCCAGCGCAAAGTCTTCGAGCGCGAGTTCCCATCTGCCCTTCTCACGTAATTCGAGTTCAAGCTGATCACGCAACTGGAAGAGATAATGCGTATCAAAGCGTGCATAATCCACTTGCGCCGAAGTCAAGGGACGTGCACCCCAGTCCGCTTTTTGATGGCGCTTATCGATCTTTACGCCAAATTTTTCTGCCAAAATATTATCCAACCCCACAAAAGCATAGCCCAGTGTCCGCGCGGCTTGCATGGTATCAAAGAGATTGGCAAACTCGAAACCAAAATCGCGCTTCAAACACAACAGGTCATACTCAGCAGCATGAAAAATTTTTTCTGTTTTGGGGTTGGCAAAAAGCGGCGCAAGCGAACTCAGGTCTTGAAGAACGAGCGGGTCAACCACGTAATCTTTCTTATCGGTTGAAAATTGGATTAAACAAACCCGCTCACGATAGGCATGCAAACTGTTCGATTCGGTGTCTACTGCAATTCGGGGTTGTGCGGATAATTCCGCCACCATGTGGTCAAATTTATCTTGTCGATCCACCCAAACTGGTGGATGAAGGGGTTGATAGGTCATTGGATGTGATTATATCGCACGTAATGCGAGTTAATCTTGCTCTACAAGTTTTTCCCCATTACAAGACCATCTTCGCCATCGCTATAGTAACCCTGCCAGAGATCGACCATGTGATAGCCTTCCTGCTCATACAGCGAAATTGCTCCCTGATTGGAAACCCGCACCGTCAACTGCATGCGCGGCAACTTGACCTGGGCTTCACAGGCCCGCAGCAATGCGCGTCCCACGCCACGGCGCTGGAAGCGTGGATCAACCCCGATCGTGGAGATCCAGGCCACCCCGTCGGATGAACGCGGATCGCCGGCGACGAATCCGATCATCTCGCCTGCATCCACTGCTTTAAGACGTATCACTTCGGGCCAAGTCAAAACGGCGATCAAATCCAAAAGAGGCCAGGCGTCTTTGTCAAAACAAACGGCTTCCAAACGGCGTAATGCCCCGAGGTCAATGATATTGGCGGTTTGAATTTCCATACGCGGGGTATTCTATCAAACAAAAAGCGGAAAGTTGCCTTTCCGCTTTTTGTTGACTATCTGTTTACTAAAATACTATTTTTTGCCATCTTTGCCAAGGAAGTTATCGAGCATGCTCGTAAACTCCATCGGGAAGATGTACTTGGTGGACGGGCTGGCACCAAGAGATTTGAGCGTTTCGAAATACTGCAACGTCATGGTCTTCTGATCTACTTTTCCAGCGGCGGCAAAGATCTGTTCAAGAGCTACAGCGAAACCTTCAGCGCGTAAAGCCTGCGCCTGTTTTTCACCTTCAGCCCGCAGAATGTTGGATTCGCGTTCACCTTGCGCTTGCAAGATGGCAGCTTGCTTGGTACCTTCTGCGCGGTTCTTCGCAGCTTCCTGATCGCCCATGGATTCAGTGACCAACGCACGGCGGATACGTTCAGCGGACATTTGGCGGTTCATCGCATCCTGCACTTCGCGCGGCGGGACGATCTCACGGATTTCCACATTGGTCACTTTCACACCCCAACGCTCGGTCACTTCATCGAGACGGGTACGGAGCATGTTGTTAATGTGTTCACGTTCTGAAAGCACATCATCCAATGGGATACCACCGATGACGGCGCGCAACGTGGTCGCCGCAATACCAGCCGCAGCGGATTCAAAGTTGCCTACCTGCAACACTGATTCAGCCGGATCTAATACTTTGTAGTACCAGAGGAAGTCGATGGAGATCGGTGCGTTATCTTTCGTGATGGATACCTGATGCGGCACTTCACGGACCTGCTCGCGCAAATCCACGCGCACGGCTTTATCGATCACGGGAATCAACAAGGTGACACCCGGTCCTTTGGGTCCGACACTCCGACCCAAACGAAAGACTACCAAACGTTGATACTCGGGTACGATCTTGATGGCGTTGGCGAGAAAGAGGAAACCAACGATCACCACGACACCGATAAGACAGGTAACTACAGGGATGGTTCCATTCATAGCGTTACTCCTTTTTGAAATAATGATTTTGAATTACTTTTTTTCCACGAACAGAATAAAGCCTTCACGTCGAACAACTCGTACAGGGCTACCCACCGGGATCTCCTGCTCACTCCGCGCTGACCATAATTCGCCGTCCACTTGCACGCTGCCATCATCATGGACCTTGGTACGTGCCTCCCCAACCTGCCCTACCAAAGCTCCCAGGTCATGCGATGGTCGCACAGTCGCGGCTTCAACCGATTTGCGGACAGCGATCCACAAAAAACCTGCCACGCACAATGATGCAAAAAATGCAACCCAGAGATTCACGCCGCCTCTTTCATCAGTCTGCGGGAACACAAAAACGGAGCCCACCACGATCAATAAGATGGCAAGCCCAAGATAGAGTTCGCGTTTCGGTTTTTGGATCGCATACACGAAGGGAACCACGCCCAACAAAACCAATACCAGCGCCCACCAATTGAAAGACAGGTTGTAAACAGCGTAGCCAGCCAGCGCGATACAGAAAAATGCCCCCACCTCAAATACACCCGTCCCCGGTGAGACGAGTGCCATAAACCCTAACAACACACTTGCGAGTAGAACAAGGTAAGCTATATTAGGTTCAAGTAAGAAGTCCATAACTCCTCCAATTCATTATACAACACTTGGCACTTTTTATTTGTACTTAACGTCCTACTACATATACGAGCTTCGTCATCAAAGGTTTTGTAAGAAGAAGCCTCTCCAGGCTTTATAATTGGGCGGCTTGTAGAATATCACTCCATAAGGAGCACCAGTGAACTTTCAAAAAATCTGCTTCATCGGTCTCGGCTATATCGGACTGCCGACCGCATCGACCTTCGCCATCCACGGACTCAAAGTCTTGGGGGTGGATATCAACCCAAACATCATCAACACACTCAACAAAGGCGAAATCCATATCTACGAACCGGGGCTTCGGGATGTCGTCACCCAAGCCATCCACTCTGGCAATTTTTCGTTTTCTACACAGGTTCAAGAAGCGGACGCCTTCATCATAGCCGTCCCAACGCCCTTCAAGGAAAATGAACTC
>Ga0137333_1000407_pt1 | contig 11508 bp, 10 predicted proteins | sample EasRivERMLT231_2_FD_102286 | JGI IMG/M metagenome (GOLD analysis project Ga0137333, IMG submission 102286) | Soil microbial communities from meander-bound floodplain in the East River, Colorado, USA - East River MetaG ERMLT231_2 | ecosystem: Environmental > Terrestrial > Soil > Floodplain ... | reverse complement strand
GGTGCGGCGCGCAAGGATTTGAATGACGCGTTCGATCTCCATCTCACGACCGATAACCGGGTCAAGTTTCTTCTCTTCGGCTTTGGTCGTCAGATCGGTAGCAAGCTGATCGACGAGCGGGGTTTTTGGATTCGGTGTGGCACCACGCGCAGGGGTTGCGCCAGCAGCTGCCGGGGAGGAAGAAGAGGCGGACTCATTTAATACGCGGCGAGTCTGTCTGCGGATTTGATCCGCAGTGACGCCGAGTCTCCGCAGCACTTCCATCGCTGTGCCTTCCACGCGAACGAGACCCAATAAAATATGCTCGGTGCCAATGTAATGATGACCGAGGCGCCGCGCTTCTTCAACGGCATGTTCAAGAACTTGTTGTGTATCCGCGGCAAGTTCAACGCGGTTGGGATCGAAAGCACTCGAAGAAGTTGTGACGCGTCCGATCACTTCACGCACGCGTTCAGAGCTCATGCCAAGTTCGCGCAACACGCGACCCGCCACGCCGCCTTCTTCATCCATCAATCCAAGTAGAAGATGCTCAGTGCCAATATTATTATTGCGAGCGCGTTCCGCCTCCTGATGTGCCAGGCTTAATACGCGCCTTGCTCGCTGTGTAAAACGTTCCATTCCAGCCATAGGTTTCTCCTAATAAGTACGGTTATTCTACCAAAAAGCAGGGTGACTCCGTGTTGGAAAATGATTAGAGTTTGGATACAATAGTCCTACAATTCACGAAAGGATTTTATGAAGTCTATTTGCGTTTTTTGCGGATCTGCCGATTCGATTCACTCCGACTATAAAGCTGCCGCGTGGACGATGGGCCGGGTCCTCGCTGAAAGAGGGATTCGGCTGATCTACGGCGGCGGCAAAACCGGACTCATGGGTGCGGTTGCCGATGGCGCGCTTGCCGCCAAAGGTGAGGTGATCGGGGTGATCGTCTCATCCATGAACAATCAGGCTTTAGCACATGACGCTTTAACTCGCATGGATGTTTCACCTGATATGCACACGCGTAAAGCCAGAATGCACGAATTGGCAGATGGTTTTATTGCCCTGCCCGGCGGCTATGGCACATTTGACGAATTGTTCGAGACCATCACCTGGAGCCAGATCGGCACACACGAAAAACCGATCGGTCTGTTGGATATAAAAAATTATTACACACCCTTACTCGCCGCCATCGACCACGCCGTGGCTGAAGGTTTTATCTTCAAAGAGCACCGCGATGCCCTGCGCTGTGATGCCGACCCGCATAAGTTATTGGATAGGATGGCTGAATATGTGCATCCACATGAAGCGGTGAAAAGATGGATGAGGGAAGAGTGAAAATGATGAATATCAAGAGCCTTGAACTTTGTGCTAACGATTTGATCGCACAACGGGATTATTATTCCCAGGTGCTTGAGTTGCCGGTCAAGTTATCTGCTGAAGCATTAGAAGTACAGGCGGGAGAAACGAAACTGATCTTTACTCAGGCAGATGCTGATTTTGATGGTGCATATCATTTTGCATTCAACATCCCTGAAAATCAATTCAGCGCGGCAAAAGCGTGGATATCACAACGCATTCCCTTATTACACGATGAAGTTGGAAAAGATGAGTTTGAGTCCGTGAGTTGGAATTCAAATTCTGTGTACTTCAAAGATACAGCGGGCAATGTCCTTGAATTCATTGCCCGGCACAATTTGAAGAATGCGATCTCAGGTGAGTTTGATAGTGGTCAGATTCTGAACGTCAGCGAGATCGGTTTGCCATCTGAAGATGTGATCGTGTTTGCAAATGAGCTTTGTGAGCGCTTGGAATTGACAGTTTTCAAACAGGAACCAAACGCGACGTTCACACCGGTTGGTAATGACAACGGCTTATTCATCCTACCCATCAAAGATCGGATCTGGATCCCGAACTCAGGCGTGCCTGCCAGATTGTTGCCCGTCAACGTGAAAGTGGATGTGGACGGCAAACTGTGGGAAATACGCGGCGTGCCGTATGAGCTGATCGGATAATGCCTGATCGCACAGGTTTCAGGTTTTGCTTTGTACGAACGCATCAACGGTTTGATAAAAATCACGATTTAACTCATCATACGTGAACGGCGCTGGCGGCTGGTGGAATGGATACTTAAGCCGTACGGTATCCACCTCTTCAAAATGGTTTTGTAAGATCTCCAGGGTGGTCTCGAAGTATAGGAGCGGATCATAGATCGACATGGCAAAATAACATGGTACCTTGTGTTTGGCTGGTTCAACCTCGAACTCTGTGGTCAGAATCTCATTGATCTGAGCATTTAACACAGAGATCGTAGCTGCTTTTGTGCGTGGCAATTTTTTCTTTAGAGGGATCGTATCTTCGAGTTTTCCAAATGTTTGGATCGTCTTTACCATCATGGATATGGTCCGATCATTATGGATCAATCTAACGAAACGTGCCTGCGCTTTGGGACGGCTGAGCAGGCGGTTGAATTTGAGCAGCAGGTTCAAACGTAAACTGGAAAGTGATAAGGCACGCTGACCAAGACAGGGAGCAATAAGAATCAGCCGGTCGATACGCGGCGTCAGAAGTTTGAATGTCCGCATTGCCAATATGCCGCCAAAAGAAAACCCCATCAAATTGAAGTGTCCATATCCTGTGGCATCGACAAGTTGTTTTACAAGCTCCGCAACTTGGTGACTCGAAAAATTTTCCTTGAAGGGTTCAGATTGTCCGTGCCCGGGTAACTCAAAGAAATAGACCCGAAACCACTGTGCCATGAACTGTGCCAATGAACGCCAGTTCTCCAGTTCTGAAATGGTGGCAGGCACAATGATAAGCGGCTCGCCTGTACCAGCTTCCATGACATGCAACCGTGATAAGGGCAGGTCCATGAAATAGGTCTTATAACTGGGTGGTTGGATGTTGTACATGATCTCGCCCATTATTTAAATCCCATCCGTGATTTCACAAGGTCCCGTTTACCGAGCCGTTGTCCTCTTTTGAGAACTTGGCGGGTTTTGGTCTTCATTACTGACGCCTGATACAGTTTTTCATGTAGCGACCAGGTCCGATGCACATCATGCGCTTCAACGAGTGTACGCCCATCCATACCCATCATACGCGCCTTCTCTGGGTTATTCAATAGTGTAACGAGCCTGTTACTGAGCCCGGCGCTATCGCCAGGTTTCGCGAGATACCCATTTACCTGATCGTGTACGACCTCAGAGATGCAAGTCGCATCCACGGCGACGATGGGCAATCCGCTGGCTGCGGCTTCGAGCAGAACGATGCCCTGCGTTTCAACCTCAGATGTGGTGATGAAGATACTCGCCGCGCGATATATTTCAGAAAGGTACTGACAATCTGATATTACACCAGTAAAGTGCACGCGCTGAGCAATGCCCAGTGCCTGACATAAATTCATCAGGGATCTTTTTTCACAACCATCGCCCACGACAAGGAGCTGCGCCTCGGACTCGCGAATGGCTGGTGCGGCGGCGCGAATGACCTTATCCACACTTTTATCTTTATCGAGCCTTCCGATGTGGAGGATGATGGGAATGTTTGAGGGTAGATTCAGCCTGATACGTGTAGCAGTTCCAACGTCGGAGGGAAGCGGCGGGTGAAATCGTTGCAGATCGATCCCGTTGCTGACCGTCAGCGCTTGGATGCCGGTGAAGGCTGTCAGCAGTCCGGAGGTTGTGTGTGAAGGTGTGATCACAGGAGCGAATTGTTTTATCAGCCAGCGTGCATATGTCCAGAGCAGGGATTCGGTATAACGCCGGAGCGTGGGCATGTTCGGCAGATAACTTGCCGCAAATGCGGGCAGTTGATGAACAGTCATGGTGATCGGAATGTGATGACGCCGCGCGTAGGTGGTGCCGGCCCAGGCGGTTTGTAGCGGTTCGTGAGCGTGGATGATATCCGGCTGAAATTTTTTCAAGGCTTTGAGGATCGCGAAGTGTGGGAAGAGCATAAAGCGCTGATACGCACGCATGGGGTTATGAATGGACTTGAGCCGCAGGACGGTCAGATTGTCCTTGTACGTTTGATAGGGTTCTGTTCTATCGCTGGCGGCAATTACAAGAACTTGATGTCCGCGCTGTGCCATGGCGGTGGCAAGTTTTTCAACGGCCAGTGCCGCGCCGCTGATCATTGGCGGATAGGATTGAGTGAGGTAGGCGATACGCATAATGTCTCCTTTTGGATCTCTAAAACCAGTGTGTAAACTTTTCCATTAAATATCAGGCTGAGGCATGACAGCATTAGCTTGCATGCTATTGAGTTGGACAAGGGTTTGCCCGGCAAGTTTCAAATAACCATGAACCTTCATAGGGTGTTGGCATAAAAACCCTTTAGCTGGTTTTGCGGCTTCTATGAATTTGCCAGGCAATGCCTATCAGAATAAAAATTGACAGGATGACGACCCAGGCTTGCCATGAAAATGCTCCGCCGAATGCGCCAGCGGCACTGGTCAGGGCGCAAGCCATACCGCGCCCGAGCATGTTGGCGGTAACAAAACGGGGTCTTGAAATTTTTCCCAAGCCAGCCACGTAGCACATCGCGTCATTGGGTATGAGAGGGAGCACCAAAGAGAGCGAGAAGAAAACGATGCCCTGTCCATCGGCGGCTTTATCCCAACGGGACAAAACTTGTGGAGCCACCCAACGTTCGGCAAAGGGACGTCCGTAACGGCGCGCCAGCACAAAAGCGAGTTCACCTCCAATGACCAGACTGAGCCATGAGAGTAGGAAGCCGCCCCAGAAGCCGTATAAATATCCACATGCCACCATCAGTGCCTGTCCGGGAATGAAGGCGAGGAACACCTGGAAGACGAACAGGGCGAACAAGGTGACCGGTCCCCAAATGCCGATCTGTTCCATGGCAGAGGCGACAGCGTCACGGTCGCTGAACCACACCATCATTGAATAGATGGACTGGCGCGTTTCCCAGGAGATGAACAGGAGTGCCAGCAGTGATGCAATCACGAATATTTTCTTCATGAGTTTTTTACCTTTCCTTTCCAGCAACGAGGAAAAAGTCACTTAGGAAATACAGCATCGAATGTGGACGGCAATCAAGAATCTTGAAACCTTGTTGTTCAAGACATTCGAGAAATTCAGCTTTTCTCAACATCGAGTCATAGGGATGTTCGACGAAGCGTCTTGAAATTCGTCCGAACGGGGACTCGAATGTTTCAATGGAAAGTTCTTTGATAATGAGCAAGCCGTTGGGCTTGATGACGCGCTGCAGCTCTTTGACACACTTCCGCCAGTTTGGGATGTGATGGATCACGCTCAGTCCGATCACTGCATCGAATTCATTATCTTTGAACCGCAGGTGTGCGGCGTCACCTGTTTCAACCCTGACCTGCGAACCTTTATTTTTCATTTGAGCGATTTCGACGAGTCGCGGGTCATATTCGGTAGCGATGAACTCGCTGGGTTGAAAGAACTTCTGGATGAGCAGCGTACCGATCCCATTGCCGCAACCGATCTCCAATATCTTTTTGCCTGCGCCTAGTTGAGAGATCTCTTGTAGGTTTTTTACGATGCCTTTTAGATAGGCATACCTACCGGGATCAAAGGTCATTAAGAAGTATTCGAACTTGTTCATTTGCATGTCAGCCTCATATTCTTTATTAGTTGAAAAGATGTTGATAATGTCTGTGGCTATATCAGCTCACTTGCTGTCTGTTATCCAGCTTGGATCTGCAGGGAGTTCTGTTTCTTGTACAGCGCCCAGCCTGCGAAGAAGACTGAGATCGCTACGATGCCAACGATCCAAAACTCGACGGGGGGATGCATCCCATAAATGCCGATGAGCGTGACAAAGACGGCGCAGCAGGTGCGACCCAAAATATTTGAAATCAGGAAATGTTTGGGTGAGATTGTGGCAAGCCCGGCTACATAGCACATCAAATCACTGGGAAAGATGGGCAGTACGAATGCGAAGAAGTAGAAGACAATGCCCTGATGTTGTGCAGCTTTGTTCCAGCGCTCGATGATCTGAGGCGAAGCAAGTTTGTTGATCAAGTCACGTCCGTACCAGCGCGCGATCATGAAAGCGACCTGGCTCCCGATGACGGTGCTGGCGATGACGATGAGCAGACCCAACTTGCCATACACATAGCCCGCCGTGACCATCAAAGCATGACCGGGGATCACTGCCACAAAGACCTGGGCGATCATCAAGACGAAGAGCACAATGGGTCCCAACACGCCGAAACTTTTTAGATATTCTGAAACGGCTTGTTGGTCACTGATGATGCTGAGCAGTTCGGTCAACGGTTGGCGAAAATAGATGACCAATGAGAGCAGGGCAGTCAGGACTAGAAATTTTTTGGTATTCATAATAAGTCTCCTTAGATTTTTGTGTGTCACTCTGAGGGAGCGTTTGTTGCGACCGAAGAGTCTCGTTCACAACAGTAGAGATGCTTCGCTGCGCTCAGCATGACAAATTCGATGTTTACAACCAGGGTGCTACAAGGTTGCAGGCGTAGGTCAGGGCTTTGTCCGCGAAGGAACGGCGTAAAAATGATTCGGGGGTTTGTTGGGCGCTGGTCGCGAGGTCAGCATAGAAGGCGCGGCGCAATTCCCATGCCAGGGTCGGGTTGTTGATCTGCAGGCAGGATTCGAAGTTACCGCGCATGGAGGTCGGGTCGAGATTGGCTGAACCGAAGATCACATCGCCTTGATCGTTCCAGGCGGCTTTGCTGTGCATGTATTTGCCTTCATAACGATATACATTGCCGCCGGCGCAAACCAGCTTGTGAACATGGATGTAGTTCGCGAAATCCACAGGTCGGACGCGGGTTTCATGTGAGAGCAGAACGTTGACCTGCACGCCTTTGCGGGCTTGTTCGCACAGCGCATCAAGCATTTCATCATCCGGTAGGAAGTACCAGGTGCGGATGAAGATGGCTTTCTCGGCGTTCAAGATCAATTGCATCAACGCGTTGCGGATATCCTGGCGTTGGCGTGGGAGCGTAAGCCACATGCGGTCGTCACCAGCCCACAAGTTTGTCGTATCTAATGAGCGCGCGTCTGTATTTTCGTTTTGGGAATGAGCGAGTAGAAAATCGTACACGTTGTGGAAGGTCTTTCCAAAGTCGCCATCCACACGCAAGTTCGAGTCTGTCCAGGTGGTGTAGTAATCGCCGATATTCGAGCCGCCGAGGAAAACTGTGTGACCGTCAATGGCGGCGATCTTGCAGTGTAGGCGGTTATTCATCTGCAAAGGAGCGGCAGGGCGGAAGATGTTCACTTGCACACCCTGGGATGTAAGGCGGCGGAACAGCCCAACATTCTGTACAGCGTGGCGGGGCTCATCCAACAACTGACCAACTTCATCCACCATCAAGCGGACCGTTACACCCGACTGGGCTTTGGCGCAAAGCACGTCACTGATCTGCTCTGCCCATTCGCCGCTATCGAACGAAAGGTAGGTCATCGAGATTTCATGTTGGGCGGTGCCGAGTTTGGCAACCAGATCGGTGTAGTAATCCTGTACTTTTGTGAAGAGTGTGTGTTGGTTCATGGCGATCTCCTTTGTTGACCCATCTTCGCATTTTCGAACTGCCAAAGCCAGAGAACCGCACGCCAAAGTACGCCAAATTGAACTGCCAAAAACCGCCAATTAAGAAAAAAGACCCCAAAGGTTTCGAAACCTTTGGGGTCTTCACGAAAAACCGATCAAAACGGCTAAGCTTTTTCCATCTCAGCCAGCACCCTGGCTAACGAGCTGATGGCAAGGCGGCGGGTGCGATTGAATGTTCCCTCTGAGATATAGAGTTTGCTCATGATGTCCCGGTTTTGGATTTCACTCACGTAAGCGTCATGCAGGATGATATAAGGATACCACTCCCGTGGCGTCGGTTCAGGCGGGACCTCGAGGCTGGGTCGCAATTTTTCGAGCGCTTCCAACACGACAGCTTGAACCGCCTTCCCCCGCTCAACATATGTTTTCTTCTCGCCTGCCAGCCTGCGTCGGACAATATCCAGTTCTGCGAGTGGTGAATCGGCAAGGTAAGTGAAATCGAAGATATTTCTCAAGGCAAAGTCCACCGCCTCTACAGAGAGACTGCTCTTCACATCGGATGGATCCGGGGATGCATCGACGAGTTCCTCCACTTTTCTAAGGCACTCGCTATTTTGGCTGTGCAGAAAAAGAATCTCGGCGATCTGGTCAGTGGGATATAAGAGACGGTCCATATCCTCTTGTGCATAGCGCGTCCCGTTGGCTGGTTGACCAAGTATCAGCGCGCCCACCTGTTTTGATTCGGCATAAAGTGGCACAAGCAATGCGGCTTCCTGTAGCGGCGCCGGGATTTGACCTGCGTTCAAGTGGGTCATATCGTCTGCGAAAAAGGCTTGGGCTGGGATACTGATCGGGATGTCGCGCCATCTACAATCTGAGAGGCGAAGCGCCTGTCCATTGTTGAAGGTGAAAATGAGTCCGTACGTTGCATGCACTGAGTTGCATAAAACCTCGAGCGGCAAGTCCAGTTTGTCTTTCAGGGTTTCGCGTTCGCCTGCCAGCCGGGAGAGTTGCTGCAGGTTCGTGCGCAGTAGGCGCGTCTCCTTTTGATAAAAGACGCGGTCCATGATGCGGTGACCGATGTTGAGTAGTGAGTGGGTAAAAATAGCAAACACCGGGACGATGATGGTCGCCACTCGGGGTGTGCCGTATGCAACCACAAGGATACGCGCGATCACTAAATACGTGCCGGTGATAAAGGTGGTCAGGATAAAGTCGTACAAAATATCGCGCGTGATCGTGCGGCCTTCCACGATGGCACTATAACGCGCCACCCCGTAACCGATCATCATCACGTAGATCGCCGTCAGCGCCGACATGACCACCATGGGAATCTGTAACAAGTTCAAACCTGTAGAAACGTAGGAGACCGGGGCGATGAGAACCGTAACGAGACTGCCGATGGCGAGTGTTTGCAATTGGCGCCTGGCGATGTTTGTAGCGGCAACCCGCGCAGAGCGCATCAAGTTGATCGCACTCAAGCCGGTGAGCACGAGGATCACGAAAGCAAAGATGTAATAGTAGGGTCCGGCGCTTAGGCTGTTAATATAGAGCGGATCCCCGCCTTTGACGGCTGTGAATATTTTGGCATCATATTGCAGGATAACCCCGGCGAAACCAACAATATATCCGGCGATGACGCGGCTCCAACGCCACGCATTCATTTTGCCTGGGCGCATGAGCATGGTGGCATGGTGCCAGAAAATGACCGAAGACCCCAACAACCAGCCTTGCAGCCAGGCGCTGGGACCTTGATTGATCGTGTTCGGTGCCCAGAACGGGAACAGCAGGTTGTGCCACCATAAATCCGCTGAAACCACAGGCGGCGGCGCGAGTGCCAATAATACATTGATGAACAACCCACCCACCGACCATAGCGTGAGTGCCGTCAACCACGCAGTCGATGAACGTGGACTGCGCGAGACAAGATACAACCCCAGCCATAACGCTATAAATAACGCCAGGAAGTTAAGCGAAAAAGTGATTTGATATAGAGTCATATCCCACGCCAGTTTTGGCTATCGTCGTATTTACTATACAAACATTTGATATTCGGGCCAAGTAGAGATCGTCAACTTAACAGCCCAATTCAGTTTTTGCGATTCGCGTTGATTTCCACCAACAAGCGGGCCAGTCCGCGTAGGGCGTTGCGGCGGGTGCGGTTGAAGGTCCCTTCGGAGATATACAGGCGCGCCATGATCTCGCGGTTGGGCACACCTTCCACATAGGCATCATGCAGCACAGCATGGTTGTACCAGACGCGCGGTAACGGTTCAGGCGGACGTTTTTCGGCTGGTCTGAGTGATTCAATGGCGCCGGTCAGCAATTCCTGTAACTGTTTGCCGCGTTCAATATGTGATTCGCCTTTGAGCGATATTTTTTCGGCGAGTGCGCATTGCCCCAATGTGATGGCATCGGGTAAATGTCGCAATGCCTCTTCGACGATCTTGATGAAATCATTATCGGGGTCAGTGGAGATCGCATCCAACATGGTGCTGGTTGCTGAATTTAATTCGGTCATATCTTTTTGCGATTCAGCCGCCAACTCGTGGGTCTGGCTGTTGTGCCTGGGACCCATGTTGCTCAACGAAACGATCGTGCCGATCTGGTCGGCAACCTCAGCCAACAATTCCAGGTTGCCCTTTGAATACTCCATACGTGATCTTGATCTTTCGATCCCCACCACTGCCACCTGGGTTCGACCTTCGAATGAAGGTGCGATCCATGCCAGAGATGACAACTGTTCAGCCTTGGGACGGGACACGTCCTCACATGCTACCAATGCTTCGGATATCCCGCTTCCCACTGGGACCGAGGATCTGCCCGCTATAACCACAAATTCACCTCCCCGACGAATTGCCACAAATCCGCCCGGCGCATGCAACGTTTGGCATAATAGATCGAGTCCATCCTGCAAGCGTGACTTGAGCGTGTCTTCCCCGGCGTTTTCGCTATCGAGATTCCGTAACTGCTTTCGGAAATTGCTCTCATTGCGCATGCGCTGACGTTCCAAAAACTCGCGGGTTAGATCATAGAGCCCGACCGCCAAGACAACAAAACCAGCTACCGACGCGAGATTTTTTACCGGCATGCCTGACTTCGATGCAAAGAAGGTGGTGAGGGCGGCAAGCCCCAGCGTGGATAGAGTGGTCAATGGGAAATCTTGAAGCGTTGCGCGGCGTTCCGTCCAGGTTTGATGGCGGGCCACTGAAAGACCCAACACAAAGATGCCACAGAAAGCCAGTGAATCCTGAATGATGCGCGGCGCCGCGGTAGGACTGCCCAGCGAGACCACCCCGTAGATCACAGAAATAACCGGAAAGATCGAAGTGACGAGGAAATACTTCCCGCGGGCAGTCAGGCCCACACGATCGCCCACTAATAAATTAAGCATGATCCCAAACGAAACGATGAACTGATATCCGCCATAGACCTTGTATGCCAGACCTTTGGGATTCATATGCGCTACATATAAGGCATTGCCCTGTTCAGAAATGAACGAGTTGGGTTGCAGGAGGAAAATGATCGAAAGTATGCCAAGTGCGTATATGCCCCATTCAAGGTAACGGAAACGCTTCTGGTCGCGATCAGACATGACATGGAACGTGACACTATACCAGCCGCCCAGCACGATCACCAGCAAGACAGCGCGTATTGCCGCACTCCCCGGGGTTTGTACAAAAGTATTGTTATAGGCACCAAAGAAAAACCCGGAAAGCGCCAGCATCACGACCACCACCCGCAGGGTCATGGCGTTGGGGAACCCGCGTGCGAACAGATAGAACGCCATCCACAGGGTGGTCGCCATCGCGAACAGTGAGACTGCAATTGTGGCTTGAAGTAACATATTTCCCTCCACTTTCTTATAACCCCTGGTTCATTCCGAGGGTGTACTTTGCCAGCACTCCTGGAAAGTTTGCCGCCGACGCGGCTTTTGCAAAACTGGACTATTTTCCCAACGCCTCGACGAATTCACCCACGCTGGCAAAACGGTCCTCAGTTTTTTTT
>Ga0137333_1000406_pt1 | contig 11524 bp, 7 predicted proteins | sample EasRivERMLT231_2_FD_102286 | JGI IMG/M metagenome (GOLD analysis project Ga0137333, IMG submission 102286) | Soil microbial communities from meander-bound floodplain in the East River, Colorado, USA - East River MetaG ERMLT231_2 | ecosystem: Environmental > Terrestrial > Soil > Floodplain ... | reverse complement strand
GTTCCCTTGCCGTCCTTGAGCTCGATCTTCTCGCCGTTTTTCTCTGCGAGCTTCACCGGGAGTTCGCCCCCTTTGGGGGTGCCGAGCAATCCCTCGACGGTCCAGTACTCTTCAGCGACGAACTTCTCGATCTCCCCTTCGCGCTCGCACACCAGGCGCAACCCCACCGTCTGCACCCGCCCCGCGCTCAATCCATAATAGAAGATCTGCCACAGAATCGGGCTGATCTTGTATCCCACGATGCGGTCGAGAATGCGGCGCGCCTGCTGCGCGTCGACCTTCTTCATGTCGACTTCCATCGGGTTCTTGATGGCCCCCTGGATGGCGGCCTTGGTGATTTCGTTGAAAATGATCCGTTTCACGTTCTTCTGGACCGGGGCGATGTATTCGCGGATGTGCCACGCGATCGCCTCGCCCTCACGGTCCAGGTCGAGCGCGAGGAAGACTTCGTCGTGGGACTTGGCGTCCTTCTTGATCTGGTCGAGAATCTTCTTCTTGCCGCGCGAGACCACGTACTCCGGCTCGAAGTCCTTGTCGACGTCGACGCCGAGCTTGTTGGTCGGCAGGTCCATCACGTGCCCCACCGACGCGACCACCTTGAAGCCCTTGCCCAGGAACTTCTTGATGGTGTTCGCCTTCGCGGGCGATTCGACGATTACCAATGTATTGTTCGCCATGCAAACCCCATAAAACGAAATCGCAAGATCAAAGTCTTGCGTCGTGAAAAAAACTCTGTCCCCGGCGCAAATCCTCTAGGCCGGCGCACCATCCCCGTCGAAACGGTCCAGCACTTCATCCTCGATCTCCGCCGGGTCCTTGTCGAAGATCACTGCATAGGCGATCGACTTCACGTCCTCGACATCCACCTTGTCCCCCCCGGCCGGGATGGCGCGCGCCACGATGGTCTCGAACTGCCGCGCGTCGATGATCCCGAGGTTCTGCAAACGGAAGAGGTAATCGTACGCGGCGGTGGACAGACTCAACCGCTCGAACTCGCTCAACACCCGGACCGACCGGGGGCGGCGATCCAGACCGCTCGCCGCCGGGCGGGACGAAAACCAGAACACCGCGTGCTCGATCTCGTCCGGCGAATACCCGCGGCGCGTGAGCTCCTTGTCGAGCTCGACCGGGCGCCGGTCGGCGTGCCGGGCCATCTCGGCGACCAGAACTACCAGATCCATCAGCCTAGTCCACATTTCTGACTCCGCGGCGCCAGTACGCAAGTCCCGTGCTCGCCCCAAAACAGGGGTCGAAACATATACCGGCCCGGCGAAAAAGGGCAACTCTATTCTGTGGACAACCGGCAGGCGGATGTGGAAACGCACGGCTAATCCCTTGCACCGCAACACTTTTTGTACTTCTTTCCGCTTCCGCACGGGCAGGGGTCATTTCGGCCGACTTTCTCTTCCGTCCTCACGACCGGCTGCCCGCTCGGGCGCTCGCGCAACACGCTGCTGGTCGCTTCCGTGGCGCCCATCGGGGCGGCGGGAGCGCGCGCCGGGAGCGAACGCGGAGCGCCGGCGGACGCCTCGACGGGAGGCGGCGATGACGGCGCCGCGCTCTGTATCGCCGACGCCGCCTCACGGTGCTCGGCCCGCGCGCGGCTCAAGTCGGCCACCGGCCGGGGGGCGGCGGCGATCCGCGCGTGGAAGATCGCGTACAGCGCGTCGCGATCGATGCGGTCGTTCAGGTCGCTGAACAGGCCGAAGGCCTCGCGCTTGTACTCCACCAGCGGGTCCTTCTGCGCGTACGCGCGGTAATGAATCCCCTCCTTGAGCGAATCCAGCTCGTGGAGGTGATCCATCCACTTCTCGTCGATGACCTGCAGCAGGACGAACTTCTCAAATTCGCGCACCATCTCCGGGTTGTTGAACTCGCGGGAGAGAAACTCCTCGCGGGTCCGCAGCGCCTCGCGCGCCGTCGCGCGGACGTGCTCGCGCAGCGCGTCGACCGCCTCGGACGCGTCCGCCGGCAGCGCGAAGGAGTGGAGAAAGATGCTCTCCATCTGGGCCAGGAACTCGGCGCGCTTTTGATTCTCCGGCAGCTCGGACGAGTCGATGGAGCGCTCCACCGCCGCCTCGACGAAGTCGTCGAGGATGATGTGGATGATCGGGGTCAGGTCGGCGGCGTCGATGACCTCGTTGCGCCGGCCGTAGATCACCTCGCGCTGCTTGTTCATCACGTCGTCGTACTCGATGAGGCGCTTGCGGATCTCGAAGTTGTACGCCTCGACGCGCTTCTGGGAACGAGCGATGCTCTTGGTCACCAGCGGGTGGGTGATGACCTCCCCTTCCTTGATGCCGAGGCGGTCCATGACGCCCGCGATCCGCTCCGGGCGGAACAGGCGCATCAGGTCGTCCTCGAGCGAAATGAAGAACACCGAGGAACCAGGGTCACCCTGGCGCCCGGCACGGCCGCGGAGCTGGCGGTCGATCCGGCGCGATTCGTGCCGTTCGGTACCTATAATATGGAGGCCGCAGGGGACGTCCTCGACGCACGCGTTGGTGTCAACGGTCCCGCCCTCCTTGGTCGCCCAGTCCTTGCGCCCGGTGCCGATCCCGCACTCCTTGCACTTCATAACGCTGGCCTCGAGCTTGATGTCGGTGCCGCGGCCCGCCATGTTGGTGGCGATCGTGACCGCGCCGGAGCGACCCGCGCGCGCGACGATCTCGGCCTCCTGCTGGTGGTACTTGGCGTTGAGGACGTTGTGCGCTATCCCCTTGCGCTTGAGGAATCGAGACAGCGTCTCGGACACCTCCACGCTGATGGTCCCGACCAGCACCGGCAGCTTCAGCTCGTGGAGGCGTGCAATCTCGTCGACGATCGCGTTGTATTTCTCGCGCTTGGTCTTGTAGACCAGATCGTCGAAGTCGACGCGGCGCACCGCTTCGTTGGTCGGAACCACCTGCACGTCGAGCTTGTAGATCTTGTGCAGTTCTTCGGACTCCGTCTCCGCGGTCCCGGTCATCCCGGCGAGTTTCTCGGACATTCGGAAGTAGTTCTGGAGGGTGATCGTCGCCAGCGTCTGCGTCTCGCCCTCGATGCGCACGCCCTCCTTGGCCTCGAGCGCCTGGTGCAGGCCCTCGGAAAAGCGGCGCCCCGGCATCAGACGCCCGGTGAACTCGTCGACGATGAGGACCTTCCCGTCCTGCACCACGTACTCGTTGTCCTTCTGGAACAGCGAATAGGCGCGCAGCAGCTGGTTGAAATTGTGGATCGACTCGGAGCGCTCGGCGAACCTCCGGTACGCCTGGTCCTTCTCCTGCACGCGCTCGGCCGCCGGCAGTTCCACCTTCGCGTCGATGGCGGCGATCTGCTCGCTCAAGTCGGGCAGCACGAACTGCTCGCGGTCCTCCGGGGAGAGCGCATCGCGCCCCTTCTCGGTCAGGTTGATGGTGTTGGCCTTTTCGTCGACGGCGAAGTAGAGCTCCTCGTCCAGCTCGGTCAGCACCTTGTCGCGCATCAGATCCGTTTCCATGCGCGCGATCAGCCTTTCCGTCCCCGGCTCCTGGAGCAGCTTCATGAAGCGGTTGTTCCGCGGGGCCCCGCGTTTCACTTTCAGGAGGCCGCGGGCCACGTCCTCTTCCTGCTCCGGGTCTTCGCGGTGTTTTTCGGCGAACGCGACCAGGTCGTTCATCAGCCGCATTTGCAGCGCCACCACGCGCTCGACCTTCGGTTTCAAACGGGCGAAGAGATCCGAGGACTGGCTGTGTGACACGGGTCCGGAGATGATCAGCGGGGTCCTGGCTTCGTCGATGAGCACGCTGTCGACTTCGTCGACGATGGCGTAGTAGTGCCCGCGCTGGACGCGATCTTCCGCGCGCGTCTTCATGTTGTCGCGCAGGTAGTCGAACCCGAACTCGTTGTTGGTGCCGTAGGTGATGTCGCGCGCGTACGCCTGCTTGCGCGCGTCGTTCGGCATGTCGGAGTGGATGCAGCCGACGGTGACGCCCAACAGTTCGAATACCCTGCCCATCCATTCCGAATCGCGCCGGGCCAGATAGTCGTTGACGGTGATCAAGTGCACGCCGCGCCCCGAAAGCGCGTTCAAGTACAGCGGCATGGTGGCGGCCAGGGTTTTGCCTTCGCCGGTGGCCATCTCGGCGATCTTCCCTTCGTGCAGGACGATCCCGCCGACGATCTGCACGTCGTAGGGGACCATCTCCCAGCGCGTGGGAATCTCGCACACGTTCCAGCTGGACCCGACGAGCGCCTTGCACGCGGCCTTCACCAGGCCGTACGCCTCCGGCATCACGCCGTCCAGGCTCTCCCCCTCGGCGACGCGCGCGCGCAGCTCGTCGGTCCTGGCCCGAAACTGCTCGGGGGTGAACCCGTCGAACTCGCGGAAGCGGAGATTGACCTCCTCCAGGAGCGGGGAGTTTCTCTGGAAATCACGCTGCGACTTCGGTTTAGAGAACTTTTGCAGGAGACTCATAGACGCGGGTGACCTTTCGTGAGGTGCATGCCGGAAGGTAGCAAACGCGGGGTGGCCGGCGCAAGGCGGGCGGCAAACGCCCCCGCGGCCCGGCTAGGAGCGCGGTGCCTCCAGACAGTAGAACCGGCCCGCGTTATTGCCGAAGTAGACGCGGCCGTCGATCACCGCGGGAGAGGAGAAAATCGCCTCGCTCGTCTCGTAGCGATCCACCACCTGCCCCGAATCGGCATCGAAGCAGTACACCCGGCGATCGTACGACGTGACCACCACCCGCCCAGCGCCGACGAAGGGTTTCGACAGAATCGGACCCGACGTTTCGGCGCGCCAGACGAGCCGGCCGCTCGCGGCGTCCACGCAGTACACCTGCCCGTCGGAACTCCCGGCGTACACGCGACCGCGATCGATTTCCACGCCGGAATTCACCGCGCCGCGCGTGGAAACCGCCCAGCGTCGAGCGCCGTTGGCCGCTTCCAGCGCAACGATTTCGCCGCGGGCCGTGCCGACGATGACGACGGACCCGTCGCTGGCCGGCGACGACGACACCGGCCCCCCGAGGGAAAGCGCCCAGCGTCGCGTCCCCGTGTCCTCCGCGAGCGCGTAGAGTCGTCCATCGTGCGACGGTACGAAGTAGGTATCACGCGCGTGGGCGATGGCACCGCGGATCTGCCCTTTCGTCCGGAATTTCCACAGTACCCGCCCCGTCTCGAGCGACAGCGCGTACACGTTCCCGGACACGGTTCCCACCGCCACGCGCACGCCGTCGGTCGCCGGGGTGCTCACGACCTTTTCGCGCAACGCCCGCTTCCACACCGCGCGACCATCGCCGCGCGCGAGGCGATACACCGTCCCCGCATAGTCCGCCACCACCACCGCGTCGTTTCGAACCACGGGCGAAGCTCCCACCCCACCGGTCGCCGTGTGCGTCCACACCTTCTCCCCGCTCGCGCGATCCAGCGCGTAGACCTTGCCGTCGCGCGCCCCGAAAACGACCGCACCCCCGAGCGGTGCCGGAGACGAGGTCACGGCCGCGCGGTAAGCCTTCTCCCACGCGACGCGAAAGCCGCTAGCCTCCGGGGTCGAAACCGTTTCCTCCGACGGCGCCGGCGCGGCGGGCACGGGCGCAGCCTCGCCCGGTGTGCGCCGCTCTTCCAACGCCGCGACCCGTTCCTGCGAGGCCCGCTGGCGGAGCGAATCGCCCTGGCCGCCGCGCGCACTCCAGGGTTTCGTCAGCGCCAGGCCGACGACGACGGCCGCCAGCAACGCGGCGCTCGCGACCCAGGTCGCCCGCCGCAGGGGAAACGACGCGCGCGTCGCCGTCGCGGCCGGAGCCGCCGCCGCGCGCCGGCGTACGGGCGGGTCGAACGCCGCGTACATGACCGCGTGCCGGCCGCGCTCGGACACCACCACACTGCCGCCCTCGTGGCGCCGCGCTTCGAGGGCGTCGATGGCGGCGCCGGCGTCGTCGGGATCGCCGCCCAGCAGCAGCTCGAGATGCGGGGCGCGCTCGTCGATGGGCCCATCGATACCATAGAGAACCAGGCTGTCCGGGAGCGTCGGCGTGAACAGGTCCCGTTGCGCGCGCACCGAGTCGATCGAAAGCTCGCGCACCCCGGCGAGCGCCGCCGTGTTCACTAGAGGAACAAACACGCCGTTGATGCGAATCCTCGCCGACCCGCCGCGCGTGCACAACAGGTGGAAGACGTCCATCTCGCGCGCGAGCACGTACACGCCCAGATCGCGGTAGTCGTCGAGTCGCGTGTCGACGCCGCGCGCGAGCAGGTCGAGCGAGCGAACCACGTCGCGCAGCAGGGCGGCGGCGGTCTGGGGGTGCGCCGGCTGGAGGTAGCGCGCGACCACGTCCCGGTACGCGGCCTTGAGGAAGCGCATCCGAGCGTCGGAAATGCGCGGGTCGGTATCCTGAAAAAGGAGATGAAGGCTCTTCGCCCGCGTCGATTCCTCGGCGTAGGCGAGGTCGCGTCGCTCGTCGAGCCCGTTCGCGGCGGGCATATAGCAGATGGATCGACTCATGGCGCACGCTCTCCGGGTCCGAGCGTAGGCGCGCGCCTTTCAGGGTGTCAACTCAATGTTCGCTGGCGATGCAGGGAGCGCGGCGCGTGTCACGAGCGGCGCGTCGAACGGCCGCCGGACTTTGACTTGCGCATGGTAGGAGCTGCTGTGGCCGCGGGCTTGCCGTCGGCCTCGGCGCCGCGCCGAAAGATACCGAACAACCCGCTGCCCTTCGACTTCCCGTTCAGATTTGCAACCGGCTTGCCGTCTTTGCCGTTCTTGAAGTAGCGCATCGCGACCGGGTGCTCGGGGTCCCACTTCAGCGCCTCTTCGAAACACTCCATCGCCGTGCTGGCGAGGCCCGCCTGCATGTACACGAATCCGAGATTCGCGTGGTAGTCGGCGTTGTAGAATTCCATTTCCAGCGCTTTCTTGCACGCGTCGCGCGCCTCGTGGAGCTGGGTGCGCAGCACTCCCAGCGAAAACCCGTACCAGCTGTGGTAGGCGGGGTTCGAATCGTCGAACTTGATCGCGGCCTTCAGGAGCACGGCGGCCTTGTCGTAGCGATTCTGGCGCATGGCGGCGCGGGCCTGGTCGTAGGAAAGCTGGGCCGACCGCTTGTCCGCCTCGCGGCGCTCGGCCTGGGTCCCGCCCATCTTCTTCTTCAGCCGCTCGTCGAACTCGCGTCGCAGCGCGGCGTCGCTCAAGATCGAGAACGCCTCGTTGATGAGCTTGAAATCGACGCCTTCCTTCTCCGTCGTCTCGCCCGCGACGTCGGGGTGGTGCAACTTGGCCAGCTTGAAGTAAGCCTTTTTGATGGTGTCGCTGTCGGCGGTCGGCCAGACACCCAGCACCTCGTAGTAGTCGATGAATTTTACGCTCTGCTCCATGATGGCCGCGCTCCGGGTCTTGCTGGCGTTACTTACCGGCCCGGCCCGCCGCCACAACGCGAAGCTCGTGCAGGAGATTGTTCGCGAGCTGGTTGTCGGACTGGACCTTGAGGACCATGTCGAGTTGCGCCTGGGCCTCGTCGTAGCGGGCGTTCTCATAGTAGAGCAGCGCCAGATTGAGACGGGCTTTCAAATAGTACGGGTTGATCTTGAGCGCCACTTCAAATTCCTGGACCGCGTCGTCGACCATCCCGCTGTTGCCGTATGCGATGCCCAGGTAATTGTGGAGATCCGGATAGTCCGGCTTGAGCGCAATGGCTTTCTTGAGCTCGCGGATCGCCTCGTCCATATTGCCGTTCTGGATGGCCTCGATCGCCAGCTCCCGGCTGATCTGGGCCGAGCTCGGCCGCTCCTCGATCAGTTCCGAGTACAGACGCGCGATCTGGTCGTCGCTGCCGGCGCGCAGTGTCATCACCAGCGACTCCAGGGTCTCGCGATAGAAATTCGGGCAGCTGTGCTTCGAGCCGACGGCCTCTCGCACCGCCGTGTCCAGGTCGCCGATGCGGCGCGAAATCATGGAGAGATACACGCGCGAGCGGAAGAACTTGTTGTTGATCTCGAGCGAATTACGGAAACAGTTGCGCGCATCCTCCAGGCGGCCCGTCTGCGAATAAAGCACGCCGAGCTTGTAGTGCAGGTCGGCGAACATCGGCTTGATCGCCACCGCCGTCTCCATCTCGCGCATGGCGCCCGCGGTGTCGCCGGCCGTGCCGCATTCCTTGGCGATCGCCACGTGCGCTTCGCACGTATACAGGTCGAGCGTGGCGCGATCGACGTCGCTCGCCTGTTCCGCGATGCCCTGCAGCTCCTGGAAGCGGGCCAGCGCCTTGCGGTACTCGCCCGAATTGAAGAGGTTGAGCGCCTTGGCAAACTCGCTCTTCGGGATGAATGCAAACAGTCGCTTTAGAAACATGCTTACTTACCCCTGCAGGAACCGCGCCGCCAGTTGCATCGCGATGCCGCTGAAAATGGGAACCCGCATGTTGTCGTCCAGAGGCGACGGCATGGCCTCGGCTGCCGTGGCCACCACTGCCCCGATTACGGCCAGCCAGAGGCTCGGGAGCAGCAGAAACCCGACCAGCAAGCACACCGCCAGGCAAGCGAACGATCCTTGCGGGCTCTTGCCCCAGAACCTCGCCACCCCGAAACGCTTGCCGACGATCGCCGCGGCCGCATCGCCGAGGACGAGAAACGCCAGCGCCGCGATGGCGATCGCGTGGTCGAACACGACGACGCTCAACAGCGCCGCGATCATGTAGTGCGTCGACCCCAGCAGGTGCTCTTCTTCGTGGCTGCGGATCAGCGATCGGAACAATCGCAGAAAAAACGTTCGGAGCCGATGATCGCTGAGTCGCAGCAAGTCGATCGCGACGGTGACGAAAGTAGCAAGTATGAGGCCAAGCAAGGCGGGGGTAGGGGGTAGAAAGTACACCCAGACCGGCACGATTATCATGCCGAGATGAAACGACTTACGCTGCAGTTCGTGCTTGAGCGGCGGCGGGCCCGGGCGTGCGGTGCCGGTGCGATCGGGGGGACGGCGCTTCATCGCGGCCAATGGTAGCGAACCGTGGCCGCGCCGATAAGAGAAAGATTAAAGTCGCGGCGGCGACGGACGCGGGTGCCCCGCCACCGGGCAATGTGCAAGCGGCAGGTTTCCGCCCCCTAACGGGGAGCGCCGGTTGCCCTTCCACCACCAAAATAGAGGTCGTGGTAAACGTTGGCCGACTCCACGACGCGCTTCACGTACCCGCGCGTCTCGCGGTAGTCGATCGACTCGACGGCGTCGATCACCGCTTCCCCCACCGTTCCCGGCTCGATCCAGCGCTTCGCCGCACCGGGTCCCGCGTTGTAGGCGGCGAGCATCCACGCCACGCTCCCGCGTCCGTCGCGGAGCAGGTCGGCCGCGTACCAGGCGCCGATCGCGACGTTCACGTCCGGACTCCCGAGCTGGTCGAGACCCTCCCACGGCAAGTCCATTTGCGTCGCGATGCGGCTCGCCGTCGCCGGCATGAGCTGCATCAGGCCGACCGCACCCGCGCGCGAAACCGCTTCGGTTTCGAAGCGGCTCTCTTCCCGAATCAGTCCGTACAGCAAGTGCGGCGCGAGGTCGTTGGCGAACGAGGCTTCGAATACCCGTGCCGGATACGGAATCGGATAGGTCAAAAAGCGAAAGTCATCCGCGTGCGCGCGGCGGTCTTCCCACGACATGTCGGCGCGCGCCCGCTCGTACAGGCGGACGCTGCGCCACGGCATCGCGTTGTGGTCGAAGAGCCGGCCCAGGCGCAGCGCCTCATTGGCGTCGTCGAGTCCCGCGCGCAACGCGACCTCCAGTTCGTCCTGCGCCCAGTCGTCGAACCCCGCTCGGAGAAACCGGCGGGCGCGAACGAGCGCGGACCCGGCATCGCCGTCCGGGGCAGGTGCCGAACTCGCCGACGCGAGCACGCGGCGGTACGCCTGTTCTCGGCGCGCTTCGGTGCCGGCCAGCCAGTCGGAGAGCGCATCGCGGCGCGCGGCGTCCCCCACGGTCGCGCGCGGGCCGAGCGCCCAGCCCGCCACGTCCGGCCGCGCATAGAACGAGTACGGGTTCACGGCCGCTAGTTCGTCGAGCAGCATCCGGGGCTCCGCCTGCGCGCCGCCGTTCGCGCGGACGCGCGCGAGGTAGAACAACGCGGCCTCGTCGGTCCGCCGGGACCGCGTGAGCCATTGCTCGTAGATCACGGCCGCGTCCGCCCCCCGCCCGTCGCGATCGAGAACGTTCGCGCGCTCGATCGCCGCCGCCCACCCGTAGAACGTCGATGGGTACGAACGACGCACGCTGTCCAGGAGGCGATCCGCTTCCGCCACCTTGCCCGCTTCCGCGTACAGCGAGGCTGCCGTGTACAGCGCCTCGGCCGCGATGGGGTCGTTGGGAAACGCGGTGGCGAAGGCCACGTATACGCTCGCTGCGTCGGCGCCGCGTGCGACCCGGCGAAACGAGCGGGCGAGCAGGAGCATGGAGCGGCGCCGCAGGACGTCGTCCGCGTAGGAAGGCCGCGCGAGGGCGATGGCGCGCGAGAAGTCGCCGCTCATGAAGTGGTACTCGCCCCAGAGCAGGCGCTGCGATTCCGCCTCCCCGGGCGTGAGCGCCCGATCATCCAGCAGGCGGAGTGTGCGCCGCAGCTCCGCACCGCGGCCGTCCGCCTGGAAGACGGACGCGCACGCGAGCAGGACCCCCGGCGTCGCCTGCGCCGCCGCGACCCGCTTCACGAAATCGGTGGCGCATTCCTGCGCGTCGCGCGAACGTCGATGCTCGTCGAACAGCGCGCGCGCGGCGCGCGCGGCCTCGACGCGATCACCGGACTCGACCGCGATGTCATAGCTCCGGCGAAGCATGCCGGCGCGGATACTCGCGGTCCGCGCGCCGGCGACCGCGTCGCGGGCGGCCACAAGCGCCTCCGGCATGCGCCCCAGCGCGAGCAATACATCGATCCGCGCGTCGTCGATCGCGGGGTGCATGGCGGCCGGTACCCCGGAGCGGAACGCGCGGTCGAGCGCGCCCGCCGCGCCGGACGCGTCGCCCCGGGCGAGCCGTGCCCGCGCCAGCACAAGGTCGCGATACGCTCCGTACACCGGGTCGGCGAGAGCGTCGATCGCGGCGAGCCCTTCGAGCGCGCGATCGATCTCTCCAGCTTCCAGCTGGAGGCGGGCGAGTTGCAGTTGCCGGAAGAAACCGTCCCCGGGGTCGTCGTCGTCGAGCAGTCGATCGGTCAACGCACTCTCCGCGGCGGCGTAACGTCGAAGCCGCGTGAGGACGGTGACGGCAAGCTCGGCGGACGCGCGACCGCTTTCGGTCTGCAGCGCCTCCCACGCGAGCGCCCACTCCCCGTGGCTCGCCAGAACCCGGGCGCGCGATGCCACGTAAGTCGTTATACTGCCGGGTGATACAGCCTCTTTTACCTTGGAGGCGTAGGAGTCGACGGGGCGCACCAGCAACGCACCCGGAAGGAGGGTCACGAAGGCGGTCATGGCCAGACGACGGGACATGGTTTGAGTATACGGCGGACGTGGGCACCCGGCAACCGGGCGCGTTACTCCCACTCGATCGCGGCCGGGTCCGCAGCAACCGGGCGCGTCACTCCCACTCGATCGCGGC
>Ga0137333_1000405_pt1 | contig 11530 bp, 9 predicted proteins | sample EasRivERMLT231_2_FD_102286 | JGI IMG/M metagenome (GOLD analysis project Ga0137333, IMG submission 102286) | Soil microbial communities from meander-bound floodplain in the East River, Colorado, USA - East River MetaG ERMLT231_2 | ecosystem: Environmental > Terrestrial > Soil > Floodplain ... | reverse complement strand
GGGATTAAATCACTTCACCTGGATTCTTTCCATTAACGACCGACGTACTGGCGAGGATCTTTATCCACTTTTTAGAAAACGCTTCTTTGAACTCAAGCCGGAATTTGAACCGCTTACGAGAGATGTTTTCTCAGCCTTTGGTTTGTTCCCCGTTCCCGGTGATACGCACCTATGCGAGTACCTGCCCTGGATGAGCAATCCAAATACAAAGCCCTGGGATAAATACAACATCCGCCTCTATGATTGGGAGTTGTTTGCGAACGTCCGTGAGTTTGAGTTACATCGTATGAATGAAATGGCGAATGGCAATGCGACCATCGAAGGCTTGCTTGATACCGACTCAGAAGGCGCATTGGAAATGATCGAAAATATTGCGGGCGGAACCACTCACTATCACCTCGCCGCGAATCTACCGAATGTAGGGCAAGTTGCCAACTTACCTCACGGATGCATCGTTGAAACTCCAGTCGTTGTTAACGGCGCTGGGATCCAGCCCGTCCATATGGGCACGTTACCCGAACCCATCGCTGAACTTCTACGTCGCGAAATCACCGCTGGACAATTGTGCGTAGACGCTGCTGTCGAAGGCAATCGCGAAAAAGCCTTACAGTGTCTTTTGCTTGATCCCGTCATCACCGATATCAACACTGCCAGGAAAATATTGGATGACTATCTGACAAGCTACAAAGAATATCTTCCGCAGTTTTGGAAGTAAATCCCGAACAAATGAGATGGCACTTCAAATCAGTAGAACAATCCCGAAGGGATGGCAGGGTTGTAGGCACGAAATCAATAAACGCCAACCCCGAAGGGGTGACATTATATAGTTTGTGTCACCCCTTCGGGGTTAATAAAAAATCAAACGTCTATCTAGAACAATTTCACTCCTTCGGAGTTTTATCTTTTACAATATCAATTCCCTATGAACTACAAAATCATTACTCTTCAATCTGACAATAAATATCTAATCCAGCAAGCGGCACAATTATTAACTGATGCTTTCCATGAACACTGGCCCGAAGCATGGCCCACATTCGACGAAGCAGTGAAAGAAGTTCATGAGATGCTCGAAGCAGAGCGAATTTGTCGCGCAGCGATCGATGATAGACAAAATTTATTAGGCATCATCGGTGGGATTCCAACTTACGATGGGCACGTGTGGGAACTTCATCCGCTGGCAGTTCAACCGAATCTACAAGGACAAGGTATTGGTCGCGCGTTGATCGAAGATTTTGAAGAGCAAGTCCGTCAGCGCGGTGGATTGACCATCACATTGGGAAGTGATGATGAAGACAACATGACTTCATTATCAAATGTTAATTTATTTGAAAATACGTGGGAAAAGATTCAGAACATCCGTAACTTAAAGGGACACCCTTTTGAATTCTATCAAAAGATGGGCTATGTTATCACCGGCGTTGTGCCCGAGGCAAATGGGATCGGCAAGCCGGATATATTGATGTCGAAGAGGGTGAAGTAAATGTCCGCTCGTGCGGGGGCTAAGCCCCCGCACGAGCGTTGTTGTTAATGTGTCTCTGTCACTTTTGTGATCGAGCGCGGTGTTTCGGTGTCATAACCCTTGACGGTTGTAAGGTGGCAGGCAAATAATTGAGCGGGGAGAATGCTCACCAGCGGAGTCAGCCATTCGGGAATCTGAGGCGGGAGTTGGATCGGCGATTGAGCCAGCGCGAGCGTATCCGCATCATCTGAGATCATCACAAGTTCGGCATTGTGTTGTTTGCGCAGACGCGTGAGCATCTCTTTCATTGAGTCATGCACTTTACCTTTGGGTGCCACGGCCAGGACGGGGAACCCGCCTTCGACCATGGCGATGGGACCATGCTGAAAATCAGCGGATGAATACGGCTCAGCGATGGTATAGGTCAGTTCCTTGAGTTTGAGCGCCCATTCGAAGGCGGTGGCGTAATTGAAGCCGCGCCCCAGCACCACACATTGACTCATATACCGAAACCGCTCCGACATACGCGCGATCGCTTGATCTTGCGCCAGCGCCTGTTCAGCCCACTTGGGCACGGAGGCAAGCTCGTTCCAGCGTTCCTCCGACCCACCCATGGCGGCAGAAAGCATGGCGACCGCCATAAGTTGGGATGTGTAGGTCTTGGTCGCAGCAACGGCTTTTTCTGGTCCCGCCTGGATATCGAGCACAAAATCAGCAGCCTTGGCAAGCGGTGAATCGGGGATATTGGTGATCGCTAGCGTGAGACAGTTCTGTTTGCGACCTTCTTCCAGAACACTAACAATATCTGGTGATTGACCCGATTGCGATACACCCACCACCAACGCATTCTGTAAACGTGGCGGACTTTGATAATACGTGAACAAGGAGGGCGTTGCCAATGCCAGCGGAAGTTGATTGTGTGCGCCCCACAAATAATTTGCATAGCGCCCGGCATTATCAGATGTGCCGCGCGCTGCAAGAAATGCATAGTGCACATTGCGTGCTTGAATCGCTTTAGTGATCTCAAGCACAGTTTTCTTTTGACTGTTCAGTAATGAAGCCAGTCGTTCAGGTTGTTCAAAGATCTCGGAATGAAGTGTCATGTTGTCCTCTGCTTCCATTTTACCGCTTGTCCTATTTTTTACTAACCCTTCTGGTAATTTGATGCTAACAAAAAAATCATCAGCATGATGACATCACATCACAGAGATTCAATCATATAAACAAAGAACCATCGAATATTTTCGAGCAACGCGATCATATCTTTTCCAACAACAAACAACGAAAATATTTTTCAGTACTCATCATGTTGATTGTTTTGTTATAGAAATCATTCTTCAATGCAAAACATAAACGATTCAATCATTGATCAAATGATTCATTGTGATTCGTTTTATGAATTATTGATTAACCTGTTTGCAAAATTTTAAGTTAATCATCATCAAAAAACCTTTACATAAATTGAATAATAGATACAATCTATATAGTTATATATCATCATACATGATTCAAAAAAATAAAATTGAATCAAAATAAAAAATATTTATTCAACAACATAATGTTTGATGTATACATAACGCAATCAAGATAAAACATCAACAACATACAATCATCTTGATTGATTGAAACGAAAGAAAAGGACTCGACATGTATCTCTGTGTATTATCAAGCACGCCGGATGACCCGAATGACACGCCCTATGATCCATCCGCACATATGAATGGCATCAAATGGAAGCATCATCCGGTGCAGCCGAAGAATGTTGAAAAACAAATCCGCGAACTTATCAATGAAGGCGTGGATGTGTTCTTCAATCTTTGCGATGGCACCCCCGACGACGCACTATCGGGCATCGGTCTCGTGCAACTGATGGAAAAATTAGGCGTGGCATTTACCGGTGCCGATTCAAAATTCTTTGATCCCTCCCGCCAGGAAATGAAAGCCTATGCCAAGAAGGCAAATGTCCCCACACCCGGTTGGGTGATGGTGGATCGTGTGGAAGATGTGGAACGCGTTGCCAAGCGTTTGCGCTTCCCGGTGCTCGTCAAACCGCCGCATGGCTATGCCAGTGTCGGCATCACGCGCGACTCACGCTGTGAGAACGTGGAACAGCTCAAAGTGCAGGTCGGACGCGAGATCGAACAATTCGGTCGCGCTCTGCTTGAAGAGTTCATCGAAGGCCGTGAGTTCACCTGTCTCATTGCTGAAAATCCAGATGATGCTGAGAATCCCATCACCTTCAAGCCGGTTGAGTTCATCTTCCCCAAAGGCGAATCGTTCAAACACTATGATATGAAGTGGGTCGAATACGAGAAGATGTCAGTTGCGCCGGTGAACGACAAGCGCATTGAAAAGGTCTTGCGTGAACAGACCGCACGTTTGTTCAAAGCCATGGATGGCAACGGGTACGCTCGCTGTGACTACCGCATGTCTGCGGATGGCACGATCCACATGCTGGAGATCAACCCGAACTGCGGAATTTTCTACGCACCGCATGAACCAGGCTCAGCGGATTTCTCCTTGATGAACGACCCCGTTTACAACCATCAAAAATTCCTAAAGCTGATCGCCCGCTCGGCTCAAAAACGTCAAGCCACCATGCTGGCGGCAAAAATGAAGAAACAACAGTTGAAGAAACAACGTGTTGAACAGATGGCTTATACCTAGCCAGTCAATCAGCAAATCGTTTTTAGTAAATGAGCGGACGAAGTGTCCGCTCATTTTGTTATGTGGCTCTGCCCCACAAGTATAATGACCATGATGAAACCACCGGAACAAATCGAGACCCAAAGACTTATCTTGCGTACCCCGCGTGCGGAGGATGCGTCCGCCATGTTTACAGGCTGGGCGCAGGATGTTGAAGTTACGCGCTATCTCACATGGCGTCCACACACCAGCCTGGAGCAATCGCAGGCTATTGTTGCAAATACCATCTCAGTATGGAAGAATGAAACACGGTTCCCATATATGATCGCGCTCAAAGAAAATAGCCAGGTCATTGGCATGATCGACCCGCGCATTGAAGGTCCTAAAGTGGGCGTGGGATATGTGATTGCGCGGGCGTATTGGGGTAACGGCTATATGCCAGAAGCCACGCGCGCCATTATCGAGTGGGCATTCCAACAATCAACAATTTATCGTGTTTATGCAACAACTGATGTGGAAAACATCGCTTCACAACGCGTTCTGGAGAAAGTTGGCATGCAGCGTGAAGGACTCTTAAGAAAATATATTATTCACCCAAACATCAGCTATATTCCGCGGGATAGTTATATGTATGTAATCACCAAATAAGAAAAACGGAGGACACCATGCTCAAAAAGAAGATCGCATTTATTGGACCCGGCGTGATGGCAGAAGCCATGATCGCAGGCTTATTACGCAAGCAACTGGCAAAGCCCGAGAATATAACTGCATCAGGTCCACGCGAGGAACGGGGAGCAGAGTTACACAAAAAGTATGGCATCAAATCCACAACGGATAACGCATCCGTTGTATCGCACGCGGATGTGGTGGTGCTCTCTGTTAAACCGCAGCGTCTCACTGAAGTAATGAAGGGACTGAAAGGCATCCGTTCCGATGCGCTGGTCTTATCCATTATTGCGGGCGCCAATATCAAGAAGATCAGCACCGGCTTGAAACACAAATCCATTGTGCGCTCGATGCCGAATACACCCGGTCAGATCGGTGAAGGCATTACGGTGTGGACTGCATCCAAAGAAGTGAGCGAAGAACAACAGGACATGGCGCGCGCACTGCTTGGTGCGTTGGGCGAAGAAGTTTTCGTGGAGGATGAAAGCTATTTGGATATGGCAACCGCCCTCTCGGGGTCCGGACCCGCGTACGTCTTCCTGTTCACCGAAGCCCTGATCGACGCCGGAGTCCACATGGGATTCCCGCGCCGCATTGCCGAGCAACTCGTCTTGCAGACCATCAAAGGCTCCGCTTCTTTCTACCAGCAAGCGGCTCGGCATCCTGCGACCTTGCGCAATCAAGTGACATCTCCCGGCGGCACATCGGCTGAAGCTTTGTATTATTTGGAAAAGGCTGGCTTTCGTACTGCAATATCACGTGCAGTCTGGGCGGCGTATCAACGCTCATTGGAGTTAGGGAAGGAAAAGCCCGGTCATATTGATACGCACGATGAAGAAGAAAAATAAATATTCTTATATGGAGAAGTAACAACATGAAACGCTTATCTCTCATCACGCTCCTGACCATCATCCTACTCTCCGCCTGCGGACCTGCTCCGGCGCCCACGCCAATCGCAGATACATTATTTGTTGAACCGAATACGAGTCTCGGTCCTATCAGCCCGTATCTATTTGGAACGAACTATGGACCGATGCATGCTGTCACATTGGATGTGCTACCGCTGGTTGAGAATGGCGGTTTCACCACCTTGCGATTCCCTGGCGGCGCGTGGACCGACACCGCGGACATGAAGAATTTCCAGATCGATCAACTCATGGCTTTCGCCAAACAGGTCGGTGCCATGCCAACCATCAGTGTGCGCCTGCTCGGGGGCAAACCTGAAACTGCGGCAGAACTCGTGCGGTACACCAATATCAAGAAACAATATGGCGTCACATATTGGAGCATTGGCAATGAACCAAACATCTATACTCTGTTGAAACAAGCAGACTACGAGTATCTCCCCCAGAATCTCAACAAGGACTGGCGCGCTATTGCCCTTGCCATGAAAGCCATTGACCCCAACATCAAGTTAATGGGTCCCGAACTCAGTCAGTGGAATGAAAGTTATGAGACCACCCCGAAAGATCCAGCCCAAAAAGATTGGATGACCGAATTCCTGAAAGCCAATGGCGATCTGTTAGATGTTGTCACGGTGCACCGCTACCCCATGCATTCACCAACGCATGGTCCGGTCACTGTTCAGCAACTGCGAGAGAACACCCGCAAATGGGTCAGCGAAGTGGAATATCTGCGCAAGTTGATCCGCGAGATCGTTGGGCGTGACCTGCCGATCGCTATTACGGAAGTCAACTCTGACCCTAGCAATGCACAACTGGCGGAGGCGTCCCCTGATTCTTTCTACAATGCGATTTGGTACGCCGATGTCCTCGGTCAAGCGATGAACGCGGACGCTTTCATGGTCAACCAGTGGGTGCTCTCTCAGCGCAGTACCGGGCTGGGACTGTTCAAAGGCGACCTCGTCCAGCCTACATTCTATGTATTCCCCCTCTACAAAAACTTTGGTAATGAACAGGTCTACGCCGCTTCAGGCATAACAGACGTGGATATCTTCGCTGCCAAACGCGCAGATGGCACGCTAACCTTGATGGTCATCAATCTATCCGATATGGAGCAACGCATCCCGCTTCAGGTGAAAGGGATCAAACTCAAAGAGGCGGAAGTCTGGCTATTGGATGCGACGCACAACGCCGAAAACTTGGGCACGCAGGCTTTTGCATCAGACAGCATACTAACTCTGTCCGCGCAATCAGCAACGCTCTATGTGATCAAATGACCCCCTCCGCCCTTGCGGGCACCTCCCCCAAATGCGACGAGGAAAATTTTAGATGCGAATTCAAAATTTAAATCGTCGCATTTGGGGGAGGAAGGGTGGGGGTTTCGCTTTATAATACGGGGCGTTCAAAATAGAAACTGGAAAAACATGTCACTCATTACTGTAAGCTCACTCTCCAAATCATACGGCGCCGCCGATATTTTCAGCGGGGTCTCTTTCACTGTGGATAAAGGCGCGCGCATGGCGGTCGTCGGTCCCAACGGTATCGGCAAGACTTCGCTCATGCGCATCCTTGTCGGTGTGGATCAGGCTACTTCGGGATCCGTCAACCGCTCACGGGGAGTCCGAATCGGGTATTTGTCGCAAGAGGCAGATTTCAAAATGACGGGCACGATCTGGACGGCGTGCGAATCCGTCTTTGAGCATTTCAAAGCAGAGCAGGAAGAATTGCATCGGCTCGAAGGCTTGATGTCTGACCCCGAGCAACTTGAAGAAGCCATGGAACGTTACGGCAAATTGCAGGAAGAATTTGAGCGGCGCGGCGGCTACACCTACACCACGAAAATTCGCACGGTGTTGACCGGCTTGGGATTCAGCGAAGCCGATTATCAACTTGACCTTGATCATCTCTCCGGCGGACAGCGCACCCGCGGATTTCTCGCGCGCCTCCTGCTCGAAGACCCGGATGTGCTCCTGCTCGATGAACCGACCAACCACCTCGACATTGCAGCCGTGGAATGGCTCGAAGGTTATTTGAGTCAATGGGAAGGCGCGGCGGTGATTATTTCGCATGACCGCTTCTTTTTGGACAAAGCCAGCAACGCGATTCTGGAAATGTTCCCCGGCGCAACCGAAACCTATCGCGGCAATTACAGCGCGTATTTGAAACAACGCGTCGAACGCATGGCACGCAGGCAAGAAGTTTTCGATAGCGAAAAAGAAAAACTGCAAAAAGAAATGGATTACATCCGCAAAAATGTAGCGGGACAAAATGTATTGCAAGCTAAAGGCAAACTCAAACGCATCTCGCGCCTGATCCAAGCCATCGAACAGATCGGCATGGAAGCCGCGCTCAAACAAAAATGGATCGAGACCGCGGGCGAAGTTTCTGTCACCATGTCCATTCTGGGCGTGGACGAAGCTGGGCGCCGCATCAACGCCTTGCAGTCGCCGGTGCGTCAGTTGCCTAATTTGCATTTGCGTCTCGCACAAGCCGCGCGTTCGGGTGACATGGTCATCCGTACTGAAAATCTCAAAGTGGGCTTCTCGGATAAATTTTTATTCTCTGCACCCAATATTGATCTGCGGCGCGGCGACTGTGCCGCATTAATTGGACCAAACGGCGCGGGCAAATCGACTTTTCTCAAAACGATCCTCGGTCAGATTCCTCCGTTAGCTGGTTCGGTGACTCTGGGAGAGAGTCTGCACATTGGATATTTTGCCCAGGCGCATGAAAGCCTGGACCCGAAGAAAAGTGTGATCGAAGAGATCACCGATTTTACGGGCTGGCTGCCGCAAAAGGCACGCGAGTATCTTGGCAAATATCTATTCTCTGGTGACGATGCCTTCAAGAAAGTATCCATGCTCTCTGGTGGTGAACGCGGACGTTTGGCATTGGCGAAGCTCGCTTTGCAAAATACAAATTTACTTCTATTGGATGAACCCACCAACCATTTGGACATCCCCTCGCAGGAAATCCTTGAAGCCGTGCTCGATGATTATGAAGGCACGATCTTGCTCGTCACCCACGACCGTTATCTCGTGGATGCCATCGCCACCCAAATCTGGGAGATCGATACGGACGAATCGCATCTCATCATCTTCAAGGGCATCTATTCGCAATTGAAGGAAGAACGCGAAAAAGACTTAGCGCGCCGCGCAGCTGCACAAGTTGAACGTGAAGAGACTGAAGCGAAAAAGAAAGAGACGCCGAAAGCCAAGTCTACGACGACTACAAAGGAAGATAAAAAGAAAGCCGCCAAAAAGCAGGAACTCGAAAACAGCATCGCCGAACTTGAAGCCAAACTGGCGAGTCTCAGTTCGCAATTAGAGAGTCCCTTCGTAAAGCCGGACGAAGTCCGTAAGATCGGGACGGAATACGAGCGCGTGCAAAAAGAGATGGATGTTAAGTTAGGCGAGTGGGAGAAGATGCAGGGGTAAACTAAGCTGGTATCGACGTTTTGATTAGCAAATACAACAATCAAGGCTTGCGAGATCAAGGAGTTACCATGGATTGGAATGACATAATAAAAACAATAGCCACAAATACAGTCTTCTTAACAGTACTAGGGTTTGTCGCTAAATCTATTTATGGTCAAATCTTGTCAAAAGATTTAAAGAAATTCGAAATTGAACTTCAAGCAACTCATAATATAGAGACAGAAAAGTTGCGTTCTGCCTTGAGCAAAACTGCTTTTGAATACCAAACAAGGTTTGCTCGTTTACATGAGAAACGAGCAGATATTCTTGCAGATTTCTACAAAAAACTCGTAGAAGTTGAAAGAGTTTTTGGTCATTTTGTAATAGGAATAAAACCCGGGCAACCTGTGTCTGACGAAAAGGCTAAAAACATCCTCGGACTCGTTTCATTTCTTTGGGATTACTTTGAGGAAAATCGTATTTATTTCGAACCCAACACATGCGAAAAGGTTTTTAGATTGTTGCAAGAATTAAATGGCGTCTGGGGAGTTTCAATGTTTGCGCAAGTTGAAGATGGATTAACAGAACAGCAGAAAGCGGATGCTTGGCAAAGAGGTTGGAAGAGTATTTCTAACAGTGTGCCGGAATTAAGACGTGATATTGAAAATGATTTTAGGAAATTGCTTGGAGCAGCCTCAGATTTATAGCTAAATTATGTACTACTTCTGTAAAAACCTGAGTAGCATTTTTAAGAGGGCGACGATACAAGGAGACAGCAAATGACTGAGGGTGATTTAATACAAAAACAGTTGCGCACGATAATAAAGGAGAAGTTTCGGCGTCACATTTGTTCAATATTGTATGGCAAGGAGCAACATGTTGGTACTGGCAACCTACTAAAACATAATGGACAATTATTCATTCTTACGTGTCATCATGTGGCGACGGAAGCATGTTCTTCAAAGAACTTTGAAGTTATATTCACTAACAATATTAAGGTTAATGGAGATCAGATATCACTCTTTCGAAAGCACAAAGGCGATGATATTGCTTTATTAAAAATAGAGTCAAACCTTGAATTAGAAGAGTTGATTCCTCTCACTTTGGGTGAGTTTGCAAATTCATCCGATTTAAGAGTTTTTTCGCGGAGTAATCTACCATTTGTAGTAGTAGTAGGGTTTCCTGCAAGTCTTGTAGAACATGATAATTCCATACAGTTGAGAAGTCTTCGCCCCTTGATTTTTCAAACAATGCCACCTATCGGGAAACGTCAGACCAAGGCAAAGATATATTTGGAATATCAACCTGGAAGTGCTGATACTCCAAAACTTCCAGATGCTCCAGGGTTGAGTGGCGCTGGCATCTGGTATGTTACACCACTCGGTCAAAATGACCATATTATTTCTCCAACTCATTGGAAATTTATCGCTATACAATCTACATGGAAACCAGGAGAATACATTGTAGGTAAAAGATTAAGGGAAGTATTTAAATGGTTGACATAGATAGAATGAATACTAAATTCCATTGAACATCGTAAAGTGCTATACTATTCATAGACACGGGGGACATTCGGTTCTGAAAGGAGGCACACATGTCTTGGAAGAGTCAACTACGCAGCGACTCCCTGCCGTGGTTGCTGGAGTCTGAGAATCCTGGCGTCCGTTATCTCGCGTTGCGCGATCTGTTCGATCTTTCCCCTGATGATAAAAAATTGAAAACTGCACGCAAGTCCGCGCATAAAGAGGGACCGATCGCGCACATCCTATCTAAGATGGACGAGGAGGGTTATTGGCAGAAACCCGGGACGGGTTATGGTCCGAAGTACAAGTCTACGGTGTGGGCGTTGATCCTGCTGGCACAGCTGGGCGCGTCGGTGAAAGAGGATAAACGTATCAGACTGGCTTGTAAATATTATCTCGACCACGCCTTGAGCCCGGGCGGGCAAATCTCTGCGATGACCAACAACTCTCCCTCAGGAACAGCGGATTGTATTCAGGGCAACATGCTCTGGTCATTGATGGCATTGGGCTACAACGATCCACGCATGGACTCGGCTTACGAGTGGATGGTGCGTACCGTCACAGGCGAGGGTATCGCGCCGCTGAAGGACAAGCACGCCGAGGTCCGTTATTTCGCGGGCAAGTGCGGTCCCACCTTCGCGTGCGGGGCGAACAACAAGCTGCCGTGCGCCTGGGGTGGAGTCAAAGTTTTGTTGGCGTTGAGTCAGCTTACGGCTGAGAAGAGAAGCGAATTGATGGAGCGGGCGATCCGTCACGGGGTGGAATTCTTTTTCAGCGTGGATCCGTCCACGGCGGATTATCCAACAGGCTATGCTGAGAAACCGAGCGGTAATTGGTGGAAGTTCGGCTTCCCCGTCTTCTACGTTGCGGATATTTTGCAGATCGCAGAGGCGTTGGTTGCTTTGGGTTACGCTAAAG
>Ga0137333_1000404_pt1 | contig 11571 bp, 10 predicted proteins | sample EasRivERMLT231_2_FD_102286 | JGI IMG/M metagenome (GOLD analysis project Ga0137333, IMG submission 102286) | Soil microbial communities from meander-bound floodplain in the East River, Colorado, USA - East River MetaG ERMLT231_2 | ecosystem: Environmental > Terrestrial > Soil > Floodplain ... | reverse complement strand
TCGCTCTACGTGAATGACTTCAACCGCTTTGGCCGCACCTATCAGGTCATCGCGCAGGCCGATGCACAGTTCCGCGACCGGCCCGAGGACATCACGCGGCTCAAGACGCGCAATGCCCGCGGCGAAATGGTCCCGCTCGGCGCGCTGGTGAAGGTGAGGGAAACCTACGGCCCGGATCGCGTGATGCACTACAACGGGTATCCCAGCGCGGACATCAACGGCGCGCCAGCGATGGGCTTCAGCTCCGGCCAAGCCGAGGAGATTATGGGCAAGCTCGCTAAGGAAACGCTGCCCCAAGGCATTGAGTTCGAGTGGACCGATCTGACGTATCAGAAAATTCTCGCCGGCAACACGGCCTACGTGATTTTCCCGCTCTGTATCCTGCTCGTGTTCCTCGTGCTCGCGGCGCTGTATGAAAGCTTCCGGTTGCCGCTCGCGATCATTCTGGTCGTGCCGCTCTGCCTGCTGTTCGCAATTGGCGGCGTGTGGCTCACGAACGGCGACAACAACATCTTCACACAGATTGGGTTCATCGTGTTGATCGGTCTCGCGTGCAAGAACGCGATCCTCATCGTCGAGTTCGCCAAATACAAACAGGACGAAGGCAAATCCATCGTCGAAGCCGCGCTCGAAGCGTGCCGGTTGCGGTTGCGGCCGATTCTGATGACCTCGATCGCATTCATCGCCGGCGTGTTTCCGCTGGTCATTTCAACCGGTGCCGGCGCGGAGATGCGGCGCGCGATGGGCACGGCGGTGTTCAGCGGCATGATTGGTGTGACGCTTTTCGGTTTGTTTCTCACCCCGGTGTTTTACGTCGTGTTGATGAAGCTGGGGCGCAAACACGCCGTGGCGCCCGCGCCGAAGTTAGAAGGTTCGTTGCCGGACAGCGGCGCTGCTCCGGCGCATGCGTGATGAAGGAAAGAACGATTATGAGAACGAGTATGAGTTTCCGCACTGATTTGAGGAGGTTATGGATGCTGCTGAGGGCGGTCGTCGTCACGAAGCGCCTGGAGTGCGGTGGCTTTAGCACCGCTTTGGCTTGGTGTGGGAATGTAAGTGGCGGCCGCGCGTCGAATCAAACAGCGTCGCTGAAGACGACGCACTCCAAACGCTTCGCGCGTTTCAAAACCGCAAACGCTTTCGCCGCGCCCCCAAAATCTCTTGATGAACCAACGATGATTCTTCCGATTACGTTCACGCCGGCCGACACGCACGATTCGTGGACCCAACCAATCTCATCTGTTGCCGCCGAATCCGCGAAAGGAGCGCGGGCCTCAGCCCGCTTCACCGTGATTCCGATGGACGCATTGAGAAGTAAAACACCTCAGAACCTCTCGCGGCGAAGCCGCCTGAACGCCGCGCGCCAGATTGCTTACGCTCGCAATCGTTACGAGCGGCGGCGTTTTTTCGCGCCCAACCATGCCTTTGAACATCGCCTGCCATGAGAAAGAGAACTTTGAATTTGATTGGATTGTTCGCCGCTCTGCCGGTGCTGGCTGGCCCGCTCACCGTCGGCCCGGATTACCAACGTCCGACCAACAATGTTGCCGCGCACTACAAAGCCGAATCGCTTGGCGCGTGGAAGGAAGGTCAGCCACTCGACCATCTGCCCAAAGGCGCGTGGTGGGAAATCTTCGGCGACGAAACGCTCAATGACCTCCAGCGTCGCGCCACCGACGCCAACCAGGAATTGAAAGCCGCCGTTGCGCGCGTCGAACAATCGCGGGCCACGGCACGCGTCGCGCGCAGCGAACTGCTTCCAGCCTTGGACGCCAATCCAGCGTGGCGGCGCGAACGCTATTCGCCGAACCAAGACCCAAGCTTTGGCGACATCACCGCGAACACCTTTCGCGCGCCGCTCGATTTGAGTTACGAAATTGATTTGTGGGGTCGCGTGCGGCGGGGGGTTGAAGGCGCCCGCGCCGATGCCCAGGCCTCGCTCGCCGCGTTCCACAACGTCCTGCTCACGCTGCACGCCGACGTGTCACAGAATTATTTCGCTCTCCGTGCTCTCGACGCCGAGATCGCCACCGTCGTGAGCAACGTTGGGCTGCGCAAGGAGCAAGTGCAGCTCGTGCGCAGCCGCTTCGAGGGCGGCATTGGGAATGAACTCGACGTCGCTCGCGCCGAAACCGAGCTGGCCACTGCCGAGGCCGAAGCTGCCTCGCTCGCGAAGCGCCGCGCCGAACTGGAGAATGCCTTGGCTGTGCTTGTGGGTGAGAGCCCGGCGAAGTTCCAACTTACCGCACTCGCCGAAGCCAACCTTAAGTGGAATCCCCAGCCACCAGTCATTCCCGCCGGCCTGCCCGCTGATTTGCTGGAGCGCCGGCCCGACGTGGCTGCGGCCGAACGCCAACTCGCGGCCGCGAACGCACGTATCGGTGTGGCGAAGGCCGCGTTCTTCCCGGTGCTGCGTCTGACCGGATCGGGCGGTTACGTGAGCGGCGACATTGACAACCTTTTCAACTGGGACAGTCGCGTCTGGTCCATCGGCCCGAGCCTGTCGCTACCGATCTTTGCCGGCGGACGCAATCGCGCCACTTACCGCCGCTCGCAATCGGCGTACGAAGAAACGGTGGCGAACTACCGCCAGCGCATCCTCGTCGCGTTCGGCGAAGTGGAGAACAGTCTCTCGGGCATCCGGCACTTGAGCGATCAAGCCGCCGCGCAACAGCGCGCCGTGACGAGCGCCCGCCGCGCCGCCGAACTCGCGGGCGAACGTTATCGTGGTGGCATCGTGAGTTATCTGGAAGTCGTGGACGCGAACCGCGCCACGCTGCAAACCGAACGCATCCTCGCCCAACTCGCCGGCCAACGCCTGACCGCAGCGGTGCAGCTTGTGAAAGCCCTCGGCGGCGGGTGGACGGAACAACAGCTTTACGCGCGCACCACTGAGAATTCCAAATCCAAGAATAGAAAGAGAAACTGAACATGAAACCGACCATTGAAATCAATGAAACGAACTTCGAAGCTGAGGTTCTGAAATCGAACCAACCCGTCCTCGTGGACTTCTGGGCCGAATGGTGCGGGCCGTGCAAAATGATCGCTCCGTTGCTGGACGAAATCGCCCGCGAGCAGTCGGGCCGCGTGAAGGTCGCGAAGGTGAACGTGGACGAGAATCCGGCCCTTGCGGCGCGCTACACCATCCAGTCCATCCCGACGCTGCTCTATTTTGCCAAGGGCGAGTTACGCGGCACGACTGTGGGGGCAGTGGCGAAGAAGAAGATTCTCGACAATCTGCTCGCGCTGGCGCTCACGGAATGAGCGAGGGAGCGGTGCCGCACGAACGGGTTGATGAATCACATTGATCCATTGACCAACGCGCAGATTACGAACCGGCCGATTGCGTATTACCGCATCCGCGTGGAGCAGCCGTAGCTCAGACGACTCTTAGATCCGCACAGCGCTGCCCAAGACAAGCGAACTACGTGAGCATCTTGCTAAATCTCGGCTTCGGCTGCCGGGAGAGTTTGAACAATAGTTGTTGCGATTGGAGTGTAGAGGTCAATGTCGAGCCGAAGCCTCTCAGCCTCTTGTTCGACCACTTGCAACTCCTGTTGAAGCTTTTGAGCATGGGCAGCGCGTTGCTGCGGATAAACAGAAAACGTCGAACCGCCTCCCGCCGGTCGAGCCGTGTAGTCTTGACGATTAGCTCTGCCAGAGAAGTCGAGATGGCGCAACGGGACTGGGCTGGCCTCTGGCATCGCGGATTATCAGTGCGACCGTCGGTTTAGGAAAACGCGGCGCTCGCTAATCATCCGCATCAAGTCCTCGGTCGAAAGTGTTTGCCGGTCCTGAATCAACATTTCCTTGATGCCCTCCTCACAGACTCTTGTGATTTCGGCAAAACTGAGACCATCGGACGCCTCTGCCAGTTTGGCGTAGTTGAACTTGTTTTTCTTCTGACCCGCCAGCCGCTCCCGATATGTCCGCTCGGCCAACTCCTTGTCCGGAAGACCCATCTCAATAATGTCGTCGAATCGCCGAAATAAAGCCCGGTCTAGTTTGTGCCCATGATTCGTGGCCGCGATAACAAGGCTGTTGCCGCGCTGCGTCTCAACGAGCACCAAGAAACTGTTCAGCACACGCCGCATCTCGCCGACATCGTGCTCCGAGCCGCGAGCCATGCCGATGGAATCAAACTCATCAAAAAGATAGACACCACGAAAACGTTCAACCCCGTCAAAAATGCGGCGTAGCTTGGTGGCCGTCTCTCCCAGGAATCTGGTGATGAGACTTTCCAGCCGCACGACAAACAATGGAAGTGCTAACTCGCCTGCAATGGCAGAAGCAGTCAGCGTCTTCCCGCAACCGGGCGGCCCGGTGAGGAGCAACGACTGCCGAGGGCGAAGGGCGTGAGACTTTAGACGATCAAGATGACTTTGCTCCGAAAGGATACGACGGATGCGCGCCAACACAGCCTCATCCAGAACCAATTCAGACAACCGCGTCGTTGGTTCGGACATTGTCAGCAAGTCTGACAACTCGGAATCAGGCTGCGCGATATGAAGGATGTTCTCCTTCGCTTCGTGACGGGATTCGCGTTTCCTAGAGTTCTCTACTAGGTCGCGAAGTTCTCTGGCGACATCAGCATGTCCCTTTCTGGCTTCAGCCGCCGCTACTTGGAGGGCAACAGCATAAAACTGTGAATCATCGCCATCGGCGTGACTCTTCAAGAGTGCTTTTATTTGTGCGCCGCTTGCCATGCCAGAACAATAGAGTCTGTCGCGAAGTGTTGCCAGTCAAAGAAAAGCACTCAACTAGGAAATTGCTGCTAGCGTGATAGTCTCGCGTCGAATTACCCCTCGCGCCGTGCTCGCCGCACCTCATTCACACGCCGTATTTTTGAAATTGGTAATTGGCATTGCACGCACGGGTCGTGGTAGCCAGCGTAACAGCCTACTACTCCTGCGGCGGATTAAGGATGTAGAGAATCATGTTCCGGAAATCCGCGTCCGGCATTTGTTCCAATCCCTCGGGCATCACGGACAACTCGCTCACGCGCATTTGGGCAATGTCAGATTTCCCGATGACTTCTTCCTTCGGGCCGGATGAAAGCAGCTTTACGTGCGAGGCCGTATCTTCGACCAGCCGGCCGCTCACGCTTCGGCCATCCTTCGTTTCGACTTCCACGTTTTCGAATCCTTTACCAATGATCTGATTCGGATCAATGACGTTGGCCAGCAGCGCATCCAGCGTCGAACGGCCCGAACCGGTCAGGTCCGGTCCTACGTCCGCGCCTTCGCCATTCAGCTTGTGGCAGACGAAACAATTCTTCTTCGCCAGTTCATAACCGGCCTTCAAGTCCGGATCGCCTGTGCTCAAGATCATTTTTTTCTTCGCCTCAATGATTTTCTGCTTGTCCGCGTTGGCGGAACGGATGCGGCCAATGTTGCGCTCGAAACGGCCGCGAAACTCTTCGTCATCCGGATGGGCAAAGGAAGCCAGCGCGCGGATGGCTGTGGCGGAAAGCTCGCTCGCGGAAATCATTTTCTTTTCCACGGCGGAAAGCAGATTGCCCGCCCAGCGTGATCGTGAAGTCAGCGTCTCACCCGCGACCTGCCGCGCGCCGGGGCTGAAGGTTTTCCAGCGCTGGATGATTTCATCCGCCACGGTGTCGCCACCGATTTCGCTCAGCGCCCTCAGGGCTTCGATGACGAGCCCTTCGGGATTCTCCGGCGCGACCAGCTTGAGCGCGGCGTCGCGCGCGGCGGGCGATTTGAGTTTCGCCAGCGTTTGAATTGCTTTGGTGCGTTCATCGAGACCGGCTTTGCTGTCGTTGACAAGGGCGAACATCCGCTGAATCGCGCCAGCTTCGCCCCAGAGAGCGCCGAGCTGCCGGGCGCGTTCGACAATGCCGCTGTTCGCGCTCGATCCGAGTTTTTTCAACAGCGCCGCGGTATCAACCGTCGGCATGAACGCCTGGCCTTTCTGGCCTTCGAGTAATCCATCCAGCGCAGCGGTCGTTAATTCGGTGCTGCTGTCGGCGACGCGCGAAAGAAAACTCATCGCGACATCAAGCTTGCCCGCGTCGCGCGTATCGCAAATCCGGCGCATGGCTTTGCGCGTAAGGATGCCGCTCAACGGCAACGTGGCCTCGCCGTTTTCGGCGAGCCAGTTCAGGCCTGGCTCTGGATTGTGCGCCAGCAACGGTTCGCTCGCGTGCCAGATCATGTAGGGCAGTAGCGGGTCTTTGGCGTCGGCGGAGGAATTGACGAGCGCGGCGAGAATATCTCCGACGGGAGCGTCGGTGTTGATGTCTGTGTTCACTGTGAGCGAACTGGCGACAATCTGTCGGACGGCGGTGGCAACCGCCAATCGTACCGATGGCACTTGATCTTGGCTCAGCCCAGCCAAGAGCGATGAGAGAGAGCCGTCGTCTCGGATCGTTTCTCCTGCCAGTCTTGCCGTCCATGCCCGAATTGCCGCGTGTTCATTGCCTGCTGCAACTTGGAGTGTGAACAGACCAGACTTATCGTTCAGCATGCGGGAGCAGTGGAGGGTCCACAGGACCGCGAGTTGCGTTTCCAGAGACTTGGTTTTGTCAAAAAGGTCATCGAGCCTGCTGCGAACGGCAAAATCCCGTCTCTCGCACAAGAGAAGTTGCGCTGTTCTGCGCTTCCAAATATTCGGGTGCTCAAGCTGGCTCACAAGTTCCGCCGACGGCAGCTTTTCTAAATTCATCTCTTTTTCGGGACGGCTGCCGATTCTCTTGTTTGAATTCTTGCCCACGTAAACCACCCGCCAAATCCGCCCATGCTCGCGATCCACGCCTTCGGGGTCGGCGCGCGCGTTCTGGTAGCACGGATATTTGTCATACCAATCCGCTATCCACAGCGCGCCGTCCGGACCGACTTGCTGGCTCACCGGACGAAACCAGCCGTCGCTCGTCGTGAGAAAATCTTTTTCAGCGACCGCCTTGAAGCTCGAGCCGTTCGGAATCAGGCGGTCATGATTGATCGCGTTCTGGTGGATGTTGCCCATGAACACGCGCCCGCGATATTCCTCCGGGAACTGGTCGCCCTGGTAAATACAGATGCCGCAGTAAGCCGCCATGTGGTGCTTGTGATCCACGATGGATGGGAGCAATTCGTAAGTGTAAGGGTTGCCCGGTGTCCCACCCTGCCGCTGATAAACGCCGCCGGGCGCCATGTGAAAGAGATGATCAATCACGCATGCGCTGACGAAAGCATTGCCATAACGGTCAAAATCCACGCCCCACGGGTTGCTCGTGCCTTCGGCAAAGACCTCAAACTTTTTTGTGCGCGGATGAAAACGCGCGACCGCGGCGTTCATGGTTACGCCCGGCTCGGTGGCCTCAGGAATTTTCACGCGTGAATGCGTAAACACGCCGTGAGTCATGTAGAGCCAGCCGTCCGGTCCCCAGGTAAATCCGTTGAGCAACTCGTGCCGGTCTTCCAGGCCGAATCCGTTGAGCAACACCGTGCGCGTGTCCACTCGGTCGTCGTGATTCGTGTCCTGCAAGAAGAGGAGTTCCGGTGCTTGCCCGACATACACGCCGCCGTTGCCAATCAGAATTCCCGTGGCGAGGTTCAATCCATCGGCGAACACCGTAACTTTATCCGCGCGACCGTCGTTGTCGGCATCCTCCAGAATTTTTATGCAGTCGCGTGGTTTTTCACCGGGCTTGGCGCCGAGCGGATATTCGTAAAGTTCGACCACCCACAAACGCCCGCGCTCGTCCCAGGTCATGGCCACGGGATTGATCACGTCCGGTTCGGCAGCAAACAGACGCGCTTCGAATCCCTCGTGCAGGACGAACTTCTTCTGCGCTTCGGCCGGTGACAGTGCGGGAGTCGCGGAAGGCGCGTGCTGGCCGGTGAGTTGCTTGCCGGCGGCAAAAGCGCAACAGCAACTCACAAGCAGCATTGTGAGCGGGATAAGGCATTGCCAGTTCCAGCAATGGATTGGAGCGCGGCGTTTACGCCGCCTCAATAACCGATGCCGTAAGTCATTCGGATGTGAAAGCGGCGTAAACGCCGCGCGCCAAACCTCAATGCCACCACAGCGCCGGCGAATGAGTGATGCTGACAGCGCTTTAAAAAATCGGCTTGGTTTCATTGGGATCGTCAGTCCGCATTGTGCAAGGACCGATTCCCTGGGCGAGGAAATTTTTCTTTTTCCATCCACGCCAATCCATGTTCATCCTTGCCGAAACATGAAAGCAGTCATTCTGGCCGCCGGCAAAGGCACGCGCATGAAGGAACTCACCAATGAGCTTCCCAAACCCATGCTCAAGGTGCAGGGCCGGCCCATTCTGGAGCATATCGTCGCCGGCATCGTGGCCGCGGGCGTGCGCGAGATATTCATCGTCACCGGCTTTCGCGCAGATGTGATCGAGAACCACTTTGGCAACGGTGCGAAGTGGAACGTGAAGATCGCGTGCGGTCGGCAGGCCGTGCAGGACGGCACGGGCAAAGCGCCCGAGGTGGCCAAAGCTTTTGTCGGCGACTCACCGTTCATCCTGACCTACGGCGATATTCTCGTGAAGCCAGAGACGTATCAGCAAATGATCCGGCGCTACCAAGAAGCTCAATTCTCCGGCGTCATCACGGTCACGCGCGGCGAGGATGTAACTCACGGCGGGCTGAATTTCTTCGACGAACAGTTCTGCCTGAAGCGGCTCATCGAAAAACCGTCGCACCAACAACTGGACCAACTTCGCGGCGACGGATGGTTCAAGGACGGCGATCCGATCTGGTACAACGCGGGCATCTACGTCTTCCGTCCCTCGGTGTTCGAGTTCACGGCGAAACTGGGGAAATCTCCGCGGGGTGAATACGAACTGACTGACGCCGTGATCGCCATGCTCGCCGCCAGGCACAAGATCGCCGGTTTGGAAATCCAGGGTCGCTGGGTGGACGTGCGCGATCCGGAGGTGCTGGCGAATCTGGAGAGAGAGTCGGGAAATGGCGGCGAAAACTGATGTTTGGTCAAGAATTTCTGAACATTTTTCCTTGCCAAGACTGAGCAGCTTTGCAAGGCTCGTGCCCGTCCCTGGCAGGGAACAACATTTTCGTGGGACACTGGGATCCCTTCGCCTCCACAACCGCCAATCCCGCCATGAACTTCAGCATCGTGGACAACTGGCAGCTTGATGTGATACCCGAGCCCTCGACGTGGCTGCTTGGTATTCTGGGGGCGACCGCTGTGTTCTATTTGCGCCGCAGGAAACGGTAGGCAAACGTTGTCATTTCGATTCAGGCTGCTCGCTTCGGGCGGCTGCTTTCGATGGGAGACGCCATCTGGACTGGGTCCTGTCCCAATAATCGCCGAAAGGCCTTCACGATTTGACACAGACTTTTTCATTCAATCGAGTCTTGCTTTTTCCCGTACTGTCGTCGCACAGTCCGTTTCGTTACCGATGTGAGCACCCTCAGGTGCCGAAAACCTAAAACCGCCTTATGAAAAAGTTTATCTTTTCAACATTCGCCAGTCTCGTAATCGCACCCTTGTGTTTCTCACAAACCATCACGCTCTGGACTTACGAAACCAGTCTGCCAGCACTGACTGATTCCGCCTCCATCAGCGGGATCGCGCCGGAAATTGGTTCCGGTCAAGCCTCTGGGCTTCATCTAAGCGCGGCAACCGATTGGTCGAACCCGGTCGGTAATGGCTCTGTGGAGTCGTTCAGCGCGAATGAATGGGCGATTGGAGATTATTACCAGTTTCAAACCAGCACCGTCGGCTTTTCTGATATTTTCGTGAGTTGGGATCAGACGCGTAGTTCCACCGGCCCGGCTACTTTCGATGTGGCATACAGTCTGGATGGGAACAATTTCACGATCGCATTAGACAATTACACCTTGCCGGTGATTTCCTGGTCCTCGGGTGCTCCCGATGCAACGTTGACGACCAGTTTTGCCGTTGACCTCAGTTCTGTCTCTGCGCTTAACAACGCGCCCGCAGTCTATTTCCGGCTAATCGCGGATGCCGCGCCAAGCGCTACTGCCGGGACGAGTCGGAACGACAACTTTTTGGTGGGCTCTGGCCCAATTCCCGAACCTTCGACCTACGCGCTAGGGGCACTCGGGTTGGCCGCGTTCTACTTCTTGCGTCGGCGGAAGTAAGCCATGGTTTAAGAACAATAGCCGCCCGCTCAGGGCGGCTTTCTGGTGTACACAGTTCGGGTTCGGCTTGCTGCGAAGCGCATATCAGCCGAGCAGAACCCGGACTTTTGCGCGAATGTCGCCGCCGCGCACCAACGATTCTCCGACCAGCACGGCCTTCGCGCCGCAATTGGCCAGCCGTTCCACGTCGGCCCGCGTGTGAATGCCGCTTTCGGCGACAAGGAGTGTCGGGTGTCGGGTGTCGGGTGTCGGGAAAAGTTTTGCCGCGAGGCGCTCCGTGGTGGCGAGGTCCACATTGAAAGTCTTCAAATTGCGATTGTTCACGCCGATCAATTGTGCGCCTGTTGCCAGGGCACGATCCAACTCCGTTTCATCATGCACTTCGACGAGTGCTGCCAGGCCGGCCTCGGCGGCGAGCGTATGAAATTTCTGGAGCTGCGAGTCGTCCAGAATGGCCACGATAAGCAGAATCGCATCCGCGCCCCATTCGATGGCTTCCAGAATCTGCCGCTCGTCTATGATGAAATCTTTGCGCAGCAGGGGCAACTTCACCGCCTGGCGAATCTGGCGCAGATAATCTAGCGAGCCCTGGAAAAACTTCTCATCTGTGAGCACCGACAAACAACTTGCGCCCGCCGCTTCGTATTCCTTCGCGATGCGCACCGGATCGAAGTTCTCGCAAATCACGCCGGCTGAGGGCGATGCCTTCTTCACCTCCGCGATCAACGCAATGCTCCCGTGGTGAGGATTGCGCAGCGGGGCGATGAAATCCCGGCGTTCGCCGCGTTCCAGCATCGCGTCGCGCAAGTCGCCCGCCGCGATTGGGCGCTCTGGCATCATCGCAACTTCTCGGCGCTTCTGTTCAACGATGGTGTCGAGGATATTCACGCGGTCTGGTTCGAGTTCTTAAAACCGCAAGCCAATCGAAATCCCAGGTTCGAATCCCGAAAGCAGCGCGGCTGCCGGCGATTTCGAGTTGCGAGCTTCGTGCCACTTTCGAGTTTCGGCATTCGAGTTTCTTTATTCATCCTCATCCTTCACGCCCTGCATGCGCTTGGTGGGGCAGCCCGCGCGCAGCCAGCCGTTCACGAAAGGATCGAGGTCGCCGTCCATCACTGCCTGCACGTTGCTCGTTTCGACGCCCGTGCGCAGGTCCTTGACCATGCGATACGGTTGGAAGACGTAGCTGCGAATCTGGTTGCCCCACGAGACGCTGCCTTTCTCACCGTAAAACCGCTCCATCTCCGCCTTCTGCGCGTCCACGCGTTGCGCGTAGATGCGCGAGAGCAACAGATTCATGGCGGTGGCGCGGTTCTGATGCTGCGAACGCTGCGCCTGGGACGCCACGACCAGTCCCGTCGGGAGGTGCGTGATGCGGACGGCGGTTTCCACCGTGTTCACGTTTTGCCCGCCCTCTCCGCCGGAACGAAACGTGTCCACCTGGAACTCGTTGGGTGGGATCTCTATTTGCTAGGAAACC
>Ga0137333_1000402_pt1 | contig 11584 bp, 11 predicted proteins | sample EasRivERMLT231_2_FD_102286 | JGI IMG/M metagenome (GOLD analysis project Ga0137333, IMG submission 102286) | Soil microbial communities from meander-bound floodplain in the East River, Colorado, USA - East River MetaG ERMLT231_2 | ecosystem: Environmental > Terrestrial > Soil > Floodplain ... | reverse complement strand
TGCCAGATACCCCAGATCACGCCAAGGATGAATACGCCGCGAATGCGCCCAAGGCGGATCAATTCAGTTTGTAGGAAGCCGCGCCAGCCGTATTCCTCACCAAAGGTAATGATCAACCCGAGAAACGGACCGATCACGATGGTATTCAGCACCATCGTCAGCATGAGTACAGCGGGGGGCATGGCGGTCACCATTTGCGGATAAGCTGTTTTCAAGTCAACCAGTGTACCCAGATTAAAGACGTAGTTGAGCCAAGTTTGAAAGGCATAGAAGATCACGAGTCCTAACCCAAATCCAAACCAGATGCGGGCTTTGCCTCCCGCCATCCCGGCATCAACAAAAGTATTCTTGCTGCCCCTCCAGCGCAGAACCATCAGCAGGACCAGCCCCAGAAGATTGGGGATAAACAACACGGAAGCAACAGTTATTCCCAGATCAGGTTTAACCAGGCTGACAATGGAGCCGACCAGGTATAAGCCTGTCAAGAGGAAATAATAATAGACGAACCAGCGCGAAGCTCCGTGGTTAGTGCGATAGTAGATCGAGCTATCCTTAAAGAAAAATGTGCCCAACAGCATGGCGGAAAAAGCAGGCAGAAGCATTTGGAATTGCAAGAGTAACCCGGTGTTGGGGTTGCTCAGCCCGCCTGTTAGATAGAGCGCAAGGTCTACCAGCCAGGTCAGTCCAAATGTCAACCCCACGAACCAGGCAACACGAGACCAGTTGACCGGCAGTGCCGCGCGCGTCATTTCGGGTGATGCAGCTGAAGAGGTTTGTTCAGACGCGAAAGAACTTTTTATACTCATTGATTTCTCCTTTATTAATTCAATTTCCTAGTACGGGCAAATTTGTTATCGAATTTGCCTTTCCTATCCATTCTATACTTTCCCCCCTATCTGTGGGGGAGTCTTCACCTATCCAAGTGGATAGTAATGCTTGTTGTTACGGAGTGATCTGCATGGATTGGATCAGGGCATCCAATTGGCTGATCGAAGGTGTGAATGCCTCCGGGGACGTAGCATTTAGCAGGGCAGTGACGGCGGCATAGTAGCTTTGAAAATCAGCATTGGCGTCATTGATATCAGGATATGCGATTCCTCCTACGGGGATGGCTGCTCCTGCATTATCGGTTTCTGCCAACCCTGGAGCCGTGATCGGAAGAATCGCAACGATGTAATATTCTCCGTCACTGCTGAAGCCCTGGAAATGATAGAACAGTTCATGGTTGTTGACCGGTGCCGCATATTGGGCATATTCTGTTAGGAAGCGTACACCCTCTCCGTTTTGGAATGAGATAACCTGAAAGTTCGAAGCGAAAACCTGCGCGGCATTGAAAAACGGGACCGCAGGAAGTTGTTCAACATTGATCGCCGTGCTTGGATCATGCATGATGTTGCGTAACCGATGCATGCTTTCAAAGGCACCGGAAAACATTTCAGCATACCCTAGCGCTGGATAAATATAGATCTGGGGCTCGATGAATTTCCCTTGCAGGCGATAGCCTTCCAATTGGAGCAGTGTGTGACCGGGTGTCAACTCCCAATAGGGGAGGTCTTGCCCCTCGGCACGCGGGATCTGACTGCCGCGCACACCGCTGGCTAACTCCGGCGATAAGAGAATCCTCAACGGCTCAACAGATACCTCTACGGACTGTGCCGTGGCGGAGATTGCCGTTGACGGCATTGCCTGAGTTAGGGAGATGAAAATCTCGGGAGTGGTTGTGGGAATATCAATTACCTGACTTAGCGTATTCGTGGGTACAGGGACCGGATTGGTTGGCTCCATATTTACCGAGAAGTTACAAGCTGAAGTCACGATGATAAAGATGGCAATGAACAAATAGACTTTTTTCACAATGATGCTGTGCATGGTTAATTTCCTTTCGTTCATAATCATAGCCAATCGGAATTTAAAACTCCCCCACCACTGGGGGAGTTTTTACTATCCGTTCGGATAGGTAAGTTATTCTTTCACAAAAAGTCTTTCGAATCCGGGATAGGCTTTTAGTGGAATCAGCTCGAAGGCGATCAAGCCGTTTTGTACGAATGGCAATGTTGCGAGTGTCGCCTGTGCTTCGGCGATGGATGCACATTCCAGGATCAGCACTGCTTCGTCCCGGTCTGCGCGGAAATACGTTTCGCGCAGGGTGCCTGATTGGTACAGATCCCAGGCTTTGTGGGCTTCAGCTATGGCAGCGTGTTGGAATTGCTCTGGTGTCACATTGGGAAGTTCATGTTCTAGTGCAAGGATTTTCATGTTCGTATTAATCCCGAATATTTATTGGGTCACAATCCTAAAGATGATCCCCGAAATGCTGAGATGAGAAAGAACGCCACAATGATGAAGTGAGTGGCAATGGCGCCATAAGTGTAGATGAAATAGCCCAGTGCGTCAGCGTGCAAAAGCTGACCGCGGATCATAACCGTTTCACCACGTGTGATGATTTATTTATTCTCACCGTTTGCTCCTAAAAATTTTTATCAAGCCCAGGGTGCCCAGGCATATGCCAATTGTCAATATGGGTATGGCAAAATCTGGTCGGAAATGGAAGATGATGTTCCAACGTGAGCCAAGCAAAAGTGGGAGAACCAGAATTGCTATGAAGACAAGCAAATCAAAGATGATTCCCAGCCAAATGACAATTCGTTTTGCGCGCGTTGCTGAGTGGTAATGCTCCTTCCAGTTTTTAAGATTGAATGTCTGCCAGATAACGCTCACAACCATTATTAACAGGAACCCATCCAACAATGTATAACCCCCATAAAACCCACGATTAGACGGTGCCTCATGTGGAAAACCGATCGTGATCCGAGCAATATTGAAGGTAATGTCATTGACCATGGAGCCGGGAATGAGTTGATCAAGGCGGGTGTTCATTAACACAACCACACCAACCCTGTGGAAGGAAAAAAGCTGAATGTTTGTATTGATACTATTGTGTCCGCCCAAAAAGCCATAAGAGATATCTTCGGGCATGCCAACATGCCAGTTCCAACTGGTGTCATACCAACCGAGTTCCTGGCTGGGCAACAGATCATGCCCGTTGTATTGTCCGTGATTGAAGAAGATGACCAGATAGTGTGTCATATCTTCGACAGTGGATGTGAGATGGCCCGCGCTCATCGTGACCGGAAGATATGGCTCGTCATATGGGACAGATGCGCCGAAGACGATCAAATTCCCTGTGGCTGCGTTGGGCAGGGTGTGATGATCTGCAAAAGTGCTGTGGGACATTTCCAATGGATCGAGAATATTTCTCTGCATATATTCAACATAGGGTTGGCCACTTGTAAGCGAAATGATTTCGCCTAGCAAAATGTAGTTCCAGTTGCTGTATTCGAATTGCTCACCCGGTGTATGCCCGGGCGTAGAGCGTGACAATTGTTTGAGCGCTGCGTCAAACGTTGTATCTGGCGAATGCAAATAGGGCTGCGTACCTTCTATTGTGGTAATGCCGCTAGTATGGTCGAGCAGGTGTCGAATGGTAATGGACGTAGATGCGCCTTTGTCAGCGAGTTGAAACTCAGGCAGATATGTTTGCACGGGTCGATCAAGGCTGATCTTTCCAGCATTAGCTAATTGTTGAACTGCCAGAGCTGTAAATGTTTTCGTAACAGAGGCCATCGGAAAGGGAGTCTGAGGCGTGACCGGGTCACCGTTGGTATTGGCGATCCCGTAGCCTTGGATGTAAAGAACCCGATCCCCTTTCACGATTCCCACGGCAATGCCCGGTATTGGCAGACGATCCATGGTCTCCTTAATATAAGCATCTACTTTTTCTTCCAGACTGCTGGATGCAGGATGTGTCAAAGCGGGCGCGGTTGTCGTGGCCAGAAGCAAGCATAGAACAATGAGCAGAGAAATGCGCAGGTTTGATTTCATGTTATACACTGATAACGGAGATATTCAACATTGTTTGATAGCAACGACATTGGTTCTCATCCGGCATGTGGGTAGTGTCATCACATCCCTGCATGGTATGAGAATCCTCCAGACAAATGCCCATTTCATCCAGTTCACCAAATGTGAAGAATGTTCTGATTGCTACTGGTAGAAAAGCGGCGGGTAGAAACAGGATGAGGGTAAAGATACTGGCTAACATGACAGCCTCCTTATTAGATGCTGCTATCTTAAACGCAAGAAAACAAAAACTCCCCTGCCAGTAGGGGAGTTTTCACTATCCTAATGGATAGTATGGCGGTGCGGATGAGTCGTGAATCACAGCCTTTAACTTATTGTTTGTGGGTGATTAGTCCGATCCATTCGCTAGCGGGGGTGTAGGGTGTGCCTGTCAGGTCACCCCACAGACTCTCAACGAAGAAACTGCCTTGTGATAGTTCTGCGGTGATCGTTTTGGGTGTGTAATCCTGAAACCAATTGCGAAATATGGTTACTTTCCCTTCTGCTTCGATGATGGTGTATTGATCGAGCCAAATAGATTGTTCAGGATAATCAAAGCCATCCTCCAAAACAAGATGCGGACTCGGTTTCCAGAATCCGCTTTCCACTGCCTGCCAGCTATTCTTGATTCCGTGCTTCTTTCGACATTCACGTGTGGAAACATCCAACACGAACCTGCCGTTTGGCTTCAGGGCGCGATGGACGTTTTTCATCAGTGTAGAGCGTTGTTCCGGGCTAAGCGGACAGAAATCGCCGTAAATCAAGAACGCTGCATCGTATCTGTTTTCATCTTCCAAATCTAGATAGTTTTGATAGCGGTACGTGATATCCAAATGGTTATCTTCTGTATATTTGGAAGCATACTCAAGGGAACGATGCGAATAGTCCACGCCAGTAACATGCAGACCAGTTTGGGCGAAGCGAGAGGTATATAAACCGGGACCACACCCAAGGTCCAGAATGGAATCGCCGGTCTTCAATCCCAGCTTTTCGATCAGCCATGTCACGGAGCGATCGATTATTTCAGGTCTGCGGCTGGCTGCATCGATATCCGGATTCAAGTGCGCATCCAGCATCTGCGCGGAAATGTGTGGGTCGTCCCAGAACAAGGCTTCGCCGGGAGTGAACGGTGCAGGCTTTTGTTGAGTTTCGATCAGTCTTGAAATGAGTTGATCCATGAATAAGTTTATGTTGATATTGATGTTCATGTTTTTTATGGTATCTATATTCCCTTTGAGTTATACGGGAAACTCATAGACGAATGACCGGACTTCGTCTATTGCACCCAACGAGCCATACAGAGAAACCGCTTCTGGACTGTAACCTGTGATATAGGCGTTATGTATGCCCATGGCGCGCAAACGATAAAGACATTCCTGAACAGAGGCACGAGCAAAGCCGCGTTTGCGAAAGTTGCTGTGGGTGCAGACGCGTTCAATGTCCGCTTCGAGGCAGTGGGCGTTGATCAATGCTTCACAGCCAGAGACAAAACTTCCATCTTCCGTCATCACACACAAATCGGTTTCAGGGTGATAGAGAGGACCTGCGTGACTGTGGTTGTAGTATTTGAGTTGGTATTCCAGCTCTTCTTCATTGAGTGTCTTTCCCTGAAAAGCTTCTGCACGCAGAAGCCTCTGAGCGCGGAAATCAGGATGCGTTTTCATATCCACAATGCTGAAGCTGAGTTCGAGTGGGAAGCGCGAGACTAACTCACCAGTCAGATCAAAGCGGCGCGTAAAGAAAGACGATTCAGAATGGAAGCCATAACACTCCAGGATCTTGATCTCCCAATCCTGATGTTCTGTGATCTCGGTCGAAAAGTGAGATTCCTGTGATGCACGATTTTTCCAGGTTTCCAGAAGCCATTGCAACATCTCTTCATACAAGAAGCGATATCCATTCAATGTGAGGATGTTGAAGCCGGCATCGCCGCTCTCTGAGACAACGAACCCAGCCAACTCGCCAAAACCATCGAACCAGATGTGTGCATTCTCGTCGCAAAAGGAAAGGAAGGCACGTTTGAAGTCGCCGTTCTCTTCGGAATAATTTCTATGGGTTGTTTTCATTCTGTTATTTTGTGAAGGCAAAACTGCCAAGGGTCGTTTGTGTCAGATCGTTCAAGTCTGACTGCGCTTCGGGGATATCTACAGGCCAATACATGAGACGAAACAAGTTGCCGTTATGTTGAACAAAGACGATCCTATATGAGAGCATGGCTGGGACAGGTTCGACCATTAAACCTGCTTCACTCCCGACCGTAACCTGAGTCCATGAATAAGTGGCAGGGTCCGCCACTGAGAATTCTTTTAGAAAAACTTCGGCTTGCGTTTGTAGAGTCTCATTCGTGGCAGGTGCAAACTCAATCGTTAACGTTGCGTAGATGGGTTCCACGCTGTCGTCAAGCGCAGGTCCGCGTACATCGGGTTTATCAGAAGGTTGGTCGCCTAGTGTGAAACGTGTAGGATAGGCAAAACAATAACCATCCACCTCATTGACGTAGACGTTCAAGTCTGTGATCTGACAAGTCAACGGAAGTGTACTATCCGATAGAGTCGGAGAAGGGTCGAGGCGGGGCATAATGTTTGGGGTAACAGTAGCAGGCACCGGCGAGGCTGAAGCGCACCCGCTGATGAGTAGAACGAGAATTAAAGCGGAGATTAGATATTTAGGTTTCATATTTTTATGACGTCTTATGTACAGAGCTGATTAAATCGAATGAGCTTCCAGGTTTCAAATTCTGGTTGATAAACAATTTCTGTAATTCCGCCGAAGTCAGTTTTAAGGTTCCAGCGACGATGTGCGGGCATATCCAGAATTCCACATATCAAGGATCGAATGAGTCCATCATGACTGACCAGAATGACCGACTCGTTGACATGTTGATGTAGTTTTTGTTCAAGAAAATCCATGATTCGGTCTTTGGCCTCTTCCCCAGTTTCGCCCTCCGGAAATCGAAAGTCGCTTGTTCGCTTTAGATAGGTACTCCAAAGGTCGGGGAATTTTTGCTGGATTTCCTGATCCGTTAATCCCTCGAACAGACCATTATCGATTTCATTTAAGCGCTCATCGAGGGTGGGGGTGAGATGTAGTTGTTGAGCAACCTTCTCGATCGTTTGGCGTGTGCGTTGATAGCCGCTGATATAGATTGCAGATATTGATTTATCCTCAAAATATGGGCATAAATTTTGAGCGTTCAGTTGTCCTTTCTGGCTGATAGGTTCATCCTGATGGCGCAGGTGCGGGTTATAAAAATCACCCTGTTCTTTTTCTGCATGTCTGATGATGTAGCATCTCATTGTTATGTCAGTCTAATGGATCATTATGAAGAAGTGGCTTAAGTGTTGCGATCAATTCATCCGGCGCGGCGCCTTTGTAAATGAACATTGCACCGGCTTCTTTCGCCGTGGCAGCGTCACTGGCAGCCACGCTTAGCAGGACAACCTTTAAGTGTGGATAAGCCTTTTGAAGCAGGCGGCAGGTTTCGGGCGCGGGGGAACCGTAAAGTCTCCAGTCCAGTAAAAGTACATCCGGGGATGAATCTGCCAGAGACCGGATGAGAGTCTCCACATCTTGAACTTCAATAATGTTATCGGCGCCCAGTTTGTGTTGAAGCAATAGGGCGAGCGCTTTGCGCGTTGCGGAATCAGGATCAGCAATGAGAATACGAATCATGAGGACCTCGCTTGTAGTGTATGACAAGCGAAGTCCTTATGTATCTGACTTTGGTGCAGTATTCACCTAGCCAAGTGGACAGTGACCCCCACCCTGCCTCCCCCAAATTTGACTATCGGATTTAGTTGGCATAGAACTTACATGTCGAATTTGGGGGAGGTGCCCGACACTTGCACCTGGCGCAAGTGCAGGTGAGGGCGGAGGGATCACGTGAGTTTTTGTTCAAGCGCCAATTTGACGGCTTCCACGCGGCTATCGATACCGAGTTTGTGGAAGATGTTCGAGATGTGGAATTTGACTGTGCCGAGACTCACCACGAGCGTTTCAGCGATCTCGTTATTGTTGAGTCCATCAACCATGCATTTGAGCACATCGCGTTCGCGCTCGGTCAACTGTTCCCCGGCGATCTGCGGCTGAGCGACCGAATTCGCCAGCACCTGTGTAGCTTCAGGGGAGAGGGTCATTTTTCCCTCGTGGGCTGAACGAATGGCGTGCCCCAATTCTTTTGCGGTGACATTCTTTTGCAAGTAGCCAATCGCGCCTGCCTGTAACGCACCCTGTACCATGTTTTGTTCTGCAAAACTGGTCAACGCAATGACTTTCACCGTTGGGTATTTTTGATGGATCTCGCGTGTGGCGGTGATGCCGTCCATACCCGGCATCATCAAGTCCATTAACACCATGTCGGGCTTATGGAGGGAAACCATCTGCACGGCTTCATGCCCATCAGAGGCTTCACCGACAAGTTTCAGGTCCTTGTTGACCATGAGGAATTTTGATAAGCCGCTCCTCACCACGGTGTGATCATCTACGAGAAGAATTTTGATGGTCATTGTTGCTCCTTGATTATCGCGCTCCATCAGGGCTTAGCCTCTGATGGAGCGATTATGGCTTATAAGACTCGTAACTTTAGATTCGGGTTTTCATTCCATGTGACTTCAACACAGGTTCCTGAACCCAACGTACTAGTGATATGAAAATCTGCGCCAATAGCTTCAGCACGCTCGCGCATACTACGCATACCCAAGCTGGTCGGCTTGCTGGTGGACATATCGAAGCCGATGCCGTTGTCACAGGTTTCAAAACGTACGGTGGATTTGGAGATGAAGAGACTCACATCCACCTGCGTGGCGCGCGCATATTTGAAAACATTGTTTAAGCTTTCCTGCGCGATGCGATAAATAGCGATCTGCACTTCAGGGGGAAGTTGACATTCACCCTCGATGTTCAACTTGATGGGCAGGCGTGAGCGTCCGATAAAGGCTTCGCACAATTGTTTGATGAGATCGTTCAAGCGCGTCTGGGTTAATGTGGCAGGACGCAATTCAAGCAGAAGAGTGCGCATCTCTGCCAGGGCACCGCGCGTGAGTTGTCGTAACTCCTCTGTAGATCTTTTTGCTTCATCTATATCCATATCCCAAAGATCAGGCAGGACTTCCGCAGTGAGGCTGGCAGAGAATAATGTTTGTGTGACGGCATCATGCAGATCGCGCGCCAAGCGAGTGCGGTCGGCGGTTACAGCTTCATCTGCAGCTTTCTCTGCCAGTTCTTTTTCGATCTTCGTGCGTTGATCGATCTCCTTTTGCAATAACTGATTGGCTCCCTCCAACTCTTTCGTCCGTTCGTTGACGCGGTGTTGGAGCATGAGCAGGTAATCAGCTTCCTGTTCGGCGAGTCTTTCTACTCCGCGTTTTTGCTCATCAATATCCTCGATGATGCCGATCAGATAATCAGGCTCGCCATCGAGATCGCGTACCAGGGAATAATTGATGCGCGCCCAGAAGATGCGTCCGCTCTTGTGGCGGTAACGTCTTTCCATTACATACGAGTTGCGTTTTCCTGCGATCAATTCCTGAAACCATTCAATATCCATCGGTCGATCTTCAGGGATGACGAGTGTTCGAGGGTCCACGCCGGTCAGTTCGGCGAGGTTATATCCGATGATCTTTTCTGTCATGGCATTGATCGCAATAGGCTGGCGGTCGAGCGTCATGACAGCCACGCCTACCGCTACGTTATCAAAGATGGCTTGAAAGCGCGCCTGTGATCTGCGGAGCTCGTCGTTGGCGTGCTTCCGCTCGTTGATATCCTCGACCATGGTCACAAAATATTCAGGCTTGCCATCCGGTGTGCGGACAACTGAATTCGTCAGGCGTACCCAATAGATCTGTCCGTCCTTTCGAACGTAGCGTTTTTCGATCTGATAAGTGTTGAGTTTTCCGTCCAGCACATCTTTCAATTCCGGAATTCCAATATTTGCGTCTTCAGGATAACTTAACTCGGCACCGGTCTTTTGGAAGAATTCTTCAGGACTATAGCCCGTCATTTCGATCATCGCAGTATTCGCTTCCAGCGGACGCCGGTCCATGCCGACCAGGGCAATGCCTATACCTGCGCTATCGAACATCACACGGAAGCGCTCTTCAGATTGCTGGAGTTTCTCTGCGACGCGCTTTGCCAGTTCCGCTTCGGCGTGTTTTCGTTGCTCGACTTCTGTTTCGAGAAGTTTGTTCGTCTCACGCAATTCGGATGTCTGTTCCGAGATCTGCGTTTCGAGATAGACGTTCTGCTCTCGGATCGCAGCCAGCCGGTAGTTGTATCCGCCTGTGAGGAGCGCTGCCACCACGACGATCAGTGACCCGATGAACCACCACGTTTGCCAGACCGGCGGTGTGATGATGATGGGAATGGCAATGCCTGTGTCATTCCACACGCCGTCGCTGTTGGCCGCTTTCACGCGGAAGATGTACTCGCCGCCGGGCAGGTTGGTGAAGGTAGCGTAGCGGTGATTCCCCGCTTGGATCCAGTCAGCGTTGAAACCCTCGAGTTTGTACGCGTATTGATTTTTCTGCGGCGCCTGGAAATCGAACGCGGCGAAGTGACTGCGGAAATAGGCGTTCGAATTGAACTCGTTGCTTTGCAAGCCGTCGGATGAGTCGAAGATCTTGAAGGTCTCCGTGTAGGGATCGAATTTGGCAAGTCCATTGTTGGTAGTGAGCCAGAGATTGCCTTCGTCATCGGCGAGGATGCCAGGCACCACGTTATTGGGAAGTCCGCTTTTTTCGGTGTAATGTTGGAATATTTTTGTACCCGGGTCGAAACGATTCAGTCCCATTTGTGTGCCAAGCCAGAGGAAACCATCTGCAGATTCATGAATCGACCAGACCGAATCTTCGCTGAGGCTGGATGCATCGTCAGCGTGGTGGCGGTAATTCGTAAAGGTGGCAGTCTTCGGGTCGGCGTGAAGCGGGTCGTTCAAGTCCAACTGATTGAGTCCGCCGCCCAAAGTCCCGGTCCAGAGCATTCCGTCGGAATCTTCTGCAATGGAAAGAACACTATTCTGGCTGATGGAATTGGGGTCATCCGGGTCATGTTTGAAGATCTTGAAAGAGTACCCATCGTAACGGTTGAGCCCATCCTGCGAACCGATCCACAGATAGCCGTGGCTGTCTTGAAAGATGGCTAACCCGGCATTTTGTGAGAGCCCATCTTCAATATTGAGATGCTCGAACTGGACGATACTCCCAGGCGCGAAATTCTGGTCGATGTCAAAATTTGCGTTTGCCGGGGGAGCGGCTGATCCGCTCATGTGGGGGATGGTAAATAAGAGTATTCCGGTGAGAGTGAGGATGGTAATGAGGTGTTTCATGGCAGACGATCCGGTGAGTGTATAACCGAATCATTCTAGCACCCAGCCATGTTGTGAAGCTACTAACAAGTATCTTAAATTTTGGGATGGATGTAATTCAAATACAAAAATCACATGAACACAAAAATACCTTTCGAGTTGTTGCTCAGATTACCAGCATCATCCCAGTTAAGACTGCGTCCAAGAGATCGCATTGCCTGCGACCTTCGCAAAATACTCAAGGGCTTGGGTTATAATCATATTATTAACTCACCTTACGCAGTCAAGCGTGCGGGGTTGAGTTGACGTAAAGCGGCATAAGCGGCATGAATAGCGTGCAAGTATAGTTTGGATTTGAGTGCAAAGTGATTGAGCTTGGTATCG
>Ga0137333_1000401_pt1 | contig 11589 bp, 14 predicted proteins | sample EasRivERMLT231_2_FD_102286 | JGI IMG/M metagenome (GOLD analysis project Ga0137333, IMG submission 102286) | Soil microbial communities from meander-bound floodplain in the East River, Colorado, USA - East River MetaG ERMLT231_2 | ecosystem: Environmental > Terrestrial > Soil > Floodplain ... | reverse complement strand
CGGATATGACCAACAAGTAGGTAGTCATGCTTTCTGTTTCGTCTCGATGTTTCCTGGTTGTGTTTTGCCCTGATCGCGGCTTGTTCAAATAACTCCTTGTCGATGAACGCAAGATGATGTACGTCGATTGGAATCCATTCTTCCTTTGGGCGTGGCACCTGCCTTCCATCCTTCAAGATCTGTGTCTTACGATAATATGTCCTGCCAACATAAATTTCATTGGTCAGGATAACCCGGACTGATGTTGCATTCCACTGTTTTGCATTCTTTGGGCGTACTCCCAATTCATCCAAGTGCTTGGCAATTGCCATAAGGGAAAATGGTCCACCATCATCATCGATGATGTACCACCTAAATATTTTCTTTACAATTTCAGCCTCAGTTTCGTCGATATACATTTCGGCATCCTGAAATCTGCCAACGCGACCATATCCAAAAGGTACGTTGCCTGACATCACAGGTTTTTTATCGTCTCTTGCCTTCTTAATTCTTCCATTCATCGTTCTGTCAAGAATTTTCAATCGCTCTGTATGGGCGAGCATGGCAAAAATCCCATCAGAAATCATTCCCTGTAGATTGTTGTGAGACTGTCCGCGATCCACAAAGTGGAGTTCGATATTTTGATCCTGCCACTTTCCAACCAAGGGTACGTACTCGTAGTAATTTCTCGATAAACGATCTGATGTATAAGCAATAATTACGTCAGCTTCACCATTGGAAAGCATGGACTCAAGTAATGCAAATCCTGGGCGATCGAGAGAAGCCCCAGATTTATTGTCAACGATTTCCTTCACAACTTGGAATCCCAATCTGTTTGCATATCGGCGACACTCTTCAAGCTGGTGGGGGATGCTATGTCCCTTTTCAGCTTGTTCGTCTGTACTTACTCTGGCATATACTATGGCTTTTTTTTGTATTGAAGTTTTCATCTTTTTTTTCCGTTGAGTAGTTTAATGGCGAGACCAAGCCGGATTGGTCTTGTTGTCGGTTATCCGCGAATTACAAGCAGTTTTTGAATCTCCCCAAATAAGTCTGTGCCGAGTACCTGAGATTGTTCGTTGGGGGTTAATCCAAAGGAATTGATCAGATCCGCCAATATTAGGGCGATATTGCCTTCAACATTGAGCAGGCTATTTCCATTTGCAGCTTCTTGCCATTCCTGGCGGAGTGTGGCTAACACAACGACAAATTGCTTATTGTTAGTGGGTGGTGTTTGTATCATTGAGATTCTCCTTGAATGATTTGGGGCGTCTTAATTTTCCGGCAAAAAGAAATCGCCCAGTGGAATCCCACACGGGCGATGATTTCAGGCTGATATAATCCAATCAGCCAATTCCTCCGCCAATATCGGTGGGTTGGTCAGGGTCGTGAAAGTGCTGAAGACACAATCACGGCCCGTTTCAAACAATATAATTATCGTACTGATACGATAATTATATCACGAGAGAAAACAAAGGTCAATTTATGTTTAAGATGCCATTCTCAACTATCTTCTTTTTGAGTCAGGCCTGGGCTTTGCTCCACGTCTTTCACCCAGTTTTTCGATGTTTGCCTGGTAAGCGATCAGGGATCGTCGGCTGACTTGCCAGGATGGCCCCCACTTTCTACCCAATACTTTTTTGCTTCTAATTAACTGCCGGATGTAATCAGGGTTGTACCCGAACACGTTCGCGGCTTCATAAGTTGTCAGCCAGTCTTCCATTTATTATTCTCCATCGAAATTATAACGTGGTCTACCCGGTGGGTGGTATGAAGTTATCAAAGTGCGTTGATGTGTTTGTATCACGCCAACCCACCCTAATTCCCCAGAAATTCCCCGAAAAATCAGTTAAGTGATTGTAAAGTATTTCACAAGTGAAAATTCGAAAGTTTCCATTAAAATAATCAGCCTATGGACGGAAAACCTTCCCAAAACAATAATATTCATCCCATTCATCTGAGAGTGGGTTTGCTTGTTGTTTGGTTCATGAGTGGGATGGTCATCGTAGCCTCTGTTGGATGGATATACCGTAGAATACAAAGCCATCTCGGTTTCGAAATTGCCGGGGTGGTTGTGGCCTTCCTCATGATCCTGATCTTTATTCTGATTCTGTTTGGGTTTGGAGCAGGCTTTGGTGCGGACCGCATCCTGCGCAGACGAAAAATACAGGCGCTCTGGATTTATCGTTCCCTGAAAAGATTCCGGCTTGTGCGCTCTTTGTGGTTATATATCGAACCGCACAGGCACGTGGAAACAGAGAATCAACAAGCGCTTGAAATGACAAAACTCTTGGCTAAGACACCGCGTAGAGGCCGGCACCCCACCTATTCGCTGGATCGTTGGATGCGGGTGGTGCAAGCGTGGGAGAACCGGGATCCAATGCGCAATACCTTGACCCTCTCAGAATTCCTGGGAGAGGAATTTGGTACCTATGTCGATGGCTCCCCGCACATGTCCGAGAACAGTTATTACGACTGGCGCAAGAAAGTCTTCAAGGAATTGCAAAAACTGGAAGCCAGAAAAAAAGGGAAAACCACCGCCTGAGATTCAATATATTCATTTTCAACTTGATTTTCCAACATGAGGGGCCATTCATGTTTCTCGTGTTTTTATCCTCTAAAAGCTACTATAGCGTGGTGAAAAGACTAATCTGGTTCGAGATAAATTAATTTGTACAAACGGATGAACAGCGGAGCAGAGGAACCATTCCTGGCTTTGCCTGATGCCTTGGGGGTGATCATTCCTGACCTTGCTTCACTGCTGCTTCATGCCTTCTGAGCAATTCCCAGTTACACCGTTCCACCCCCAAAACAAAAAAAGCATCAGGCAAGCCGATAATGGTTTTACGATTGTCCTTTATTTGTATTATGGTAATTGGTTTACTGGTTGGCCTACTCCTGATTCTATGCCCCGTCCTGAGCGGTTTCCTATCATTCATACTTATTATTCGAAGAATGAGAAAGTGAAGCCAACAAGGGGAAATTGGGGTTTATGAATTTACCCGTCAGGAAATGATTGCCAAAATCAGGCATCGGAATTCCTGTGGAATTCCTGTAATTTAAAGTGGGGATTTTCTGAACTCATGCCATGTAAAAAGAACCGCAGCACGCGGTTCTTTTTATTTCTCTCATACGAGGTTGAACATGGCAAATGAAATTCAATGTGAATCTGAACAGTTGCAGAATGGTAATCCGGCAATTCCAGTCGAGTCTCCATTCACTCCTGAACAACGTCTGATCTTGGGTAAGGCCTACCGGTTGATCCTCAGCTGGCAGCCGGAACCCCGGATAACGACCACAGCTGATCAAGGCAGACAGATCGCCAATACATCTACAGCCGGCTTGTTGCCGGCAGAAAGGGAGGCTTGAGATGTTTGCTGGAATGGCTGTCGGAATAGCGATCGTATTGGGGAGCGTTCTCTTTGGCGCGGTGTGTTTCTTTCTGCTGGCGTGAATTAGGGATCCATTTATCAAGGCGTATATATGTTTTCCATCATTACTCACTCCACCGGTCAGGGTGACAGATCACACCAGCCGAAAGATGACTCATTGCGTTCTTTCCCGCACAGGCGAAGCCGCCGTTGGGAGCGTCAGCATCAGGATGAGAAGGTGGTTTACCGGGGTGTTGATTCAAAATTGGTGCGGGCAGTCCAATCCCTGTCTACAAAGTTGCGGGTTCCCCAGGGCGAGGTTGCCCGATCCATTTTGGAATATGCACTGCACAGATACGAAGAGGGATTCCTGGATCTCCAGCCCCACCCAAATCCAACGCGCACGCGTATGACCCTGCACCCATCTACCCTACAGCCTCGAAGGATCGATATGAAACACAAATCAAAAACTGGTAAAGAGCCCGTCTCCTCATGGCGCGCTATCACCACCTGGCGTAATTTTTCTCCCGAACTCAAAAGAACGATCTCGGCACTGGCCTCTGAAGAGGCATTGAATGTGCCCGTGGGTGAACTGGTTACTGCCCTGCTGCGCTATGGATTGCAGGCGCATCAGGCTGGATTCCTCAAATTGGAACCAGTGGAAAAAACAACGGTTTTGACACTGTTAGGGGATGGTGAAGCGTGAGTTCCATCATTTTTTTATTGTGTAACGCAGACGGCAGGGTGGACGCGCCGCCTACCCTCTGCCTTCGGCGCTCATCCAGCATGATCCATGACCTGGAGTTGATGACATGAATCATCAACAAGCCTGGCAATCCGTGTTGGGCCAACTCCAGATGGAAATGCCGCGCGCCTCCTTCGATACCTGGGTGCGCGATACCGAAGCCGCCTCGCTTGAGGATGGCGTCATGACCATCACAACCCGCAATGCATATGCGCGTGACTGGCTGGAGTCGCGCCTGACCAGCACGGTACAACGTCTGCTGGTCGGCATCCTGAATCAGTCTATCTCTGTTCAGTTCATCGTTGGCGATACTCCGCAGGAAGAAACAGAGTTGGATGAAGCTGACGAACCCGAATTGGATATTGAGCCGGTGCAATGGCTGGATTATGACCGCATCGTTCAGCCACATAAGCAAGTCGTGGTGAAGGGCTACCTACGCCGGCTGGGAATGGAGATCGGTCCGAAGGCGATCTGGTTGTATGTTGGATTTCATCAGGCGGCATGGCGGGTGCAGGATCAGCACCAGGCATCTGGAAAACCATTGCACAGTCACGAAGTAATGAGATTCAGCGCTTTGAGTAATGGCGCCTTCTGGCGGTTGTTGAAACATGCCGTCATTCAACAACACCTGACCGGACTGGTTCAACGTGTAGATTCGCAGGACGTCCACCGCTTCCGGCGCGGACGGGATGGACGTCCCCATCGCGCACCAATCCGATACCAGGTCTTTATGACCCCGCGCTTGACACGTGCCGATGCTGCTGCAATCCATGCGCGATTGAAAACGTTGATCGAAAAACACAACTCCGTCTCCAGCGCCCTGCAGGAAATGCTGGCGGTGGAGGATGTCATGGAACTGCTCATCCCAATGGATATGAAACCGACGCAGCCTCCCATGAACACGGTGATGGATTTGGTCCGTTTGGAAACTGGTGAAAAGCTTTCACCAGAGATCGAGCGTCTGGCGCAGGACTTACATCGGCGGATCATCAACTGCCTGGGGGACATCCATATCCCGCATTACTTCATCACGGAAACCATCAAGCGATACAACCTCACACCCGCGCAGGCCTGGCTGATCACGGTCGCGCGCGATATGGCGTACATCAATGCGCGCACCGGGGAACGGCGGGAAGTTGTCACGTTCAAACGGGGCTATCTGGAGATGGCGGAACTGATCGGCTCGACGCGCTACAAGACCATACAAGCCTGGCTCAATCTGCAGTGGGCTTCGCAACAGCGCGGTGGAAACCTCTCCCGTTTTCTACATGAAATGGACATACCTGATTCAAACACCTATGCCGACCTGCGCGTGGAGTCCATGCCGCGTGCCTTTCGGGTATTGCTGGACGAACCGCTGGACGCAGATGGGAGCATTAGGGTGGACGCGAATGGGAGTCATATGGCAGACGCAGATGGGAGTCATAGTCAGACGCAAATGGGAGCATTAGCAGGCGCAAATGGGAGTCATATGGTGGACGCAAATGGGAGTGTTTTAAACTCTTTTAAACACCCCTTAAACACCTACAAGAAAAACACTTCCACCACCCAACACGCCGATAGAGCGGCGGCGGAGGCGGTCGTTCCTGATTTTTGGGAACTCGAATCTCTGCTTGCACAAAATGACGTGCATCCCAAAGTCCAAAAGGAACTGCTCGAAGTCCAGGCCTCCGTACATGCCTTTGTTTCGTGGGTGCTGTATGTCGCAAGCCTACAAAGCGGGAATTTATCCGATCCCTTGGGCTATGCCATCAGCCGATTGCGCGAACATGCTTTGCGGGAAGCACGTGGAGTTTTCCGGCAATTTGCCGACCTGCCTCCCGTGGAATTATTGGCATTGATCGACGCCACCCCAACCCGGGCGTATGAACTGCCCACAAAAATTGAACATCCGCTTGCACAGAACTGGAAGAAGGCGATGGGCTCCAATAATCCAGCGCTTCCGGTCGTGCGAGCCATCCTCTATGGTGAAGGAGCAAGTAAATAACATGCAACTGCGTTTTCTGATCACATCCGAGCAGCGCGCCTCCGGTGCGATGTTCATGCCAGACTTGAACGAAGAAGTTCTGGCGTTTATCTATCCAACGAACGGAGCACGAACCTTCCACACTTTTTTCTGCCCGCCCATGCGCATGGTCGCTCTAAGCGCGGAGGGACAGGTGCTGTTCGATGAAGTCATCACCAAATGGCGCTGGGTGAAACTGCCCCCATGCCGGTATGTCATCGAGACTGGTCCGAAGGTGAACTATCGCCCGTTTGTAGACACGGTCCTATCTGTCTCACCTGATCTGCCCCAGTCGGGTTCGATGGATGCCAGCGCACGCATGGACAGCTTATTATTCGCACTCTTGGCGGAAGCGGTCGCCGACATCCGACGCATCCGTGAGGCGCATGGTGGCGAGGTCAAGCCCGATATCCAGAGACGGAAATTCGAGGCATGGGAACGCGGGCAGATCGTGAGTTCCGCAGGATTTCTTTTGGATTTTTCCCGCGCCTGGAATCTTCCGGATGGCGCCGTGAAACTATCCTATTCCGTGCTGAAAGCCGAGGAGCCTTACCTGGATGAGATCGTCGCGGCGTCCGTAGCCGGCATCCCCTGGCGCCATGAGTTTCCCAATCACTGTATGCGTTGCGGAAAACCAGCTTCATGGCGACCCATCCTCAGCCCTGCTCTGAATGCGCCAGTGGAGATCACGTGGAGGTATCAGCGCCCGGAGAACGCCATCCCGATCTGCCATCATTGCACGGAGACCTTGAACCTCCTGCGGGATGAGTCGTTGCAACTTGATCTGGTGTGGGGTTTGTGGGGACCGCGCTTCGAAGCCTTCTGGCAATGGCATCGCGCCTGGAAAAACAAACGCCTGCCGAAGGATTGGGATCTGTACGCCTATCCCCTTTGGCCGAAGGAATATGGCGGAGGGAATTGGGAGGCAGGGAGTGGCGCGTTGCAGTTTGCAGAACCGCGCCTGCCTTATCAAGTCATTCGCAATGAGCAGCATCTGCAAGCCATGCGGCGTGCCCTGTACAGTAAGAAGTTCCGTGGGCGACAGCCTGGGGAAACCCCTTTACTTAATTTATTAGACTTCCACCTCGACATTCCACAAGGAGAAACCCCATGACCATACTAGTCTTCCTCGGCGCGCTCAGTTTGAGTGTGCTGGCATTTGAACTGTTGAACGTGTTCCAGAATGCCTTCAGTACCTTTGGCGGCAATCGCCTGATGAATTTTCAATCCCAGACTCCGATCAAGAGACGTTCGACTTGGGAGGCGTTATTGATCGCCATTCTACCGGGACGCTTCGATCCAAACCAGGCGAAGAACTCAGCGGATGTGATCAGCCTGTTGAGAAGAGCCGGCTACCCATACGATACGCCTGGAGAATTCTATGCGGTGGCGATCCGCGACTTCTCGACTTTTCTGCTGGTGGGAGGAATGTTGGCTGGTGCTTTAGCCGCCATGAATATCATCGCGGTTGCGCCGGTGATTGCCGCCATCTTCATCTTGCTTGGTTTGCGCCGACCGTATGTGCGCATCAAATCTCTCGCAAAGAAACGCGCCGAGTCCCTGCGCAATAACATGTTGATCGGTCTGTCTGTGCTGGGTTCATTGCTTGCCTCTGGCGTGGGTGTACAGGAAGCCCTGCGCCGCGCCTCGACCGTGGGTGGACCGTTCTGCAATCTGTTGGGATTGCTGGTGGCGCGCATGGAAGTAGATGATTTTACGAAAGCCATTGAAGTCACCCGCGCGCATTTGCCTGATCCCACCGATGTGGAAGCGCAACTGTTTCTGCGTGACATCTATGACTTCTTCGCCAACAATCGTCCGGTGTTGTCCAGTGTGCAGGGCTTGCAGGAGTCGGTGCATCGTTCCGTGGTGGAAGCCACCGAAGCGCGCGCGGCACTCGTGCGTCAGCGCGCGGGCTTGTTTGGCGTGATGGCAGTGCTGGGTCTGGTACTGGCGATCATCGCGCCGTTCATGGGTTCGGGATTGATGTAAAAAGCAAAACGCTCCGACTTGATGTTCGGAGCGTTTTTATTAGGTGGGTTTTCAAAATCCCATTTCCTTTGCCTTGGGACAGTACTTGGTTTGATGATCGGTTTCACCGCAATACTCGCATGGAATTGGCGGCAGAGGCTCACGCCATTTTGGATTGAAATTTTCCATGAAGAATGTGTATATCCCAGCCCGTTGGTTATACAGCCAATACCTTGGATTGCGCCAAAATGATATTTTGATTCGGAGGTCTTTTTGTGAATCAGGCATGCTCGGAATAGTATAGAACTAAATGCTTTACACGACAACCCATACCGACACGTCCCGATGACCCCACGGCATGATTCTATATGATGTCGGCTGGCAGTTCTTCTGCCAGCCGATTTTTTATTCAATCAAAAGGAGATACACATGTTCAATTTGTTCAAACGCTTCATTTGCGAAGAGGACGGTCAGGACTTTGCCGAATATGCCCTGATCCTGGGTGCCATCGGCGTGGTCGCGATTGCCGTGATCGCCCGCTATCGCAATGAACTGATCGCCGCCTTCGAATACGGCATCGAAGCCCTGCGTATGGCGCGAGGCGGATAGATGGTTCGTCCGAAGGAAAAGGGGCAGGCAATGGCGGAGTTCGCACTGATCATGCCGGTCCTGATCCTGTTGTTGTTCGGCATGACCTTTGCTGCGTTCTATGCCTTTCACTCCGCCTCCACAGATTGGGGCGTGTTCATCACGGGTGTCGCCTCCGGCTCATACAACACACCTACGACCGAACATGCCCGTGACAATGTTTTATGGCCTGACCTGGCAGATCGAATCAATGCCGGGCAGACCGGTCCACGTCAGGTGCGGTCGTTGATCAGTGTGGAGGACTCGCGCAATTGGATCTTTGGCATCCGCCTGATCGAAGCGCAACGGGCCGAAACCAATTTTCGATTATGGCGCTTCTATCCCGGTCCGCCTCCTGCAGGAGGTTTCGAATGAAAGCCCGTCATCGAAAAGGTGAACGCGGTCAGGCCTTGGCGGAGACCGCCTTGTTCGCAATGCTGGCAGTCTTGATGGCATTCGGTTTACTCGCCTGGATCCCAACGCACCGCGCCCGCACTGCTGCGACTGCCGCTGCCTATGCCTGTGCACAATTCCTGTCGCAATCGCCTGATCCGGCGCGCGCGCAACGCAATGCAGTAAATGTCGCATGGCAAACGCTGGATGCTGATTGGTCCGCCACGGCAGGCGTGCAATATCGAGTGCAGGTCTCACCGCCCAGCGGTCCGGGTCTGCCAGGTCGATGTCTGGTCTCGTTTCAGGCGCCGACCTTATTCGATGGTTTGCTCGGTTTGAGTCAAAGCGGATGGAACAGCGAGTGGTTCATCTCGCGCTCGGAAACCTGGAAGGCGAAATGGCGATGAAGTTCAAACGCCATGAACGCGGGCAATCTGTTCTGTTGTTCGCCATCCTCATGCCGCTTATGTCACTGTTCCTGCTGGGCATCCTCGACTACATGGTGACGAATGCACGCCTGATGGAGACCGTGGCTGCCGCCGATCTCGCCGCCCATGCCGGCGCACAGGAGATCACTGTTTTGCCGGATGGGACGATCACTGCAACTACAGCCGGGAATGGAATTGCAGCAGCCTACTTCAATTCACAGCGACCAAGTTCCGCGCACCTCACCTCGGTCTCCTGTGGACGACATCAGGGGCGGCCTGCCTGCTATGTCATAGCACAAGTTCAATCGGCAGGGTACTTGTTCCCTGCCCGCTGGGTGACCGTGCGCGCCATTGGGTATCTGGCGCATGGCGTGACCCGCGAAGATCAATGATTTTTGGAGAAAAATGAAATCCCTTTGGAAAACAATCCTGGATGGATTGACCTATAAAGACCTTGCCGGAAAAAGGCAACCCCGCATCTACACCGTTGTCACCGGATTGATCCTGCTTTTACTGTTCGTGGCTGGCGGCATGGCGGGATTGAATCGGTATTTGTTGATGAGTCGTGTACAAGCCACGCCTGAAGCGGTCTCCATCCCAACACAAACAATTGAACCCTTGGAAACGGAACCGTTTGCAACCAATTCACCGGAAGGGGCTGAAGCTTTTGGCTGCCCAACAGATTCATTGGAGTGGTCTTTCACACCGACCATAATCAGCGATAACTACCAGGTCATCCAGCCGGCCTGTGTGTATCAAGGCTTGGAGAAAACAATTGCCTGGGCGCTCGCGGTGCGCGAAGGATACAGCCGCGCCGAAGCCACCGAGCTACTTGGCTTCAGCGAAATGCCAATGAGACAGATGGAAACTGTCACCATTCCCAAGGATGCTAATGATCTCGTGGATGTGCCAGTCAGTTTCATCCCGCCCCATCCCGAATTCAAGGAATGGCGACTGAACGCGAATGGTGACGCGGCAGTAGCGTATGGACTGCGCGGTTGTTTCAAAACCTCTTCGGTCAAAGGCAATCGCGTCGAGATCTGGGGCGGCGATTATTCCGTGATCTGTCTGGTGGTGGAGGATGCTGAGAACACCCATATCCTCTATTCATTGAATGGACATACGTATGCAGCCTCTGCAACACCTATACGTTCCTTTCTACTCTTTGGGTATCTGGGCGATGGGCAATGGTTCTGGCTGGGAACGCAGACGGAACCCAAATTGGAAATCACCGATCCCGCCGACAATGCAAGCGACCGCTTGACGGTTGCGACCTTGTACGACTCACGGCCCTGGGATGCGAAGTGGTTGATGACTGCCTATCATCTGGACATGCAACCCCTGCCTGAAAACTGGCAGACATTGAACGATGAGAACGAAAAGCAATACATCCTGTCTGTGCTGTCAGGAGCAGCGCCATGAAACGTGTCAGCCTGTTTTTCCTGTTGATCGTTCTGATCTCCATCCAACCATCATCGGCTTTGGCACAGTCCGCCCCTTCCTGTTCCTTTCAGCCCGATGGGAGCATCATTTGCACCACGGGTGGCGGAAATGAAGGTGGCGGGGAGGAAGGCGGCGGTGAAAACAACAATAACAATGGTGGTGGCGCCTGTACCCCCGGCAATCATATGGCATTTAGAGTGCTGGAGTATGACGCCAGCACCGGCACCTGCAAAGTCCACCCCATCCGGGTGGACAACTGTACCGGCGAGATCATTGGAATGTCAGAACAGATCGGCAGTATCAGCTGCGAAATGCCTGATACATCGCCGCCTCAACATCCCTGTACCAGCTTCTCCGTGAGTCCGGGTGGCATCACTTGCACCAACAGTGGCTGGAACGTCAGCGCGCGTGTCACCTTTCCCGAAATCTATCTAGATGTGCGTCCCTATCCTGCCACCTTGGTACGCTGGCCAACTGCGGTTCGGAATGGAGGCATGCCGGAGTCTTCTGGTTCCGGCGGTGTGAATTACATCTCCAACGGTGGCGGTTCATCCGGCAATCCCCAGGTCGGCGACTGGCAGAATTTGCGATTGATCCTCACCCTGCGACCGGCAGGCCCAATGTTTG
>Ga0137333_1000400_pt1 | contig 11592 bp, 2 predicted proteins | sample EasRivERMLT231_2_FD_102286 | JGI IMG/M metagenome (GOLD analysis project Ga0137333, IMG submission 102286) | Soil microbial communities from meander-bound floodplain in the East River, Colorado, USA - East River MetaG ERMLT231_2 | ecosystem: Environmental > Terrestrial > Soil > Floodplain ... | reverse complement strand
TGTGTCCTTTGAGCACGGCGAAGTTGATCAGGTAATCGGCGACGGCGAACGGCACTGGCACGTAATCCTGCACCTTTCCAGCGGCGTTGGTGCTCCAGTTGAACGGTGTCGTTGAAAACTCCGTTCGCATCCGGCCCTGGCCTCCGTAATTGTCGAAGTAATGCACGCCCGGAAACTCCGGGTGCAGATAGTCCCACATGTATTTCGGGAAGTTACCGGTCGGATCGCCCAGATAAATATCGGTTTGATTGACTCTCACCGTGTAAACGAGATGCCGCAGCAGCGCGAGGAGCATCTGCGGCGAGTTGTCAATCGTGTTCATGATGCTCGATCGCTTCTCGTAAGTGCCATTGATGTCCACGGTGGAGGCGCCCGAGCGTGCGTTACAGGTGGTCAGGTTGATCTTGATGGCGATCTTTTCGCCCGCCTGATAACCGCGCTGGCCTCTGTCATGGGTTGAATTGAAGTATTTAAAAATGGCGTCCCATGCTTCCGCATCGGTGTTCCCTCCGCCGACAGACCGCAAGGCTTTCGACATCATTTCCTCCACCACCGCCAGGTCCGTGTGATTGGTTTGATACCAACGCTCCGAGGAAGCTTCGCCGGCCCAATTGACGGCTTGCGGGGCATGAACCCAAACGACACGACCGGGAAAGATTCCTTTCGCTACTCCCAGAACATCATGCGGCGGATTCCCCGCAAGGGCGCGGAGCGTAGGAAGACTCGCCACAACGAGTGCGCTCAGCACCAGCGCCGCCGCGCACCACAGACAGGCCCTCCACCATCGCACATGGTGCAACCGAGTCTGTCGCCAGGCGAATGACGAGCCAAGCACCGCCATCACCCAAATCACGAAACTGCTGGCCACGGGAAACGCCGCGCGCTGACACGGATAAGCCGCGCGGCTGGGTTTGGGGATGACACGCACCAGAAACCAGAACAGCGACAACAGCCCCAAGATAGGCAGCATCCATGCCCTCCAGCTTCGCTTGTGTGTGCGTTTGGGTAAAAGCTTGTCCAGAGAACAAGCCACCATTTCTTTGGGACGATTACTGCCGAAGAGTTTCATAAATATACAGTCACTCATTGACCCCGACTGTCGGTGGCGCAACACCTGGATTGGCGAATGCGCAACATCTATTGCCACTTCGTGCCGACCGGCCATTGCCGCTTGTTCCCCGCTTGAATTCTGCAGGTTAGCAAGCGTAAGTTTTGCCGAACCAGCAAACGGTCAAAAAACCTGTGTCATGAATAAAAGATCTCGACCCGACGAAATCGCCAGGAGCTTTGACTGGCCGCAGGCTTATGGAGCCGAACAGTTAATTCGCGAGCGCCTCGACGCATTCCTCGAGCGTAACAGTTTTGCAAGGCGACTCGCAGAACGGATGCGCGACGAAACCGGAACGGATTTCTTCGAGTGGGTGGATCATCTCGTTGTTCCGCCGGATGTAGAGCCGGCGCTGGCCAAGGTTAGATTCGTTCGTGATCCGAAATGTGAAACACCAAGTGGTGAGATTATCCTGGAACATCCCCAAGCGATATTGCCGCGCGTCTTGTGTCGAAGCAAAAGGAGCCGGTCGGTCGTTGCCATTAAACCGGAGTTCGTTGCCGACTTCATCGCGCGACACAATCTCCAGGCTGAGCCTGAAGGTGAGTCCCGCTCTCGCTATCGCCGCGTCGTGGTGTGCGAGGAGAGCGGAACGCGATTGGACGCGGTGGAACGCCGGGCCTATCGAGGTTTTGCTCCGGCCAAACTGAAGCGAGGAGAATTGGAAGCCATCACCAAGGCCAGGGAGCTTTTTCAGATGCGCCCACGGCAATTTCCCGATGACCACGAGGGATTCGTCGTTGCGAATCGGATGCTCAACAAGTCGCTCAAGCTCGTGGGGCGCGATGTAGCCTGCCAACTCTTCTTCGAGGAAGAGCGTGACTATTGGGAAAGCCGAAACCGGGCCGGCCGCCTCCAGAAATTCCGTCAGGACGCGCTCGGCCTTGGCTGGGGCAACCACGATCATCATACCTTCCGCTGCTCGCGCGAGCACTTCGCGGATTTGATCCAGTTCCTCACAAAGCTTGGTTTCCAGAAGCGCGAGCGGTTTTACGCCGGCGCGGAAGCGGGCTGGGGTGCGCAAGTTTGTGAACATCGCGTGACCGGCATCGTTGTTTTCGCCGATGTGGATTTGACGCCGGAGGAGACGGAGATTGATTTCTCGATCAAGCAGCTGCCGCCGGCAAAACAACTTGGCACGGTTGGGCTTTGGGTCGGACTGCACGGGGAAAGCTTTCTCGAAGCGGGAATGCATCATCTCGAAGCGCGATTCGATTTCGACTCTTTGCGCGACCAATTGCAGCAGCAGGGCGTAAAACTGATGGAGCCGTTCTCAGATTTTGAATGCTTGCGGCAGGCATTTACCGAAGGCGAACGCTGGCCGGTGCGGCGCGAGCGCACCGAACGACTCGTTGCCGCCGGACTTATCACGCGGGAACAAGGCGAGCAGTTCGTGCAACAAGGCGCGATTGGTAGCCACCTGGAAAACCTTCAGCGCCACGGTGGGTTCAAAGGGTTCAATCAGAAAGCCGTGAGCGCCATCATTTCCGCGACCGACCCACGCAAGCAGGCCGTGCATCAAAAGCCGGCGGCGTAGGTCTCCAAGGAAAGGATCACAAGGACGGCGTCACTACGCGATAGAAACGTTGCGGTGAATTCGTCGGTGAGGAATCGGTGGTTTCAGCGAATCCGTTGGATTGCGCAGGTGGAAAATCCTGCAGCTTCGTCCACGGACTTGCCGACAGATCATCACGGCGCTGAATGGTGTAGGATCTTCCGGCCACGACGGGGAACTGCAAACGAACAGCGCTGCCCTGTGTGTTGACTGTCAACTTCAGCGCACTCGCAGGGTCGTTCGGGTCCGTGCCGGCCAGGTATTCGTGCAGGTTGGTGCACCCATCGTTATCAGCGTCTAACAGCGCGTCAGCGGGGTTGTCGGGATTCAACTCGTTGTCCACTTCCCACTGGTCCGGCATACCGTCGTTGTCGCGGTCACCCATGGTGAGCAAGCCCGCCGTCGGCATTCCGGCAAACCAATTCCCCGGTTTGTTGCCGCTCCCGGTGACCGCGATTCGTTGCAGGGAAGTGCCGCTTCCGTTTGCTGACGCGGGCCAGGGTGTCTGATTTCCATAGATCACTTCGTCAACAATCACCCAGGAAAACGGGTCGCCGGGTAAATCTGGCGCTTGCGGTCGTTCGAGCGCCACGCGGTCGCTGCGATTGCCAAGCTTGCCGGAATAGGGACCAAAAATCTGCACGGCAGCGTTGGTGACTCCATACTTGTTGCGAAATGCATTCAACGTAGCCGTGTCTGCCGGGTCGAAATTCACCACGAGCGCCAGGTAGGCAGGGGAAAGCGACCGGTTCGGTGGGAAGGTGAAGCTGATTCCGCCGTCCACGCGCCACGCACCGTTCGCATTGAAAAGGTTCAGCGTGGTCGCCGTGGGATTCAACAGCTCAAGGAATTCATCCAGCGGGTTGTCATTCGTGCCGACGTCCGGTGGATGGTACATCACTTCGCTGATTACGAGATTCAGTGGCGGCGAAGTGTTCGCAGTATCCCGGCTGCGCGAGAGTGCAAAGCAGTCTTCGCTCCCATCAGGAAATCGTCCGAGAGAAAAATCGTTCTCCTGTCCTTTGAATTGAATCGCGTCCACTACACGATTCGCAGCCGTGCCGGGCAGATAGGACAACAACACCTGCTCACCCGCTTTGTCCAAGCCGAAGCCCGTTGTGATGGGACTGTGAAATCCTGTGACCTCGTCGAAACTGATCCGGTTGCCCGACAAAATTGACACGGACGGGATGGCCCACTTTTGCAAGTCAGAGGGGTCGTCGCTCAAATACCAGCCAGTGAGCGAAATATTCGTAGCGGCGGCGTTGTAAAGTTCGATCCAGTCGTTGGAATCGTATTCCGGTTTCGACGGGTTCGAGTAATCGGTGTGCGCAGTGACTTCATTCAACACTACTGTTGGCAACGGCGGCAGCGGGTCGGCGACGCCGGGCGAACCGCCAATAATTGTGCTCGCGCGCCAGTTGCCGGGATAATCCAGCGCACCCGATGCCTGCCCGCCCGAGGCGCGATCAAGCGGCACAAGTGAATGCCCCGCGCCGTCGGCTGCAACCGGCCAGCCACGGCCGTCACCATAGTCGCATGAAAAAATCAGCGTGCCGCCCGCGCCGGTCTTGAGTTCGAGTTTCTCACCTTCGTTCGCCAGGCCGCCCGAGTATGGACCTGCCAACGGGACGTTGGTCGTCAGTCCGTAGTGCGCGCGGAAAGCAACGAAGTCCGTTGCCCTTACAACCAGCAAAAAACTGCTCGGCGGCATGCTCGTGCCTGCCGGGAAAGTGAGATCAATGCCGGAAGTAAAATTCACGCCGTTCAGATCCAGCGTCAGGTTCGTGCTGAGATTGTGCAACTCGACAAACTCAAAGTCACTTCCGGCCGGCGGATTGAACATCACTTCCGAGACCCGCAGGTTGTCCACGAGCGCGGTGGCGTTGTCGGGTTCGGTCGTGATGAACTGCTGTGGTGCCGACCAGTTGCTCCACCGGCCCGTGACATCCTTCATTTTCACCCGCACCCGGTAGGCCCGGCCAATCTTGACTTCGCTGGAAGGAATTGTGATGTCGCTGTTGAACACGGTCAGTTCGGGGCTTTCCCACGAAGCAACAATCTCATAAGCCCGAGGTTCGGTTGGATCAAAGGCTTGGGCGTTGGTGTCCGCCACTTCGCCGATGCGCCATTTCATCGCGGCGAAAGGTTGGGTGCCGCTGTAGGCAGAACTGCGGAAGCTAAGCCGATTGATTGAATAATTCCCCCCGCCGATGTAGGACAGCGTCGGCGTGATGGGAATGGCGTCGGCCGCGATGCTGTTCAACCAGGCACTGCGCGTGACGACATAGTTTTTCAGCAATTGGATGCAGCCGTTGAAATCCTTCGTGACGGTGGGCTCATTCGGCCATTGGTAGAAGCGCCCCTGTCCGGCTTTGCCCGGAGATGAACTGTAGGCGGGGTCAGCCATTTTCGGGTTGTAGTCCCACATGCAGCGGTCCGCGTCCAGAATCGTCGGCGCCGTGGCCGGGCCGCGCAACAATGCGGCATGTTCATCAATCAAATTCCAAGCCTGATCATTGTTGAACAAGAGGTCGCGAATTTCGCGAACCCGGTTCTTGTATTCGATAGTCATGGCCGGTTTCGAAGGATACGTGCCGCCGTTCCCGAAGACGGGGAGAAAGAGATCATCCCGTCCGCCGCAGCCGGAATCGTACATGTTATCCGCCCAGGTCAAATCCAAGTCCCAGCTATGCACCGACCAAAAGGCGTTGGTCGGATTTCGATAATAGAAATAGTTCTTGTCGTAGCAGATGTCGTAGTGATGGATGCCCTGCACGATGGCCTGGTAGCTCCAGTAATTCATGAGGTTCAAATTCGTGCGCCACCACGCCTCCGTCGCCGGCGTGGTTGTGCTGCGATAAGAATTCAGAAAGTAATTGAGGTCGGACTTGTCCGTGGGGCCGAGGGGGCCAAGGTTGTTCAACTCGCCCGTGCCGCCTTCCATTTTGTACAAGTTGCCATCCGGCAGGTCGTGTTCGTCAAGGAAGCGACGGTCCTCCTGTTCGATGGCCAGATACACTCCCCAGAAATCGCCCTCGTACTGGGTTGCCGGATTCGTTTCCGCCGCACTGTGAATGACGCGAAATTGAAGAAACGCCGTCGTCGGCGACTCGACCCCCGCAAGATTGAAGAGCCGGTAACCGATGGACTCGAACATGCCTTGTTCGCCGCGATGCCCGTAATCGCCCTGCTGGATGGAGGCACCAAGATTGAGCTTGTTCCAGCTGGCTTTGAATTTGCGACCGTAGTCATCGCGTATTTCGAGGTCGTGGCCACGGTTGAAGTCGAACTTCCACATGTTCTTCACCATCGCGTAACGCCACACGCCGCCGCGCGCACGGTAGTGGACGTGATCATAAACCTTGCCGTCGTAAACGAGCGTCCCGGCCCACTGATACGCATCACCCCCGTAACGGCTAAACCAGGTGGCGTTGACCACGGTGTTGCTTTTGGCGATGAGCTGCACGGCCGGAAGCCGGCGCATCACGTTTGTGTCAAAGCTCAGAACGGGAGTCACACCTGGCCTCACGGCTGCCTGCCAGGCGGGCACGCCATCGTAGCAAAAGAGCGCGAAGTTCGGCTGCGGATCATCCGGATACGGGACCAGGACATTCAACCCGGCGCCATCGGTGGCGGTGATGCGGTAGCGCACCAGCCGGCGATGGTTCAAAAGATTCCCAGGCAACACCGCAGTGTAAACACTGTCACCCGCCAATGCGTCGCCGTTTTGCCCCGAGTCGTTCATTGCCAGGTTCGTCCAGTTATTGGAGTAAGCCGCGTCAGTCAGCTCAATGTAGTTGCCAGGGTCCACCAATTGGTAGCGCAACGTCGCGCTGGCTACGCCTTCAGGGTCGGTGACCTTGGCCGTGATGGTGACGAGCTGGCCGGCCAAAGCTTGTTCCGGATGATGCTCCACCTGGCGGATTGCGGGTGGGAGATTTGTGGCAGAGACGGAGTTGAGCGCACCAGGCGTGGGGCCTCGGTCAGACGGACCAGCGGAGGCCAGGAGACGAACGTCCAGGAAAAAATCGCTACTGCCGCCCAGACTCGCGTTGGCCGCTTGAATGGCCAGGATGTTCGTGCCATTCACTAGAAACGATTGCGGCCAGTTTAGATTGAACGTGTTGTACGCAAGATCTTCGCGGGATGGGCCGGAGCTGCCGGTGTAAGGAAGTTCGCCCGAAGAGATGTTTGCGTTCAACACGTTTGAGCCGTTGATCCAGACCTTGAAGCCATCGTCGTACACAGCCTGCAAAGTCAGGGCGCTGATTTGGGAAACGTTGGTTACAACAAAGGTCTTGCGGAAGAACACCGTCGTGTAATTGCTCCGCATGTCGCTCAGAACCGTGCCCAGGAATCCACCGCCCTCGCCGTATCCGATCGGGGCGGCGCCGCTGGGCCAACTCGCGTCAGGAAAACTTAACGCCCGCCACGAGGTCGTTGGCGTAGATGCCTCGCTCCAGCCCTTGAAATACTTCCAGGTCGAATGATCCGAGATGAGCGTGAAATTCTGGAGTGCGGGATTGCCGGCGACCGAGGCGCGCCAGTTGCCACCAAGGTCGTTGTCGAACGCCGGATTGACCAGTTCGATGGAATAGCCCGGTGAATCACCGACCGTCGGCCAGGGAAATCCGAGTTGATATTCCACTTCATCCACAACGCTGCCCACCGCATCCAGCAGGACAATTTTTTCTCCGTCGTTGTTGAGCGCACCGGTCCATGGCCCGAGGGCGCTGACACCAAACTTGCCTTGCAGCGCCGCCGGATTCTGGCCCACGACGAGGTAGCCACCCGGGGCCAATTGGGTGCCGCCAGGAAATGTGAATGTGACCGCGTCCGACAATTGCCAGCCAGACAGATTCACGGTGTTGCTTCCTGAATTGAACAGCTCGATGAACTCGACGTGCTCCGTCTTCACGTCGGGATCGTAATGGATCTCGTTGATAACAATCGCGGAATGTGCGCCAAGGGCCAGCAGCCAGGAACAAAGGAGCGCGGACAGCCTTGTCCGCGCGTTGCCCTGTGGCGAGCGCGTTCGCGCGGGCAAGGCTGTCCGCGCACCTGACAAATCATCGCGCCGGGCCGGGTTAGGCCTTGTCCTGCTGTCGTTGGTCATGTCCTTACAACTCTACAAAAACGGCCGGGGCATCACACCCCGGCCGTGTGCTGAACTGATTATACACCTGACCGGCTACTTCACGATCACTTTGTAGAACTTCCTGGGTGCGGTCGGTGCAGTCGTGTAAGGCGAGGCCGCATTATTAGTGGTGTAAGGTCCGGTGACTTCATTGGCTTCCAGCAGCGTGCCCTGCGGCCAGGTCAGCACGACGTTTCCGCCGATAAGTTGGACGCCCAAGCTCACGCTCACGGCAGGCGTCCCGAGATAGAGGCTTTGAATCTGGCTCGCCGACAACGCGTAGGGGAAGATCGCCACCTCATCTATCGTGCCGTTAACTGTGCGGATGACGTTATTGGGATCACCGCCGATGCGGATGGTGTCCGAGAATGTCCGCACGGCGTTCGCGACCACGTTGACCGCGCTTTGCGAGCCGCTGGTGTTGATGAGATACATGGTCCCTTGCGCCGGTTCGACCACCAATGCGACGAATGACCACTGATTGAGTGGAACATTCAGGCCCGAATCCCAGTTGTAGGTGGCGGCGTTGTCCAGCCAGTGATAATTCAGGTTGCCAGTGCCGATGAAGTTCATGCCGGTGGCCGCCTGGCCGGCACGCACGAAGACAATGCCAGCCCGGTCAACGTGGCTGATGGGATTGATCCACGCCGTCATGGTGAGGGTGTTGACCGTGAGGCCCAAGGCGGGCGTCGTGACCCACGAATCAGCCGCGGAGGTCATGAGCGCGGTGTTGGCAGCTTCAAAGATATTGAAGCCATCCGCAGGTCGTGGTCCGGCAACGGGGGTGAATCCATTCTGAGAAGCGACGCCGTAAGTGCCGTTGAGGCCGCCCCAGAAATCGTTCGCCAGCACGTTCCCGGCAGACGGATCATTGGTTTCATTGAGCCGGTAATAAGCGATCGGATTGAGCGCGATGACAGCCGACTCGTAGCTGTTCGGGACCGGTGTAATTACGGTCAGGGTGGCGACGCCGCTGGTGATCGAGGCAACCCGGTTTGTTATGACGACGTCATAAAGGCCCTGGTTCGCCGCAGCAACATTGGCAATCATCAACGTAGGAGTCCCGGAACCCGTGACACCGCCGCCGTCGGCCAGTGGCACGCCGTCTTTGCGCCATCGGTACTGCGGTGATGTCCCTACCGCGGTTACCGTGAACGTAGCCGTCCTGCCTGCATACAACGTCTGCGACACTGGGTCGGCAGAAATGGTCGGCGGCAAGTCTCCGCCGCTCAAGGCGGCGCCGAACAGGTCGGAAAACTCTGAAGAAGAGATGGCGCGGTCAAAAATCGCAACCGCATCAACCGTGCCCGGGAGGAAGTTGCCGGTGGCGTCAAGGATGCCGCCGCCGCCAATGCGGAATGGGAATGGCGCAACACCGTAGTTTGCCGATGCCGCGTGATTTGCCGAGGATTGCATGACTTTGACTCCTCCCGAGCCGTTGGTCGAGGCCAGATAGAGATTAACGTTTGTACCGCTGCCAACCGCGGCGATCAGATACCAGACTCCCGGCAATACGTTGGTGGATTGATTCAAGAAGGCGGAACCGCGGGGTGTGAACACGCCGACTTGAGGAATGCCGTCGGTGCCGTTCCCATGAAAACCGAACTCAATCACGTCATTCTGGCCGAACAATCCGATTCGCCCCGGCGCGAAGACCGGCGCCGGAATGTTAAACCAGCCGATCACGGAGAACTGGGCCAGATTGTTCATCAAGCTCGCGCTGGCGGCGGAGGATGAACTAGACCCATCAAACTGTCCCCCCGTATTCGTGCTTTCGATGCCGGAGTATTCGGGCGGCACCGGCCCGGCCACGCCGAGCGTGACGTTGGCGTTGGCAAGTGTGTTTCCGCCCCAATAGTCGTAAGACTCCAGGCTGCCACTGGCCTCGTTGTAACGCCAATAGGCGATCGGGTTGGCTGCCCGAAGCTTTGCTTCGTATGCGGCGGGCGCGTTGGAGGGGACGACGGTCAAGGTAGCTATGCTGCTGGTTACCGGGCCAGCACCACCAGTCACCACGACGTCATAATTGCCGGCGTTACCCGCGGTTGCGCCAGTGATCGTCAGGGACCTGGTAGCCGTACCGGAAAGCGCGCCACCATCGGAAAGGATGCCTGTATTCCTGCGCCACTGGTAAGTCAGCGGTTCTTCGCCCGAGGCGGTGACGGTGAAGCGGGCGTTTCGACCTTCAAAAATCGCCGATGAAACCGGCTGCGCGGCGATGACGGTTGGAATCAAGCTGATGTTCAATCCTTTCTTGTAAAGGTCGGCGATGTCCGTCGGCGACAGCGAACGATTGAACACAGCCACTTCGTCAATGCTGCCGACGAACGCGCGGTCTTGAGGAATCAAAGTGGAACTCGGGTCCACGCCGATCATGATGGGCGCGCCAAACGCCACATTTGTGTGTGCAACTGTGTTGGTGGCGGAAAACTGGCCATTCGCACCATACAGGTAAATAGTCGCATTGGTCGGGGTAACCACCCACGCGACAAACGACCATTGGTTCAAGACTGGTGACAGGCCAGAAACATAATTGAACTGCCCGTTGTTCCAGGTGTATCCAAGGAAGTTGTAGGCGTTATTCCCCCAGCCGAACGTGTTGACGTCGGCCCCGCGGGCGGAGAGGATCGCCGTGTTCGCAGTTTGATTGGCGGTGGGGTAGATCCATGCAGACACCGTCACCGTGTTCGTGTTCAAATTCAACGCCGGCCCCACTGCCCAACTCACGTAACTTGAGGGATAAGGCAGTGGCGTGGTCGTGCTCCGGAAAGTTTGCAGCGCCGTATTGCCGGCTTCAAATCCGGGGAATTCCGCAGGTCGCGGACCTACGATGCTATTATAGCCATTTTGAGACAGCGACCCATAGATGGCGTTGAAGCCTCCAATGACGTCGTACGCGGGACTGTTGTTGGTGGATGGATCGCCGGTTTCATTCAACCGCCAATAAGCCACGGGCGCGCTGGTGGAGATTTTTTCGGCATAGCTTCCCACGGCAGGTGAGGTCACGGCGAGCGGCGCCACCGTGCTGGTGATCATTCCGCTGGCATTGGACACGACCACCGAGTAGTTGCCAACATCCGCGCCACTGACAGCTGCGATGTTCAGCGTCGCATTCGTCGCCCCGGAAATATTGCCACCGTCCGGCAATGGCGCGCCATTCTTCTGCCACTGAAAAGTCATCGGCACAACCCCGACCGCCTTGATGCGGAAAGAGGCCCTGCCACCAGCATAGGTTTGCGATGCGGGCAATGGCGCTAAGGTGGCGCCGGGTGCACTGGCGCGAGGAATGATCTGGATGGCGTTAATTGGGACGCGGGTATTAACTTCCGCGGTTCGGACGACCAGCGAGTCAGCCGACAGTCCCGTAAACACCGTATAATTCCCTGAACTGGCAACGCGGCTATTATCCGAAGTCAAGGGGACTTGTTGGTAAACGGGATTGAGAAGGAAATTGTTGTAGTCCCTGATGAAGGCATGGGTCGTCATATCGGCGCCGAAGGTGATGTTGTCAACCGGCCCAAAAGCGTTCTGGATCCAAAAGTCATAGGGGCGTCCTGCCTGGTTGTCACCATCCGCGTAGATCACCAGGTCATAATAGGAAACTCCCTGCGCTGACATCCACGCTCCCAAGCCGGTGAGGTAAACCAGCGGCATGCTGTTGTTGTTGGGCTGGGTGAAAAGATTTGTGTTGAGCGTGGAGTTAGCCGTCCCGTTTGAATCGAGATAGGCGTTCATCAAGTCGGTATCGGGTATGCCCAGGGCGCCCGGTGTGCCGCCGGCGATGCTCCA
>Ga0137333_1000399_pt1 | contig 11596 bp, 13 predicted proteins | sample EasRivERMLT231_2_FD_102286 | JGI IMG/M metagenome (GOLD analysis project Ga0137333, IMG submission 102286) | Soil microbial communities from meander-bound floodplain in the East River, Colorado, USA - East River MetaG ERMLT231_2 | ecosystem: Environmental > Terrestrial > Soil > Floodplain ... | reverse complement strand
CCACATGTCAGGCTTGTAATCGAGCACACGGCTATGCAGCGTGATGTCATGGCTGCGCGCGATGATCTGGAGCGGATCCAGTTGCAGGTATTCGATCGCGCGCATGGCTTGCTCTGTGCCCTTAATGCCGCGCCAACGGCGCCCGGGCCATAAGCCCTGCTTGCCGAGAATGAAACGACGTGCTGTGTCAATGTCGATGGTTAACATGGTAGGTTTGGACCTGCTCCTTCTTATAATGATAAGATAAATTAGATCGCAAACAAGATTTTAGCACAGGTGTTCTGTTTGTCAATAAACAATCAAACTACCCACCTTGTATTTTCTTAACCCTCGCTGCGTACCTTATTCAATCTTTCAACCATCACTTGCTCCAAGGTGACAGGGTAATTTATCCCATGTTTCTGCGCTAGAGGCATAGCCAATTCCTTGTAAAAGCGCAGGATAACAAACGCAGAATCAAGCATCGCTTTTTTCTCCATAGGGCAAAATGTTTCAAGCAAAGGTGATAAAGACTCAACAGACATTGCCTTTTCGATCTTGAAATAAACTTCCTCTTCTACATCCGTATCTGAAAATTCATTTTTCAATCGGGCCAATCCCACACACATGGAGCGCAGTACTTCCAATTGTCCATGTGCCCACCAAAGTTGATTGCGTGCTAAGGCAGTCACAAAGTGTGAGAAGTCATGCCAGAACCAATGGATCAAGCGACGCAACTTCTCCGCTTGTTCCTCCTGATTAAATTCACGTTCCACTCCAGAAAGGACACCTGCTGTAATGTTCTTTTTGTCCAACAGAACTTTGTAACTGTTATTAAATATTTGGTTTATTTGGCTTTCACGTCGAAAGGATAATTCAACTTCGGAGCCATCAGGAAAGATAATAAACAAAATATCTGGAATATCAAAGTCTTCCATGAATTGCGGTTCACCCAATAACCGAACAAAATCCTTACGCTGAACAAAAAACTCATCGTAAGCCTCGTCCTTCACAACCAGGTAAAGATCAAGGTCTGAATGCTCGTCAGGCTTGCCGTTCACATAAGAGCCAACCAGAAATGCGGCAACGATGCGCTCGTCCGCCTGGCAGGCAACCACAAAACGATTGAGGATATTCTGGTGATTATTAGATAACTGCACGCCTTGAATATCCATAACGCTCGTTTAGACCTTCCTCACCACATTCCCAACCTGAATTTCACCTGCTTGCACCACGCGCGCATTGATCCCTCGCAAATGGAGTTGTTTGCCATCCGGTGAATTGACGAACTTCAACGCATCCTTGCCGAAGCGTTCTGAAAATTTTGCACAGCCGGTATGTGGCGTAGAGGAAACTTCCAGAATTGCCGAACCGATCGCGATACGAGTCCCTGCAGGCAAATTAGCTTCACTCAGGTCAAAGTCAACGTATAGTTGGTCACCTGCCAGCGCCCAACGCGATTCGTCCTGTGCCAGCAAAGCGATGGCGCGCATGTTCATCAGTGTGATCTGCGCGTGGATATTTGCCGAACCATCGGGCGTGGCTTTGCTTCCGCGTGCCTTCCAGGTATCGCCAACCAATCCTTCTGCGAGGTTGAGTTCCGCTTCGTTCACGAGTTCGCGCTCATCAACTTTGGGGCGCCGCACGATCATTTTCAAGAGCCCCTGATCACTCGGTGATTGGCGGATAATATTCAGTCCCGCTTCAAGTTCTGTTATGGATAAATGGCTTGTTGTCAACATTTCAACCTCACTTATAAGATTTTTTGTTTACTTTATCTTTCAGATCCAATACATGTTCAAGCTCATGCAAAGCCTGTCCACGCGCCCGCCAGTACACCGATTCCTTGCGCTGTTTACCCGGCTCTCTGATACACCTTGACCATTTGTCATTCGTCAGGGATTCGAGCACATGTAACAATATCATGCGGCGCGTCTTGAAATACGCCAGCAAGTCAACGAAAGGCAACTGGTCGAAGCGCAGAAGTTTCCCCAAATCCCGTTCTGGGTGGATGCCAGCCAGAAGCGGTTCCTTCACCAGCAATGCCAGATAGATCGCCTCAACCGTGATGGCTTCGCAATTAATGATATGTGCCAAGCCTTCCGTGAAAGATCGTTCCCCCGCGCCGAGCGGCTTGTGCAGCTGCACGTCCGTTAATCCCTTGCTCAAACTTTCTAATTTTGCTGGCGTCTCAGCAAGCAGACGCAACACTTCCCGGATGTTCGTGTCTGTTTGTTCAGTGGGAATTTGTTTCTTCATACTCGATATTTTACTATCGAATATATACAGTGATTGTCACTTTATGAACTACCTGTCTATGTGCTGAACAGTATCGCCGATCAGTGTAACCGTATCACCATCCACTTTGATTCCGCCCACCGGCATGGGCTGACCATCATGATCTCTAAAATAAAGTGGCAACCCTTCTGCAAAATTGAGCGGATAAACATTCGGATCTTGCCGCTGGTGATGGATGTGGATATGCGGCTCGCTCGTGTTACCAGAGTTGCCACATTGACCGATCACTTTTCCCTCCTCGACGGTTTCACCGGTTTTCACGGTGACGCTCCCGGGTTTTAAGTGCGCGATCACCAGATACGTCCCTGTTTCTTTTATTTGAATCACGACATGATTGCCAGTTGGCGCAGTATAGTTGTTGGACGCCATACCGGGAATTTCATTAGGCTCCCCATCGTGAGCCTTGACTACGAGACCGTTAATAGGCGCGACGACTGGGACACCGTAGCAGCCATAATCTTCCACTTTATCACTCCCTGTAACATAGGGTTCTACCAGTAAATCATATGCCCAGCGTTGATCGGGCGCGATGGTGTGGTAATTTGTATTGATACTATCTCCACCCCATGCTACTTTGAGAGCGACATCTGCAGGCAGGCGCACCGTTACTGATGGCTCAGTATTCTCAAGTGAAGACGGAAATGCGACCGGCTTAAGCATCATGAGGGCTGGAGACAAAGACAGCAATGTAACTACAGACGTTGCAATAAAGAGCCTGCTAATTTTTCTCTTTACAATGGCATAAATGCTGAGCGCGATCAGTGAGATCAATCCCAAAAGTGGCGGAACGAATTGCAACAGATACCACGCCGAAATTTTTGTCATGCCACCCATCAGGAACATGACCAGGAGAATGCCCAGGCTTAGGAGCATGATTGTAATAGGAATCAGGCGCAGGCTGCGCCAGAGACGGGAGGGAATCGGTTGCGAATCTTGTTTATGCGAGTTAGGCAGAGTTTGGTTCATAGTTTCCTCTCATGCAATAGGTTTAAATTACATACGCATCGTATATTGGTTCGTTTCAAAAAATCGACTTATTATCCTGTTGTTAACAATGGGGCAAAACGCCAAACCGTGCCAATGATACAATTCCCGTATGGCTGAAATTCAACTTCATGATGTTAGTTTAGATTATTCAACACCCGCGCGCGAACCCGTGAGTCGCATTTTTCAAATCCGGCGCGAACGCAATGTAGAAGATTTGCCGGTGGAAACCGGAAAACGTATCCTGGCATTGGATCATGTCAATTTGACCATTCCCGATGGGCAAACCTTTACCGTGGTGGGTCCCTCCGGTTGCGGCAAGAGCACATTGTTGCGCGTGGTGTCAGGTATCGCGAATAACTATTCCGGGCAGGTATTGTACGATGGCGTTGATGTTCACGAGGTTCCGCCGAAAGATCGCTACATCGGCATGGTCTTTCAAAACTTTGCGCTCTATCCGAACTTTGACAACGCAGGCAACCTGTCATTCTTCTTCAAGATGCACAAGATCAGCGATGAGAAAACCCGCGAGCGCATTCAATACACATCTGATCTGATGGGCATTGGCTTCGATAAACTTCTGCCGCGTAACCCCAAAACGCTTTCCGGCGGCGAGAAACAGCGCGTGGCAATTGCGCGTGCCATCGTCCGCGCGCCGAAATTATTTCTACTCGATGAGCCGCTTTCGAGTCTTGATGCCAAGCTGCGCCTGCAAACCCGCACCGAGATCAAACGCCTGCTCCATAAATTCAATATCACCAGTTTGTATGTCACGCACGACCAAACCGAAGCCATCGCGCTCGGCGATCAGATCGTCATCATGCATTCGGGGCGCATCGAACAGGTGGGTACTTATCAGGATTTGATGGAGAATCCTGCGACTGAATTTGTAGCAGGATTTCTGGGACTGCCGCCGATGAATCTATTGCCCAGCGGTTCGATCTCAGGAAACAAGCTGGTTCTGGGCAACTACCTGATTCCACTCTCAAGCCGCGTCTACCCACTCGTCGCAAATGGACAGTCCGTTACGCTCGGGTTTCGGCGCGAAGCGGTAAAGGTCGCAGTGGAGCAAAGCTCTGGGAATGGGATCGACTTACGGGGTGAGGTGGAAGCGCTTGAGCCTGATTACGCCCAACGGACTCAAGTCGTCTACGTCCGCGATGGATTGTGGAGTTACTCAGGTTTCTGTCCGCTGGATATGAAGTTGCGAGTCGGGCAGATCGTCCACGCGGAACTTGACCCGGAACGTTTATATTTCTTTGATGGCGGTTCTGGCTTGCGCCTGTAACGCGACATTGATGTCGCTCGTAGCGGGTGATATCAATGTCGTGTTACGCGATTCGCTTCTCAAAGAATTTACTCAACGGGTCATCTGCATAATCACCAAAGGGCGGAATACTTTGAAAGCCCACGTGCTCATATAAGCCGATGGCTTCTTTTTGATGAATGCCAGTTTCCAGCCGCAGGATCTTGATACCATGGTCGCGTGTGTACTGCTCAAGATGTTCCAACATCAACTTGGCTAACCCCAACCTGCGAAATTGCGGACGCACAAACATGCGTTTGAGTTCACCATATTCCGTGCCAAAGAATTGAACGCCCCCACAACCTGACGGAATATCATCAACACGTATAACGAAAAACGCCACGCCCTGCTTGATAAGTTTTTCAACACCGTAACCATGCCGACTCGTGGCTGGATAATACGGCGCGAGATGTTGTTCGAGTTCATTAATCAACATACGCGCATCAGCGGTATCGGGTCGTTCAGGGACAATCATCGTCGTCATTCCTAAGGCTCCAAATTAATATTATTCTTTTTCCATCTCGCGATCCAGATCTCAACTCTCACACGCACGCGGCTGTCGCCATCTGCCACTGCCCAGGCAGAGCGCGTGGCGCGCCGCGTATCTTCTTCCATACCTACAAAATCGCTCCAATCATCATCGACAAATTCTTCCATTTCACTGGGCGTATCCCATGAATAGAAAAATGGAAAGAGTTCGTCCTGCTCGCGCTTGAACCAACCGCGCTTTTCCACTTCCCTCATCGCATCATTAGCGGAAATATCGCCATCCGTCTGCACCGGTAGATCTTCAACCCGCCCCGTTCTTTTGACCTCACGCAACGACACAACTTCCACGCGCCAGTTATCCGCCAGCGGACGCAGGTCGATCAGGATGCCATCAGGCACCAACACGCGTCGAATTTCATCCAGAGCATGCACCATGCCCTCCGGGTTAATACATCAGAGTGACCATGCCAGAATTGCAATATCGAATTTTTCTTTTGGGAACGGCAGATGCTCGGAATCAGAACAAGCCAAACCAACTTGATTTTCCAAATTAGAAGGTCGATCCACTTTAGCAACGCGCAGAGAATCGTGATCCAGATCAACCGCAACAACTGAACGCGCATCCCTTGCATATTGCCAGGTCAAACGTCCTTCGCCGCAACCGATCTCCAACACGCGCTTATTAGTGAGATCAACGAACTTACGCAGATGCCTGATTTCGTTGCGATCCGGGTCTTTTTGCAGGCTCATAATCCAACTCGCTCACCGTTGGAATATACATTGAAGCGGTGTTTTCTGGCATACCCTATAAGGGTAATTCCATACCGCTCCGCCATTTCAATTGAAAGGGAACTCGGCGATGTGCGCGAAATTAAAATAGGAACTTGCAAACGCGCAGCTTTCTGTAACATCTCTGAACTGATGCGTCCCGTCGTGATCAATATTCTGCTTGCTGAGTCCACATGATTCATTAAACACAATCCCGCGATCTTATCGAGCGTGTTGTGCCTGCCAATATCTTCTGCAGAGAGTAAAACCTTTTCGCCATCGCTCAATACGGATGTATGGACTCCGCCCGTTTCGCGATATAACTCTTGAGACTCAAATAACATCTCGACAAGTTGACCAATCGCTTCGGGACTCAGCCGCAGGCTGTTCATTTCAAAATGGACATTTGGTTTCGCTAACAGATCCACCGCAGTGACGCCGCCCGTACAGCCAGATGTCCGCCGCCATGAGGCAGGCTGTTCCACGGCATGATCGAGCCACACGTCCACGTTATCGCCGTGCTCGCAAACGCGCACATCAGACACTTCATCCATCGCCTCAATGATACCTTCGTTATACAAAAACCCCACCGCCAACGCCTCCAACTGGACGGGCGTACACATGAAGCTCAGCCACACCTTGCCATTAACCGTCAAGGCGACGGGCGTCTCAACAATGGTGTCCGAATCATGGTGTTCCCATTTCTTGAATTCATAGCGTTCATATTGAATTGCTTTTTGAGGGGTGATCATTTTTGCTCCAACCGATAAATCTTATTTTGGACTCAGCCAGCTTGCTGGCGTAGTTTCGGGAGCAAGCTCCCTAATTCCATATTTTTAGATCTTATCCCAATTTGCTGGCAATTTGGGCGGAGACCAAGCCGGGTCTGGCATCCAATTCAACCAGTGCCCATCGAACGGATATTGGCGTTTTTCAAGCTTGTGAAAGATCTCTTGCTTGGCTTCTTCGATTCCCTGAACCCATTCAGGGAAAATAATACCGTGGTCAATTGCTTTCTGGTAATCAGCTTCATCTTTCCACTCAAAGCTGAGATCAGGACGAATAATGATATCGAGATCCAAGTCCAATGTATCTACGCCATAAGCATTGCGTCTGAATGGCTCCTGAAAATTGATGTAATAACAGAGAAATTTATGGCTGGCATTATCCCAAAAGTATATGGTTGAATAAAACTTTTCAGGCTGAAAGATCAGCAACAGGCGGTTTGTTTGCCATGTATACTTTTCCAGGAGCCAATCACGATCCTTGAAGTTCCAACGGCGATTGCTATTCTGTTTCCCCATAAGGTAGGTCTCTTCAGCGATACATTCAGTCCCCGGCAAAAGCGTCAGCACAAGCTCTTCAGGACTGTCTTTGACAACAATGGTAGGTTGAACATGCCAGATGCGCTTAGCGAAAATTCCCCGCCATGCGACAATGTCACCGAGTTTCCACATTTTTATGTTTCTCCGAGTTGCGATGGACTTTGTAAAAGATATCCGGGTCGGCCAAGAATGCGCCAAGGCAGGATTCGGTGCAGAGATAGATCGTCCGCCCACGATATTCAGCACGCGGAAAATAGGCAGGATCAGTATCGCGAAAGATCCGCCCACAGAGCGCGATGAATTTTGGCGATGCCGGTTTCTTTTTAATCAAGTAGGTGGGCATTAAGGATGAGTTGCCTTCTTCGCACTTCGTCTACGGGTCTCGCTATCGCTCGGCCCTCCGCTCAGCGCGAAGGAGGTTATTTCACTTCCGCAATAAACACTTCGAACGCGCCGATGTGCAGTTTTTTGGGAACTAGATCTGTACTCGAGCGTACCGCGCTGGAGAAAACGACATGTAAGTTGCGTCCTTTGATCTCTTGCGTGCGCGAAAAATCCAAGTCCAGTGACTGCTCTGAGAAATTCAATACGACCAATACGGTCTGTCCGCTGGACACACGCAGGAAGGCAAAATAATCCTTGGCTGTATTGGACAGTGGAACATATTCACCTTCAATCAAAGCCGGTGTATTTTTGCGAACACGCAGGATGTGTTTATAGTAATTGAGCAGCGAGTTCGGGTTATGTTGCTGGTCTTTGACGTTGATACCATCTTTGTAATTCGGATTCACCGGCAACCAGGTTTCGACTCCACTTGGTGAAAATCCGCCATTCGGGTTGTTGGACCATTGCATGGGTGTGCGATTTTTGTCGCGCGTCATTTTACCGGCGCGGAGGGCGGCTTCAGACGGCTCAACCTTAAGCTCATTGACCAACCTTTCGTAATACCAACTTGCCATGGTATCCCGCAGTCTCGTTGGGTCTGTGATGATGTAGTCAGTCATACCGATCTCTTCGCCGTTATAGAAGAACGGCGTCCCCTTGAGGGTGAGGACCAATGCAGTGTTGAGACGTGCCAGATCGGCATCGTGCTGTTTGTCGCCAAACCAGTTATGCATACGCGGACGATCGTGATTCCCAAGTGTATTGCAAGCCCAGCCACCTTTGGGGAGTTTGTTCAAGCGGGCGATTCGTTCCTTCTGGTTACTCCGAATATGATGTGGCGTGATACGGTTTGTATTTGCCAACGGGAAATTGAAGACCAGATGCAGTTCATCATCGCCATTGCCAAGGAAATCAATATTGTCATCCTCCCCCACCAACATACGGTCACTGTCATACTCATCTATAACAGCACGCAGTTCCTTCATCAATTTGTGTAACGGCGGATCATACCGCTGATAGCGAAACATCTCAAACCAGTATTTCTCTTTAAGCTCGATTTCCTCAGGCGTCCTGGCAATATCAGAGAGGTGGCGCAGTTCGGCAAGGTTTGTCGGCGCAGCATGTGGCGTAAGATTGGGATCTTCATAAATGTTGCCAATGGCGTCTAGTCGATAACCATCTACACCTAAGTCCAACCAGAAGCGTACTGCATCCCACATCGCTTTTTTAACTTCAGGATTATCCCAGTTCAAGTCTGGTTGTTGCTTCATGTAGTAGTGATAATAGTACTGGTCACGTTCAGGGACGTAAGTCCACGCATCGCCGTCGAAACAGGATTGCCAATTGTTCGGAGGCGTATCAGCCCACACATACCAATCCGCTTTGGGGTTATCGCGACTGGACTTTGACTCAAGGAACCACGGATGCTCATCTGAGGTGTGATTCAGCACCAGGTCCAGAATGACGCGGATATCCCGCTTATGCGATTCAGTGAGGAAGGTTTTGAAATCATGCAACGTGCCGTACTCGGGCGCGACGTCGCAGTAATCTGAAATATCGTAGCCACAGTCCCAGTTCGGAGACGGGAAATGCGGCGAAAGCCAGAGGGCATCAACACCAAGGTCTTTGAGATAATCGAGTTTTTCGGTGATGCCCTTGAAATCACCAATGCCGTCACCATTACCATCTGCAAAAGAACGTGGGTAGATCTGATAAAAAACTGCTGTTTGCCACCATTTGAGTTTGGATGTTTGCATTTGGGTACCTTTTATGTAGAATAAATTTGAAGGAGACATTATGCGAAAAACATTAATCGCTTTGTCTGTTTTGGTCTTGCTGTTGTTGAACTGGGAAGCGCTCTCCTGCTGATTATAGTTTTGATGCGGAAAATACGTCAGCCTGTTTGAAGTTTACCGACTACTTTCACACAGGGTCTGGTAAACACATCACCCTGATGCGGCGCATCGGGGAGTTCCGAAGTTAGGTCCTGACCTGGGAAGTGCAGATTCTCGTGCATATCGAGGCGCCATTTGGGGCAATCGGTCACATCATAGACGATGCCATGATAAGCAACAAACTTCCGTGAGCCGCGTTCGCCGGAGTTACGGCGTAGTTCTAATTCAGTGATGAGACGATCAGGAATGGTCATGCTTGCAATTATAAAGAAAAATCTCCCAACACGCCTGGGAGATTTTGCATGAAAAGCATCCTTAACATCAAAAGTCGTAAAGCCCTTAACATCCCGGACATCTCAAATTCCATACTGGCAGAATATTTAGTTGTTGCAGTCTTTCAATAGGGATCTCTTTATAGTAGGTAAATGGACTATAGATCTGAAATGCAGCAAGAAGACAACAAGCAAAAGCCACTACCATGCCCAATCGAGTCTTTTGAGATATTGACTTAGCCTCTACGAGCAATAAGCTAAACATAATTACACCCAGTACCATCGGGGGCAGATAATGATACAAATACATCACCCTAGGTATTACTGCTACAGAGAGCATATATACCCAATAAAGCAAGAAAAACGGATAAAATCTTTGCCGCTGGATTTTACTCAAGAACTGAAAAAACAAATCGGCAACAACACTTGCGCTTACCCCGCCAACACCCAGCAAAGAAATTAACCAAGTGACAGGATTCCCAATTAAATAAATGATCTTAATTTTCCCTGATCCAGTCTCCCATCGATATGGAATAGCACGTCCTCCAAAAAACCAATAATACCAGGGACTGCCAATCTCATCTGGATTACCAAGATCGAGAGTCGGGACATTTTTGTGGTAATCAAACATATAGGTATAAGCGTCTTGTGTCTCGATTAAGAACCGCTCCACTGAATTGGGATTATATTTCCCAATTACTATTTGTGTGTGCAACTCTGAAATCGGATTATTAAAGTTTTTAGGAGGTATCTTTAGTAATGAAAAATGGACTTCCCAAGTTAACACAAAAAAAACTGAAAAAGTAATACCGAAGATTATTAAGAACTCAATGATTCTTTTCTTGGAATTTCCCAGCCATAATTTATACAAATAGAACGGCACAACCACCAAAACAAATAATCCAGTAAATTTAGTCATGAAAGCTGCAGATGCAGAAAAACCAAATATCGCCCAAACGATCTGTTCTTTCCATTTGGGGTTATTGGTCTTGAATTGCAGCCACACAAAGCACAAAATACTTGCCAAACAGAATGTAATTAAACCACTATCAGGTAATGCAAATCGTGATTGGGCTAATAAGGCGTTATCAAAAAGGACTAAAAGTGCCGCAAAAAATGACAACCACTCACTTGATGTAAGAATCAATACAATACCGAAAACTAATACTGGATTAATTGACCCGAAGATTACTGGGAACAAGCGATATCCGCCTATATCGATGTTGCTTGGCCAATCTTTCTCAATTTTGCTAACATCAACAAACTCATTGGAGGAAGCTTCCGGATGCATAATAACCTGCCCAAGAGCAATGAATAACCGTCCCAAAGGAGGATGCGAATCTTGGAAGAAGACCCCATTAATATAGGATTGAGCGTTAGGTATCAAATAGGTTTCGTCGAAGACAATCGCTCGTGGATTTCCAAGATTTGGGAAAATCAAAAAGACACTAACTAACCACAAAACTAAAGCGATCGCATTTCGACGCAAGCCAGTGGAAAGACAGTTCCTAGAACCGAAAGATTTGATGGGAAGCCAGAATTTTGACATGATTTGACATGACAGGCATATTGTGCTTGTATATGTTGAAATTGACGATGGTCTCGCCTGAGATATTTCATCAGGCGAGACCATCTTAACCACTAAAGTTGATGATTTTCGTTGTGTTATTGAAACAACATTTATTTCTTTTTGCAAATTCCTGGTGGTTCTCCGCCTTCATTTGGAGGTGGGCAATTTGGAATACCAGGCGGACCGCTGTTGCTATTGGTAGAACTACTGCTGCTATTGCTCGAGCTACTGCTATTGGTAGAACTGCTGCTGCTCGAGCTACTGCTATTGGTAGAACTGCTGCTGCTCGAGCTACTGCTATTGGTAGAACTGCTGCTGCTCGAGCT
>Ga0137333_1000398_pt1 | contig 11618 bp, 14 predicted proteins | sample EasRivERMLT231_2_FD_102286 | JGI IMG/M metagenome (GOLD analysis project Ga0137333, IMG submission 102286) | Soil microbial communities from meander-bound floodplain in the East River, Colorado, USA - East River MetaG ERMLT231_2 | ecosystem: Environmental > Terrestrial > Soil > Floodplain ... | reverse complement strand
TCTCAATGTGTTTTTCTTCAAACAAAGGATTGCTCAAATCAATCTTTGGGCAGATAACTCTTAACAAATCAATGCGTATACCATCTACCCGAACACCCGTATACCTTCTATCCAGTCCATACAAACACGCTGCGGGAGGTAGAGTCCGCGAGTGGGGAGGAGTTGCACCCGTTCTTTGGGCGGGCGTTGTTACCGTCCGCCGATGGTCGCACCTTCGGCGACCGTAGGGAGGGAGTTTAAGGGAGAGTTGTAATGGGGAATCAAGAACAGTTAGAGATCTTGAAGCAGGGCGGTAAAACTGTATCCAAGAAACTCAATGAAGCCGTCTGCGCTGCGTATGGGTGGAATATGCTATTGCTTCTAAACAAATTTTCTCTATACTGAATTTGCTAGCAATATATCGAGTCGTGCCAAACCACTTATGCGAGCGGATACAAGTCCGCTTGAAAGGAGAATGAAATGGACATCAAGGAGCTCGCTCAGAATACGGTTGATATGTTCAATGACCGCAGCTTTCGCGAAAAAGCCAGGGATGTAGCCAATGCGAACATAGTAGTCTTTGATAAACCAACTGGTCAGGAATTTCGCGGCGTGGATGGTTTTGTCCAATACTCCGAAGGTTTTGTCACCGCCATGCCTGATCTCAAGGGCACAGCTGTTGAACATACAGTAGACGGCAATAAGGTCATTACGCGTGTTCAAGGTCAGGGCACATTTACGGGCACTCTACAAACCCCGCAAGGGAATGTGCCCGGCACTGGCAACCCCGTCAATATAGAATACCAAATGGAGCAAGTATTCAATGAAGAAGGCAAGCTTGTCCACTTTACTGTAACCTATGACATGCAGGATTTCATGCACCAGCTTGGGCTTGGCTGATCACCACACTCGTTGGTAAAACCAAAAAGTCTCCACCATCGTTTTGAGTGCGGGGACTTCTTCTATTCCTGGTAGTGTGAAATAGCTAAAGATAGTGCTTGCACCTTTGCGAAGCAAATATATTGATCGTACAGCTGCGTATAAAGGAGAGCTATCATGCAAGAGAAGCTGCGAAGTTTCATCACAAAGCAGTTTGGCAACCCAAGCGGGTTATTCGGGAGATTGATTGGTAATCGTATGGCAAGAGGAAATGTCTACGATGCCCAATGGACAATATCCCTGCTGGACATCCAACCATCTCATCGCATTTTAGAGATTGGCTTCGGTCCTGGTGTTTCTACACAAATAGCAGGCGCAAAGGCATCGAAAGGATTTGTCTCTGGGATTGACCATTCTGAGACAATGGTACAAGCTGCCAGCAAGCGCAATGCAGCTGCCATTCGATCCGGACGGATGGAACTTAAAAAAGGTGACGTTATCTCATTGCCATACCCTGATCAATCATTTGATATTGCGTACTCCCTTCACTCGATTTACTTCTGGAAAAATCCAGAGGACTCTCTAAAGGAAATCAAGCGTGTCTTGAAACCAGATGGTTTGCTGGCGATCACGATACAACCCAAGGACAAATGGGAACCAAATGTGGATGCCAGCATCATGACCTTGTATTTTGGCAAAGACCTTGCCGCTCTGTTTTCCGACGCAGGTTATCGAAATGTCCGTGTAGAACTTTCCCCACCTGAGGATAAGATATTCCTTGAATGCGTACTCGGGGTGGCATAAAATGTATGCTGGATCGAACGTTCAAACGCCAAGATGGTAGCGAAGTTAACCCGCGGCTGGCGTCCCCAAAGGGGGGGATATTATAGTCCGCTACAGGGAGAAATTAATTATCTGACTTCTTCTTGAGCTCCAATCGCTCTACACGCAATTTACTGAACTTGAACAATCGCATAATTTCCTTATCTACTCTAAAAACTTAAACTCCTCTTAGGCTTGAATCAGTAAGGGCTCATTTTGGTTTGCGACAATTAATCCATATGCCGCGGTGTGATCCATGAAAAGCAACCAGATTCTTCAGCGGCACTGCTCTCCAAAACCGTACCAAACCAAGCTTGAAAGGAAAAAATATGAATAAAATCCAAAACATCCATCCCTATTCACGTCTGCGCGTGGTCATGTTTACGCTGTGTGTCCTACTTATTAGCGCCACCAGCTTCGCGCCGTTTGTCGATGTGATTCCGCTGCCCAACGGCTTCCGTCCAGAGGGTATTGCTGCCGGGGATGGGCTCACCTTCTTTGCCGGTTCGATTCCCACCGGTGCAGTCTATAGTGGTAATGTAAAAACTGGTGAAGGCGCCGTACTTGTCCCTGCGCAGGCGGGCCGTAACGCAATCGGCATGAAATACGATCCGCGCACCGGCTTGCTCTATGTAGCAGGTGGTCCGAGTGGCAAGGCGTTTATCTATAACGGTCAAACGGGTGCCAATGTGGCAGATGTGCAACTTTCCGCCTCGGCAAGTTTTATCAACGACGTAGTCATCACCCAAAGAGCCGTCTATTTCACCAACTCCTCACAGGCGGTCATTCATAAAATTCCGCTGGGTGAGGACGGTGCTCTGCCGAATCCGCTGGAGAGTGAAACGCTGCCGCTCAGCGGTGATTACGTCTTTACCCCAGGGGCTTTCAACGCCAATGGCATTGAAGCTGCGCCGAATGGCAACACGTTGATCATCGTGAATAGCGTGGACGGCGTGCTCTATAACGTGGATCCTGTCAGCGGCGCGGCAACGCTCATTGACCTAGGCGGAGGCTCCGTAAACAATGGCGATGGCATCCTGCTCCAAGGCGAAACTTTATACGTGGTGCAAAACTTCCTGAACCAGATCGCGGTGGTGAACTTAAACTCAAGCTTCACTTCCGGTACGATCGCAGATGTGATTACCAACCCACTGTTCCGCGTGCCCACTACGCTTGCCAAATTTGGCAATGCTTTGTATGCAGTCAACGCCCGCTTCGATACTACCCCAACGCCAGCTACTGAATACGAGATTGTGCGCGTCCTCCCGAAGCAATAACACTACCAATCCAATAAAGTTCAGCCTGACCGTTTTAGAATGGGCAGGCTGATATCGCTGTTATCGCTCTCAATGATCTGTGGGCGCAGGTCAGCCCGCTGTCGGTCTAGGCGGGAGCGCGATATAATCGCATCATACTTTCAAACCGACTTTACCCAATAAATAAAGCGTATCACCAAATGCAAGAAACATTATCTTTACTCAGCCTAAACTGTTTTGGTACCCCGGTGCCAACCACTCGCCGCAGATTACAAGCCCTGGCTCGGCATCTCGAGCAAAGCACCCTCCAGATCGTTTGCCTGCAGGAGGTTCAACTCCTGGCGTATCAAAACCTGCTGTTCAAGGCGTGTGTGAGCTATCCTTTTCAGGCATTCGAGCCGCATTTGCATTGCCCGAAAGGCGGGCTGGTCACCTTATCCCGGTCACCGCTGGGAACGGGGTCTTTCGAAACGTTCACGGAACAGGGGCACTGGTATCTGCCGACAGCAATGGATAGGTTCCTTCGCAAAGGCATGCTCATCAGCTCCTTTCATTGGGGCGAGGTGCCCGTGGTGGTCATCAACACCCACCTCGTTGCCAATTACAGCGGTGACTGGGCACGCCGTGGGGTTTTCACGCGGATGCAGGAGAAGCAGCTACGTCAACTGGCGGATACAGTAATAACACAACCTGCCAATGCCCTGGTGGCAGTGGTCGGCGACTTCAATTTACCACGCGGTAGTCAGCTCTATCACGATTTTCTACAGCAGACCGGTCTGATCGATGTGCTCGCCGGAGACCTACGTCCCACCCATCGTCCGCTGCGGGGCGTGCCTGCCCAGTATTCCCTGCCGATCGATTTTGTTTTCACACGCGTGCCTGCCAGCCTCTCGTTAAAGATCACTGGTGATATCCGCTTTTCAAGCAAACAACATTTAACGCACAGGCATCATGGTTACATTTCAGATCACAACGCCATTGAGGTGAGCATTACGCACAATATACCTAGCTAACATAGCCACAGAGCTCACAGAGAAATAAGAGATTTTTTGCTCAAAGATCTCAGTGTTCTCTGTGGCAAAGGCTTTATTATCCATCTTGTTAGTCACTATCTGGGGGATATCCCTACCAGTGCGCATCCTGAAAAGTGTCTATAATTATGTATAAGTATTCAAAAACCTTGGAAGGAAGCCGTCTATGATGGAGTGGAAATGGATCACGAATCTTGAGATATTGCCAATGGGGTGGGACTGGATCACGATTATCGGGATACTCTCGTATCTCATTGGTATTCTGGCGTTGTTCATCATCCCTGCCAACCGCAGACCAGGCGAAGCCACGGCCTGGCTCTTGCTGATCTTTATGGCGCCCATCCTCGGCGCGATCCTGTTTCTGCTGTTGGGCAGCCCAAAGCTTTCCAACTGGCGTCGTGAACAGCAACAGCAGATGAATCAGCGCATCAAAGAGTTTGCGGAGGAAGCCGAGCAAATCCCAGCGCTGGCTCCGATCGTCGATCCGCCGTTATCAACCCGCTATGAGCCGCATGTCAACCTCATTACGCAACTGACGGGCATGCCGGTCATGGCTGGCAATACCGTCGAGCTCCTGCCCGATTATATCGGCGCTGTAGAGCGCATCATTCAGGATATCGATGCCGCCCGGCGCTATGTGCACCTCGAATATTTCATGTTCGCCGACGATACGATTGGCGCGCCGGTCATTGATGCCCTTGTGCGCGCCCGTGAACGCGGCGTGGTCTGCCGGGTGCTGTTCGATCATCTCAGCAACCTTCTGTTGCGGGGTCCGGTGTTAAAAAAGCTGGGCGCGGCTGGCATCCCTGTGCATCAAACGCTCCCAGCGAATCCCTTTAGCAACCTGTGGAACCGTCTCGACTTGCGTAACCACCGCAAGATCGTGGTTGTAGACGGCGTGGTCGCCTTTACCGGCTCGCAAAACCTAATCGAGGATACCTATCACAAACGCAGCAATATCCGCAAAGGGATTCACTATATCGAACTGGTGGTGCGTGTTACTGGACCCATCGCCCGTGAGCTCAATGCGGCATTTATCACCGACTGGTACTCTGAGACGGAAGTATTGCTCGACGAACACACCGCGCCCGAAATGCGCGGTCGCATCCCCGTGACTGGCGCAGTGCTCTGCCAGATATTGCCCAGCGGACCCGGCTTCAACCATAACAACAACCTAATGTTATTTGTGGCGCTGTTACATGCCGCGCGTCGGCGCATCACCATTGTCAACCCCTACGTGGTACCTGAAGAAACCATTCTACTGGCTCTCACTTCTGCAGCCCAGCGCGGGGTGGAAGTGACGCTGATCGTCTCGGAGATCGGGGATCAATTTCTGGTATATCATGCGCAAGGTTCCTACTATGAAGAGTTGTTGAAAGCAGGCGTGAAGATCTATCGTTACCGCGCCCCCGTGATCCTGCATTCAAAATCAATTACCATTGATGATGACATCGCCGTGATCAGTTCGAGCAACCTGGATATTCGCTCCTTCGAACTGAATCTGGAGGTCACATTGGTCTGTTATGATACCCATGTGGTAACTGATGTACGGAAGCTGGAAGGAGAGTACCTGCGCCGCTCCTCTCCACTGGAGTTAGAGGCATGGCAAGCCCGTCCCCTGCACACCAAGCTTTTCAACAACCTGGCGCGCCTGACCTCTGCCTTACAATAGATAAAATTCCTAATTGCGTTCATTTTGATTTTGCTGCCGTCATTGGTATCAGCTCGAGAAGTACGCCATTATTTGAAACATAGGGATCGGTACATACGGTCCGGTTAAAACAACACGGTCTTCGGTCCCCCGCTTTGAGCTTCGATAATGCCGTTTCGATCCGTCGCCTGCGTGTTTCGGGTTGTTTGGTTGAGCCTATCCAGCGAATCCAATCCCAGCGCGCGCCCGGCGTGATCTCCATCCACAGGGTGTGTGCCTGTGGTACGACTGCGAGAGCGTCCTTCAGATCTGCTGGCACCTTGGGTTCCGGCCATTCTTTAACCGGCTCGATTACCAGCATGACCGTGTCGCCTACGTCGGCACCAATGGTTTTGCACATGGTTTTATCGAGTTTGAACCAGTGACTGCCCTTGCCATCTGGTTCGAGTGCGGTTTGAAAGCGGAAATCATTGATCGTTCCCGCAACCATGGTCATGCCGCGTGATGGCAGCTTTGCGCTGGCGCTCTTCGGCAGCCTAAGCAGGGTCCATGATTCGATCTTAGATAGTTTCGCTTCAAAACGAATTGTCGGCATATTTCCTTGTTCCTTGATTGTTCTCATATAGTTATTCTATCAAATCTTCGCTTATTGGTCGAAGATGAGTACGTAACGCTATCAAGTTTGTGGATACTAGAAAACAACTCGTTGAATGAAATCGCAAAGTTTGGCAAGGGTAGAAGAATATTGGTGAGTAGTATGATCAGGCTGGAGGGATTATATTTTCACCCATACTATAGGGTTGTTCACAAAACACTATGTTTGCCGAAATTGAGATGAAAGCCCCCATGCCCACGTCACACTGATACCTTTTGCTGACGTTGATTTTCACACCGGGCAAAACCTTAAACGTTCTGCGAAATCGGATCGGCACAGTTTTCTCCATGCGCGGAGAGCTGGGGCTTGGTACAGGCGAGCAAGCGCTCACCCTACTCGATTCTCAGCCCTCCGCCTTGACCTATTTTGGTGTCAGGATGGACGAAGGTGGCCGCGGCTGTTTGATCTTCGCGGTATGCCTATTGACCACGATCTCATTCATCACCGTGACCACACCAGCAAGCCCCCGAATGAGAGTCTCAGCCGCCTCGGAAAGTTTCTCAGAGGGCACTTCACCCGTAAGTGTGATGATCCCATTATTATTTGTGGCATCGATCTGGTAATCCGCGAGGCTGGCATCCTCTACCAGCTTAAGTTCCACAATTTCCTGCAGACTTGCATTTTCGTTCATGAGTTTTTCTCCTTATGGCGTGTTCTTCGGGAAGGTGGCATTTCGAGATAAGTGCTAGTTACAGCATAGCATTTGCCCAACTTCATCACCATGTATCCATATACACGCGCTGGATACATATCCGGATATATACCTCCCTCCCAACTCCATTAACTTCATTACCTATTAAGGTATTCATGCCACACTTTACATAATGAAAGGAGTAGTGAAGCATGGCACTTACCTATCACAACCTGGATGCACGCACACGCCAACTGATGCTGGCAGAGATGGAATACGACATCGCACATAATCAACTGCACATCAGCCCTTTCCTGAGTGGGCAGGGTCAGCGCGATTATGTCAACTTATTACGCGAGGCACTTCAACGTGGCACCGATGAAACCCTGGCGAAAAGTCTGCGGGCACAGCGGCGCATCACCCGCACCCTCCCCCGTCATAAGCCCGAAGGCGGCTATATGGTCGCCGCCACCCCGGTCAACGCTCCGCGCATACTGGCTGAAAGTGAATTCAATCGCTTCTATATCCGTGCCCTCGCGCGCCGGGCTATTGAAGATGGCATCCCCAATTTGATTGTGTACCGCGCCAAGCCGGTTCGCAATCCGCGCCCTGAGTCGGAGTCCTTGATTGAATCAACGCTGCCTGCCGAAGCCTTGCTCGCCGATCTGCGTGCGCATGCTCAACAACCGCCAACACTCGGCGTCCCCTCCGGACCGAATTCAGGGCTCAGTGTCCGCCTGCCATAAGCCAGTCGGCGTATAATGAAACTATTGATGGAACAACCCATGTCGAAACCCCATCAAGATCAAGGAGTATAAAATGCCGTACACACTCGATACAAAAGTTGGCGATATTCTGGATGATACCAACGCCGTAAAATCCTGGAAAAATACGCTCCGGGCGTTTCCAAGAATCCCATGCTCGCATTGGCAGGCGGAATGACCTTGAAAGCCATCCTTGCCATGCCGCAAGCCAAACAAGCCGGGTTGACCGATGATATGGTTAAGAAGGTTCTGGCAGAGATCAACGCGCTGAAGAAGTAAGTTCAGCCTTCCGTAAAATAGAATCTGCACGCAAAAACAAAAACTGGAAGTCATTCCCGCTTCTAATATTCTTTAATTTGGCACATACAAGCAAGAAAAAATCTCCGAAGATTGCTTCGGAGATTTTTTCTTGCTCAAACTACCATGTGACCCTCACAATTGGGAAGTCCCCCAATCGGCGGAGAAGAAATCTCCCCATCAGGCGGATGCAGATGGCATGCTTTTGCTGTACCCTATATCTACTATGAGGGCGGCAGCTTTTAACCACACCCTGCCTTCACAAAATCAATACACAATTGGAGAGAGAATGATAAAGAAAATTACCACGCTACTTGCCATGTTGATGTTGACCATCTTCATGACTTCCTGCGGGTCGGCAGGCACCTCGACCGCCATATCACCTTCGGAAACACCGTCCAGCATGGCAACGTCCACTGCTGAACCTGTCACATCCACTGGCACAGTGGATGAATTGATCGCCATGGTCAACAACTTCGTTGCCAGCGGCGAGATCACCGGCAACGCTGAAAATGGTCTGCTGGCAAAACTGGAGACCATCAAACAAAAGGCACTGAATGGTCAGCTTGACCCGGCCGCCAATGAAATGAACGCCTTTATCAATCAGGTTGAGGCACAGGCCGGAAAGAAGATCAGCGCCGCAGCTGCAACTGCTTTGATCGCCAAGGCCCAGGTGGTGGCTGCTGCATTTTTGGCAGGCATCCCAGTGACCGGCACCGAAGGAACCGTGGTAGCTGCCACAGCAACCGCATCCGTGCTGGGAGATATGTCCAAGCCCACCCCGCTGGGCGACAAACTTGTCCATCAGGCGCAATGGGATGCGCTCGCGCTTCAAGTTGTACAGTCAGTCGGCTTTACCACGTTCGATTATGACCTCTATCAACTCCCGGTGAATACCACCTGGGAAGATACCCTGGCGTTTTACAAGACAGAAGCGGCTCTAGCTGGTTGGGGCGACGCTCCCAATCAGACGAACGAGATGGCGTTCGGACATTATGCGGTCTGGAGTGTGACCGGATCTGATGGCACGACGAATTACTTTATCGTCGCCCAGGTAGATACCTCCGACGGTTCTTACACCCTCAACATATTCGGCAACAAATAGGTTTCCCTAACAACAAAAGCTTCAAGGCAACGCTGCCTTGAAGCTTTTGTTTATAATAAGCCCCATGGACCAACACATCATCGCCCGCTACAACGACACTGTTTTGCAAGAAGCCATGCACCGCTATGGCATCGCTCCAGAAAAGATCCAACTGCTCGATTCCTTTGAGAGCTTCATCTATGAATTCGAGCGCGAGGGGAAAAGCTATATCCTGCGCATCGGGCACAGCTTTCGCAAAAGCGCCGCCCTCATCCACGGCGAAGTGGATTGGATCAACCATCTCGCGCGCGGCGGCGTCTCGGTGGCGCGCGCCGTGCCATCCCTCAGTGGGGAACTCGTTGAAGCCATTGATGATGGCGCTGGCGGTCAATTTCTCGCCACAGCGTTTATCAAGGCAAAAGGACAACAGCCGTGGGTGGCAGGTTGGTCTCCCGCGCGTTACGAAAACTACGGACGCCTGCTTGGGCTAATGCACGCACTCGCGGTCGACTATCAACCTGCAATCCCTGCCTGGCAACGTCCCGAATGGGATGAAGCCAGCCTGAACTTCATCGAACAATATCTGCCCGCGTCCGAAGTCCGTGCACATCAGAATTATCGCTCCACGCTTGCGCACATCCACGCCCTGCCCAAAGATTACACCTCCTACGGGCTCATCCATCAGGACGCTCATCAAAACAACTTCTTCATGGATACGGATGGGACTATCACCCTCTTTGATTTCGACGACTGCACCTACAGTTGGTTCATCAACGATATCGCCATCGTCCTCTTCTATATCTCGATGGACGCTGAAGAACTGGGCTTTCCGGACGCCACTTCGTTCACGCACGAATTTCTGATTCATTTTCTACGTGGCTATCGCCAAGCTTATAACTTGTCCCCCGCGTGGCTGAAAGAGATTCCTGTTTTCCTGAAATTGCGCGAGCTCGAACTGTATGCTGTCGTCCACCGCGATTTCCAGATCGATGGCGTCGAACACTGGGATATTGAACGCTTTCAACAGATCCCCGGCTTCGGCGTCAACCATGGCGGTCACATGTGGATCGCCAACTTCATGCAAAACCGCAAACCCCGCATCGACCAGGGCCTGCCGTTCATTGAGTACGATTTCGAGTCACTAGTTTAATCCTTCCCCAGATTCGACTGGTGTCGTCGTTTTTTGGGGAAGTGTCCTTAAGATGGAAGAGGGTATACTGCTGGTCGAGTAGAGCGAGTGCTTTTCTCGCTCATATCGAGATCTACTTTTCCATCTCAGGAGAAAACCATATGCCCAACGCTGTCGACACAAAATTAGTTGAAGTGTTGTCCAAACACTACAGCGAGACGTTCGACCAACTCAAGGAAGTCGTGGCCAGGCGCGACCGTCTGTTCCTGTATATTCTGATCGTGATCTTTATCCTCCTGTTATACATGAGCAGTCCCACCGTGATGAGCGCTTGGGTAAATTCATTTTTTAGCAGTCAGGTGACAGGCAGCACCGGTACGACCATGCTGCCCCTGATCGATGTGTCGGTCGTTGGCGTTGTTCTGCTGTTGGGGTTGTTAAGTTTTTCGCACACCTACTTTCAAACCGTCCTGCATGTCGAGCGCCAATACGATTATGTCTACCAACTCGAAACGCAGTTAAGCGTGTTCTTCAAAGATAAGGCTTTCATCCGCGAAGGCAAACACTACCGTAATTACAAACGCAAGTTCTCTTCATGGACCAAGGTCATCTTTTGGTATCTCTTCCCATTCCTATATCTGTTATTCATCATCTTCTGGTTTTTGTTCCTGTTCACAAACTCACAGACCCCCAGCGTCTACAAGTATGTAGACACGTTGATCACACTCAGCATTCTGGTCTCTTTGGGGTTCTATCTACTGGCGATCATCAAAAGGAAATAGTGATTACAGTCCCATTTCCTCGAGTGCATATATGTTTTCTCCGTGACTCTGTGCGCTCCGTGGTTAAAGCTTTTAGAAAGTCCCCAAGCTTAGCTATCCCATTTCCTACAGAGTGAATATCCAACGTGCATCCGCTGTATAATTGATTCAGGCATTACAGTGTAATTCTTGGAGAAATCCCATGCGTCAATCAGTCCTCAGCGACTCACAAGCCCAATTCCTGCGTGATGAAAAAGAAGCCCTCGCAGGCGTGCAGCTCGCGCTGGCAAAGCTTGATCTGCCGCGCGCTGACCTCGACAGCCTGCAAAAAGCCATCCTGCAACTCGATGAACTTTTTCTGATCGTCATCGCCGGTGAATTCAACGCCGGCAAGAGTGCCCTCATCAATGCCCTGCTCGGTGAAAAAGTATTGGCTGAAGGCGCCACCCCCACCACCTCGCGCGTCACGTTGGTGCGCTGGGGTGAACGCCCCGCCGAACAAGTGGTGGATGAAAGTTTTGCCATCTACACCCATCCCCTGCCTCTGCTTAAAGAGTTGAACATCGTCGATACGCCCGGCACCAACGCCATCATCCGCCAGCACGAACGGCTCACTGCTGAATTCATTCCGCGCAGTGACCTGGTGCTTTTCGTCACCTCTGCCGATCATCCGCTCACC